>ERZ761602.30-NODE-30-length-351553-cov-89.402645_pt1 | contig 351553 bp, 303 predicted proteins | sample MGYA00512165_ERZ761602 | MGnify/ENA primary metagenome ERZ761602 (study PRJEB28899, sample SAMN02445085) | bioreactor sludge metagenome | biome: EBPR sludge; isolation source: Thorneside wastewater treatment plant | place: Australia: Brisbane, Thorneside... | reverse complement strand
TGGTGGGCGGTACAGGACTTGAACCTGTGACCCCTACAGTGTCATGTCTGCGAAACATCGAGTGTGAACCTACTGAGGAAGCATCCTAGGGTGAAACGGCGGGTTTTGTAGGCTGATCGCAGGGTTTCACGACGAACGCAGAGACACCGCGTAGATCACCGGGGGCTTTGCGATGGGAGGGCTCCCTGTTGCCACTTACTACGGATTTCCCCGGACGCGATTCGAACGCGCACGCCCCACCGACTTGAATAACCACTTTACCCTAGCCGTTCTTTCGGTGCATGCCGACTAAAGCAGCTTTGGCGCTCGCCCTGGATACGGTTTGGTGCATCGAGGAGCGGTATGCGCTGTCGATGCTCGATGCGCTTCGGGCTGTTCCTGGTGATCTTATGCTGGGGCCTGGTTCGCTGGATGCTTACATCGACGAGCGGGTGCAGCGGGGGATCGAGGCGTTCGCGGTCGGCGCGACGGTGCCAAGAGACGACGACCGGCGGCCGTACGCGATCGTGGACGGCGTCGCTCTGATCGAGCTTTCTGGGCCGTTGATGGAGCGGCCGCCTTCGATGTCGGGCGGGACCTCGACGATCTTCGCACGCCGGCAGGTTCGGATGGCGATGGTCGACGACAAGGTCTCGGAGATCGCGCTGCTGATCAACTCGCCGGGCGGGCAGGCCGCTGGGCTCGGGCCGCTGGCCGACGATGTTCGAATGGCGGCGGACAAGAAGACGACCGTCGCCTATCTTTCCTCGATGTGCGCTTCGGCAGCGTATTGGGTCGCCTCGCAGTGCAGCGCCGTCGTCGCCTCGCCGTACTCGCAGGTCGGTTCCATCGGCGTGTTCACGCTGCTCGTCGACGATACGCAGGCCTGGGAGGACGCCGGTTTCGCGTGGACGCTGGTCAGTTCGGGCGGGATCAAGGGCAAGTGGGCGACGGGTCAGCCGGTCGATGCCGAGCTCGTCGAGGACGCGCAGCGCTCGGTCGATTCGGTGATGGACGAGTTCGTTGCGGCGGTGGCATCGGGTCGGTCTCTGAGCACCGAGCGGGTGCGAGAACTGGGGACCGGTCGGTGCTGGAAAGCATCGGAGGCGATGAGTTTGGGCTTGGTCGACGGGCTCGGGACAGAAGATGACGTTCTTTCGGGTCTGACGGCCGCGAGGGCGGCGCGGAGTTACTAGCCATGAATCTCAAAGACCTCTTCGTCAAGCGTGGACCGGCGGCAGACAATCCGACGCCGGACCCGACGCCCCCGCCTGAGCAGCCGAGCGCTCAGGACGTCGACTTCGTGCAGGCGGTGCTCGACCGCGCCGCTGAGACGCAGGGCGACGCTTTCGTAGCGGCCCTCATGGCCGAGCGCAAGATCGTGCCCGCCGAGAAAGATGCCTGGAAGCAGGCCTACCTCGAGGCGGTTCGAGCGGACGGCGGCGGCCAGGTCGCGGCGAGCGCTACCGGCTCGGTCCTCGAAGGGCCGATGACGGCTCGGATTCGTCAGGTCGCCGGCGCGAGGCCGCCGCACACGCTGACCCAGTCCGTCCTCGAATCGGCCCCGGAGGGGTCGGTCGTGTTGGCAGCTCCTAGCGAGCAGGACAAGGCGGCCCGGGAAATGCTCTACAAGGCGTACCGGGCTCAAGGCGGCTTTGGAGGTAACGAGTAATGTCGCGAACTCTCGTCCAGAGCGTCGACAACGCGGTTCTGCTAGGCCGGCGCGGCAAGATCGCAGCCGGTTCCGCGCCGTTCGACGCCAAGCTCGTCATCTCCAAGGGTCAGGCTCTGGCCCGGGTCACTTCCGCGGCGGTCAATCACTGGCAGACGATCACCGCCACTTCGGGTAGCGCGGGCAGCGCCGTCTTCGACTACGACGGTCAGCGGTTTACGCTCGCCTACAACGCGTCGGCGGCAGCGGCTCAGGCCGCGATCGCGGCGCTCCCCAACGTCGGAACCGGCAACGTGGTCGTCTCGGGCACGACGCTCGATGCGGGCGCGCTGACGGTCAAGTTCCAGGGCAAGCTTGCCGGACTGACTCAGCCGACGATCCTGCTGGTCTCGAACGGAATCACCGGTGCGACGCCGGCGATCGCGACGTCTCAGACCCCGATCCCGGGCGGCCGTATGGTGGCCTGGAATCCGGCGGTCATCGCGCAGCCGGCGATCGGCACGTTCACGGCGACCGGCACGGGCTCTTCGGGCTCGTGGGGTGCGGGAACGCACCTGGTGCAACTCACTTGGTCGACCGCGCTGGGCGAGACCCTGCCGACGATCCCGTACATTCTCGTTCTGACCGCGACCCAGAGCATTCGGATCGCTGCCGTGAACGCGGCGAACACGCCGGACGACGCGCTGTACCTCAACGTGTACGTCAACGGGACCCGAGTTCACCGGATCACGGTCTCGACCCCGGGCACGTCGGGCAGCGTGGCCCAGACGGACATCGCGGCCCCGCAGTCGGGCTCCGGGCAGCCTCTGCCGACGGTGAACACGGCCTACACGGCGACGGACGGGCGACACATTCTGGCGGGCTTCGCAAAGCGGGCCTTCACGACGGACAACTTCGGGCGGGTTTACACCAGCTCGGTCCCGATGTTCGACAACGGCGCCTTGGGCAAGCCCGAGGCCGAGATCGTGCTTGGCGGCACGTTCCTGGGCAGCGACCTTTCTGGGATCTCCGGGTACGAGCAGCTCTTCCTCGATCAACTACGCGGACGGCTCGTCTCCGGCGTGCTTGCCGCGTCGAACGCCGAATACTGGTTCGGCCCGGAGGGTGACTAATCATGCCGACCGTATCGCTGATGACCAATGCCGAGCTCGAACTGTTCGAGCGTGAGCGCGCTATTAACCTGTCCGAGCAAACGCCCCTCGGCCAGGTCCTCCCGTGGGCGTTCGAAGAGACGGACAGCGTCCTTTGGGAGATGCGGGACAACGTCACCGGTCTCTTGCTGGCCCGTGGACTCGGTGAGCCGTACTCGGAGACCGACGACTCGGGCGTCAAGCGCTGGTCGATGACGCCGGGGCATTTCGGCGAGTCTCGCAAACTCTCGGCGGCCCGACTCGTTCGCGAGCGGCAACCGGGTACGTTCGGCGACCCGATCGTGGTGACCGAAGAGACCTCGCGCATGATGCTCGAAATGGCGATGCGCGAGCTATCGCTGATCAACAACATTCGGGGCAGGATGCTCTCGCTTGGCACGATTGGAGTCGTCGACAAGCTCGGGAACATCCGGTACACGTACGACTGGGACGGCTATGAGAGTCAGCTCGTGACGCTAACCGGCAACGACGTCTGGACCGACCTGAATAACTCGACCCCGATCGCTTCGATCCGCAACGCGCTGCTGGCAAAGACCCACGGGTCTGGCCATCAGTTCTTCACGCCGCAGGCGCGGATCATGGCGAATCCGAACACTTGGAGCTACGTCTGGACGAATAAGAACACGGCCGACGTGGCGGGCAAGCGCGACCCCTACGGCGCGACGATCACCGACTTCGGCGGATTCGTGCGGTACGTCACGAGCCAGGCCCAGCTCCCGACCCCGATCATGGACGACTCGGGCTACGGCGCGGGCTCGTCGGACACCTGGACCTACAACCTCCCGGATGGCTACGCGGTCATCGTGGGCGTGCACATGACCAACGGCATCCGGTGCGGAAACTACGTTGGCACGAAGCACGACGCGGCGGACGGTCGGGCGACGATCTACGCAGAAGTAGACCGCTCGCCGAACCCTCCGAAGCTGCCTCGGGCTCACCGTGGCCACTCGGGTGGCTCGCGGCTCAACTACGGCAAGCAGGTCGTGATCATGAAGGTCTACTAGGCACCCCGCCAGACGAATAACCCATCGCGCGGCCCTTCCTCGGTTTTCCAGGGGGGCCGCCTTGCGTTACTTCCGGTTATGCTTGTGCGCGCGCAGACCACGATCATCGACAACGGGAAGGCGTATCACGCCGCGGACGAGTTCAACGCGACTTGGAGCCAGGAGCTCGCGGCCCAGTATCAGGACGAAGGGCTGGCGGTCATCATCGACGCCGGAGTCGCGCCGGAGCCGTTCGTCAAGCCGGAGCCGGTGCCGGAAGTCGTGTTGCAGGGGGCTCGGCTCGACGAGGGGCTGCTGTCGCGGCTCGAACTGCTCGAAGCTCGGGTGGAGCGGCTGGAAGGGCTCGGCAAGTCTGACGGGTCTGGCGGGTCGGACTCTGGGGAGCCGGTGGCGGTTCCGTCGGATGTTCAGCGGCTCATTGACCTCGAGGGCGAAGGGACCGACCTGGGGCCGCTCCTGGCGGGCATGAAGGTCGACGACTTGCGGGCGATCGCGAACGACATGGCGATCCCAAACCTGCACGGCAAGATGACGAAAGCGGCACTCGTGGAGATGATCCTGGAAGGGCTGCCGGCGATGCGTGAGCGGGGGTCGGACGAGTCTGACGGGTCGGTGGGTTAGCGCTTGGCGAAGACGTATGGCGCCGATCCGAGTGACGGACGGGACTGGCTTCGGCTGATCCTGGCCGACACGGAGGTCGGCACCAATTGGTCGATCACCGCCTACTACGGAGCGGTGTTTACGGATAGCGAAATCGATGCGCTCATCGCGGCCATCGGTATCGCGGGGGCGGGTGCTCAGCTCGCCCAGGCGAAGGCGTCTCGGTATGGGGCGCTGGTCGGCAAACTCGCCGATGCCGACATGTCGGAGGACATCACGGCTCAGATCGCTTACTTCAACGACCTGGCCAAGAAGCTGCGTTCGGGCGAGTTGGTGCCGCCGGGCGAAGCCGGTGGCGGGATCGCGGTGGTTGCGCTCGACCTGCCTGACCTCCAGGAGTACAAGACGGACTGATGAGCCAGCGTCTTGCCCGGTCGCTCGATTTGAGGGTCGATTTGTACAACCCGAAGAATGAGCAGACGAAAATCTCGAAGCGGTTTCAGGGCTCGGCACCGTCTTCAACGCCGACTGTTTCGGCGGCTCCGGCGCGCATTCTCAGCTCGTTCGATGCGTCCAAACCCAACGCGCCTGGCCGGTCGAACGTCGATCAGATGGACACGACGGACGTTCTGCGGATCGCGTCGACCACGCCGTGCGGAGACGGCTGGTATGGGATCGTGGTCGGGCCGGCGACGTATCCGGAGCTTGGGACGTGGTTCCGGGTTCAGGGCGGCCCGCGCTCGAGAAACCGTGGCGCGACCAAGAACTACCTGATCGTTCGGGAGACGCAGCCGGCTTGGATCGCGTAGGGCCGTTCCTTCCATTCGATGGCTACTTGGCTCGACGCGGTCCGTTCTGAGGTCTACACGCTCATCGAGACGGCGATTCCGGCGCTGAACACGGTTTTCGACGAAATCAGCGCGCAGCGGGTGTCCTGGCGCGAGATGGTGGAAGCAGCCGAGCAGTCGGATACCGAGCGCATCCACCTTAGCCCGCCGTGGCTGGTCATCGAGTGGGGATCGCCGATGCAAACGGACGCATTTTCGATCACCGCCGACTGCTACGAGTGGCCGATGTCGGCGGTCATCGCCTTTGGGCTAGCCAAGGCCGGCAACGTCGCAAAGACGGCAGAAGAGATGCTTGTCGAAGCGGAGGCGGCCATCGAGGCGGTTCGCGCGGCGATGAGGGCGCACAACGGGCCGAAGTGCCAGTTCCTCAAGCACATGGGCAACCACGACGCCAAGAACGCGGCGAACCAGCTCTTCCTCGGCTACAACATGCCGTTTCACGGGGTCGTTTTCGACTGCACGATCCTTTGCGGGCAGACATGACGATCCGCGAGGCTCAGAACCTCTTTCAGCGGATGGACCGGCAGGTCGGCTCGGCGGTCGAATCGGGCCTTCAGGGCGTGCTCGACCGGGGGCTGGCGATCGCGCGGCAGGAGTCTTCGGGTCCTTATTCGCTCGCCGAGCTTGCCCGGATGGACTATCCGTACGCAAGGCGGCACGGTTCGCCTCTGCTCGATGCGGCGAAGATCAACAAGCAGAAGGGCGAGTTTGCGGGCAGTTGGTTCACGGCGGGGAAGTTCGGAGCGGGTGGCGGGTCCGGCCAGATCATCAACGACGATCCGAAGGCGGACATGCTCGAGGCGGGCACGCGGGTCATGTTCCCCAGGCGGATCGGCGCCTCGGTCGAGAAAAAGCTGGCGGTGGAAGCGGAATGGATCGTGGACTCGAAAGTGTCGCGCGTTCTTTCGCGTTATGCGTAAGAGCGCGGACGAGCGGAACTTGCCGATCACCGATCCGGCGGCGGTGCGGGACGAGCCTCAGCCAGAGGACGGGCCGGTCGCGGAGCCGGTTCCCGGCCAGGGGATGGGGCAGATCGGTATCGCGGTCATCGAGGCGCATGAGGTGAACGGCTGATGCCTAGCATCCCCATGTACTTGCTCGCCAAGCACATCACGGCGGTCACGGTCACGCCTCAGACGGTCGCGGCCAACGGCGCACTCAGCGCGGCGACGGCGATCGGGCTGGCGGCCAAGCTGCGCGATCTTGACGACGAGGCCGAAACTTCGACGGACGAAATCAACCCGATCACGTCGGGCCGGCTCAACAACGTGCCGATCGCCGACGGCTACCGGTGCGCGATCGAGTTCCTTGGGGTAAACGATGGGACCGACCCGGACCCGATGATGACGGCATGGCTGGCGTACGACATCTTCAAGCTCGCTTACGTGATCGGAACGGGTAGTTCGCAGAAGACCAAGACGATTTACGGGTGCCGGGCCCGAAAGTCCTTCAAGACCCAGGGGCGGCTTGCTCCGTCGCTCCGGTTCGAGATTCTGTGCGTCGACGTCGGAGCGACCGACTTCGTAACGTACGCCTAGGACATTTATGCAAGACAGTATCAAGGGCAATCCCCTGCTTATTCGGCGCGGCAAGCGCGAGAAAATCGAGGGCGTCATGCACGACTGGAACCAGCCGGAGGGGGCTCAGTTTTATCCGCTGAAGCTCTACCGGCTGACCGGTTCGGAGTGCATTCGGGCTCAATCGCTCTGGGACGAACTGCTCGAAATCTACGTCGTGAACGGGCGCCCGTTGCCGCCGGTCGACGACCAGCCGGTCATCGTGTCGTCGGGCGCGTGTCAGCTCGCGGCGTACCTGTTTGTCGCTCAGCAGGACCCGGACCCGAAAGCGGGCGGCTGGACCGTCGAGCAGCTGCTCCAGATGATGGTTTCCGATACCTTGCTGATTCAGATGCAGCAGGTGTTTACGGCGATCATGCCGAAACCGATGGAGTCGCAAACTGACGATAGCGGCCAGCCCAAAGAGGGCCTGGTGTTCATCGACCCTTTAGCATCTGGCGGGGCGCGGTCGTCCGCGCTTGCGCCGGAAACTTCCTCGGACATCCCGAACTCTTAGCCCGTTCGGACGCGGCGCTCTGGTCGATCAACGAGCGGCTCGGGGCTCTGTGCGAGCGGTTCGGGGCCGGTGGACACGGGTCGGACCTGCCGCCGCCGAGCATCGAGTGGGCGGAAGAGCTTCTCCAGGAGTTCATGTCCGGCAGCGAGGACGAGGAAGGGACGGGCTCCGACCCGCTGGCGAACATTCCGGGCTACGAGGGCGAGTAAGCGTTTTTGGTCCGTGAGCTATGGCGATTGTCATCAATGTCGCGGCGCAGGCCGATCTAGGGGTCTTCAAGAACCTCATCAAGGCCCTCGACGACGCGAAGGCTTCGATGGATGGGTTCAGCGCGGCGGCCAAGCAGGCGGGGAAGTACACGGGCGGCTCGGGTCGTGGGCCGAAGCCGGGTAGCCCTGGTCCCCAGCCGGGCCCGGGCCAAGGTCCGACCCCGTATGACCACTTCCGACACCTCGACGCGCTAAACAGGGCTTCGGGCGGCAAGTTCCAGCAGATGCGAAACGACGCGCTGAAGAACGCCTGGAATGCGGCTCAGCAAGGGGCGGCGTCGGGCGATCCGGGCGCAATCGGTCAGCTTGGCCGGCTTGCCGGTCCGATGGCGAAGATGGGGCAGGGATTCGGGCAGAGCTTCATGAAGATGCTTTCGTCGAGCCGGTTCGGGATCGGCGGCGGAGGCGGAATTCAGCCCCTGGTGGGGCAGTTCGTGGGGATGCTCGGCAAGGCCGGGCCGATCGGCCTTGCGATTACGGCCGCTGCCGCAGCGCTGTTCGGGCTGGCGGCGATCGTCAAGTCGGCGGGCGAGCAGATGCGGGCGTTCACGGGCAATATGCTCCAGGCGAACACGAGCGCTTCGACGATGCAGCAGCTCAACAAGATCGGTTCGCTTCTCGGGGGCGACATGGCCCAGCGCTCGAGGCAGTTCCGGGAGACGATCGGCTCGAACGGGGTCGCGATGGACGCGGCGATGCGGGCGGGAATCAGCCCGGTCAAGGACCCGTTTGGCAGGACCGATCTTGGCGCGGACTTTGCCAAGGCGCTTCGGCAGGTCGCGGGTGCATCTTCGGAATCGGAGGCTCGGCGGCTCGCAGAGCTGTACGAGCAGCCCGACATGGCCCGGGCGTACTACCTGTCGGATTCGACCAAGAACTACATGTTCAATCAGGCCGAGAAGGCGCCGTCGAAGGCGGACATGCAAGCGGGCGAGGAGTTCACGTTCTGGCTGGAGGAGTTCAAGCGGGTCGGCATGGAGTTCGTTCGGACGGTCGGAACGCCCCTTCTGTCGGGGCTCTCGAAGATCACGCAGATGTTTACCGGGTGGGCTCAGGGGCTGAAAAAGGTCGTCGATTTTATCGGCAGCAATCCGATTCTGCGAGCGATCTTCTACGGGCTGGTGGGGCAGCTTGGCGGAGACGGAAAGTCGTCCGGCAACAAGATCGAGCGGGCGATGGACCGGAACACGAACGCGATCAACGCCAATACGCGGGCGCTTGGTGACGCGAGGGGCATCTTCGGCGGCGGCCAGCGTGCGCAGCGGGCGATTCCCAGCAAGGTCAAGGGGATGTACATGAACCAGGCGGCGTACCGCCAGGCGCTCTCGACGGGGCTGCTCTAGTGCCGCTGGGAAATCCCGCAGCGGTCACGACGCCGGGGCGCCGGACCAGGGTCACGATCGGGCACATGCCGGAGGTTGTGGTCCAGCTGCCCTTCGTGTGGCAGCGGCAGGCGGAAGAGATAGCCAGAGGGACGCAGGCATCGCAAGTCGGGATTCACTATTGGCCGGAGATCGGGCTCCGCATGCGGGCCCATCAAGACAACATGGGCACGCTGTTCGAGAAGGCGGCGGGGCAAGACAAGTTTATCAATTCAGCGGTCGAAGTCGGGGATCACTGGCAGCTCAATTACGTCCACCGGCAGTACGACTACCCGGATCTGAACTACACGGACGGGGCGGCGGGGCAGACAGTCCCGATGTACCAGAAGAAGGTTCCGGCGGGCGGTTCGTGGGACAGCAAGCTCGCCGCGGATCAAGCGGCGTTTCCGGGTCCTTCGGACGGGATCGGTGCGAGCGCGCTTCCAGTTGACCGGGTTTTCCGGACGACTGGAGTTCACGAGCCGGACCATCCGGTCCACCTGCTCGCGTACCTGCCGTTTTCGCTTGCGATCGGCGGCATCTGGGGCCGAATCTACGTCAGCGGTCCGCCCGGTGTGAACGCGGCGGGCCACGGAACGGGGCAGTATTCGTGCGAACTCCTGATGGACGGGAAGGCGCGTCTCCATGAACGGTGCAAGGTGCTCGACGGCGACGGCGAAGACACGGGCGCCAGGGTTTGGGTTCGCAGGGACGAGTTTCAGGCGTTCGAGTCTCCCGCTCAGGATCAGCTCTACTCTCTGAAGATCCTCTCGAACGCTTCAGAGTCGTGCGGATCGCAGTGGCGGGGTGACCGGATGGTCTTCGCATCGACTCACTGCCCGCCCCTTTACCATACGAACACTCGCAAGCCGGGCAGCTCGGGAGTGCTCGTTGCCGGGCTTGTTGGCGGGATCGGGAGCGTCGCGATGGCGGGGGTAGCTGCCTCGGCTCATGTCTATCACGTCCCTCAAGACAAAGTCGTCGCGCCCGAGCTCGAACCGCTCCGTCTCGACTTTCGCCGCGATATTCGGGGGCTCTTCGCAATCTCCGAACTTTCGTACGAAACCGAGGTCGTTTTCGACGACGATCCGTTCACGATCACCGGATTCCCAACGGCCGGGATTCCCATGCAGGTCGAATGGTACGGCGATTTTCCAGATGGGGCCGACTGCCGGATCGAGCTGATCGACCTCACCGAAGGGGCCGACTCCATCATTCCGGGCGGGGTGCAGATCGTGCACGACTGCCGAGGCGGGGTCATCGAATACCCGATGACGGACTTCGATCCATCCCACCGCCGGTTCAAGGCGCGGATCACGCTGACGAGCGACGGGGATGCTTGTCCGACGCTCGAATACTACCGGGTGGTTAGGCGGGGAACGATCGAGGAGCCCGACTTCGATACGCTCGTCTTCCCCACCGCGCGGGCGGCCGGGGTCTCGCTGCTGAGGCAGGAGATCGTCGAGTCGATCGAGGTCGAGGACGGGACGGACGATCCGATGCAGGAGTCAGCGACCGTCCACATCGCGGACTTTACGGCCGAAATGCCCGAAATCGGGCTGCGGGTCCGCCAGGCGGTCGACATCGACATCATCGACGGCGCGGCGCCGCCGAACATTCTCACGAAGCTCGCGCGGTTCTATATCGACCCGAACCGGAGCAGGCAAATGCGGGGTGAAAGGCCGGGGACCGCCGGGGCGATCGCGGCGCAGTATCCCAAGCCGAACTCACGAATCTACACGCTTTCAGGCAACGGCGAAGCGGTCCGGCTGCGCTCGATGATCTTCCCGGCCCGCTGGACGCTGGCGGAAGAGCCGGCGGCGGGCGAAGGGACGCCGACCCAGTACATGAAGGTCACGGACGGCCTGGCGACAGCGTTCGAATTCGGGGGCTATTCGCCGGGCCGGATCGATGTTCCGGATAAGCCGGTCCGGTTCTTCGGGGCCGGCAAGGACTCGACGGAGATTATCGTCGAGCCGTTCAGCTCCGTCTACGACTGGATCGTCGAGAACGCGCGCGACTATCTCGGCGCTTGGCCGGTGTTCGATCTCAACGCGGGCGCGAGCGGCATGTGGCGGATCATCCAGCAGAAGCGGCCGCCGTACAACGTGGTCATGCGCTTCACGGGTGAGCATCCTGGGGCGCTGAAGCTCCCGCATGTGCTGGCCAGCTATCCGGTCGATACGGTGTCGGGCGGACCGTTCGACGGCCAGACGATCCCGCACAACTTCATCGACTCGGAGGGCGATGAGACGCACATCGAGCCGCCGGAAGGGAACTGCGTCATCGTTCAAGGCGGGCTTCCAGATGGCGGCGCCCAGGTCGCCAGCCGTCTCGAGCAGTTCATCTTCAACCCGGTCTCGTGCAACTTCTTCAACCTCGCTTCGAGCCATGCGCACTACCCGGACCCGAATTCACCGGAGTTCATGGGGGGCGACGCGGTGCCGATCGTCGTCATTGACGCGACGCTCTCGACGGGCGAGGCGGTCAACTGGGTCGGCAGGCGGGTGTTCGATTACGCTTGCTATGCGCGGGAATATCGGACCTTCCATGCGCCGCTTCGCTACATCGTGGACGTGACCGATCCGTACCAAACCTATCCGAGGCGAGTACGGTTTGGCGACGTCGTCGAGGTGCTCCAGCCGGACAAGGTGACATGGCGGACTTACCTGGTGGTTCGATGCTCGCCTTCGTACTCGCGTGACGGCTATCAGTTCGGTCGATACGAGTTGGTGTCGTCGTCGGTCATGGATCGGTTCGGGATGCCCGTCGGGATGTTCGATCTCTGGACTCTTGAGCAGATGCGCCGGAAGGCGATAGATCGACGTTCGGGTCGTAACTGGCGGTCGCAGTTCCTCCGAACCCGGAACCGGAGCGTCGAGCAGGGCGCGTCTTCGATGATGGCGCTGCCGTCGGGCGAACTCGCCCCTGCGCAATTCATCGATCCGTCGCAGCCCAACTTCGGCCAGTTCAAGTTCATGGCCGACTACGATCCGGTCCCGTAAGCGTTCGTTTGGTTCATGACGGGATGGAGGCGGCGGGCGTGGAAGAAGGTGGTCGCCGGGGTCGTGGTGGAGGTCTCCCTCGAGGGGCCGGGTGACCGGGTGCTGAGGCTCGAAGAGGGGATTCTTCGCTCGGCAAAGCTCGAACGCTCGATCGCGGAGGCTGAGGCCCAGAACCCGGCCTATGTTGCGCCAAAGCCGCGCAAGCGGCCTTGCGGGTGCAGCGGCTCTTAGATGGTCAAGCGCAACGTCGGGGCGCTGGGCTACCGCATGCAGGCGGAATTCTCGCCGGCGGGGGACCGTTCGGACATTTCGATCGGGATCGATGCGATCGGCTCGATGACGATCCAGTGGGGAGAGGTTTTCCCCACCCAAGGCGTCAAGGCATCGTTCGATGCGTTCAAGGTCTCGGGCTCTTCGACGACGGGCGGGTCGTTGGTCATCGAATCGCCCTACTTTTCCACCATCACCTATACGTTGCTCTCGTACGTCGGGGCGACGGTGAGGGTCGAGATCGACGGGCTGAACCTCAAGGTCCCAGCGCCCTGCAAGGAATCGGTTTGGTCGTTCGAGGAGCTGCGAATCTACGTCAACGGGGTGCTGGAATACACGCTCGGGGCGACTTCGGGCGGCGATGCCTACAGCCACCGGAAGAACTGGCTTGAGCTGAAGGCGCTGGACGAATTCACGCCATCGAGGGCTTGCGGAGCGGCTTGCCCAGGCTCGCCGGCGCTGATCGATCCGCGCTCGACGCTTCGCGGTGGTTACCAGATCGACTTCGGATCGGGCTACGTTTCGGAGACGGTCGATATCGACAACTCGGCGGCGCTGGAGCCGGACGAACCGGAGTGCCGGGACTCGTGCGACTGCATCCTCGACCTGCCGGATATCACTGGGACGGACTCGTACGACGTGGTGGTCGAGGCGATGAAGTACCACAACGAGACGCAGACGGACTCCATCCAGGAGTGCTATTGCTTCAACCATCCGGAGATTCTTGGCGGGATCGTCGCGATGCACGAGGTCGACACCGATCATCGGGAGCAGGCGGCTTGGGTTCATATCGTTTCGGTTGATCACGGGATCACGCTGACCAGGCGTAGGTGGGACACTTGCTGCGGGTGCAGCTGCGAGCCGACCGATCCGGAGTGCACTTACCGGGAAACCGACGATGAAGAGCCGCATACGATTTGCGAGTCGAGCCGGTCGGTTTACGGTTGGATCACCAAGCTCTTTTGTTTTAATGGGCTCGTCGCCTGCCCGGACCCGGAAGAGGGCTGCATCGGGTTCGAGGACGACATTTGCGTCTATTCGGCTTCGATCGTGGTCTCCTGGCCCAAGGAGCCGGCTTGTGATGACGATCTCGAATGCCGGTCTCCGCACAACGCTCGGGACTTCCTGGGGCGGCTGACGCGCGTTTCGGAATGCGGGGGGCGGCTATGGCTGCTTAGAGCCGACGCGGGTTCGCCGCGCTCCGGCTGGGACCATGAGCTGCTATGGGGCTCGAACATCGAGACGCCGCGCGGGCTTTGGACCAACCAGTTCAACTACGAGATGGTGTACCGCGACTCTTCGGACGGCAGCGTTTATTGGACTAGATCGACTGATGATCAGCAAACCTTCGAGACCCCGCAGGAATTCTTCATGGCGGCAAAGTATCCCGACTCGTTCAAGGACGCCCGATACGTGGGGTATGCGGTGTTCAAGCACGACTCCGGCTCGTCGGGTCCGGGGAAGATTTACCTGCGGATTCAAGGCCCGGCCGACAACACCCCAGGCGCGGAATTTCCGGTTGCCGATGCCGTCGGGGTTCCGATCTCCTTCGCTGACGATTCATTCGGGATCACCGCTCCGAAGATCGGTCCGGCGCCTTGGATACTTAGCGCAACTAAGGCGGGCGATACGGTGCCGACCGAGTTCGAGTCGACGGACGTTGGCGAGTCCTGGGAGGAAGTGTAGATGATGGCTTTGATTTGGGCGGCTGTTTGTGTTGCGCTGCTGGCGGCGCTTTGGTCGGCGTGGCGGATCGAGCGGCTTTACCGGGCGCTGGACGCGGGCATCGAGGACGAAGACGAGGACGAGGAAGCGCCGCAGGCGACGCTCATGGGCTCGGTCGGGCCGCTGCTGGTCGATCTGGACCCGGTCACGGTCTGCAAACTGGATCACCTCAGGTCGCTCCGGCTCAGGCTCTTTAGCTTGGCGATCGACCTCGAGACCAAGGAGGCCGAGCGGCTGCTCGAAGTGCCGGAGGAGCAGCGGTGTCGGTAACTCGGCTTGCGTCGGCTTGTCCGGCCCCGATCGCGCCGGGATCGAGCTTCCCGTGGCCTCAGGACTGCTACTCGGGCTCGGACCAGCCGGACGTTGCGGGGCTGCTGACGAGCGGAAACGACAACTTCACGCCGTTTTGGAACCAGAACGCGGCGATGCTCGATCTGGCGACGCGGACCGGCTCGGGCGGCTATGCGCTCGCTTATGGGGGCGTCGTCTCGGCGGGGACGGGGCTGCTGGCGTCGGTGACGGGGTTGATCGCGATCATGGACGGGATCGTCGCGAAGAAGAGCTTTGCGGACCTCAGCCTGCCGGCGAGCACCGATCCGGTCTGGATTTGGGTCAAGCAGGACGGAACGCTCCAGTACACGACGACGACCACACCGCCATCGAGCAAGTGCGTGCTGCTCGGTTCGCTGGCAACGGACGGCACGGGGGTCGTGGGCTCGATCGACACTTCGGGCGTGGTCTACATGCGATCCGGCATGCCTTACCGGGAGACGGCGGACGTGGGGCGGCCCTCGGATTCGCCGGACGCGTCGCTCCGGCTCTACACGAAGACTCTGGCGGGCCTGTTTCTGTGGTCGGGCTCGGCTTGGCATCTGGTGCCGACCTTCGGGCGTCGCGCGGTGACGATGAGCGATGCGAACATCACGCTGGCGGCGGGTGAATACGACCGTCCGATCATCGAGATGTCGGGCTCGCTGACGGCTGGCCGGGACGTGATTCTGCCGCTTTACGACGGGCTGGAGCGGACGGTTCGGAACCTGACCGGCCAGACGCTGACCTTTAAGGGCGCGACGGGTTCGGGGGTAGCGGTCGCGGCGTCGAAGGCGGCCCGGATTTACACGGACGGCTCGAACTGGATTCGCGAGACGGCGGACGCTTAGGATGGCACGGGCAAGACGATGGCCGAACCGCGAGTCCGGGAAGTATCTCCTTTGGTATTGCCCTGGCTGCCAGTGCTCACATATGGTCGCCATCAAGCCCGAGGTGCAAAAAAACGGAGCATCGTGGGAGTTTAACGGCGACTTTGACCGACCAACACTAACGCCGAGCGTCATGTCTGATACCTGCCATTGCCACATAACGAATGGGCAGGCCGACTTTCGTTGCGGTGGCAATAAGCACGCATTGGATGGCCAGGTGGTTGATCTCCCGGACCAAGAGGAGGGTGAATGAATTTCTGCAAGAAGCATTGGGCTGAGGGGTTTGACTACATCAAGGCCGCTGCTGATGGGGCGCTCGCCGAGGCGAAAGACCGAGGGTTGCTTGATCCTTAGCGTTCGTTTGAGGCATGCCCAGCAGCCTCACCGATCTTGTTCCCGTTCCGCTTGCGGCTTCGATCAATACCGGCAAGCACCCCTGCCAGACCGGTGAGTTGGTTCACCTTTTCGGGCTGCCGTGCAATCCGCTGCCGCACACGCCGAAGGGGCTGGACGCGATCACGAACGCGAAGTGGCGGACCCGGATGGTTACGCAGGACGTCGGGCCGTTCCGGGTGACTGGTCACGTGCTGGCGGTGAAGCTGCTACGGACTTCGCTCACGGACGTGAAGGCTCGCAAACCCGAGCTTCACGCCGCTCTCGGCACTGCGGGGATGCTCGCGGTCCGGGCGGTCAATATCCGGGGCCACTACATCGACGGTCGGCCAAGCAACCACGCGTTTGGGCTGGCGGTCGACTTCACTATTGCTGGGAAGCTCGACGTTCAGGGCGACGGCAAGGTCATGGCCGGGCTACTCGATCTGTACTCGGTGATGAAGGACCACGGCTGGTTCTGGGGGGCCGAATTCGGGGTGGAGGACGCGATGCACTTCGAGGTCAGCTGGGAGATCGTTCGGGGCTGGCTAGCAGCCCGTACCTTCTAACGTTCTTTCCTGCCGTGGGACGCATCCTCACCCTGCCGGCATCCAGCATCCAGCTGATCGGCCAAATGCCGCTTGGCGGAACGTTCACGGTCGAAAACCTGAGCGAGTCGGGCTCGGTCTGGGTCCTGGAGCGGACCACGGGCAACCGGCCCACAGACGCCCAGGTCCTCGCTTCCCATACGATCAGTCCGGGGGGCAGCTACGACTTCACCTGCTATGACCCGGCTTGGTATTGGGCCGGCGGGACCAGCGCGGTCCGGATCAGCACGGAGGCCGTTCACCGGCCCCTGATCGAAGCGGTTAAGCCTGAGCGGATGGTATTTGTATCGTCCGGCTCGGTCGACGTGACGGTCGAGCTGTGGGATTCGGACTACCAGCGCTGCTACCTTGGCGTCATCACGATCCTCGACGATCCGGGCAGTTTGCCGTACTGGATCGACGACGCCGGCGTTACGTGGCCGGTCGACGCGGTCGGCGGGCGAATCCTCGGGATCTCCGGTGGGCTGCTCTACTGGCAAGCGCTTGGTGACGGCGACCTGCTGGGCCCGTTTGGCCACCAGGGAGTCGTGCAGGATCTTCCGGCCCCGGATGCGACGAACATGGAGCCGGCCTACGTCGGCCAGACCTTCGGGCTCGGCAGCGGACTCGGTTCGTCGGGCGCTTCGAGCGGGTCTAAGGCCGGCTTCTCGGTTCTCTCGATCGCGTCGGAGGTCAAGGCGGTATCGAACACGGTTCTGCGGGCCTTCGGGGCGACGAACTGGACCGGTGCGACGGCGAACGGCGGCAAGGACCGGATGCAGACGTTCACCAACCTTTCGACCTCGCTGGATGCGTACATCGACCGGGTGGCGGTCGGGGCGTCGCTGACCGGCACGGTTTCGAGCACGTCGTTCCTGGCGATCGTGCCCAAGGGCGAGCCGTCGCCGGTCTCGCTCGTCGTTCCTGCCGGATATGACACGGCGATCGTGCGCGGCTCTTCGTCGAGCGACTCGGTTCGCGGCGAGGAGTGGCTCCGATGATCGCACCGATCGCGCCAATCACCGCGCGGATTTACACGCTCGACGATCTGGTCCGGGTGCCGATCGTCAAGCGGTCGGCCTCACCAGTGTTCGATATTACGGGCGCACCGGGCACCTGTCTCGGGATCGCCACTGCTGTCGCCAACGCTTCGATGATCGACTCGACCGCCGGCGGCGTGCAGCTCTCGATCGCGTCGGGCACGACGAGCACCACGCATACCGTCGCTTCGACGGCAGGGCTCGTCAATGGTCAAACGCTCTGGTTCGGCACGGCAGGCGTCTCGCGGACGCTCTCGTCGTTCGTCGTGAATACCTCGATCACGGTCAATAGCTCATTTACAAGCACGACCAACGAGGTCTTCGGCGTGGTCGGTGATACCTATAAGATGGCGATGGCGATGGCCTACAACGACCGGCCCCGCCGGATCCAGGGGATCGGGGTTATTAGAACATCGAATATGCCGAGCGGGGTCTCACTCGATCTCAACCTCTCCCTGTGGCCGAACAAGATCAACACGAACGACTGGAACCCCGACACGGCCGGCCTGATCAATCCCAGCGCGTGGGGAACGGTCAACATCCCGAACATCACTGGGTCCGTGCGGGCGTTCGCCGCTCCGCTGCAGGCGACGATCGACATGCCGATCGGATATTTCTGGTACGGCTGCCTCCGCAAGTGGAACACAGGCATCGGCGGCGGCTTCCGCGGGGTAGCTCTCGAACGGATCGAAGGGCTGCAGAATTCCAGTACGGCCGGGTACAGCCGGTACGATCAGCAGACCACGGCGACGATCCAGTACGTCGCAACGACGCCGAATGGACTCCTCTCCGGCAAGAGCTTCGACGACCAGGCGCAGGCCCTGACGACCAGGGCTGAGAACATGGAGTACTTCCTGCTGGCGGCCTGATGACGACGGTCTACTGCATCGACGTTCGGGCCGCCGTCAACCTCGACGACTCGCTCCGGGCGCTGGAAATGGCCGACGCCGCGATGATCGGTGGAGCGCGGTTTAATCTCGGCTATGCCGACGGCTCTTCGATCCGGCTGTCTCCCAATGACACCCCAGAGTCAATAATCTCGACGGCGAACCTCGACAAGGTCATCAATCCCCTGATCGCTGCTCGGGCTCGCTGCCTGCTCATCATCGGGACAGACGCTCCGAAATGGACGGCATGGAAGACTGCGACGGGCGGGACGTGGGGCGGCGAAGTGAACCGGCCCCCACCAGAAGCATGGCCGTACTGGTGCATCGACGTCCAGTTCGTCGTCAACTACGTGCGCGAGGCGTACCGTGCCGCCGGACTCGACCCGGACCTGTACGTCTGGTTCCAGCTCTGCAACGAACCGGCGGTCGGTGGGGCGGGTGCTCCGTATGCGTCGCTCAATCCGACCTCGTACGCCGAGCCCTACGACTCGCTGGCCAGCGGCGAACTCGATGGGCCTTATGACGGGCTGGGATCATGGTCGAGCGGCTTCGAGCGGAACCTCGGGGACCAGCTCGCGTACCTGGTCCAGCACGTCGACTTCCGGGGCTCACCGGTGGTCGGGATCGCGCACGAAACGGAGACGGGGACGGCTTGGAACAACGAGCGGGCCTCGCTCTATCAGGTCGCCGATCATATCCCCTATTTGACGCACCGGGCGATGAACGACTATCACGGGCTGGCGTTCGCTGAAGCGCTGCACGAGGACTCGGCGACGGCGCGGTGGGTGAAGCTCTGTTTGCAGGAGCTGGCCGAACTCGACGCCGCGTATGAGGCCGTGGTTCCTGGCTCCTCGGCGCTGCCGGTGGTCCTGTCAGAGATCGGGATCACGATGGACCAGCTGAGCTTCGGCTCGTCGACGCTTGCGGGTTACGGGCACTTCGCGCGTGGCGACCGGCTGCGGCGGATCATCGAGGCCCTGGCGGCCACTGGCCGGTTCGCGATGATCTCGATCTACGTCTCGCGGGAGCGGTCGTCGCTGCCGGACGGCTCGCTGTATGGGCTGCGGACGGTCGACGGGGTCAAGACGGGCGCGCATCGGGCCATCGCGCAGATGTGCGGGTCCGTGCCGGTCGCACCTTACTCGAAGGCTTCTGGGGAGTTCGTAGCGGTGATGGGAGACGACGTGGCGTAGGCGTAGCTTGGCCGAAGGGCTGTTGTCAAAGCCTGTTGTCATCGCCGGCCGTCTACTGGTGGCCATGAATCTGAGTGGGTTTTAGTCGGACCTGCCATAAGGTTCGCCGAACCTCCGGGAGGTTAGTTCAATTCTCGCCGCCTCCACCATCTTCCCGTTGCGGTCGGTGCGGGGCTTCGTGTCCAGCCTCGCTCATCGCGCCAAGGCTACTTCGCGCCGCTTCGGCGGGCAGGGCCGTCCCATCCTCTGTGAACAGAAGGAGGCGCCTCAGCGAGGAAAGGGTAAGGAAGATCCACGAGGAACTTCGGCAAGAGCGCTCGACCCGTTTGGCCGACGTCGTCGAACGCAACATCGCGATCATCGAGCTGTTGCGTCACCAGGCGGATGCGGCACGGGACCGCCAGCAGCGTTTCTCCGACTGGATCACGACATGGTCGGGCAGTATGGCGTTCTTCTACGCTCATGTCGCTTGGTTCGGGCTATGGATCATCTTCAACTGCGGGCTGATCCCTGGACTCCCGCCGTTCGATCCATACCCCTTCGGTCTTCTCACCATGATCGTCTCGCTCGAGGCGATCTTCCTCTCCACGTTCGTCCTCATCAGCCAGAATCGCCAGGCCCACCTCGCCGACCAGCGAGACAGCCTCGACCTGCAGATCGACCTGCTCGCCGAATACGAGGTGATTCGCATGCTCCGCCTCGTGGACGGGATCGCCAAGAAGCTGGGGGTCGAAGACTCCACCGATCCGGAGATCGAGCAGTTGTGCGAGGCCGTCGGCCCGGAACTCGTCTTGCAGGAAATCGAGTTTCGCCACAGTCATGTCGGGCAAGAGGGCGACAAGGGGATTTAGGAGTGCGCCGGCTCGACGGCGCTTTTCACCTGGCGCGGACCCCCTGGTCTCCCGTGTTCGCCCGTCGCCCACGGGATCGCCGCGGGCAACAATTTCCTTGAGGTCCTGGGTATCGCGACTGTACGGACATGCGCAGGTATCCGCTATGATTCGCACATCCGACCGAACATTGGAGCGAACCCATGCCTATCTCCCTCATTCTGCTCAGCGCCTGCTCCCTGCTTCGTCAGGAGCCCGTCAAACCCGCCGAAGCACTGAATCGGCTGTTCGTCGGCAACGTCCGCTTTGTCTCCGGCAAATCGAGCCAGGACCGCTCCGACATCAAGCTGAGGGCGGAACTCGCTAAGGGACAGCGCCCCTTTGCGGTCATCATCGGTTGCGCCGATTCGCGGGTGGCCCCGGAGTTCGTCTTCGATCAGAATCTCGGCGATCTGTTCGTCGTAAGAACAGCTGGTAACCTCGTGGACGAATTCGCCTTTGCCAGCACGGAGTATGCGGTCCAGCATCTGGGAGCACGGCTGATCGTGGTGCTCGGGCACGAGCGTTGCGGCGCTGTCGACGCCGCCTTGGAAGCCTTTGGCGGATCGGCTGCCCCAGCCGAATACAAGCCCGCCTACGGGCCGGGCCACATCCCCGCGTTGCTGGCTGCCATCAAGCCGGCTGTCGAGGCGACGAAAGGAGCCAAGGATCGACTGGAAGCGACAACACTCGAAAACGTCAAGCTGATGGTCAAGAATCTGAAAGAAACTGAAGGTCCGCTCAAGGCAATGAGCCTGCGCGGTGAGATCCAGATCGTCGGGGCCTACTACGACCTCGATTCCGGCGCGGTCACGTATCCCGGGATATCCACGACCGTCGGCCGACTTCGGTCATAACGCTGCGGCAGTTTCAACTGGCTCACACGGCGTGGGCGGTTTGCCCGCGCCAAAGGCTCGTGCAAAGCGTCACCTGCAAGGCCTCGCGCGTCGTACTCGTGTAAGATCAACAAGACAATCATGAGCACCGAAGACAACAAGACATCGCGCAGGTCGTTTCTCCAGGCGACGGGAGGGCTCGCTGCGGTGACGCTGCTGCCCAGATTCGCCCATCCGACTGTCCACAACTCGGCCGACGAGACCATCAGGGTCGCGCTCGTCGGCTGCGGTGGGCGCGGAGGTGGCGCGGCAATCAATGCGTTAGCGACCAAAGCCCAAGGCCCCATCAAGCTGGTCGCCATGGCCGATGCCTTTGCCGATCGGCTGGCGGGCTGCCACCAGAATCTGACCAAAGCCGTCCCGGATCAGATCGACGTACCCTCCGACCGCCAGTTCCTCGGCTTCGATGCCTACAAGAAGGCGATGGACTGTTTGCAGCCGGGTGACGTTGTAATCCTCACCACTCCTCCGGCCTTTCGATGGGTGCACTTCGGGTACGCGATCGCCAAGAAACTCCATGTCTTCATGGAGAAGCCGGTGACGGTGGATGGGCCGACCAGCAAGCGAATGCTCGCCCTCGGCGAGCAGGCGTCGGCTGCCGGGTTGAAAGTGGGGGTCGGGCTCATGTCGCGCCACTCGGTCGGCATGATCGAGCTGCACGATCGGATTCAGAACGGAGAACTCGGCGAAATCCTGCTGATGCGCGGCTATCGGATGCACGGGCCGGCAGGGTATTCCGAGTCCACGCCGAAGCCCGCGGAAATCAGCCACCTGGAGTATCAGATTCGCCGCTTCCATAGCTACCTCTGGGCAAGCGGGGGCTGCTACAACGACTTCTACATCCATCACATCGACCATCTCTGCTGGATGAAGAATGCCTGGCCCGTGTCTGCCCAGGGTCTCGGTGGACGGCACTACCGCCAGAACGCCGAAGGGCTGCCTTTCGTCGACCAGAACTTCGACACCTACGCGGTCGAGTACACGTTCGCCGACGGGACCAAGATGTTCTTCGATGGGCGTTGCGTGACCGGCGCGGCGGGCATGTACTCGAGTTACGTACACGGGACCAAGGGAATGGGGATCGCCGCACAGTCCGGCGATTGCGGCGGGCCCTCTGCAACCTATAAGGGGCAGGTGATCGACCCGTCTAACCTTCTCTGGGAGTCGACCGACGCGTCCAATCCCTATCAAAACGAATGGGACAAGCTGATCGCAGCGATTCGCCAAGGCAAGCCCCACGACGAGCTTAAGCGCGGTGTCGAGGCCAGCCTCGTCTCCAGCATGGGGCGGATGGCCGCCCACACGGGCCAGGAGATCACTTTCGACGCGATGCTGAACTGTGAGCACGAGTTCGCCCCTGGGCTGGACTCGCTCACCTTCGAATCGCCGGCTCCGCTCCTTCCGGGACCGGACGGGCGGTATCCGACGCCGAAGCCGGGCGCAAACCCGAAGCGGGAGTTTTGAGCGTGACGGCGCTCTTCCTCGCGGTCGTGTTTGCGGAACCGCTTCAGCCGTATACGGAAACGCTCCAAGACAGCTTGGTGAAGATCGATATGGCGCCGGTCCCCGCCGGAGAAGTGGAGGTCGGCGGCAAGAAGGTCGCCGTGAAGCCTTTCTGGATCGCCACGACCGAGACGACCTGGGAGGCCTTCGATGCGTTCCTTCTCAGCGGTCCGCCGACGCCGGCATACGACACGACCGAGTTCGCGCCCGATGCCATCGCCCGGCCCAGCAAGGTGTATCTTTTGCCCGATCTGGGGTGGGGCCACAAGGGATACCCCGCCATCAACCTCACCTACACGTCGGCCCAGATGTTCTGCCGCTGGCTTTCGAGCGTCACCAAGAAGAAGTACCGCCTTCCGACCGAGGCAGAGTGGGAGTGGGCCTGCCGAAAAGGCGATGCGGGGCCGGAGGGGCTCGAAGAAAGGGTTTGGCACTCCGGAACAGCCAAGCGAAGGACCCATCCGGTCGCAAAGTTCGCAGCGGACCGACTGGGCCTCCACGATATGCACGGCAACGTCGGTGAATGGTCTACCGACGCCGAGGGCAAGCCCGTTCTTTGCGGTTCGACCTTTCAGGATCCTGCGTCAGCCAGCACGCCGGGACATCGCAAGCGCTGGGAGGCGTCCTGGCAGCAGGACGACCCACAGCTGCCCAAGAGCCGCTGGTGGCTGTCCAACGGTCCCTTCGCCGGGTTTCGCGTGGTCCGCGAGCCTTAAATGATCGCCTTGCTCGCGGGCTTGCTCATGGCCACCGAAGACTGGGCCGTCTATCGGGGGGAGGCGGGCCCTGGCTTGGGGCGTCATATCGTGTTCCTCGCCGGGGACGAGGAGTATCGTTCCGAGGAGGGTCTCCCGCAACTCGCCAAGATTCTCTCCACCCGACATGGCTTCACGTGTACCGTGCTGTTCTCGCTGAACGATCGGGGTGAGATCGACCCGGAGGCGAGAACCCGACAGCCAGGTCTTGCCGTCCTCCCGAAGGCCGATCTTTGCATCATGCTCCTGCGCTTCCGCCGATGGCGCGACGAGCAGATGAAGCATTTCGTGGACTACTACCTCTCGGGCCGGCCCATCCTCGGGCTGCGAACGAGCACCCATGCCTTCGACTATCCCACCGACGATTCGTCGAGCCCAAACCGCAAGTACGGCTGGAACGACAAGGAGTGGGTGGGTGGCTTCGGCAAGCAGGTCCTCGGCGAAACCTGGGTTAGCCATTGGGGCGAGCACGGCTCGCAGGCAACCCGCGGCATCTTGGAGCCAAGTCAGTCGGACCATCCGATCTTGCGCGGCGTCGGTAAGCTCTTTGGGACCACCGACGTTTACGAGGCCCATCCCCCGCGAGACGCGGAGGTCCTCGTCAGGGGGCAGGTCCTGGATGGCATGCTCATTTCGAGCCCGCCCGCATCGGGGCGAAAGCGCACTGCCGCTGGCGTCGAGCAGGGCCTCAACGACCCGATGATGCCGATCGTGTGGATCCGTCGCGCCGCGAACGAGGCAGGGAAGGCCAACAGAGTGGTCACCTGCACCATGGGTGCCGCGACCGATCTCCTCGACGAGAACCTCCGCCGCCTGCTCGTGAACTCCGCATACTGGCTGGTCGGCCTCGAGGGGAAGATTCCGGCAAAGGCCGATGTCTCCTTGGTCGGCAAGTACGAGCCGTCTCCCTTCGGGTTTGGAGGATTCCGCAAGGGCATCACGCCCGGCAGTCTCATGGCCGCAAGATGACGCGTGCGGAACTGCCGACCTGGGAGAAAGTCGGCTTCTGGCTCAGCAGTTCGACTCGAACCGAAACCGCATCCTTCGGCGCCTCGCGCGCTGCGGCTACGCTGCTCCAAAACGGCTTAGCGCCGATCGCGACGATGCGGCCCTCTTGTTTGGCATCGCCGATCCACACTTCAACCGAGGCGCCGAGGCGGAGGTGCTTGGCGGTTTCCGGTGTGAAGTACGCCTGAACCCACAGTTTGTCGGACTTGAGCAGCCTGACGATGGGGGAATTGGCAGCGACCGAGACCGATGGCTTGGCAATGACCTCCCACACGAACGCCTCTGTGGGTGTTTGGAGGGCGTCCGTCTCACCCGAGACGAGGCCCTCCGGTACGAAGGGGGTTATGGGTCGCAGTCCCCCGATGCCGCCGAAGAACGGGCGCGGACGGGCGACGCGACTGACGGTGTTGGGCAACTGGCGCAGGCGCTCGATCTCGCGTTCGGTCTGGGCGATTTCCGCCTCGATCTTTGCTCGCTCCGCCGCGGAAGTGTCGGACGAGACAGGGGGAGGTGGCGGACTTGGTCGCTCGCCTTGGGATTTGGCATCGGCGAGTGCCTCTTTCGCACGCTGAAGGCGACCTTGAGCAGCGCCTAGGGCGCCTCGGGCGTCCGCGTGATTCTCTCGAGCCCGCTCGGCGTCCTTGGCGGCGATCGCGCCCTCGGCCAGCAGGAAATCGGCTTTCTCGGCCACCTTTCCGGCGGCGGCCTCCGCGGCCTCGGCGGCTTCGACCTCGGCTTGAGCCGACTGAATGGACCGCTCGTGTCCGGTGAGATCCGGAGCCTCGACGGGAACCGTCACCGGTGCCCGACCCTGCGAGGGCTGGGCCGCTATGGGAAGCGCGTTGGCCTTTTCGCGAAGGTGGGCAAGGCGGATTTCCAGGGCCGTGATTCGGACGGCTGCGTTTGTGGGCGAAACAGTCGGGACACGAGAAAAGCCACCGCTGAGACCGGGTAACGGCGCTGGCGCCGTGACTTCGGCATCCACGACCGGCTCGATCTGTGCGATCGTGTCGCCTGCCTCCAGCCTTTGGCCGGGCGTAAGATCCTCGAGGTGGACGATGCCGGCAACGGGGGTGCGCATCGTGACGATGGTGCCGTCCACGACGCCGTCGACGCTCGCCACGTTCGCCTCGGCGGAACGAATCAGCCAGGCGCCGGCAGTGACCGCCGCGCCCACCGCGATCGTCGATAACACCTTCGTTCCCGCACAGACCATCGTCTTGAATTACGTCGCCCAGAAACCCGCCGTTGCCGGGGTCCTCATGTACACTGACGATTGAGGAAGCCGATGCGCGCCGCCACCGAGCACCCCATCGAACTGCCACCGACCTATTTGACGGAGGGAATGCCCCCTGAAGACGTCGGGCGGCTGGAAGCGATCGCCCAGGTTCGCAGGTACCTGGACGGGGAGCGCATGATCACGCATCGCAATACCGATTGCGACTTGATGGTCCTCGTCGCGGGCGCTGCCCAAATCGTCACCCATGTCGGGGACCCGATGGCGGAGATCGCGCCAGGGCAAGTGTTCGGCGAAATCGCTCTCATCGATCGCCGCCCTCGCTCGGCGCATGTCGTCAGTGTCGGCGAGTCGAGCGTGATCGTCATTCCCGGCGAGGCCCTGCTGGACTTGATGACCGAACATCCGCGGCTGGGCCTGGTGGTAATGACGAACCTCAGCCGTGTGCTTTGCGAGCGGCTGCGCTCGTCCAATAGGCAACTCGGGACGCTGTTGGCACTGGCGAACTAGGCGCAGACACAAGATTTCGGCCCGCCAGTTACCCGGCGGGCCGAAATCGTTCGAAGGGGCTTGCCTAGAAGCCGAGTTCCTTCAGGGTGATCCATCCGTCGCCGTCGCGATCGAGCTTGGCCGCTTCGGGCCCGGCTTCGGCGATGGCGTCGGCAATCGAGATGCGCGTGCGAACCTCGGTGTTCCCTCCGCGGTAGTTACCCACGTCGGCATCGTCGAGGAATCCCCAGTAGAAGGAGAGGATTGCGTAGTCTCCGATGTCGACATCTCCGTCTCCGTTGATATCCGCATGCCGGAAGGCCGGCAGATGGGGGTACGGACTGTCAGGCCCCGGCGAGGTGCTGAAGCGCACTGCGAAGACGACATAGTCGCCGATGTCGATCTTATTGTCCTTGTTCAAGTTGCCGCCCAACAGCGAAACGCTGCCGGTGTGCTGGTTGCCGACCGACACCAGAGCGACCGTGTTTCGCAGCGTATGCAGCGGGTCCTTCACGCTCACCCTCGTAATGTCGGCATCACAAGGAATTCCGTCGCTTGCGTCGAGCACGACGATTGCAGTACCGAGGACCGGGTCGAGAACGACGTCGCGATCGAGAACGATCGGAGCGTTGCTGCCGCCCGTCCCTCCGAGCCGAATCTCCATGCCTCTTACCACAGACAGTTGTCCGGAATCGACGAAGCCCGCGGCATGCGAGATCGACAGCGTCACCTGAACGGTGTTGACGCTCAGTGCCCCGCTGGCCGTGTTCCTCGTGTTGCCCGCCTTGTCGGTGGCAGACAGCCTCAGCACGGCTGTGTCGCACGGCTGTGTCGGCGGGATCACGACTTCCGCGCAGTAGAGGTTGCCGATGATGGGGAGCAGCGTGACCGTGATGTCCGGAGCGGCCGTGAAGTCCACGGTGAGCGACGGATAGCAGTCGAGGCCCGAGCCCGCTGCATTGTCCTTGATCTCCGCGCACACGAGCATCGTGCCTTGCTTGATCAGCGACGAGGTGATCACGTTGTGAAGGCCTTGCATGGCGGTCAGGGAAGTGATCGACGGCAGGGTGTCGTCCACGATAACCGCGTTCGAGGCGAAGCGATTGGGCGCATAAGTATCGCCCAAAGTGCCATCGTCAGCGAACACCGTGTCGAGCCCCAAGCCGTTGTTGGCATCGATGCCCAATCCCGCAAGACCTTCGCCCGTCGGGTTGAACACGAAGTTCACGAGCGTTGCGTCCAGAGAGACCGGCAAGCCGCCCGGTGCGATGCCGCGGGCTGTCCAGAGGGCAGACGAGATCGGATTGTAAGCCGGGCCACCCACCGCGTAGACGAACGGCAGGCCAGTGTAGGCCCCGCTGAAGAACGACTGAACGCCCGAACTGCTCAGGTAGGCCTGGTAGCCACCGGTCAGCTGGGCCAGATTGGCCATTCCCATTCGGTAGTTGATGGTCTCTGCCGACTTCACGTAGGGGTCGTCGGAAAAGGCGTAGAGAGCGTTCGGAACGGCGTCGGTCACGAAGTTGGAAATCGTGAATTTGGACGCCTTGCGATCCGAGTCGTCCGGCGAGTACTGACTGCCGCTGACGTAGAACGACAGATCGAGATCGGCGGTACCGACGGCATCCACGACGACCGGCGCGCCAGGGCTTCCGGCATTGGCGCCATTGAGTGGCGTCACGGTATGGGTGTACGTCGTACCGGCCACGTCACGCTCGGTGGTGATACGGAACATCGTCTCGTCGGCGGCTGCCGTATAGACAACGACATAGGCCCAGAGGGTGTAGTCGTAACCGAGCACCTTGTAGACGCCGCCGTTCTTCACGACATAGGCCAGGCTGCCCCAGTATCCAGCCGGGTCGAACTGATCGACGAAGGCTCCAGCAGAGGGATCGAAGTCGACCAGGTCGGTCTCGATCCAATCACCGAGGCTCCCCATGTCGATATCGAAGGAGTAGCTCTTGCCGCGGAAGTCCGCAATCTCGAGGAAGTTCGGCGCTTTGCCAGCCCCTTCGGCGAACGGAGTGTTCGAGCCATCTTGGGCGAGCACCCCATAGATGTCCTCGATGACTCGGCCCTCTCCAGGATAGAAAGGCGCCCAAGCGTTGCCAGTTCCTGCGATGACTCCCGCGGGAAACAGGAACCAGTCGTCGGTGAACGGAACGCAGTACTCCCCGTTCAGGTCGACGGGCATGCCGCCAGGCGTTCCGAGCACGAGTGCCGTGTCGTCGATCGCGAGAGTGTCGACCTCGAGGAAGGTAAACCACATATAGCGGTTGCCGCCGACGACGGTCGCGATGAGGTCGCTCGCGTCGCTCCGGGTTTCAGTCCAGAGCCAAACACCGCTAGCGTTGCGAAGATTGCAGTCGACGGCAAGGACGCCGGCGTTGTTCCGAAACACCCATTCGAACGTGTACCAACCCGACGAAGTGATCGTGTAGTGGTTAATCGATCCGAGGTCGTTCCGTCGGGTGAAGTTGCTGTTGTTGCTTGCCCCGACGAGGACTTGACCGATTGCGTTCGAGGCGGTATGGAAGATGAAGTCTCGCCGGTGACCGCCACTTTGGTTACTGGCCGCCGTGCTGAGATCCCAGCCATAGGTGTTGGCGATGACGGCCGGATCGGAAAGGTCAATGTAGACAGACACGGACGCCCTAAACCCGCCGCCGAAGATGCTGGAATAACCACCGAGGCGAGAAAACGCGCCGGTCCAGTCGTTCGGAGGAGCCGCGACCGATGTCGAGTCGATGACGGCATGAAAGCCGCCGGATTTCGAAAGAATCCCCCCAGTACCGCTCGGGACGCGGTCGAACCCGAGACTGTTGTACCGGTTCCAGTTTTGGCTGCCGAGAACGACCGGGCCGCCGGCAGAGAAGCCGGCATCCTCGAAGCCCTCGAAGTATGGTGGTGCGGCAAGTGCCGAAGAGACGAAAGCTACCCCCGCGACGAGCGACGAGAGGCAACGGAGCCTAAACAAAAACATTACTACCCTCCAAAGCGAATTCGGTCAGTGCCGAAAACAGTCGCAAGGCACATGATCGTGCCATCAAGAACGCTACATTACCACACGCGCGACAATTGCGCTCTTCGTGTCCCGACCATCTAAAACTACTCAGCCGTGTAATCGGCGATAGTGCTCCGTTCGAGATGCAATCGAGCAAGTGTCAATGGCGATTGTTCTCGCGGACTCGCCAAAGCGAATATGATCCAGATCATACCGACCAACTTTCTGGCTCGATGTCATGCTGCGGAATCGGCCTACTGGGAATGAAACGAGCCCACCGCACAGGGTCGGGGAGGAAACTTCAGGCGAACGGATCGTCTTTGTCGAACGCCGCTACCGCGGCGCCGATCCGCTTGGGCAGCCGTTCCAGCATTCGCTGAACTTCCCGTTGGTCCCCCGCCCGCATGATCTCGTTAAGCGCGCGACGAAGGGCCTCCTCCGAGGGGTCGCGCTCGATGAGCAGGTCCTGTACCCACTGAACATTGACTCCCTTGTCGGAGGCCACTCGCACGATCTGGTCCCCTAGCGAGACCGTCTGGGCGGGGTAGCGCCGCATGCCGTCCGATCCGTTAAGGCAGGCAGGGCGGGGGAAGCGCAGGAAGATCGGCTGCTTGAAATGAGGATGCTTAATCAGCACTTCGCCCGGATTCAGGCTCCCCAATTTTTCCCGCACCGCCGATGAGAAGTAGCTATAGCCCGGCTGGGCCAGTTCCTCCGCCTCGATATGGCCGAACACGTGAGTGGCCGCGTTGCCGACCACTTCCTTGTCCACCCGACTGCGGAACTGCTGAGCGCCGAAGAGGGTAAGCCCCATGTATCGCCCTCGCGCAGCAATGTCTTGCAGACTGCGGACGATCGCCGTATCCCGCCCCCCGCTGGGGGCGTATTTGTTAAGCTCGTCCACCATCACGACCAGATGGCGAACTCCGAGTTCCTGGAGTTCCATACGGTTACGCAGTTTCGTAATGATCGCGCTGAAGACGAGGTCTTGCTCCCTGCTGGAAAGCTTAGCCACGTCGATCACATACACCTTGCCCGGCTCGAACGGCGCATCGAGCGGCCCTTCGCCTTTGCCGTCTGTCGCGATAACTCCCTTAAAGCGCTGGTCGATTCCGTTGAGCCGATTCTTGACTTTTTCGATAGTGAAAAAGTGATGTCCGTCGACGCGGTCGAGGGTGCCTTCCCGCCCCATTTCGAGCTGAAGGTCGATGATCTTCACGAGATCCTCGATGGTTGCGGCCCCGTGCATTTCTGGTCCGGCTAACTCCGAGAGACGCGCCTCGCGGAACAGCCTGCTCTTCCGAACGACGAACATCTGCTTGAGGTAGGCGATGTATGAATCCGCCTTGCTGTCGAGGTCGTCGCGGCTCAGCAGGACTTCCAAGTGGTCCATGATCTCGGCCAGACCGAACGTGATCGGGCGGCACGGCGACAGGTCGGGGTGCTTCCGCAGCGTCCGCATCGACCTGTGATCGGATTCGTAGGGGGCGTAGTACTCCACGTTCGGGAAGGCTTGCGGCTCGTATCCCATCGCCCGGTACAGCGCGACGTCGGTCTCGTCGAGCGGTGTTGCCGGGGGCTGGTCGAGGAAGAGCAGGTCGCCACCCTTCGTGTTGAAGAGCAGAGCAGCCACTCCACGCCCCTCGCCGGGACCCTCGAACACTTCCGGGCGGGCGAAGATCGACTGGAGCAGGGTCTGGATGAACGAGGTCTTGGCGGCCAAGCCGCTGGTGCCCGTCATGTTCAGGTGGCCGGATTCGGGGCCGAGCAGAAAATGGGCGTGGAGGTGGACCGGCATCGGCTCCTCCCGGCTTCCATAGCACCCGGCGGCGATGCCGTGGCTTGCGGCGTAGCCGTCGGTGCGCAGTGCCTTCTGCACGTCTGCCTCGTCGGCGAGATGGACCTTTCCGATCGGCACCGCGCCGATCGGCTCCTCCGGTTCGCGCCGGAGCACCGCCGCTTCGTAGACCCGGATCTCTGGCCGCTCGGTGGGGGGCGCCTGATCCGGCGAGGCGCCGAGCGTCATGAACTCGTGCAGGGCGCTGTCGAGGTCGTTGTAGCCGTGCGCTTCGACCACCACGCCATAGACCGTCACCGGTGTGCCGTCTATCTCGAGGTCGCCTTCGACCTTCACGAGGGTTCCGATGCCGACCTTCTCCGTTGGATCGGCCCAGAATTGAAACGTATAGGCGGTGTTGGGCCGGCGCTCGGTGCCGATAACGCGTCCGATCATGGGTTCATTCTATCGCGCTCTCTAGGGGCGCGGCAGGCGCGGAGTCGGCAAACCGAACTCACGAGCGAAAAGACCCATGTAGCGGCGCACGACGATCAGCGGCCTCTGCTCGCCCGGCTGATTTCGCAGAACCGCCGCGCGAGCGAGCTGGATCATCGCCGCAGGCTCCACGTCGGCCAGGAGCACGGTACGGTTGGCGCCCCGCACTTGGGTTACGATCGCGCCGTCTTGGCCCCCCCAATAGAGGGCGTTGCCCTTCGCGGGGTCGCTCAGAATCAATGGGTCGGTCTCCGGGCAAGCGGCGATCTGCGATTCGATCCAGCCTTTGAATTGGTTAAGTTCGGCGAACCGGTCCCGCATAAGTTTGCCCGCGGGAGCCTCGACGTAGCCCTGATCCTCCAGGTACTTGACCGCACCCTCGAAGTCATAGCGCTGTCGAAAAGTCGCAAGAACATCTCGCAACGTTTCGTCTCCGGCCACGAGAGCCTGCAGGGGCCGTTCTTCCTCTGCCGACGGCATCTCGACGTCCGTCTCGTTGCCGCCGCCGTTAGGTCCCGGTTGCGGTCCAGCCTCGCCACCCTTGTCGTCCTTGGGCGGGTCGGTCTTTTCGTCGCCCTTCGACTTCGACTCGCCTGCGTCCGACTTGCCCTTGTCCTCGGGGGCCGGAGTCTGTTTGCCGGAATTGGTCGCGACCACGGGCGGCTTTGGTGACGTGTCGCGCAGATACAGCCACAAGCCGATCGGGACCAAAAGCACGACGAGGGCGAGGACGGCGTAGAGAATGCCCTTCGTTCCGTCCGGACGCGGCTCCTCGAAGGTGCCGATCCCCCCCATCAGGGCGTCCTGGGCCGGAGTCGTCGCGAGATAGGGCGACTGGGTGGGCAGCCCGATCGGCGGGATGCCCCAGACGGTGATCGGCTCGACGATATGCTTGAGGTGCCGCACGCCGAGGGAAGTCGCTTCCACGCGGACTTTGCCCCGGACGACGTCATAGACCGTCTGGGAGAGCGCGATGCCCCCGGGGCGCGCCTCGTTCTGGATGCGGTTCGCGATGTTCACGCCGTCGCCGATGACGTCGTCGGGCTGCACGATTACATCACCCAGGTGAACCCCGATCCGGTGCATCAGCACGTCGTCCTTCTTGCGGCCCTCCGCCTGGGCATAGAGTCGCTTCTGAATCTCGATGGCGCAGTTCACCGCTTGCACCGCGCTGGTGAAGCACATGAGAAGGCCGTCGCCGGTGTTCTTCAGCACCTGACCTTCGAATTCGACGCACGTCTTGGCGATCAGGTCTGCATCTTGCCGGAAGAGCTCGATCGCCTTGGCCTCGTCCTGTCCGGCGAGCACGGAGTAGCCGACGACATCGGTGAAGACGATCGCCGCAAGCATGCGGTGACCGCCGGGGGAGGCGCCTTCCCTCTCCGAGCCCATCGGGGTCTAGTATGGCGCAGGCGAAGCCGCGCGTTCGCCGTCTCGCCTCGTCCGCTCGTCCGAGGCGGGCCTCGGTGGCAGGTCTATGGCTCGAACATGGCTCGAACGCGGCAAATCACCGGCGAATGCCACGGATCGATCAAGGTTCTGCGATGTTCGTGCCTCCAGTGTTCGGATCGAATCGCCGACATGACTAGGTATGGCACGCGTGCGATTGGGGATGGCGTTTCAGGACCTTCGAGGAGCGATGGGTCGCGAGGTGGTCGTCAGAACTCGCGCGGGCCTGGCGGTCCGGGGCAAGCCGCGCTACCGATACCCGATGAACGCGGAGGTCGCGCTCGGCGCCAACCGGATGACGGAAGCCAATGCCCAGTGGAACACACTGACGCGGCAGGACGTTGCCCTCTGGGAGGCCTATGCGAGTCAGATTATCAGGCGCGACCCGGTGTCCATGACTTCCTACTCTCCCACCGCGAAGAATGCCTTTATCGGCTTGGCCCTGAAGTTTCTCCAAGTGAACCCCGGCCAGGAGGCGCCGCGCGTTCCGCCGGCGAGCGACTTCGTGGGCGACCCGATCAGCCTTACGGCCGAGGCGATCCCCTCTGGGATCCGGTTCCTCGCCACCGGTCCCAATTCGGCGGGCGTCCTTACCGAGCTCTTGGCGCAGCGCCTCAAGAACGAGCGGTGCCGCCCCGGGAAGCAATACAAGTCGCTCGGTTTCCACGCCTTCGACGGCGCTCCGTACGAGGCGCCGTTCGAGCCAGGGGTCTACGCCCTCGCGATGCGCTTCGTTCGCGCATCGACCGGCCAGGCGACCGACCTGCTCCTCCTCGGAGAGCACGACGTGTTCGCCTAAGGCGAGCCTGCCGGGGCGGCGAAACCATGCTCCGGTAAACTCGCCTCCGAATGCCCAAGCGCTACTTCCTCACCACGCCCAGTTATTACGTGAACAGCGTGCCCCATATCGGGACCACCCTCACCACGGTGATCTGCGACGTCTGCGCGAGGTACCGGAAGATGCGCGGGGAAGAGGTGTTCTTCCTCACCGGCACCGACGAGAACGGAACCAAGGTGATGGAGGCGGCCGAGGCGAACGGCGAGAAACCGCAGGAGTTCGTCGATCGGATCAGCGGCGAGTTCCAGAAAGTGTTCCGGGCGATGCACGTCGAGTACGACGATTTCCTGCGTACCTCCGAGCCCCGCCACCGCAAGGCGGTCCAACGCTTCTTCGAGATCCTGCGCGAGAAGGATCAGGTGTATCTCGACCAGTATCAAGGCTGGTACGACGTATCGTCGGAGACCTTCGTCAAGGAAGCCGACCTCGTCGACGGCAAAAGCCCCGACGGAAACGAGGTCCGCTGGGTAGAGGAAGAGAATTGGTTCTTTCGCCTTTCCGGATTCGGTGAGGCCCTGCTGGCTCGCATCGAGGCCGACCCGACCTTCCTCCTGCCGGCAACCCGCCGCAACGAGGTCGTCAGCTTCATCCAGCAGGGCCTGCGCGACATCTGCATCACGCGAGCGAATCCGGGGTGGGGCATCCCCGTTCCCGGTGACGAGGGCAAGGTCGTCTACGTCTGGTTCGACGCGCTCATCAACTACCTCAGCGCCACGGGCTGGCCGGACGAGGGCTGGGAGTCGATCTGGCCCGCCGACGTCCACTGGATGGCCAAGGAGATTTTCACCCGCTTCCATGCCACGCTCTGGCCGGCGATGCTGATGGCAGCCGACCTGCCCCTGCCTAAGCACGTGGTGGCCCACGGCTGGTTCACGTTCGGCACCGCCGAGGAGAAGATGAGCAAGTCGAAGGGGAACGTTATCGCTCCTCTCGAACTCGTAGCCGAGATCGAGAAGAAGACGGGCTGCAAGCCCGCCGTCGCCGTGGACGCTGTGCGCTACTCGCTGGCGGCGCTGCTTCCTTACGAGGGAGACACGAACTACACGCGAGACGAGGTCGACCGCCGCTACAATGCCGACCTTGCGAACGACCTCGGCAACGCCCTCAACCGCAGCCTGTCGATGGCGCATAAGTTCGTGAACGGCCAGGTACCCGACGGGGAATGCGAGGCCGAAGCCCTCGCCGCGATCGCCCAAGCGAAATCGGAGTTCGAATCGGCGATGGAGGAGTTTCGGGTCAACGCGGCGGTCGAGGCTGCCTGGGGACTCGTGCGGTTCCTCAACAAGTACATCGATACTCGCGCGCCGTGGGTCCTCGCCAAAAACGGCGATCCCGCCCTCGCCTCCGTGATGCGCTCGATGCTGCTCTGCCTCAGGGCTTCGGAGGGAATGGTTCGCCCGATCATGCCCTTCGCCGCCGACGAGATCGCGCGGCAGTTGGGGGTCCCGCCGACGAAGGACTGGGACGCGATCGGCAAGGAAAGCAAGCTGCCCGGCGGGGGAGAGCTTTCGCCGCCAGAGCCCATCTTCCCCCGCATCGACCCCAAGACCGCATCCGTTGGCCAGGCCGTCGCCGAAGCCGCCGCTGCCGCGCCGGCGCCGTCGAAGGCGCCCAAACCCAAGTTCGAGCCTCCCGCCGAGATCGAGATCGGCGACTTTATGAAGGTGAAGCTTCAGGTGGCGCGCATCCTCGAGGCGGAGGCGGTGGAGGGCAGCGAGAAGCTCGTGAAGATGCAGGTGCTGGTCGGCGACGAGCAGCGCCAGATCATCGCGGGAATCCGGAAATCCTACGACCCGCCCGACCTCGTGGGTAGGCAGGTCATCGTCGTGGCGAATCTCAAACCGGCGAAGCTGATGGGCCTGGAGAGCCAGGGCATGGTGCTCGCCGCCGACGGGCCCGATGGTGGCGCGATCCTCCTCACTCCGGAGCAGGAAGCGCCCGAGGGGACCAGCGTCCACTAAGGCAAAGCCGGGCCTACTTCATGGGGCTGAACTTCGGCGAGCCATAGTCGCCCACACCGGCGGAAACCTCCTTCTCTCCCTCGCCGTCGGGGCGAACCGTGAAGATGGCGCGGTTGCCCTTCGGTCCGCGTTTGACGAAAGCGATCAGGGAGGCGTCGGGCGACCAGTCCGGTTCCCGGACGTCGCCTCGGGTGACCGGGCGTGCCTTTTCGACGCCCCGATCCTCGACGGGCGCCAGGACGAGGCCCTGAGGCGCGAACTCTCCGCTTTCCAACAGCATGCCCGCCAGGAACAGCACCGCGCTGGAGTCGGGGGAAATGCGGGGCTGGCCGAAGCAGGTCCCGTCGTCCGGGCTAATCCCCAAGTTGCGCACACCCTTCGAAGGATCGTCCGGATCGAAGAAGGAAATCGCGTGCCGGTAGGGAGCCTTTGCCGCTCCGTTCACGATGAACTCCGGCGGGATCGCTTGAGGGTCGGGAAACTCGAAGCCTTGAGTGGTGAAGACCACTTTTCCGTCGGCGGCGACGTCGAACTCGATGCGCTCACCGGCGGCGACCGCCACCGGCGGAGGAAACCGCATGGAGCCGTCGGCGGCCTTTACAGGGGTCATGCCCTGAAGCACGAGCACCTGCTCGCCGCTCTCGCGGACCATGGTCGCCACGATGTGACGGCGATCCCGGGTCCACTTCGCCTCGCGGAAGCTTTTCCCCAGACGCTCGTAGAGCCGGTCGAACTGCGTCCCTACGCCACCCTCGGAACCCCCGACGGCAGGCTCGCCGGCGGCGGGAGGCAGAAGCTGACGGGTCGACTTGTCCTTGGAGTCGAACTCTAGGACGAATCCTCCGGCCGTCATGAGTGCACTCTCGTTCCCCTGGGTATAGCCGGGAGGCCCGAAGGCGAGGTTCGTCTTCCCGCGTGAGCCATACGAAACCCGGTCGACGCGGTTGGCTTCTGGTTCCCATCGGTAGATGTCGAGCGTCGCTACGGTCCGGTCGCTCGAGAAGAAGAGAAACTTGCCGTCCGGTCTCCAAGCGATACCCTGGTCCTCGGCGCCCTCCCGGAAGTCGGGGCTGACGATCTTGGCGCCGTCGGGTTTGAAGGCGACCGCTTGGTGTCCCTTGTCGCCGCGCATTTCGATGGCGGCAATCCAACCCTTCGTGTCCTTTGCTCCTCCGAACCGTCCGGTCAGGTCGTCGCCGACACCTCGAATCCACTGATAGCCGAGGATAAGCAACGCGATGATAAGGAGACCGATCGCGAATCGGATGGCGAGCTTCTTGTTGGTCGCGGCTTGGGGCGGACGGTCCTGGCGCATGCGGGAGTATTTAACCGCATCCGGAGACGCCTAGATGCGGAACTGTCTCCAGTGCTGGATGACCCGAAACGAGTAAGTGAGGAAGTTCAGCACGTCGCGGAAGAGGTCGACGACGGCCGAGAGTTCCTCGCCCAGCCGACGGCGAGTGAGAAGGGCGGCAAGGTCGTAGACCGTGTAAGCCAGGTATGCGGCGGCGACTCCGCTGGCCGACGCCACCGCGCTCAGGGGGACGATCCCGTTCAGGAGCAGAGCAACGAGAACGGCCACTGTCCCGAGAAAACTCATCGCGAACTGCCCGAGAAAGGCGAAATCGCGACCGCAAACGGCAACATAGCCCATCGCGCAAGTGGCGGCGATGGGGATGGACCAAAGCGGTATGCCGCGGTCGATTCCTGCCCGCGCGAGAAGGCCGAGGACGATGAGCAGCGGGGCGAGCAGCAAGGCGTTTCCCACCAGTTCGAGCCGGCTGTGACCGGCGAAGTTGCGCAGCATGCTGAGGACCAGCAGAAGCCCTCCCGCGACCATGGCCGCGGTGGGTGCCGGAAGCTGGGCATGGAGCGAACCGGCAACCCAAGTCCCGGCAAGGATGGTGAGATAGTGACCGAAGGCGACTCGCCGAACGAAGCCGAGCCGGGTGGAGTAGCGTTCGTCGGCGACGTTACCGGGCTCGACGATCTGCTCGGGGAAGTAGGGCTGAACGTTCATTCCGGGCCCAATGCGAGGTGGTCGGGATGAGAGGATTTGAACCTCCGACCTCTGCGTCCCGAACGCAGCGCTCTACCAAGCTGAGCCACATCCCGACGAAACGGCATTGTACCCCGGCGGGGCAGGGAGTCCTAGACGTCCTTCTCGATCGGCACGCCGACGAGATTGCCCCATTCTGTCCAGCTGCCGTCGTAGTTGCGAACGTGCCGGTAGCCGAGCAGGTACTTCAGTACGAACCAGGTGTGGCTACTACGCTCGCCTATTCGGCAATAGACGATCACATCCTCCCCTTCGCGCACTTCGGCCTCGTCGTGGTAGATGGCCCGCAGGTCGTCGGCGCTCTTGAATGTTGCGTCGGGGTTTACTGCTCGAGCCCAGGGGATGTTACGCGCACCGGGAATGTGCCCGCCTCGTAGGGCTCCCTCGTTGGGGTAGCCCTCCATGTGGGTACGCAGTCCAGAGTATTCGTCGGGGCTGCGGACGTCGACCAGTTTCAGGTGGCGGGCGACGTGCTCGACTACCTGGTCGCGCATGGCTCGGTCGGTGCGGTCGTTCCTCATGTGCGCGTGGTACTCGGCGGGCGGGTACTGCGGAATGTCGGTGGTCATCGGCCTCCCCTCGGCTTCCCACTTGATGCGCCCGCCGTCGAGGATGCGCAGGTGCTGGTGTCCGAAGAGGTGGAACACCCAAAAGGCGTAGGTCGCCCACCAGTTGTTCTTGTCGCCGTAGAAGACGACGGTCGTTTCGTTGCCGATTCCGCATCGGTTCATCAGATCGGCGAAGTCGTCTCGATCCAGATAGTCGCGCCGTACGGGGTCGTTGAGGTCCCGTACCCAGTCGACTTCCACCGCACCGGGAATATGAGCCGCGGTGTAGAGCAAGGGGTCCTCGTTCGACTCCACGATGCGGATAGTGGGGTCGTCGAGATGCCCCGCCAGCCAGTCCGTCGTTACGAGAACCTCGGGGTGAACGTAGCCCCGATTTTCGATTGCGCTGAGTACTTCCATCGGTCTCCTACCCTATGCAAAATGATACCGCCGCCTCAAGCGGCGAAACGCTTCATGAATCTCGGACGACTTGCCGCTAGATCAGGTTCACTGCGGCTTCGCGGGAGCCATGGCGCGATGCGGAGCTGCTGCCGCTTTCCCGGTTGCGGCATAGAGGTCGTACTCGGCCGCGTCGGTGATCTCGACGGAAACGATCTCGCCCGGCGCGCCCTCGCCAGAGGTATAGATCAGTCCGTCGATCTCTGGGGCGTCGCGGAAGGAGCGGCCGATCATCCACTCTCCCTTCCGCTCCTCGACGAGGACGTCGAGCCTTCGCCCGATCCACTCGCGGTTGATCGCGAGCGAGATCGCTTGTTGACGGCGCATCAGGCGGTCGTAGCGCTCGCGCTTGACTCGGGAAGCCACCTGTTCTGGCATGTCGTAGCTGGGAGTACCGGGCTCGCGGCTGAACAGGAATGCGCCGACCCGGTCGAGGCGGGCGGCATCCACGAAGTCGAGCAGGGCTTGAAACTCGGTGTCGGTCTCGCCGGGAAACCCGACGATGAAGGTCGTGCGAATCGCGCATTCCGGCATTGCCGCACGCAGTTTCTCGAAGAGCCGCAGGTACCGCTCGCCGTCCCACGGCCGCTTCATCCGGCGCAGGGTCTCGGGGTGGACGTGCTGCAGCGGGATGTCGATGTAAGGCAGCACTTTGGGGAGGTTCGCCATCGCCTCGACGACTTCATCGGTCAGGCGGTTGGGATAGAAGTAGAGGAGGCGGATCCAGTCGATGCCGTCGATCGCGTCGAGTTCCCTCAGCAGCGTCGGCAACGTGAACCGGCCGTAGAGGTCGAATCCGTACTGCGTGACGTCTTGCGCGATGAGGTTGATCTCTCTCGCGCCGGTCGCCGCCAGATGCCGAGCCTCGTCGACCAGCCGCTCGAGGGGCTTGCTGACGTGGCGGCCACGGAAGGAGGGGATCGTACAGAAGGTGCACCGATGATCGCATCCTTCGCTGATCTTCAAGTAGGCCGACCAGGGTCGACCCGAGCGGGCCCGCGTCGCTACGTCGGCCCAGCGGTGATGGGGAGCTTCAACTTGAAGGCGCTGTGCTGTCCCGCCGAGGACGCCCCGAGCAATCTCGTCGAACCGGCCCATCTGACCCACCCCGACATAGGCGTCGGCGCCAGGAGCGAGCCGTTCGAGCTCGGCGCCGAGTCTCTGGGCAAGGCAGCCAGCCACGACCACTCGGCCTTTGCCCTTGGTGCGGACCGCCTTGCGAATCGCCTCTATGGACTCCGCCTTGGCGGCTTCGAGGAAGCCGCACGTGTTGATGACGGTCAGGTCGGCATGGGAGTCACCGATTTCGAAGCCGGAGCCCCGAAGGACGCCGGCGATCTCTTCGCTGTCCACCTCGTTCTTGGCGCAGCCGAGCGTGACGATGCGGACCCTCGAACCGTGATTCGGGGGCATGGGTCGATTATGGCAGTCGGCGATTTACTTGGCTGCCTTCAGCAACTCGACGGCCTTGTCCACCACGGGGTCTTTGTCTCCGTCGCGGGCGCCGGTCACCTCGGCATCGGGGACGAGCGGGTTCTTTTCCAGGCGCATGCCCTTGATCGTCACGTAGTCACTGACCGGGTACTGAATGCTGAAGCCCTCGGGCAGGCGACCGAAGACCGAGGCGAGAACCGCGCCGGCCGTACGGGCCCCGACAAGGAGCGCACCCGCGTTCTCCTTGAGGGCCGCCGCCGTGATCTCCGACGCGCTGGCCGACCCACGGTTGATGAGAACGGCGATCTTGCCCGCGAACGGCTCGACGGAGCGTTTGCGGGTACTCGCCTTCTGCTCGGCCCACTTCGCGATCGCGACGGGGTCGGTGGCCGGATTCTTGGTTTCTTCGCCATATCGCGTGGCGAGGCGCTTCGAGATAAAGACGCCGTAGGCGGTTCGGTCGGGCAGGAGCAGGCTCAGGAGGTGGTTCAGGTTGTTCGAGGCTCCCCCTCCGTTGGATCGAAGGTCGAGGATGAAGTATTTCGCCTTCGCGGCCTCGCCCATCAGTTTCTCGATGTTGGCGCGATCGTAGCCGGCGCTGAAGGTGGGGACCCGCATCATCGCGGTCTCTTGGTCCACCCAAGTCAGGGTCTCGGGCCGGACGATAGAGTATTCCTTCCGCTCGACGGTGACGGTCTTGGTTTCCCCGTTAGCCTTCTTGACCTCGATGTCCATCTTGGTGCCCTTCTCGCCGTCGAGGACTTTCGGGTCGTCGGCGGGCTTGCCGTCGACCTTCACGATCTTGTCGCCGGGCTCCAGGCCCACCTCTTTCGCGGGGCCCTTGTCGGCCACGGTCCGTATGGCCAGGCCATCGGCATCCTTGGTGGCGGTGAGGCCGGGGCCGACCACTTGAGTTCGTCCGCGCATGGCGGCGGCTCGTGGAGTCTGAAGGCGAATGTGGCTAAAGCCGAACTCACGGAGCGCTCGATTGACCGCGCTCGTGAAGGCCGTGGGGTCGTTCGCCTTGTCCAAGGCTTCCTTTTGCTTGGCGATGAACTCGGGCCACTTCGAAAAATCGACGCCAGGAACGAAGGCCTTCGTCATGACGACATTCTCGATGCCCTTGAGAACGGCCTCCTTCTGCTCGGGGGTCAGGTCCTGAGCCCGAAGCGTGGTGGCGGAAACGACGAGTACGAGCGCGGCCAAGACTCGCGCCACGAAGAACGGTGTTCGGCGCATGATACTTAGCATACTAACACGGAAGCGCTCGGCGTGCCCTCTTTTTCGTGCATCCGTCGATGCGGAGTGCGTGGTCGAGCCCGGGTGCCAGGGGCAAAAAGCGCGGACAGGTCCGCGCACGCCATAGGGGGGCCGCCGGGCGCGAACGCCACGGGGGTCTCTTTCCGGTGCGTCATTCTCTTATCCTTTGGCGGCAGTCTTTCCTTAAGGTGCAGCAGTTTTTCTCTCCAGTGCGTCGCTTTTTCTTTCCAGTGCAGCAGATCTTCTTTCCAGTGCACCGCTTTTTCTTTCCGGTGCAGCAGATTTTCTTTCCGGTGCGCCGCTTTTTCCTTCCGGTGCAGCACTTTTTCCTTCTGGAAGTGGGTTTTCTCCCGCGCACCTTTCCCTCGAGGACCTGAGCGAGGCTTACTCTTCGACGAAGTTCATGTCCCGGTGGAACGTCTCCGGCAAGCTCCAAACCGACCAGGCCGCCAAACCGAGAACCACCGCTCCCAAAGCGCCGAGCGCACCGATCGGACCGAGGTGGGGCTCAAGGGCGCGGGCGCAGAGGGTCATCGGGATCACCAAGCCACGGACGAAACTCGGGGCTGTCGTGGCGACCGTCCCCCGGAGGTTGGTGCCGAACACCTCTCCGGCCGTCGTCACGAAAACGGCCCAATACCCCGCGCCGACTCCGCCGACGAACATCAGCCAGAAGAAACTGGTTGCGGTCCGAGAGGTGAGGAAAATGAGCGTGACGACGACCGAGATCCAGAGGTAAGCGAGCCAAAACGCGCGGCGGCGGCTCTTCATGAACTGGCTCAGCGCACCGAAGAGAACGTCTCCGATGCAAAGCCCGAGGGCGGCGATCGCGATGATCTTCGGGGCCGGGTTCGGGTCGGCGATGCCCAACGAAGTCTGCACCTCGGGTGAGAACGTCATCATGAGGCCGGCGAAGAACCAGACCGGCGCACCGGAAAGGATGGTCGCCATGTACCGCTTGAATCTCTCTCCCGATCGGAAGAGGGCCAGGAAATCGCCTCGGCGGATATCGTCCCGGTCCTTGATGTCGTTGAACATGCCGGATTCCAGAACGCCGATCCGCATGACGAGCAAAGCCAGGCCCATTCCGCCGCCGATGAAGTAGGCCGTTCGCCAATCGACGGCCCCGGCAACCAAGGGGGCGGCGACCGAGCCGCTGACCCCGACCGTCGCCACGAAGGTCGTCGCCCAGCCGCGTCGGGCGGTGGAGACGAGTTCGCTCACGAGGGCGATCCCGGCGCCGAGTTCCCCCGCGAGGCCGACTCCGGCGACGAATCGGCAGGCCGCGTACGAGCCGTAATCCTGGACAAATCCGTTGGCGACGTTGGCGATCGAGTAAGTGATGATCGACCCGAAGAGAACCGCGAGCCTTCCGCGCCGGTCGGCGACGATGCCGAAGAGGATCGCGCCGATGATGAAGCCGCCCATCTGCCAGTTCAAGAGGGCCTCGCCCACCCGCTTGACCTCGTCTCCCTCGAAGCCAAGGCTCTTCAGGCTCGCTTGACGCACCGAGGAGAAGAGCCAGATATCGAAGACGTCGACGAAATAGCCGAGGGCGGCCACGACGATGGCCAAGAGACGAGCCGTATTGCCTGCAACGGCAGCACGCATGCATTTTGTGACGGAGAACGGCGCTCGAAGGCATCGGTTCGGCTGAGCCCCGCAGAAACTCCGGCCGCGGCGATAGCGTCCTACCATAGATGAGGCTTCGTCAGGTCCTTTGGCTGTTCGCCGCGCTCCCCTTGATCTCAGATTCGTCGGCGCAGATGTTCAAGCCGAGCATGCGCGAGCAGGTGAAGATCGGCAAGCGAGCTTCCGAGGAGATTCGTAAGAAAGAGCACGCCCTGCCGGACGACGACCCACGGGTGAAGCTGCTGCGCGAGATCGGCGAGCGACTGGTCGCCCAAATCCCGGAAAAGGAGCGCAAGGACAAACCCTGGGTCTACACGTTCGACGTCATCCAGAGCCGCCAGATTAACGCTTTCGCGTTGCCGGGGGGACCGGTGTTCTTTTATACGGGCCTTCTCGATCGCCTGACGACCGTCGACCAGATCGCGGGGATCGTCGGACACGAAATCGTCCACGTTCGCAAGGAGCACTGGGCGCGCGACTATTCGAAGACCCTCGAACAGCAAGGACTCATTCTGCTGGGAGGTCTTCTCTTGGGCGTGAATAGCACCCTGATGCAAGGCGCGAGCCTCGTCGAGACGTACGGACTTGCCCTTCCGCGCTCACGTCATGCCGAGACGGAGTCCGACAAGATCGGCTACCAGATGATGGTGGATGCCGGATACAACCCCCAAGGGATGATCGACGTCTTCCGGATGCTCAATGAAACGGCAGGCAGCAAGCCACCGGAGTTCATGAGCAGCCACCCCGACGAAAAGAAGCGCATTCGCGCCTTGGAGGAGTTCGTGGCCAAGAACCCCAAGGCGTTCCCGCCCCAGAGGCCGATTCCCGTCGAGGCGCGCTCGCCCTATCTGGCCTTCCTTCAAGTGCGCGGATTCGTGGTCGGCCGTTAAACCGGGGAACTATCATTCCGGGCGCCGGAGGTTGTATGATTGTGACTGCGCCATGAGGGTGACCGCGCTTGGGCTTTTGCCATGGATGGTCGTCGCTGTCGGATGGGCCCAAGGCCGACCGGCCGCCGTTTCCTACTCGCACCTCGGCGTTTTCGACCAGGGCATCGCCCGCCTCGGCGACGAGTGCTTCGTCCCGGCGACCCTCGTGAGCCGATGGGGTTGGCAAGTTCGCTTCCTGGAAGGCGAAGCCGAATTCCAGGCCGAAGGTCGGCTCGTACGGGTCGTCACCCGCCAGCACGAAGGCCAGACCGTTATTCCGCTCGTCCAAGCGCTCCAGCAGCTAGGCGCGCGGTTCGATTGGACCGATAGCTCGACTCTTACCGTTCGCAGCGCCATCCGCACTATCGAGATCGACCAGTCGACGCTTCGCATCGGCGGCACGCTCGCTTTTTCGCCTCGGCTGTCGCGCAGCGAAACCTCGGGCCGGCTATCGATCGACCTGGTCGGGGCATGGCTCGATACCCGATCGAAGTTCGACCTGCCCAAAGGCATTACGGTGGCGCAGTTCGATCGTGAGACCGTACGCCTCACGATCGAACGACCGGGCGTCGATGGAGCCATTCTCCCGTCGCTGTCCCCAGGCCGATCGATGGAGCTTCGTCTCGAAGGCGTCGTTCTGCGCGAGTCCGGGCCGAAGCCTGTGGAGGTCAGCCGCTCGGGACCCCAGGAGCGGCCCGACCCCGCCTCGACGGCGCCGCGCCGCGATCCGGATCTCGATCCGCCGCCGACCGAATCACCGGTGGACCCGGCCCCTCCGACTCTCGTTTTGGGCTCGCCGTCGTTTGCCGAAGCGACCGAGCGCGGAGCGGTGCTCGTGGTGCCCATCCAAGGCCCGGTGACCTCACGTCCGACCGCGATGTACCGCGGACCGAAGACGATCGAGTTGACGATTCCAGGCGCGGCCGCGCCAGAGGCCTCCGGAGCGACGAACGCCTTCGTGACCGGCCTCACTCTCGCCGACGACGGCAAGGGCAATGCTCGGGTCGTCCTCACGCTGAAGCGGGCGATGGCCTTCGAACTCGGCATCAGCGATCAGGCGGTCCGGCTTAGACTGGTCAAGCCCAAGAGCGAAGGCAAGTTGGCCGGCAAGGTCGTCGTGGTGGATGCCGGGCACGGAGGCCATGACTCAGGAGCGCGAGGTGGGAAAGACAGGGCCACGCTGGAGAAAAACCTGACCTTGAAGATCGCAAAGCTGGTCGCCCAAGAATTGACCGCGCAAGGCGCCTCCGTCATCATGACGCGAAGCGACGACACATTCATCCCGCTTCGCGAACGTCCCGGCATCGCCAATCGGGCTGGCGCCGACTTCTTTGTCAGCGTCCACATCAACTCGAACACGGTAGACAACAAGACATCGGGACAGATTACGTTCTATCATATGCAAGATCCGATGGGCATCTTGCTCGCCGAATGCATCCAAAGCGAACTCGCCAAGGTGAGCGGGCTCCCCTCCCTCGGCACGTGGAGCGATTCGCGCATCTATAAGAACGGCGGCTTCGCCGTCCTCAAACATTCGACGATGCCCGCGGTTCTCCTCGAACTCGGCTTCATCAACCACGACGCCGATCGCAGAATCATGCAGACGGCCAAATTCCAGCAGAGCACCGCGCAAGCCGTGGTCCGAGGGCTGAAGGCGTTCCTGGGAGGGTCGGGTGGCCAGTAGGAAGTCCGGCGTGAAGCCGGTCCTCGCGCTGCTCGTTGCCAGTGCCGGGCTCGTAGCCGGGCTGTTCGCCTACGTCAAGTTCTCGCCCGCTTCCCGGGTGCCCGAAACCGAACGTCGATCGGACGCTTCCGAGGCAAAAAACCTGACGCGTCCGACGAAGGTCGTGGTCTATAAGCCCAAATACGTCGACCACGACTTGAAGTTCGACGAGTCGGAGCGAACGGTACCCGAGGGGCAGGACCCCGTGGTGTTCGCGGTGAACGCCTATCTCGACGAGGCCGGGATTACGCCGAAGGAAGCGCGATTGAGGACATGTCGGATCGAGAGCGGGCTTGCAACCCTGGACTTCGGCGCCGCGTTCAACCAAACTTACGGCACCGACGACGAGCGGACTCTGTTGGACGGAATCCTGACCGTCGCGGGCCAGTTCAAGGAGATCCGCACCGTTCGATTCCTCGCCGACGGAAAGCCCATCGAGACCCTGGGCAACGTCGAGCTGACGGACCCACAGCCCGTTCTGCACCCATGAGCTTCCTCGATGAACTCGAGATCGAGCAGACCGGTCGAGGCGGTTCCATCACGTACAAGGAAGAGGACAAGCGCGCTGTCTTCGGCTGGGAATTCTCGATGGGTGGGGTGACCATCTTCGTTCCGACCCTCGAGCAGTGGGACAGGGAGTATCCCTGGGCCGCTGGTCGGCGCGCCGAGGTGCTCTTGCGAGTCGCTGAGGGCGTGAAGTGGAGAAAGGCGCCCACCGCCACTTACGAGATCGACGACGACGCGATCGAATTCCACTTCTAAGCCCGCGACCTCGGTAACATCGTCGCTGTGGCGACCCGAGCTCGGAAGGCGCTGAGCAACACCGCGACCTACGCGGTGCTCATCGTGCTCGCCCTTTTCCTGATCGCCCCCTTCGTTTGGATGGTGCTCGTCTCGCTCCATCCGAGCAAGGCCCCGATCCCGACCATCGACAAGCTGATTCCGCCCACGGCGCATTGGGACAACTACCGAAAAGTCCTCTTCATGCCCGACATTCCGGTCTTGCGATTCTTCGTCAACTCGATCATCGTGACCGTCGCTACCGTGGTCGGGCAGCTGTTCGTGACCAGCCTCGCCGCCTATGGGTTTGCCCGAATGCGGTTCGCGGGGCGTGACCCCCTCTTCTATCTCTTCCTGCTGAGCCTGATGATCGGAGGTCCGGTGGTGCAGTTGCCGGTCTACCTGCTCGTTCGGAACCTCGGCTGGCTCGATACCTATTGGGCCCTGATCGTCCCCGGGTTGAGCAGCGCCTTCAACGTGTTCTTGCTCAGGCAGTTCTTCCTTCAGATCCCGATGGAACTCGACGAGGCGGCGAGGATCGACGGCGCGGGCGATTTCCGGATCTACTCTCGGGTCGTCATGCCGCTCAGCAAGGCGGCTTTGGCGACGGCGGGGGCGTTCACGTTCTTCGCGGTGTGGACCGACTTTTTCTGGCCCCTCCTCGCGACGAGTTCGATGGAAATGCGGACCGTCGAAGTCGGCCTCAGCGTCTTCAAGAACAGTTACGGCGGCTCGAACTGGCCGCTCCAGATGACGGCGGCAGTGATCGTGCTGATGCCGCTCTTGGTCGTCTTCTTGTTCCTGCAGCGTTACTTCGTTCGAGGGATCACCATGGGGAGCATTAAATGAAACGACTCACGCTTCTTCTCAGCCTGTTGGTCTTCGGATGCAGCACGCCCGAGCCGGGGTCGTCCGTCGTGGGCAGTTGGGTGACCACTGCCGAGCCGACCTATCGTCTCTCCCTTGCTGAGGATCGCTCCTACAAGATGGAGCTCGCCTCCGACCGGGTCGAGGGTCGGTGGCTGCTGAGGGGCGATCGCTTGACGCTGACCCCCAAGACGATCAACGGCATGACCGAGGACGAAGCCTTCTTGAAGTCGAACAAGGAGATCATGGAGATGGGTCGTTCGACGATCGACGTCCAGAAGACGATGGCGATGTGGGAGCTGACGGTTTCCTCCGATGGACAGCGTCTAACGAGCACCGGGCAAGGCACGGGCATCGCGCCGGTCGTTGCCGAGTTTCGCCGCGAATAGTTGCTCGCCCCTTGATTGTGGGTTCTCGAATCGGCCTATGATGCAGTGAACAGGGAATACCACCATGGATTGGCTCGCACCCTCGCTCTCGCTCCTCGTGGCCATCGGATTGCTGGTCGCGAGGTCTCTCCCGTCGTCCGACGCTGCGGAACGACCTCCAAAGCCTTCGTGGATCGCAATCGGCATCGGGATAGGAACGGCGGCGATTCTGGCGATCGTGGCATTCGTGCTCCGATCGGACCACCAAGAACTTGCCGACGGACTTCTGTACGCGGCGATCGGTGTGGTCTTTATGGCCCTGATGGCCTTCCTCGAGCCGGGGAAGACGGGGGCCTATGAACGGATCATTCCACTCGCGATCGCGCTCGGTGTTTTCGCCCTCTTCGACCAAAAGGGCATGAAGTCGGCGGCGCCCGCGGTACTCGGCCTCGTGTTCGGCTCGGGGCTCAGCGCGGTTTGGTTCCGTTTCGCGGCAGGCTGTCGCTGGCCCAGTGATGCGGCCTGGTGGCTCGCGGCAGTGGGGTCAGCCAATCTGCTCGGCGCAATCGGCGTCGGTGGGAAGTCGGCGCTGGCGGGCTCGAGCGTCGGCTTGGTGGTGATCGTGGCTGCCGTGCTCGGGATCGGACTCGGTCAGTTCCTGCCTGGGAAGAGGGCCGCTGGGGGAGTGGTGTTCGCGGTAGTCGCTGCCCTTGGACTCTGGATCGTGGCCAAGAAACACCTTTTCCTGATCGACATCTTCTGGATCGGACTGCTCTCCATCGCGGCCGCGCTTGCCGTGGCCTACCTGCTCGGATCGGACGATTCTGAGCCCCAGCCTTCGCCGAGCAGCTTCCTTTTGTCGAGCATCATTTGGGTCGCCGCCGCCACGATCGCGTTCGGCATGCTCAAGGGCTATGGAATGGCCGTCGGGCTCGTCGTCGGCGCCGCCGCCCTTGCGGCTCTAGGCTCCACCAAAGGGCTGCTCACCATGGGCCCCCTGTTCGGTCTCACCGCCTATCGGCTGTTCCGCGAGCAGCACACCGACTCCTCTCGTGCCTTCGACATCGGTCAGCACTATGCGATGATCGGCATCCTCATCGGCCTGCTTCTCGTGCTGCTGCTCTTCGACTGGGCGCGAGAACGAACCCACAGGGGCTCGGCGACGGCTGCCGCGGGAGTACTTCTCGGCGTCGCCGGGCTCGGCGGGCTGCTGGCGAGCCTGGTTCTCCTCGGTCCGAAAGGGACGGTGGGACTTCTGGTCGGAATCGGCCTCGCACCGGCACTTGCTGGCTGGAGGGGATCACGAGATACTGGAGCATTGGCCTGCGCGGTCGGCCTCCTCGCGGCAGCGGCCTTCGCCTACGGGCCTCTCGACCCCTATTTGAGCCTCGAACGAGAGGCCAAGACAAAGCTCCTGCTGTGGACCGTCGGCATAGTCCTAGGACTCGGCGCAATGGTCCGTGCTCTCGCAGGTCCAATGAGACAGGAACGAGGTTAAGCGCATGCGTCGTTTGTTTTCTAGTGGCGGCTTGGTCAGCCTGGTCGTCGCCCTGCTCTTCGGTACCGGCCTGATCGCCTACGGCATCACGGAGGAGGTGCCCCTCGGGTCCATTCGCGGAGTCGCCACGATGGCCGAGTCTGGACGTACGCTTAAGGGCGCCGTCATCGTGCTCCGCCCGACCTTCGCGATCCCCGACTGGGAAGCAAGATCACGCAGCCTCAGCAGTGACGACCAAGGGCGGTTCTCCTTCAGGAACATTCCCGCTGGGACGTACCAAGTGGAAGCTTACACCGAAGCCCACACCCTCGAAAAGGCGGCGGTCGTCGTGGCCGAGGGTCAAACCAGCCAGCTCGACTTGGAGCTTCAGCCGACTCAGCCCTACCTCGAACTCTATGCGAGCCAGCACGTCTTCACGCCCGGCGAAAAGGCGAGCCTGCAGGCCAGGGGCTTCGCGACGGAGGGCATCCTTGAGGTCGGCGTCTACGCCTGCAAGTTCGATAAGATCGCCGAGCGACGCAGCCTGTACCAGGTTCTCTCCCCGGTTTCGTACGAGAACCCGCGTGTCGATCCCGACGACTCGCCCGATTTCACGCGGGTCAAGAGCCTCCAGTGGCCGATCAAGAACCGGAACGACGAAGGCGTTTTCGACGAGTACCTGACCTTCGACGACTTGCCAGAGGGCATCTACTGGGTGCGCGCAAAGGCCGGAACGCGCCAGCGCGGGACTTGGCTGCTTATCTCGCGGATCGCGCTCGTCACCAAGAATGCGGGCTCCGATGCTCGAGCCTACGTCACCGACCTGAAGACAGGTCAGCCCGTCCCTGGCGCAAAGATCAAATTCTCAACCGGCGCAAGCCTGGTCGAGGCTGGATCGACCGGGGCTGACGGTACCCTCGCGTTTCGGCTGCCAGCCAAGCAACCGGACGACAACGATTCGGGTCGCGCGGTACTCGCCCAGATCGGCGCCTCTTCGGCGATCTGCACCTTCTATGCCTACGACGGCTCGGCCGATAGCACGACCCGCATCTGGACCTACACCGAGCGCCCCGTGTATCGCCCGGGCGACGAAGTGCACTTCAAGGGAATCGTGCGAGCGCTTCGTGGTAATACCTACGCTCTGCCACCGCCCGCGCCCGTCTCGATTCAGGTCCGAGACATGAACGAGACAGTCGTGCAGAAAATGAGCCTGCCGCTATCGGCTAAAGGTACTTTTGCCGCTTCCTTCCGCCTGACGCCCGATGTGGTCGGCTACTTCACCATCGAGATCGAGGCCCTCGGCGGACGGGATCAGGTCGACGTCGAAGCGATGGCCTATCGCAAGCCAGAATTCAAAATCACGGTCACCCCCGAGAAGGCCTCGTACGTTCGTGGCGACCGGGTCCGGATGCGGGTGAAGGCCGAATACTACTTCGGCGGACCGGTGGTAGGGGCGAAGCTTTCCACGACGGTCCTTCGTGAGCCGGACTGGGGATATTGGGGCGATCCCGATATCGACGCTGGCGACGAGTACGACGGCGGTGAAGGCTCCTCACGCGGCGACTACGTGACCGAAATCGAGTCCGTCACGGATGGGAAGGGCGAAGCCATTCTCGATTACGACACGGGGCAGGACGAGCCCCAGATTTACGATTACAACGACCAGCGGATGACCTTCGAGGTCTACGGCACCGAGACCGGCGACAAGTACTTCGAGGGGCGTGGATCGGTTCTCGTGCTGCGAGGCGATGTGAGTCTCGACCTCGAACAGAGCAGCTACGTTGTTCCTCCCGGCGTGCCGGTCGACGTGAGCGTCAAGGCGTATCAGGGCGGATCGGATTCTCCGGTCGGCGGGCAAGAGGTCGTCATCGAGACCGGATACCAACGATGGACCCGCAACGAGGCCGAGTTTATCCGCGAAGGCGCCCAAACCGTTCAGACCGACTCGACCGGCGCTGCCCAAGTGAAAGTCACTCCTACGCGGGAGGGCTCGTTCCTGGTCAAAGCGTCTACGCGGGACCGGCGCGGGAACATCGTCAAGGCCGAAGCGTGGGTCTATGTTTCGAAGGGGACTTCGGGAGGATGGGGCGGCCCGGCGCCCGACATGCAGGTCGTCCTCGATAAGCGGCTTTACCGGCCCGGCGACAAGGCCACCGTGTTAATCCGGACCAAAGCGTCCGGCGGCAGCGCGTGGGTCACGGTCGAGAGCGATTCGATCCTCTGGTCCGCGATCGTGCCCCTCACCTCGGAGGCCACGACCGTCCAGATCCCGGTCACCCGCGCTTTCGAGCCCAACGCGGAAGTCTGCGTTGCTTACGTGAAGGACAAGACGTTCTTCCAGGGCCAGCGCCGCCTTTCGATGGACCTCGCGGCGAAGAAGCTTGCCATCGCGATTCAGCCGAGCGCGGAAGTCGTCGAGCCGGGCGACACCCTGACATATCGGATCACGACCAAGACCCTCGACGGCACGCCCGTTGCGGCCGATCTCTCGCTAGGGGTTGTCGACGAGTCGATCTACGCGATCCGCCCCGATCGATTCGAACCGGTAAAGGCCTTCTACCCGGTTCGAGAGCACGCGGTTGCCACGAACTACTCCTTCCCCGAGCTTTATCTCGACGGGGGAGACAAGGGCGACGGTGAGGTCGAGATTCGTACGCGATTCCTCGACACCGCCTTTTGGGCGCCCGACGTCACGACCGACGCCAACGGCGAGGCGACGGTCCAGGTTACTCTGCCCGACAACCTCACCAGTTGGCGAGCCACGGTGATCGGCGCCACCGCCGACACCCGCGTAGGAAAGGCGACGGCCAATGTGCGCGCCCGAAAGGAGATCATGGTCCGGCTCTCCACGCCGGGCTACATGGTGCAAGGCGATCGAGTTCGGATCACGGCGAGCGTTCACAACGAAACCGGGCAGCCACAGCCCGTCGCGGTGGACCTCACCGCGACAGGGGTCGTCATCGAAGGCGAGACGCGCCAAACCGTGCAGGTCGACGGCGCCGCGCCGAAGACCCTCACTTGGTTCGCTCGTGCCGAAGATCCGGGACAGGCGACCTTCACGATCACCGCCAAAGGGACCTCCAAATCCGACGGCATGCGCACGACGATCCCGATTCGCACTCACGGACGACTGAACGTCCGGTTCGATGCGGGTGAACTCGGCTCGCGAGCGACCCTCGAGGTGACGCGGCTTCCGGGTGCCGTCGAAGGCGAAGTGCGACTGGAACTCATGCCATCAATCGGTTCGGCCTTCCTATCGTCGCTCGACGAACTCGTCGACTATCCCTACGGTTGCACCGAACAAACGATGAGCCGGTTCATGCCCGCGGTCGTCGTCGCACGAACGCTTCGCGACTTGGGCCTTCCGAGGCCCGACCTCGAGAAGAAGATCCCCGACGTCGTCCGCAAGAGCTTGGCGCGGCTCAAAACTCTTCAGCACTACGACGGCGGCTTTGGATGGTGGCCAAACGATCAGAGCGAAGCCTATATGACCGCCTACGTCCTCGAGGGATTGGCCCGCTGCCAAGAGGCTGGTTACGCGGTCGATCCGTTCATCCGGGATCGCGCCCTCACCTGGGCCAAGCAAGAACTGGAGAAGGGACGCGTCTTGACCGCCGAGGAGGCCAAGAAGTGGCCTTACCTTGTTCAGCGCCGGCGCGAGGACCGCGTCTACTTGGCTTACGCCACCCTGCTCTTCGGCTTTACCCCGCACGCCTACGACGTGCTCGTCCCGGAAGCCGCCAAGCTGGTCCGACCCGAGGGGCCCGCGCTCGGAGTCTCCGCCCTCGCCCAACTCACGATGGCCCTGGGACGACGGGCAAAGGGCGATCCGAACTACGCGAGCTTGCGCGATAATGCCCTTGGTGCTTTGCGGCGCTTGGCCAACGCGTCGGGCTCGGTCGCCAGTTGGCCAGACGAGTGGGGCGTCCTCGGTACCGCCCGCGCCCTCACAGCCCTCATGGAAGTCGCTCCTCAAGATCCCCTGATCATGAAGACGATCCGCTACCTGATGCTCGCTCGGCGCGGAAACTCTTGGTTCAGCACGCAGGACACCGCCCAAGTGCTCGTCGGCCTCACGGGCTACCTCCGCAGCGCGAAACCCGGGCCGAACGGTTACCGCTACGCCGTCCGCATCGGCGGGCGATCCTTCACGGGATCGATCGAACCCGGGCGAGTGTTCGAGCGGTCCGGCATCGTCACGGTCCCGATTGCCGAACTCGCGGAAGGCGCGAACTCGATCGCGATCGAGACCGAGGGCTCCGCTGGCGGATTCTACAGCCTCTCGGTTCGGCAGACTCCCCCGGTCGACGAGATCGGCGCACTCGTGAACGGCTCCGGCCTCGACGTCGCTCGCACGTATCACACGCTGGCTCCCCAAAAGATGGAAGACGGCTCGATGCGCCTCGTCGCAACCTCCGGCGCGAGAACCCGCTTCGACAGCGGGGAGGTCTTGCGATGCAAGATCCAGATTCGGACGAGCCGCGCCTTTCAGTTCGTGATGGTCGAGGCGCCGACGCCGGCCAACTTCCGAGTTGCCGAGAGCGAATACCTCGACGAATGGAACTGGTGGTTCTCGGGGATGTCGATCCTCGACGACAAGGTCGTCTTCTTCGCCCGATATCTGGAGCCGGGGACGCACGTCATCGAATACACCCTCCGCGCCGAGACGCCCGGGAAGGCCTGCGCTCTGCCCGCCCTCGCCTACGAGATGTATGCTCCGGAGACCCGAGGATCGTGCGCGGAAGACCGTTTGGAGGTCGAGAATTGAGGCGCCTGACCATCGCATTGCCCGTCGGAGTGGCCTTGGTTTGCGGAGCGATCGCGGTCGCGTCGCTGGGCCGCGCCGAACCGACGGAGAGGGTTCTCGCCACTTACAGCACGACGCTCGAAGGTCGCCTTCGCTCGCAGCGACACAACGCCGAATTGTGCCTCGATCGCCTGAACGGGGTCGAGCTCGGGCCGCACGAGGTCTTCTCTTTCAACCGTTCCGTCGGGACGTGGTCGCGAGATCGAGGTTATCGGAAGGCGCCCGTCAGCTACAACGGTCAGCTCATCAACAGCTGGGGAGGCGGCGTTTGCCAGACCTCCACCACTCTCTACAACGCCGCACTGCTCGCTGGCCTTCCGATCGTCGAGCGCCATCGGCATCGCTTCGCTCCCGGTTACGTGCCGCCGGGGCGCGACGCGGCAGTGGCCTTCGACCGGATCGACCTTCGCTTCGTGAACCCGTACCCGTTCCCGATCCGACTCAAAGGGACCGTGGAGAACGGTCGACTCGTGGTCCGCATCCTCGGCGAAGGCCCGGGCAAGTCCGCTACCGTGACCACGGAAGTTCGCCAGCGCCGCACGCCGCTGACCGTCACGATCTCCGGCGGGACCTCGGGCCGAGTCCGCAATTCGGGCAAGGATGGGTTCGAGGTGCTGGTTTGGCGAGCCCTCGACGGACGACGCGAGCTCGTTTCGGTGGACGACTATCCGGCGATGAACCGGATCGTCGAATATCGCCGATAGGGCGGGGTCTTGCGTCTACTAGTTTCGGGCTTCCGAAACGAGGCGCCGAATCCAGGCCCGTGCCGCGCTCGCAGATTCAAGCGAGCCCCAAGATGCCCATTGGCACGCCGCCTCCATTTCTTTATCGATCCTTCCGCTCAAGAAGGAGCACCATCCATGGGAGTTATCGCTGCGGTCATTCCAAACCGGGCCCAGCAACGCCTTTTGACGCTGCGCCCTTTCACTACATCGGACCGGCACTTTCCTGCGCCGCCGCCATAACTGCCGGAGCCGCACCGGCAAATGCCGCGGACGCAGCGAGAAAGGCTATGGATTTCGCGGGGGGAGCAGTGCCGTTTCTACTATAGCGCTTCGTCGGAGGCGCGACTTGCCCGGAGCCTTCGACGTCTGTCAGACTAGGCATGACCCCGAGCGCCATGAAGGTAATCCTTTCCTGTCTCGCGATCGCCCTGTGCTTACCCAGCGCCCTGGGGCAGACGAAAGCGCTTGGAGCCAAGAAGCCTCCCCCGCCGCCGGTGGCCCAAATCGACCCGGTGACCGGGCTGCCGAGCATCTCGGCTGCGGGGGCGATCGTGATGGACGCCGACACGGGCAAGGTCCTTTGGAGCAAGGACGCCGATACACAACGGTATCCCGCCAGCACGACGAAGATCATGACCGCGCTGCTTCTCATCGAGAAGTGCAAGCCGACCGACGTCATCCAAGCTCCCGCCGACGTCGAAAAAGTCAAGGAAGCCAGCATGCACCTCAAGCCGCGAGAGCGGGTGACGGCAAAGGACATGCTCTATGCCCTCATGCTCCGCAGCGCCAATGACGGCTGCTATGCGGTCGCCTGCCACATCGGTGGCTCGGTGGAAGGGTTCGCCAAGCTAATGAACGAGCGGGCGAAGTCGATCGGATGCACCGGCACGACCTTCCGCAATCCTAACGGGCTCAACGATCCCGACCATAAGACGACTCCGCGGGACCTTGCCCTGATTGCCCGCGAGGCGATGAAACGGCCCGAGTTTCGAACGGTCACGCGAACCCAGAAGCAGGTGATTAGCCGCAGCCTCAACCAGGAAGACCTCTGGATGATCAACAAGAACCGGCTGCTGAAGTACGACCCAACCGTCGATGGGATCAAAACCGGTTACACGAATCCGGCAGGGAAGTGCTTCGTGGGCAGCGCGGTACGGAACGGATACCGGCTCATTACGGTGGTGATGAAGAGCGAGGACTGGGCCGCAGATACCAAAGTCTTGCTCGATTGGGCGTATGCGGCCCATGAGTGGAAGACCTACTTTCGGCCAGGCGAAATCGTCGCCGCGCCGAGGATCGTCCGTGGCGGTACCTCCGACGAAGTGGCACTGGGCGTTACTCGCGTAGGAAAATCGCTGGTCACGAAAGGCTCACCGGCAAAGGTCGACTTTTCGCTCGATGTCCCTGATGAATTGCTCGCGCCGGTCCAGCGGGGGCAGGCGGTGGGCTACATCTCCTTCCGAGATGCCGACGGATTTGCGTATCGGCTGCCCGTGGTCGCCCTGATCGACGTGCCTGCCCAAACTCCCGTCCAAGCAGCCGTGAGCCGGGTCGATCCTTGGACCCTGGGTGGTGCAGCGGCCCTTTTTGGGATGGCGTACCTCATGCGCCGGAAAGCACGAAAGGCCGGAATCCAGGTTCAAAGAGGAACCTCGGCACCTTGGGTGAGGTACAAATAGCGTTCGATGCCGCTCTTCCTTGCGACCCTCGCCATGGCCGGAACCGGCCAGACGGATGGCCTGAAGCCGGTCGTCATTAAGCCCGAACCGAGCCGCTTTCAAACAGCCGCGCCTCTGCCCGGACTGGAGAGCGTCATGCTCGATACCGTCGGCGGCGGGATCGGCGTCGCTCAGCAAACCGCGCGAGCAAAGAATTTGCAGGCCCGCATCCTCTGGATCGACGGAACGGCGAACCTCGACCGGGTCAGCACACCCGAGCGCATCGCTCAAATCGTATCGAAGGCCAAGCAAGTCGGCTTTAACACGATCGTCTTCGACGTGAAGCCGATCGTGGGCTATACGCTCTATCCGAGCGACTTGACCGAGAAGATTACGGAATGGCGTGAACAGAAACTGCCTAAGGACTTCGATCCACTTCGGGTGATGGTGAGGCAGTGTCGAGAACAAGGCATTCGCCTTTATGCGAGTATGAACGCCTTTAGCGAGGGTCATCGGTTTACGCGTACCGGTCCGGGCTATGCTACGCCTGAGCAGCAGACCGTTCAGTACGAAGCCACACCGCTCATACGCGCGACTTGGCCCAACGAAGGAACATTTCCCCTCGTTCCTGGAGGCCAGCTCTCGACGCTAAAACCCGAATCAATCCAAGTATGGACGTCATGGACGGGCGGGACGAAACTGCCGGCAGGATCAACCATGGTTATCTGCGATCCGGATGGAGTTGTCCGCGACATGATATCGCCCACCGATGCGCGCGATCCGATAATCCCCAGTGGCGGTTCTGCTCTCGTTGGGGCCGGCGCAGGCGCGCTGTTCCTGAAGTCGAAGATGAACCTGGGCGGGTATGCAAAGTTCGACTCCGAGGCCCACTACATTCGAATCGCGAATCGTCAAACGCAATGGCCCTTGATGATGAATCCCCATCATCCGCTCGTGCAGCAGCGAGCGTTGCAGTTTGTCGAAGAAGTGCTGAAGTATTACGAGGTGGACGGCATCATCCTCGACGATCGACTGCGCTATGGCGGTATCAATGCCGACTTCAGCGACTTAAGCAAGCAGCTGTTCGAGAAGCACGTGGGCGAGAAGGTCAACTGGCCCAGCGATATCTATAAGATCACGTACTCGGCCCAACTCAAGGAAGGATTTCGTCCCGGTAAGTGGTTCGATGCCTGGCTTGCTTGGCGCGCTCTGACGATGCGGAACTGGGTCGCTCGTGCACGCCAAATCATCGACCGCACCAGGCCCGGCGCCCAGTTCGGAGTCTATGCGGGATCGTGGTTTGGCGAATACACGAAGTTCGGCAATAACTATGCATCGCCAGAATTCAGCGCCGGCTTCGGGTTCCTTACTAAGGACTACAAGAAGACCGGCTTCGCCCCTCTCCTCGATTTCCTCATCACTGGCTGTTACTACCGGACCGCGACGATCTACGAGGCGCTCGAGAAGGGCCAAGCGGTAGGGCACACCGTCGAGGCCGGGGGACAACTGTCGAATCGAGCCGTGCGCGATCAGACTTGGGTCTATGCGGGCATCAAGCTGGACGATTACTACGGTAATCCTCGCGCCCTCGCCCGCTGCCTTCAGGCCGCAGCGGGCTCGACTCAAGGCGTGATGGTGTTCGACCTGTCGCACAAAATCGACACGTTTTGGCCAATCCTTGAAGCGGCTTTCAAGCAGCCGGCGAGTTCGCCGAATGCCCAGCCCGGGCTCCTGGCCGAGATCCGCAAGCGCCGCGACGCTTTGGACGCGATGGGTGTCAAGGAGCCGCCCGTCATCATCCACGAGGGCGCCTCCGGTACCGGGTTTTAGTGGAAGTAGCTGGCCCCGTTTATGTCGATCACGACCCCGCTGAGATATGCGGCGTCGGGCGATAGAAGGAAGGAGACCACGGCGGCGCAATCCTCGGGTGACGCCATGCGGCCGATCGGAATGTCGCGGAGAATGTTGGGGAGGCGGTCGTTCATTCCCGCGCGCGCCATCGAGGTATCGACCCAGCCCGGTGCGATGCCAAACAAGAGGACGTTGCGGGGCGCGAGTTCGACCGCAAGTGAGCGGGTGAGGTTGATCAGCGCCGCCTTCGAAGCGGCGTAGAGCGAGGCGCCAGGCTCACCACGGAATCCGACGCGACTGGCGACGTTGAGGATGCTTCCCCCACCGGTCGCCGCGAAGTGCTTTGCTGCCGCCCGAGCGATCCTAAGCGGCGACTCGAAGTTCACGGCCAGGGTCTTGCGGAGAGTCGCCTCGAACTCGCCGTCGCCGGCTTCGATGAAATTGGTCTGCAGATAGACCCCGGCATTGTTCACCACTGCATGCAGCGGCCCCTCAGACAGCGCTTCGGCAACAAGGCGATCGCCGGCCGCGGGCTCGGCGAGGTTCGCTCGGTAGCAGCCCGCCACGCGATCTCCAAGCGATTCGACGACGTTCTCCGCTTTGGCACGATCCTCGACGTAGTGAAGCGCCACTCGCCAGCCGTCGGCTGCCAAGCGCACCGCGATCGCGCGACCGATGCCGCGCGACGAGCCGGTAACCAAGACGCGACGAGAGTCCATCAGTCAACCTTGAAGAGGTCGTCGGAAAGGCCCGTATTGACTTTCAGATTCTCGTAGTTCATCACACCGGCGACCTTGTTGTCGGCGTTCTTGACCGTTACCTTCGTGGGGAACCACACGCCGTTCACTTGCTTCGGGTTCTCATACAGAAACGTGGCCATGAGGCGGCCATCTAGTTGAGAGTACCATTCGCGCTTCGTCGTGATTCCCTTCTTGGCGTCGACCCAGACGCGGTTGCGGCTGTCGTCGTCGAGGTTCTTGAAGTAGGAGAGATCGAAGATCGGTTCCCCTGTGGTTCGGTCGTTTCGAACGTACTTGGCTTCGAAGAGGTCCTTGAACAGGGAGGGGGCCAAAACTCCGAAATCCATGAGGGTCTGACGCTGACCAGGCTTCCTGGAGAGGTCCGTGCCGACGTTGAGCGACGATCTGGGAACCCGGACCATCCGCTTGGTGCCGTTCAGAATGAACTGGATGACGGTGTCGTCCTCCTTGCCTTCGATCCGAAGCTTGAAAGGCTCCTTGAGCCGCACGAGGCCCGAGTTACCCATCAGGCGATACGACTGGGCAAAGTCCTTATTGATCTTACGAAGTTCGGACTGGTTGGCGGTTACTGCCCGTGCATTGAAGGAGGCGTCCCGCAGAGCGGTCTGCCAATAATCCGCGATCTTGGGCTGTACGGTCAGAAGGGCGAATGCGGCGAATGTCGTCATGGAAGTCCTTCATTTTGGCACCTCTCGCACGAGGACCAAAGGAAGGAAACGCTCGGGGCGGGCTCGGGTTACGCCCCTAGGCTTGCCGCTGCATCATGCTCTGGAGCCGGGTCTGCTGCTGCTGCAGCTGGGCGATTGCCGCATCCATTGCCGCGAAGCGCTGTCGGAGCATGACTTCCTTGACCGAGAGCCGACTCTGAAGGGTGGTGACGTTGGCACCGAGATCGTCGAACTGGCTCTGGAGCGATTTGTCGGTGCTCGAGAGCAGGCCATTGACGCTGTCGGTGAAGGTTGCGATGAGGTCGATCGCCTTGGCGGCAACGCCCTTGGTATAGATGACGTTGCCAACCAATCCGGTCGCCGTGCCCTTGTACTGGATCTGGAGCCCGTCGGCATCTTTATTCGAGCCCGACGAAGCGCCGGTCAGGAATTGGCCGCTTCCGGTCGCAGCTTGTCCGTTGATCGTGCCTGCGACATCGAGGCCGAGCGTGAGGGTTCCCGAGAACTCGCTCGTGCCGACCCCCGAGTTGTATGCTGCGGCCTCTTGATTGCTAGCGACTTCGAAGCGTCCGGCGCTGCCCCACACTTTGCTTCGGATTTCGAGCTTGCCGCCGACGACGTCGGCAGAGACCAGTTCCCTGAGTTTGCTGTCCGAGTTGATGAGGTCGCGGGTCTGCTCTACCGAATGGCCAGTGGGAATGGCGAGCTGGTAGTCGGTACTGAAGAGAGTTCCAGAGAAGGTGAGCACTTCTCCTCCGGCGTTCGCTTGGGTCTGCGCCAATGCCGCGGCAAAGTGCGTCTTGGTGGCAACTTGGGAGATCTCGACGACATACCCGGATGGCCCTGACGGGCGAGTCGCCGATCCGCCGGCTACGAAAACCAGGTCGTTCACTGTCGTCGAGCCGGTCGCTCTCATGAGTGCCCCTAGCGAGGAGATGTTGGAGACGATCGCCGCGTCGAGCACAGTCTCGTCGAGGGTGATCTTGCCCTTGTCGTCGAAGGAAAACCCAATCTGAGCCAGGTTGGAATACGACCCGCCTGTATTCGAAACCGAATCGAAGAGGAGGCTCGAAATCGCCGTTTCTACCTGAGCTGCGATGGTATCGCCGAAGAGCGGGCCAGCCGAGTAGCTTTGCTGGTCGAACTTGCTGTTTTGCTGGATGAAGTCGATCAACTGGTTATAGGCGTCGGCAAAACCCTTGATCGTTTTCTTCGTTTGCTCAGTATCGCGGGTGATCGACAGCGTCGTCGTCTCCGGGCTCGATGGCGTCCCCTTCAGCAGTGTGAGGGTGACGTTCGGGATTATACTTGTCACGGCGTTGGTAGTGCTGCTGAGGTGGACGTTGTCGAGTTTGAACTTCGCATCCTGGGCGGCAACGATTTCGTTCGTGCGTTTCAGCACACCGAGGTTCAACCAGAAATCGCCCTCGGGCCCGAAGTTGGTGGCGCCTGTCACTTCCAGGCGGTAGGTCGTTAAGCCGTCGACAGTCTCGGAAGCCACGGTGGCGGTCGCCCCGATCCCGGCCGCGTTGATCTTCGTGGCGAGGGTCTGGAGCGTGTCCGAGGAGGTCACCTCGATCGAACCCGTGCCGATGGAAACGATGGAGGTCGTCAGATCGCCCAGGTTGAGCAGCGATCCCAGAGCGGAAGACTGCGAGGTGAGACCGTAACTCGCTGCGCCGCCTGCTATCGGGTGTCGAAGCGAGGTCGCCGTGAAACCGAGGGAGCCGAGCACGTCCCCGGAGATGTCCTGAAGGCTTATCCGCTCTTTGAGGCCCGACTTGCTGCTGGTCAGCGTCATGTAGGCTTGGCCCGCTCCGCCGTCGATCAAGCTCGCGACGACATTGCCGCCTGCGGAGTTGATCTTCTGAGCGATGCCGGCAAGCGAATCTGAAGCGACCACGGTCACTTCCTTTCCGTTGACCTTGAACGCTCCGGCTAAGCCGAGGGCGGTCGAGGTGTCGGCCTGGGCGGAAGAGCCGAGCTTGTGGGTCTGCGCGAGCTGAGAGACCTTGAGCGTGTACGATCCCTCGACGGCGCCGCTGGAGGCCGTAATGGTCGCCACCGAGGCGTCGCTCGCGCTCGCGCGAGCGGGGTTATAGGCGCTGGCCGAATTGAGGGAGTTCGCGGCAGAGGAAAGAGCTTGCACGCGACTCTTCAGCTGATTGTAGATGCCCATTCGCTCGGTGAGTTGCGCCTGCCTTTGCTGCAGACGACGAATGGGGATCTGCTCGAGCGACATCAGCCGCTCGATGATCGAGTTTGTGTCGATGCCGCTTCCCAGGCCCGCAAAACTGATGCCGGACAGACTCGAACCGATGCTCATGTGCGAAGACTCCTTGATTCCATCATCGGCGCATCGAACCGGGGTCTCTACTGCAATTCGACCGGTATATCGATATCACCCGAGGAGACCGATCGTGTCGGCCGCATCTTGAACCTTCAGCGCGATCAGTTCCTCGAGGCCCTGGCAAGTCGCTGCATCGAAGCCGAGCCAAGCCATCACCGCGGGGTCGATCGTTCCGTCGGGCCAACCTGAATCGCCCGCCTGCACCGCATTCGCTAGGCGATCCGCCGCGTGAACGCAATAGAGCATCGGGAAGGGCTCTCCGCCAAAACCACCCTCGTGCCGGCCGATGAGAATGACCAGCTGCTCGGGGAAGTTCCAGGCAAGGGCGAGGCGCTGACCAATTTCAGCATGGTCGTAGCCGAAGACGGGTCTTTCGACCACGGCGATGTTTTCCTTCTTCTTCTCAGCGGTTGCGAGCACGACTTGGTAGTTCGCGGTAAAGGTCGAGAAGAGGAACAGCTTGCCGACGTCGTGTAGCAGTCCGCCGAGGAATGCGGTCTCCTGATCCCGCTGATCGAGCCGTTTGAGCCGCGCGACCTCTTGGGCTGCCGATGCGGCACCGAAGGCGTGCTCCCAGCATGTTCGCTGAATCTCGCGAGCCCGTGGCGAGCGGGCGGTGAAGACGCTGAGCGCGCTCACGCTGAGAACGAGGTTGCGCACCTGCTGAAAGCCGAGGATAACGACCGCTTGGCCGATACTGGAGACTTGTCGTGGAAGACCGAAGTACGACGAGTTCACTACCCGCAGGAGTTTCGTCGAGATCGCCTGATCCGATCCGATCAACTCCTCGACTTCGGAGGAGGTCGTTTCGTCTCGGGATGTGACCTCGAGCAGACGGGTGACGACAGCGGGCAGGGCCGGCAGGTCCCGGAGGGCCTTGTCGACGTACTGCTTACATGACAGCTTTCCAGCAGGTATGGACATGGTCGATTAGTTCGATTATCGGCGACATGGTCTGTGGATCTTTAGCCCCGAGCGAATCTCAATATGAATTCTCGGCCACAGCTTGGCAGGACCAAAGACCGAGTGCGGTCACACCCTCGAACAGCGATTCGAGCTTCGTCGTCAAAGGCTTATGTATTCGGGTTTGGGCCGACTGGCGACTCCAGTGGGCCCTCCCATCGACCGAAAATCAACGACGGAAATGGCGAACACTTGGACTCATGAATCGCTTCGAAGCAGACCACCGCGACGGCTGCGCCATCGCGCGATCAAGGCCTGCCCGGTCTGTGGCGCTCTCAATGCGAAGTTGAACCGGGAGTGTTTCATATGCACGTGGAACGGTCGGTTCGATGAGGATCCCGAATCCATCGAGCGCGGGCTATACGACCTGATCGATCGGTGCCCAGAAATCGCCGAAATCCTCTTCGAATCCAACCAAGTTCGGCCCGGACTGCTCCAGCGCATCGGCCGGTTCTTCGCTCGGTTCCGGCGGAGAGTGGACGTTACCGTCTGACCGCTCTGCCTGATAACGAACGACCCTCCCGAGACGTAAGGGCATACGTGCCAGTTGGCACGTAACCATGAAAGACCTGCGCTCGCCCCTGACCGATGTCCAGAACTCACCCGACGACCGCAATATCTCGATCGACCGTGTGGGAGTTCGAAAGATCAAGTATCCGATCCGAGTGCTCGACCGCGCCAGCGGCGTGCAGCATACGATCGGCGACTTCACCTTAACGGTCAACCTGCCGCACCACTTCAAGGGCACCCACATGAGCCGCTTCCTCGAGGCCCTCAACGAGCACAAGAGCGAAGTCAGTGTCGACGGTCTTTCCAGCCTGCTCAAGAGTTTGAAGGATCGCCTCAGCGCCGAATCGGCCCACCTCGAAGTCAGGTTCCCCTTCTTTATGACGAAGAAGGCGCCGGTGACCGGAAAGGAGGGCATGATGGAGTACGCGTGCGGCTTCGTGGCCGAAAGCAATGGTGCCGAAGATTTCGAGATCCTGGTGGAGGTTCCGGTCACGACCCTCTGCCCTTGCAGCAAGGAAATCAGCGAAGCCGGCGCCCATAACCAGAGGGGATACGTCTCGGTTCGCGTACGAACTCGCGAATTCGTCTGGATCGAGGAGATCGTCGAACTGATCGAGTCCTGCGCCTCATGCGATCTTTACCCGGTGCTTAAGCGGCCCGACGAGAAATACGTCACCGAGAAGGCCTATGCCACGCCGCGCTTCGTGGAGGATATGGTGCGCGAGGTCGCCCTGGCTTTCGATAGAGACGGCCGTTTCTCTACCTACGAAATCGAGGTCGAGAATCACGAGTCGATCCATGCCCATAACGCCTACGCCTACCTGCGGCGAGGGTTCTAGTGCTCAGCCGCCGAAGATGCCGCGCCACCCGTCGAGGATTCCGCTCCAAAGCCGATCGAAGGGAAGGCCGATCGCGGCGGTCGCCGTGGCAAGAGCCGCGCGGGCCATGAGCCAGTACCCCTTGGTCTTGCTCCAGGTCTCTTCCCCCTTTGCGACGACCGAACTCCACGCCTCGCGCGCACGATCCACGATGCCCGTCGGCTTGGGCTGAGCCGGTTCCTTATCCTTCAGCGCGACGTCGAGCACCATCTTAAGGACTCGCCGCGACTCGAGCTTCGTTTTCAAGTCCGTGACGGTGCTAACCGAGTTGCCGTTGGCCGAGAAGACCTTGACCACGCCGCGCTTCCGGTCGAAGATGGCTCTCCCGCTCCCGGTCATCGTCGTTGCAACGGAGTTCGCCGCGTCCTTTCGATCGACCACGATTTCCTTGGCCTCGTTTTCCAGGACGGTGTAGGTCTGATTCATGATCATCTCGACCTCGACCCATTCGTCCGAAACCAACGCCGCTGTACAATTGTAGACCACGTCACTGTCACCGAACGACTTCTTGAACTCCCACGCCTGACCCTTCTCGACGCTGCTCTCCGGGAACTCGACGGGAAGATAGGTAATGTCGGGAAAGCGCTTGGCATCGAGGCCCGGCAGGCGAACCGGGAGCTTCAGATCGGGCGCGTCGGTCTTCACGATCCGGCCTCCACGGGTGAACTGGATCGTCGTCCGGGGGAAGAACTCCTTGACGCTGTCGACCGTAAGAGGAAGTTCGGCCCCGTTGAACGAAAGCTTGAACTTCTTGATCTCGCTGGCCGCGCGCAGATTCGCGCCTTCGGGAGCGAGACCGTCGACCGAAACACCCATGTTGACCTCGACCTTGCCTTCCTGTCCTCCGAGCACCGGGATGAACCCCTCGAAGCCGACTTTCACGTCATAGGTCAGCTTCATTTCGGGGGCAAACCCATAGGCGACCGGCGCGAGAACGAGAAGCGCGATGATCATAATCTCATTGTGGACGATCGGTGAGAGGCAGAGGCACGCGGATAGAATCGAGCAATGTCCGGATCACTCCCTATACGTGTCACGCCCAGGGCTTCCCGCGAGCACATCGAGCGCGGCGACGGGGGGGAGTGGAAGGTCTTCGTGACCGCGCCGCCGGTCGGCGGCCAAGCCAATCGCGCGGTTTGCGAGCTTATCGCGCGAAGACTGGGAGTATCGAAGTCCGCCGTATCGATTCGCACCGGTCACACGTCCAGAACGAAGGTGCTCGCGATCGAAGGAATCGGCGAGGACGAAATCGAACGCCGGTTGACCGAAGACGCTTCGAGCCCCTAAAGCGGCATAATTGCGCGTCGGTTGCGTCTTAGCGGCAACGTTTTACGTCGATGGCCGGTATATCGTATGGGGAAAGGTCCCGACTTCGCGAGAGGGACCGATAGGAGGAATCACAACGCACATGAACGTTTTCAGATTGTCTTGCGCGCTCGGCGCGCTTTCGCTTCTCGCTACGGCTCCCGCGATCGTGGGCCAAGGTGAGGTTCAAATCGTTTGGCAGCCGAAGGCGGGGCAGGTTTCCAAGTACAAGATGGAAGTCGATGCCGAGGGCGATTTCGGCCAAGGCCCGATGAAGATCAAGGTCACGATGGGCCTCTCCAACACGGTGAAGAGCGTCAGCGACAAGGAGGTCGTGATCGAGGGCAAGACCAACGACATGAAGGTCATGCTCGACGGCAACGAGTTGCCGATCGGCGACTCCGGCAACGACACCTCGACCAACACCTACAGCCTCAACGGCGACCTGATCTCCACGAAGTCGGCGATGGGCCAAGAGAACCCGCGCATGGAACAGATGACCTCGTTCCGATATCCGGACAAAGCCCTCAAGCCGGGGGAGTCTTGGACACGCGCCGTCAAGGGCGAAAAGGGCGGATTCATCCCGGCCATGGCAACCTACACCTATGTCGGACCGGACAAGGTCGGCAAGTGGGATTGCCACAAGGTCACCTTCGACTACAAGGAAACCGCGGGCGACAAGCCTTCCTCCTCGAAGGGCACCGTCTGGATCGACACGGTCTCGGGCGACGCCATCAAGCTGGACGTCACCATGAAGGACGTGGTCTTCCAGGAGGGGATGCCTGCGATGAACGCGACCGCGAAGATGAACCGCGTCGAGTAGAAGGCCAGAAGAAAGACCCCTCCTGCCTGCAGGAGGGGCCTCTTTATGCCGCTGGGCGACACCTGACATATTCCCCGTTATCGCGTGAATTCCTGCGCGATCGATCTGCATAATAGGCCCATGGCAAGGACGCTCCTCGGGGCGGCGTTCACCGCCCTCGTTGCCTGTTCAGGCGCCCAGACGGTCATCGCCAAGGACACTTGGCAAAGCGGCGCTTGGGCCACAGACCAGCCGGGCGCGACGGTCTTCGCCTCCGAAGACTTGTCCACTTACGGGCTCGCGATTCTCGTCTTTACCACTCCGCAAGCCGGCATTCTCGACCGGATTTCGATGAGCATCCTCGTACCGGTCGGGTTTGCCTGGACCGGCGCTGTGTTCGACTTCGTGATCGGGCGGAGCGCCACGCAGCTGTTCTCCCATCCTTTGAGCTTCGATGCCCGTTGGGCCGATCTGCAGCCGGTCAACCCCGACCACACGACCGTTGTCCAGATGACGGGCGGCGCGCAGCGACACAACGTAGTGTTCGACTTCCGCTCGAAGAACTTCGCCCTCGCCCCCGGCGAGACCATCGGCGTTGGGTTCGGTATTCGCCATGCGAGCCAGAGCGGAACCCGCCGGATCAGCTTCGCAAATCCGGCCCTGGTTCTCCCAGGGACGGCGATCGATGCCTACGTCCGCCGGACCGTCAACGACCATACCGTCGGCTTCAACGACAACTGGAACTTCCCGAGCGACTGCTGGGCCTATCGCGCGACGATCTATACGGGCGGCGGCCCGAGCGTAACCGGCAAGGTCGAGTTCGGCGACTTCGTCGGCATTCCGCCTACAAGCGTGCTGCTTGAGTTCAAGAATGGCGCTGGACAAGTGGTCGCGACCCGGACGGCTTCACTAGACCCCGGCGGCAGGTTCACCGTTCCCGCCCCGCCGTCGGGCACTTACTTCCTCTCGCTTAGACATCTCCATTGGCTCAGGCGGACGACCGGTCCCTGGATCACGCCCGCAGCGAGCGATTGGGGCACCCTTGCCCTCGTCAACGGAGACATCGACGAAGATGACGAGGTCGCGATCGGAGACTACGCCATCCTCTCGACGAACTTCGGTACTGCCGGGCCAGAAGGAGACGTTAACGGCGACGGCGACGTCGACATCGGCGACTTCGCGATCGTCTCGGCAAACTTCGGTCGGGTGGGCGACTAGTATTGAGCGACGCAGCGTAACGGGCGCTAGCTGACACACGCCGCGAGAGGAAGGGTTGGGGACGGCGAGCAGGCTTGCTGATTACTCCCCCTGCCGGCACGGGCTTCGCCCGGCCAGCTTCCCCCTCGTTAGCACGAGGGGGAGACCGGAATCCCTCTCGCCAGGCGAGAGGGACCTTCGCCGCGAAGCGTGCGAAGAGGGAGAGTAATAGTCCTTCCATTCGGCTCGCGAGAGGAAGGGGTTGGGGATGGAGAGCGGGGCCTTGCTGATTACCCCCCTGCCGGCACGGGCTTCGCCCGGCCAGCTTCCCCCTCGTTAGCACGAGGGGGAGACCGGAAGCCGATCTAGTGGTGGTGGTGTCCGGCGTGGCCCTGATCTTCTTCCTGCGGAATCTCGGCGACCGCCGCCTCGGTGATGAGGAGGAGGCCGCTGATCGAAGCCGCATTCTGGATGCAGGCCCGCACGACCTTCGTGGGGTCGACGATGCCGGCCTTCATGAGGTCTTCGTAGGCAAGGGTGGCTGCGTTAAAGCCGAGGCCCTTGGTGTCGGTCTTGATCTTCTCGACCACGACGCTCCCTTCGACCCCGCAGTTCTCGGCGATGCACCGCAGAGGAGCCTCGATGGCGCGGCGGATGATCTCCACGCCGATCCGCTCGTCTTCGGTCGCCTTGACCTTATCGAGGGTCTTTGCCGCTCGGATAAGGGCCACGCCGCCACCGGGCACGATTCCTTCTTCGAGGGCCGCGCGGGTCGCCGCAAGGGCATCCTCGATTCGGGCCTTCTTCTCTTTGAGGGCGGTCTCGGTCGGGGCGCCGACCTTCAGAACGGCGACGCCGCCCTGAAGCTTGGCCAGCCGCTCTTGGAGCTTCTCCTTGTCGTAGATGGAGTCGGTCTTGGTGATCTGAGCCTTGATCTGGTTGATGCGCCCGTCGATCTCCTTCTTGGTGCCCTTGCCGCCCACGATGGTCGTCGTTTCCTTCGTGATGACGATCTTGCGACAGGTGCCGAGCATATCGACACCGACGTTCTCGAGGCTCGTGCCGAGCTCTTCGGAGATGAACTTGCCGCCGGTGAGGATCGCCATGTCCTCCATCATCGCCTTTCGGCGGTCACCGAATCCGGGAGCCTTGACCGCGGCCACCGGGAGGCCGCCACGGATGCGGTTGAGGACCAGGGTCGCCAGGCACTCGTTCTCGACGTCTTCGGCGATGATCACGAGCGGTCGTCCGGTTCGAAGCACCTTTTCGAGGAGCGGGATGAGGTCCTGGACATTGCCGATCTTCTTCTCGTAATAGAGGATCGCCGGCTCCTCGTAGACCGCTTCCATTCGCGTGGCGTCGGTCACGAAGTAGGGGCTCATGTAGCCCTTGTCGAACTGCAGGCCATCTACGAACTCTTGAATCGTTTCCGTGCTCTTCGACTCCTCGACCGTAACGACGCCGTCCTTGCCGACCTTATCGATCACGTCGGCCACGAGTTCACCGATCTCTGCGTCCTTGGCGGAGATCGTCGCGACTTGTTTCATCCCCGGCTTGCCCTTAACGGGCGTGGACATTTTTTGCAGTTCGCCGACGATAGAGTTAACGGCCTTGTCGATCCCGGCCTTGATCTGCGTGGGGTTGCTGCCAGCCGCGACGTTGCGGCTACCATCGCGGAAGATCGCTTGAGCCAACACCACGCTGGTGGTCGTGCCGTCGCCTGCGAGATCGTTGGTCTTGCTGCTGACTTCGCGAATGAGCTGGGCGCCCATGTTCTCGAAGCGGTTCTCGACTTCGATCTCCTTGGCGATGGTGACGCCATCGTTGATCACGCTGGGGCTGCCGAACTTCTTTTCAAGCACCACGTTGCGGCCTCGCGGGCCGAGGGTGACCTTGACCGCGTTGGCGAGCTTGTCCACGCCACTCTCGAGGAGCTTGCGGGCTTCGTCTTTGTATTTGAGATCTTTGGCTGCCATGGTTTACTTCTTGCCGCCCTTTACGGTGGTCTTCTTGGAGGCAGGCTTCATCGCGCTCTTCATCGGAGGCTTCTTGCCAGCAGGCTTCGACGTGGCCTTGGCGGCGGGCTTCTTCGCAGACGGCTTCTTCGCTGCGGGCTTGGGAGCGGCCTTGGTCGTGTTGACGACAGCCTTCGCGGTTCGGGGCTCGCCAGAAACGATCGCGAGCACGTCCTCGGCGCGGAGGATCACGTAATCCTTGCCGCCCACCGTCACTTCGGTTCCGCTGTACTTGCCGTAGAGGACAACCTCGCCGACCTTGATGCCGGTATCGGCCTTCTTGCCGCTGTCGAGCGTTTTGCCCGGGCCCACGGCGAGGACCGTTCCGCGCTGGGGCTTCTCTTGGGCGCTGTCGGGGAGGATGATGCCGCCGCTGCTGACTTCTTCTTTCTTGGCGGCCTCGACGACGATTCGATCGTGCAGAGGGGTGATTTTCATGATGGGTACTCCGTTCACTGGATCGGTCCGGCGGTCAGAAGAGCGCACTGGTCCGAGATGATTAGCAGTATACCGCCGAGAGTGCTAATGAACGCAAGAGTACGAGCCTAATCGTCGCCCGCCGTTCCGAACGAAGAGGAGAGTATCGCGAAGTCGCCGATATCGATCGTCTGATCTTCGTCGAGGTCGGCACCAGGCAGATAATGCGGATCGCCGAGGGAAGCGCCGAAAGCCGAGGACAGCAGAGCATAGTCCCCGATCGCAACCTCGTTGTCGCCGTCCACGTCGCCGTTCACGAGGACCAAGTGAGCCTCTGCGACGTCACCCACGCTCGTGTCGATCGTGATGGTGCGGCGCAGCCAGTGCGTCCGTTTCAGGGAGAGGCTCAGCGCACCGGGGGGAGCAGTCAGTCGATACGACCCGTCGGCTGCCAGGTCGGCCTCCCTCTCGATTACGGCCGCGCCGCTCGCGATTTGGAAGGCAATGCGAGGCGGCAAGATCGCGCCCGTTGCGAGGCCGTCGAAGTCGATCACACCAGTCACGAGCCGGACGTTTGAAATGATCTCATCGAAGATCACCTGATAGCCCGCATCCCTGGGGTGCACGTCGTCCTGGCCGATCCATGTCAGCTCGATCTCACGGCCAACGAACGGCGCATCGGTCGCGACGTATCGACCGCTGAACTGGAGCGCACGCGCCCGAATCACCGCATTCAATCGTGGGATGGCGTAGGTCGCGATCGGATGTTCGGGGCGGCTCGGAGGGTAGGGATTGTAGTACCCGGGCATGAGGAGGATCGAGCCCGGCAGCCGTTGGCGGATCGCCGTCAGCGAAGTGACGAGTCGGGCGTCGGCGGCTTGGATCGCCTGGTCCGCTTGCTGCATCTGCGTCGTGAGCGATTGGGCAAGGAACGCGGCATCGAGCATTTCGAGAAGGTCGTTCGCGCCGAGAGCAAAAGTGACGTAGGGAATCTGCCGGCCGCTGCCCAGAACCGCGGTGATCGTAGAGTCGACCTTGGATCGCTGGCTCGGGCGAAAGAGGATCGGATAGTTCGAATTGAGCAACCCCCCGATCTCGCTGGTGTCGAAGTAGCTGGCCGTGCTCTCGCCCGGAATCGCCAGATTGCTCAGTTGGGGCCGCGTACCGTACTGCGAGCCCAGCCAGTCCGCGAAGAGCCGGACGAAGCCCTTGTCGCCGGGCGAGCGCGTGAGGTCGTTCGGCTGGTAGCCCCAGCTCACCGAATCGCCGACACAAAGAAGGGTTCGGTTCTGGCCGCATGCCAAAGCGGCGAGGGCGAAAAGAAGGAGTGCGAAGGTGCGGCGCATGCGTATTCCATGATACGCGGCTTCGCGGCGGCCAGAAGTCCTAGGACTCCGTGAATTCTTCTTGGAATTCGCCCGGAACTGGGCGATAATGGAAGCGTCAGAAGAATTGGCATCCCGTTTGCGGGAGCAAGAAACATGATCGATCGAGTGGGTGGTTTCGTCGCGTTGACGCTGGTCCTAGCCGGCGCGGCTTTTGCTGGACCTGGCAACGAGGCCTTCGGGCCTGCCCAGGCGGCGGCCGACGTGCTTCGGACTGCCGCTGGAACGGACGCCTGCTTCCTTCCTGCGGGAATGGTCCGAGAGTCGGGCAGCCCGGACAACCTCGCCTCGATTCTCCAGTATCCCACCGACGAGCTCGCGGTGGTCGAACTCAAGGGCGCCCAAATCAGGGCCGCGTTGGAGCGCTCGGTCTCTCTCTATCCGTCGAGCAGCACCGGGTTTCTGCAACTGTCCGGCGTCGAAGTAACTTTCTCGCGTTCCGCACCGGTGGATAAGCGGATCACCGCGGTGACGGTCGCCGGCGCCCGCCTCGACGACGCGCGCACCTACTCGGTTTCCATGCCGGTCTCGTTGGCACGCGGCGGGTATGGCTACTTCAAGATTTGGGATAAAAACCAGATCACGCGAACCTTGGAGAACGCGACGCTCGAGTCGTTGCTCAAGGGCAGGCGCGCCACGGACTCGTCCTCGCGCTGGACGATCCAGAACTAGATTTCCGCCGTACATCAGTGCCGAAACTTCTCATCGCACGTGGCGCGGCGTTACACCAGCCCAGAATGCGATTGCCCCATTAGACGCCTTCGAACTCCGGAGGCAAATTCACGCCCAGTTCACGGCATACCTGCACGCACCGCCGCACCAGATCCGAGGCGATCGTCGCCGGCCCCTCGGCGTTGGACTGATGGAAGTCCCAAAGCACTTCCAGTGCTCGCTCGAGTGCGTCGTTTGCATGGACGGTTGAACGAGAAACCTCGGCCAGCGATGCTTGAGCCAGTACCAAGTTGCCTTGGACCTGAGCCCAGAGCGCTGGCAGTGTCTCTCGCGTATAGACTTCGAGTGCTAAGTGGTGAGCCACTACGGCATCGTGAAGGAGAGCCGCCTCGGCCCTGAGTTCGCCGAGAGCCCGGAGTGCCAGCCCCAGATTGTTCTGCGTCCCCGCCCAGCCGACGGGGAGCAGCTCACGAATGTAAACCTCGAGAGCTTCGCGGTAGGCCATCGCCGCCTCTCGCAGAAGATCCTCTTGTCCTGTCATGTGACCAAGCGCCACGAGAGTGCTTCCCAAATTGCAGAGAGTTCCGGCCCAGTCGCGCGGAAGGGCTTCGCGAGTGTGGACTTCTAGAGCCGACCGAAATGCCGTCACGGCTTCGCGCAAGTAGCCTTCTTGTCGCGTTTGCCGCCCGAGGGTATCGAGGACGCAGCCCAGGCCGTTTTGTACTCGTGCCCATTCTGCCGGCAGGGCGTCACGAGTGTAAATCTCGAGCGCCGATCGGTACGCCTCCACGGCCTGGTGCAAGTGACGTTCCTCTCCCGTCATCTGCCCGAGGGTCTCGAGCGCGATCCCGAGGCTGCCCTGGCTTCCCGCCCAAGCGGTCGGCAGGTTCTCACGTGTATGGACTTCGAGCGCGGCGCGGAGGGCCGAGACCGCTTCGCGTAGGAACCGCTCCTCGCCCCCGCGCTCTCCCATAGTCACGAGAACGTTGCCCAAGTTGTGCTGGGTCATGGACCATTCCGCCGGAAGGGCGTCGCGGCTATGAACTTCGAGCGCCGATCGGTATGCCGTCACTGACTCATGCAAGTACCGCTCTTCTCCAGTGAGCCGCCCGATGGCTTGCAGGGCGTTTCCCAAGTTGTTTTGCGCCGTGCCCCATTCCGCCCGGAGCGCACCAGTGTCGAACAGTTCGAGCGCTGAACGGTACGCTGCCACGGCCTCGCACAGGTACTCCACTGGATCGCCCATTGCTTGTTGTTGGAGTTCATCCGCCCACGCGCACAGGTACACGGCTCGGTCTTCCTGCGCGACCTCCGGCGACCCCAGCGGCGGGTCCCATAGCCATTCCCGCGCGACCTCGATAAGCGCGCTTTGGTCGGCACTTCGGAGGTTCTGCCTCGCGGTTTCCGTTTCCTCGGACCACGCTGTCCACGCTTCCGAAGGGTCCAAGGCGTATCGGTGCAGCCACCATCGCCGTTCCGCAGCATCCAACGACGAGCTGGACCGCGTCGACCAATAGTCACGCCACTCCCTATGCCGCCTGAAGGTATCCGATTGCTCGCTGGTCGCTGTGAGGGCCCGACGCATGGCGGAATGGAGAGTGAAACCTCCCGCAACCGGTTGAACGAAGCTGAACTGGAGCAGCCACGCCAGGAGGCCCTTCGCTGCCTCGGGCTGGCCGGCAACGTCGAATGCGAACGCCGCGGCATCTTCGTCCCAGACCGGAGTGAGCGCGAGCCGGCACATTCGCCCCGCATCCCCTGAGCCTCGTTTCTCGACCTGCTTGAGGAATCGGAGGGCCAGCGCCGCATGGGGCTCCATGCTCTTCCAATCCGACTCGGTTACCGGCAACTCGCGCGCGACGGAGAGCATATCGCAGAGCAGGCCCAGAGAGAACACGTGATACCGTGGGGGAACGCTGGCTTCGCGTGCTTCGGGCAAGATTTCTTGGACGGCGGCTTCCGAAAGCTGTCGCTTCTCGACGATATAGCGTCGTGCATCACCCTCGAGGAATCCGGACAACGCAACTCGTCGAAGGTGTCCGACGGGCGCGGGGAGGTCGACCTGGTTTTGTCCGAAGCAAGCGAAAAGCAAGCGAGGCTGCGAGCCGTCGGCCGCGTCGTGGCACGCGGCGTAGAGGTCGTAGATCCATTGATGAGCTGTGCGATGTTCGTGCTCGCTCGCGTCGGCGGGAACGGCGTGTTCGAGGGAATCGACGAGTACGACGGCCTTGGCGGCTCTGCCCGGCCTAGGATCGTGGCTCCGCAGTTCTCGGGCAAACCTGTCGAACATCCCAATCTTGATCTCATTAATCTCCATTTGGTTGAGCCGATCGAGATCCGCTCTTCCCTGATCGGTTCGCAGATACCGCTGGAGTTGGTCTCGATGTTGCCGAAGCTTCTTCGCTCCGTGCCGGATCATCGCCATGAGGAATCCGCCGACGCTAATGCTGACTTGCTCCGAAAGGGCTGTGAGAAACGCGTCGACGCCAGAGCCGACGGCTTCGGTCCCAAGTTCCCGCGCCAGTTCTGCGCCATCCACCTGAGAGCGAGCCTCTTGCATGGCGAGGACGAGCGCCGCCAACTGTAATCTCGGTGCCGCCATATCGAGCTCAGCGGCCAACCGCACCGCCACCGCTGCGCGGTCGATTCTCGGCTCCCCACCGCGACTCGGATCGAGTTCGATGGAGAGAAACGGTACGTCGGCCGTTCGGCACAACTCACCGAAATAGCGATGGAGGAAGGTCTTGCCGCTGCCGGGCACTCCCGTGACGAGTTGAATCGGAAGGGGATCTCCGATCGAAGCGGCAAGCAATTTCCTCCACTCTCGAAGCTCCTCATCCCGGTTCGTAAACAGGACCTTGAACTCGGGCATTTGTGCAGCAGAAGGCCCAAAGAGCATCTTTCGAGTGTACCGAGCGCTGGGCAAGCCACCCGACGAGAACAGGCTTCCGTGAACGAAGGTGCTGGTGGGGTGACCGCCTCTGGCCGCGCGGACCAGCACGTCGTCGCGGCCACCCGATCGCGCCCGTCTAGTCCTCGCCGACCAGACCGAAGTTGTTCGAGAGGATACTGAAGTCGCCGATATCGACGGCGCCGTCCCCGTTGAGGTCGCCAGGGGCGTTCGCGAAGCCGAAGTTCGCCGAAAGGATCGCGTAGTCGCCGATCTCGACTTCGTTGTCCCCGTTCACGTCGCCGTTCACGAGGGGCACAGAGAGGGACGCCGACTCGTAACCCAGGGTGACGAAGCCAGTCCGGCGATGCAGAAAGCGCGGGGAACGGACGCGAATCTGGGCCACTCCCGTCCTCGCGGTCGTGGTCGAAAACGTCCCATTAGGGGATACCGCCACCTGCAACGTCTCGACAAGGTCGCCGTTCTGGAAGATGTCGAGTTCGGCGGTCGTGGCCATGGTCCCGTCCCAACCTTCGAGGCCGAGGGTCCCCGCGATAACTGAAGGTCCGGTGACGGTAACGTTGCCTTCAATGACAAAGGCCGGGTTCGCGCTGATCGAGGTGTTGTAGCCGGATCGATGGTCGGTCGTGGACGCCAGGGTGTACGACGTCTGCTGAGAATCGGCGTTTGCCCAATTCATCAGGTTGCCGAAATTGAAGCCGACGTTGCCCGAAAAGTGGATCCAGTAAGTCTGTCCGAGCGCCAGGCGTATCGGGCTGCCGTAGTTCACTTCATAGCGGTAGAGGAAGTCCGCCCCGACGGAGGTTCCGAATTGTCCAAATCCGCCCCCAAAGGATGGATTACCGGGCTGCTCGTTGACGTTCGAGAGCAAGAGCAGGGTGCAAGCCTGCGAACCGAAACTGACGGGCTCCGAGGTCCATTTCGCCCAAACCGTGATCTTGTTCACGTCGACGTATCCGTTCGCGCCGGGCACGCGGAACTGCGTCGCCACGAACTGGCGAGGCGGCCCGAAGTCGCTGTAAGTCCAGCCCGCCCCGGGCACGGCCGGGCGGCTGACGACGATGGCGGCATTGGCGAGGGTCGCTCCCGCCAGAGCGCCGATGAGGGTGAGTGTCTTGGAAAGTGTGTTCATTTGGAGTGGTCCTGCCGCATTGCGGTGGCTGGGATGATACGGCCAAGCATGCGCCGGTTAACGCAAGCGAAAGGAGGCATTCATCCGATGTTCAGTAACCGATTGACCCAGCCATTGGAGAGCCGAACGGATGGAGGGCGGTATCCTCACCGAAAACCGGCTCCTGATGAAGGCGGCCGCTTGTGACGAGGTTCTGTCAAGTTGATTCCTATATGGCTCGATCCGCCCCCACTCGGCTTATCCGAAGCCGAGCGCGGCACCACGGGTTCTAGCGCAAAGCTCCACCACCGGAGGGACGACGGAAGGCCCCTCAAATCAGCGCGGCTGCCACTTCGGTGCAGAAGTGGCGGCCGGCGGGGGTGAGGCGGAGGCGGGCGCCTTCGGGTTCCAACCAGCCTCGCGAGCGGAGGCTCGCCAGTGCATGGGGATCGAGTGACGGCAGGTGGTCGATGCCCTCGCGAAGGCGTAGGCCGAGCATGATCCGCTCGGTCCTCAAGACTCCTTCGTCCAGCGACTCGCTCGCGCACCAGAGGTCGCCGGCACTCTCGATCGCCTCGCAGTAGCGCTCGGGGTGCTTCTGATTGGTGTAGCGAGTACGCAAGCCCGCAGGCTCGGCAAAGCACCCGACCGCGCCGGGGCCGTAGGCAAGATACTCCTCGCCGCGCCAGTAGCAGAGGTTGTGGCGGCATTCGTATCCGGGCTTGGCGAAGTTGCTAATTTCATAGGCTTCGTATCCCGCGTTCCCCGTGCAGGCGACGGCGAGGTCGTAGAACTCCACCTGGGCATCCTCGTCCGGCAGGTCGAGCATGCCTCGGCGGTCGAGCCGCGCAAAGCGGGTGTCGGGCTCGATCGTGAGGCAGTAGAGGCTGAGGTGTTCAGGCTTGAGGCTGAGGGCGAGGTCGAGATTCTGCCTCCAGGCCCGGCTCGATTGCCCGGGGAGGCCGAACATGAGGTCGAGGTTCAGGTTGGCGAATCCCGCCTCGCGCGCCGCCCGGACCGCGTGTCCGACATCCGCCGCGCCGTGTACCCGCCCCAACCGCAAGAGGTCCTCGGGCACGAAGCTTTGCGCGCCGAGGCTGATTCGGTTGAATCCAGCGCGCGTCATGGCGCGAAACTTCTCCTGGTCGACGGTGCCCGGGTTGGCCTCGCTCGTGATCTCGGCGCCCTCGATCGGTGGGTGGGCCTCGACGACGGCGTCGAGGAGCGCGGTCAGGCAGTCGGCATCCAGGAAGGTGGGGGTGCCGCCGCCGAAGAAGATGGTCTTGGCCGGTCGCCCCCGCCAAGGGCTGCGGCGGATCTCGGCGAGCATGGCTTCGACCGTTCGCCCCACGATGTCTCCCGCGAGCGCGTAGCTGTTGAAGTCGCAGTATCCGCACTTGCTGGGGCAGAACGGAACGTGGACATAGATGGCGACGGGGCTATTCATGCCAGCTCGAATCCGATTGTAGGCGATACTTTGGCCGATGGGCAGGATTCCGGTCTTCTACACCTTCGGCAACCACATGCATTGGGTAGACATGCAGTGGCTTTGGGGTCAGGACGTGCTGCCGGGCTCGGTCGACGACATGCTCGCATTCTGCGCGGCGACCGGGGCGAAGGGAAACGTGAACTTCGACGGGATCGGCTACGAGAAGCTCGCGGCCGAGAATCCGCCCGCCTTCGCTCGGCTTCGCGAAGCCGTCGAATCAGGAACCATCGAAGTAGTTGGCGGCTCCTACGGGCAACCATACGGCCTCTTCCATGGCGGAGAGTCGAACGTTCGGCAGCGGGTGTTCGGATCTCGAACGATCGAACGGCTCTTTGGAGTGCGGCCACGGACGTTCTGGGAGGAGGAGTTCGACTTCTTCCCGCAGCTCCCGCAGATCCTTTCGCGGGCAGGATTCGAGTACGGCTCGCTCTACTTCCAGTGGACCTGGCATACACCGCACGTCCCCTTCGAGGAGTCGCCCGCGGTGTGGTGGGAGTCTCCGGACGGCTCGCGACTCCTCTCCGCGACCCGCAACCGCCTGAACCTCCACCAATGGCCAGAGGACTTCGACGGCCCGCTCGACGAACTGCCCGAAGGCGGGGAACTTCCCCCGCTCATTCTCCAGTGGCTCGAGCTGATGCCCTCGCCCGATTGGATGTGCCGAAGCGAAGTCCTTCTGCCAAGGATGCGCGAGTTGCTGGCCGACGAGCGCTTCGAGGTTCGAATGGCGACCCTCGGCGAGTATCTGGATCAGTGGCGCCAGAGGGAGGCTCCGACGAGGAGTTATGGCATGCACGAGGTGTTCCACGGCATGTCGCTGGGCAAGAACGGCGACGACATGCGACGCCTATCCGCGCAAGTCGAGGACACGATCCTTACCGGCGAGGCGATCGCCAGCGTCGGCAGTCTCTTCAGCAGGCCGTATGCGCAATGGGACGTCTATCCGTTCTGGGAACTCGAAGAATCCTGGCGCGAACTCCTTCAGGCTCAGCATCACGACAACGACGAATGCGAAGGACTTTGCGGACATGTCGGGCGCTTCAGCTACGCCCGCGGGGAAAGCCTGGCCACCCATGTCGTAGAGCGGTGCCTCGCTCGCCTTGCGCGCGAGGCGGCTGGCGAGTCCGGGTACCTCTTCTTTAATCCGCTCGGATGGATCCGATCCGACACCTGTATGCACGATCGAAAGGGTGGTCCGGTCGTCGCCCGAGACGTCCCTGCGTTCGGTTTCCGATTCGTGGCCGATGCAGCCGCGGAGCGAAAGCCAAAGCCCTGGAAGCTGGAGGGGAATACGGCAATCGGCGTAATGGGAGATCTGAGCGTCGAGGTCGACATCGATGCCGGAACCATTCGTTTCGTGAGCCACGAATGGCCCGACGGCCCTTGGACCAATGCGCCGCTCCGGTTGTCGTGTGCAGGTTACGAGGGGGAGTTCGAAAGTCGAGGGGCTCACCTCGACGCCTTGACGGGCGACCTCGTGGTCAGCCTTCGCCCGCCCGGAGGTGGCGAGACGCAGGCGTGGCTGAAGCTGCCTTCCGACTGCCGAGCACTCGATCTCACGCTGAAGTTCTGGCGTCTGCCACGCCCGCTGCCGGGGATGACGAAGGGGATCGAATTGCAGTTCGAGTTACCAACCATCGAGCGGTTGCTTGCCGATACGCCCTATCTCGTCGAGGAGACTACGCCCGGCGGCGAGTTCAAGCGCAAGTACCCGGAAGGCGACTGGATGACCTCCCCTCAGTGGTTCGAGACCGTAGCGGGCGGCTTCACGGCACTATCCCTCGTGGATGCTGTTGCCGGTCAACGCGGGTTTCTCGTCGCTCAGGACCGGACGAGACAGTGGTTCAAGCGTGGGAACAAGTTCGCCTGTCTGATCGCGATGAACGACCCCTGGGACGAGGACTACTTCGTCACGGACTTCGATGCCGCGTTCCGATTCATTCCCCATGAAGAGGTGAGTCATGCGCAGAAGTGGCGCTGGGCCCAGGAGTTCCAGCGACCGGTCGTCTTTGCACGCGTGCGCGAGGGGAAGACCGATCGCCCGATCGAACAGTTTGCGTTCCTTCGGTGCGAACCCGAGAGCGTGCTCGTCACTGCGCTCTATCGCGAGCCAAGGAGAGCGGGCATGGAGCACCCATTCGTCGTTCGAATGGTCGAGATGAACGGCGAGGCGGCGCAGGCCCAAGTACGGTTCGCGGGCACCGTGCAGCGGGCGGTGAGGACGAACCTGCTGGGCGACCCGATCGAGGAACTTCGGCTCGTGGATGGCTCGCTCGCGGTGCGGATGCGCCCATACGAGATCGCGACGATCTACTTCGTGCTCGAAGAAGGGCGCAAGACGGCGCGCGACTTGGACGCCCACCGAAAGGTCTGGGCGACCGTGCATCGAATCTAATGGCGAACTGCTTAGGACCTCTCCTGCCCCGGAGGAGAGGGTCGGTGAGCGGAGCGAACCGGGGAGAGGTTCTCGCAGCCTCCTTGATACCGACCGCTTGAACTCGATTGGTCGGGGTTGGGCATACTCTGAGGCATGGATGCCGAGCAGATTCACGCCGAGGTCCTCGACAAGTACGCCCGCCACGTCAACCCCTATCTCGCCCGTCTGATGAACTTCGCCGGGTTCCCGGTGGAGGCTCGCGCCGAGGGCTGCTACCTGTTCGACCACGACGGCCGCAGATATCTGGATTGCCTCGGCGGGTATGGGGTCTACAGCCTGGGGCACCGGCATCCCAAAGTGATCGAGGCAGTCCGGAGGCAACTCGACGAGATGCCGATGGGCGGGAAGGCGTTCTTCAACCGCGTGCTCGCAGACCTCTGCGCCAAACTGGCCGATATCGCGCCGTCCGGGCTCGATTACACCTTCGTCTCGAACAGCGGGACCGAGGCGGTCGAGGCGGCGCTGAAGTTCGTGAAGGCGACCACCGGCCGGGCCAAGATCGTCGCCACCGATGGCGGCTACCACGGCAAGACGATCGGCGCGCTCTCGACGACGGGGAGGGAGAAGTACCGCAAGCCGTTCGAACCCCTGATGCCCGGGCCGGTGTTCGTCGATTTCGCCGACTTCGACGCGATGACCCGAGCCGTGGATGGTCAGACGGCGGCCGTGATTATCGAGGTGATCCAAGGAGAGGGAGGGATTCACGTCGCGCCCGATGGCTATCTTCGCCACATCCGCTCGCTTTGCGACGCTCACGGGGCCCTGATGATCGTCGACGAGGTGCAGACCGGCCTCGGGCGAACCGGCAAGATGTTCGCCTGCGAGTGGGATGGGGTCAGTCCCGATATTCTTACCCTCGCCAAGTGCCTTGGCGGCGGTGTGATGCCGATCGGCGCGACGATGGGAACGCCTGTGGTATGGGAGGCGGTGTTTTCGGAGAATCCCCTCGCCCACACGAGCACCTTCGGCGGCAATCCGCTTGCCTGCGCCGCCGGGCTTGCCGCGATCCGCACGATCGAAGAGGAGGGGCTCGTCGACCGCGCGAACGAGGTCGGCGCGGTGCTGAAGGCCGGGCTGGAAGAGGCTGCGGGGCGTTGCCCCGACCTCGTGAGTACCGTCCGCGGGCGCGGTCTCATGCTCGGGGTGGAGTTCACGATGGACGACGTGGGTGAGCTTACGATCGCGCAGATGCTCAAACGGGGGTTGGTCGCGGCTTATACGCTAAACAACCGTCGCGTGATTCGCTTCGAGCCACCGCTTATCCTGAGCTTGGACGAGGCCGCCTGGGCGGCCGAGACCTTTGGCGATGCCCTAGCCGAAACCGCGGAGGTTCTTGCCGCCCTGGCCTAGAAACTCGCGCCACGCTTCGAACTAACCGTGGAGAATGACCTCGATCCATCACGGAAACGGCAATGACCTAACCACCGGTAAAGCGAACTCATCTGCGTGCTAGAAGCAGCGCTGGATTCGACTCGCATTGCAGGTCTTGGTATAGACTTCGCCAGTGACCGAATCCCCCGATGTCGCTTCGTTCGTCCGCCAGGCGAAGGCGGAGTTTCGTCAAGCGCAAGCCGGACTCCTCCGAGCCCTTCGGAGCACGGCGGAAGATCGACTCGGATGGTCGCCGTCCCCCAGCGCACGCAGCCCGATCGAGATCGGAGCGCACGCGGCGATCGCAGTAGAGGCGATGCTCGGTAACCTGGACGACTCGCCGTTTCCTCTGCCCGCTCCCGCCGACGCCGACGCTTGGTTTCGCGAGGAGGAACGCCGCTATGCCACGCTGGAGCTCGTGGCCCAGCTTCTAGAAACGAATGGCGCCGCTTATGAGAACTGGCTCGACGCGCTCGACGAACCGCGTCTGAGCGCGGATATCGCCTTACCCTTTGGTATGGGTTCCTGTCCCCGGCGAGTCGCTATCGGCTTTATGCCGATGCATTTGAACTGGCATACGGCGCAGATCGAGTACATCCAAACGATTTACGGCGATCGCGACACGCACTTCTAATCTAAGTCCTCTGGTGAGCTTGCGGCGGTGCGTCTCGTCATGCGCAGGGCAGGCCGACGCGCCTTCTGCCGATGACTGCAGCGTCGCGACGCGCGATCTTCGAGAATCGCTTCTGTCCAAGGCGGCAACGAAGCTTTGCGGGGCGGTGATAGTGCATTCCGGCTCCCGGAGCTCATCGCTTGGCCAATCCAGCCTCAAGGAGGCGATGCTCCGAGAGGCTGAGCCTCGGCCAACTACCGTCCAGTGCTCGTCCTGGGCACATGGAGGCCAATAAGTAACCTTATGAACCCCCAGCTACCAGAACGAGACGCCGATGCTGTCCATGCGGAAGTGGGTGCGGGTCGGCGACTCGCAAATCAAGCGCAGGACGACGTTGCCCCCCGTGTGCAGGTAACGCATCACGTTGTTCGAGAAGGTAAAGGTGAACGTGCGTTCATTTCGATCGGTGCGAATGCTCGTGACCCGATCCATGAAGCCGTTGGTCTTGTTCTTCGCGAAGATCGTCGTCCTGAACTCGGTATCCGACAGCGCCTTGATCGTGATCCTCATCGTGCGATAGTTGCCGATGGCGAGCAATGGGTTGGAGAACGCGATGTCGAGCCCCACTGCATAGCGATTCATCGAGAACGTGTTCACATCCGCGACCAATCGAATGAGGTCGTTGAACAACACGTGTCCCACATTGCCGTAGCTGATCTTGTTGGCGGGCGAGCTGGCAACGTAAACGGGCGGGGCGCCGATCTCGGCGAAGGCGGCGGTCGTGGCGATGGCGGCGATGGCGGTTGCGATCAGTCGTGTTTTCATGTTCATTCCTCCTTGCGGCGCCCTGGCAACCGCACTCATCGTTGGACTGGGTCCCAGGTGGGTGCGGTGGGCCTGCTGCCTCATGTCGCCGGGCAGGCAAGGAGCCCTGACTTTCGTCAGGGCTAGTCGTGGAATGGGACGAGGAACGGACCCACGTAGGATCGGATCGCCTCGATGCCGCTGGCAGGGTGTGACCACGCGACGATGCGGCCGTGGATCGCCAAGTCGTTTAGCGCGTCCTCGTCGAGGTCCCCTCGGGAGGCGAGATGTGACGCGAGGATCGGATCGATCTCGATGATCTGGTGAAGCTGCGAGTCGTCGCCTCCCGTCCAATCGACGATCTCGGTGAAGACGCTCAGATAGTGTCGGCCACATTCACACGACCGAATGGAGACGATCAAGTGCGAGTCGTCGATGAGGATCGTCGTCGGCAACTGACGAAGGCCTTGTCGAAAGGCCCTCAGGTCCTCCGTTTGGCAAAGGCAGTTACTTGCCGCCGCCACCCATCGACATCGCATCCTTGATGCGCTCGTTCTCGGGAATGCGCTGGCTTTCGTCGCCGGCGATCGCGTTGGCCTGCTTGGTGACCTCCTCGTTGGTGGTGACGGTGTCTTTCTCGCCGCAGCCAAGGGCTAGAGCGGAAACGACGGCAACGGCGAAGAGCGCGAGTAGCGATTTCATTGCTTCATTGTAACGCAACCCAGCCTAGGAACGATTCCCAAACGCCTCATGCTTGAGCCGCTTCCTCGTATGCGGCCAGCAATCGTGGGTATACGGCGGAGCTCGTGTAGCCTCGAGCCGTCTCCACGAGTTCGCCGCGGGCCGCTGCGATCCGCTCGGTGTGCTCGATCAGCTCAGAGAGACGGCCCGCCAGGGCGGGAGCCTCACCCACCGGGAAGGTGAATCGCTCATCGAGCACTTCGGTGACCGCCGGGATGTTCGATGCCAGCGGGTACAGACCCCCCGCCATCGCTTCGAGCAGGGCGATGCTCATCGCCTCGAAGACGGTGGGGAAGAGGAACACGTCGGCCTCCGCGATGAGCCGCTCGACTTCGGTCCGGTCGGATACGAATCCGCGAAAGGTGACGTCATCCTGCAGCCCGTTCTGGGCGACTCGCTCGCGGCATGCTTCGAACTCGGAGCCGTCGCCGGCGATGTCCAAGTGCACCGCTCCGCGCGGAAGTGAGGCCAAGGCGTCGATGGCGACGTCGGGCCGCTTGAGAGGGATGAGGCTGGCCAGGAAGAGCGCCCGAAGCGGTCGATGTGGCACGTCGGCGAGGCGCGATGCGCCGAGATCGACGAGACGATCGGGGATAGTATTGGGAATCACCCGGAGGCGCCCTTCGGTTGCGCCATAACGCCGAGGAGCCTCCGCGATGAACCGGCTTACCGGCAGGATGAGCCCGGCGCGCCGGGTAGCCATCCTCTCGTAGAGAACGTGCAGCCGTCTTCCGATCCAAGGCCTCGGCGCGGGGTTGAGAAGAGCCGAGGAATGGACGGTGAGTGTCATGGGAATGCGGTGGCGCTTCAGGAAGGGGCCGACGCCGAGGATCGCCGGTGAGTCCTGAAGGTCGACCAGATCGATCGGCCGTCGCGTGTGGGCCTCCTCTAGCCCTTTGCCTAAGCTACGCAGGAACCAGAACGACAGGGTGTGAAGCTTCGTAAAGGGCCGCTCCAGCCGGTGCTTCAGGATCGGAATGGCGTAGATGTGAAACCCCTCGTGTTCCCGGTGCCCGACGAACCCATCGCCTCCGCGGCAGACCACGGATACCTCGTGGCCCTGCGCAACGAGGTAGCGGGCCCTTTGCAGCACGACCGAGGGCACTCCCCCTGCGAAGGTCGGGTTCCCGGTCATCAGGACGAGCGCGATGTGCATGAGGCGGTGGGCGAGTCTACCGCCCTACTTCTTTTCCCTCCATGCCGCGAGCGACAAGAGGGCCCAGCCAGCGATGAAGCAGAGGCCACCCAGCGGCGTGATCGCGCCGAGCCAGCCAATGCCGGTAATCGCGAGCAAGTACAGGGTTCCCCCGAAGATCACGATTCCCACCGCGAAGAGCCATGCCACGCGTGGCCAATTCGAGCCGATCCGTCCCGCCAGTGCGACTACCAGGAGAATCGCCAGCGCGTGGATGAGGTGGTAATGCACCCCGGTCTGATAGACCTCCAGTCGCTCGGGGGTAATCCGAGATCGAAGCCCATGCGCCCCGAAGGCCCCGAGCGCCACGCCGAGCATGGCGAGCAGCCCGCCAAGAGCGATCCACGCCCGTTCTTGCCGCGGCACCTCCACGATCGGAGAGTCTATCGCAAAGCGACCCCGGACCAGTGGCCCGGAGCCGCCTTGCGCCGAAGGCTATTCGTCCCCCGTCAGACCGAAGTTTTGCGAGAGGAGGGCGTTGTCGCCGATGGTGATCTCTTCGTCGAAGTCGAGATCGGCATTCGGGTTGTACGTCGGGATGCCGGGGGAGGAGCCGAAGGCGGCGCTGAGGAGCGCGTAGTCGCCGATCGTCACCTCGTTGTCCGAGTCGATGTCTCCGGTCATCAGACGCATTGAGATCAGGTGCAGTCCTCGGTTCGCTGGCAGGAGCATCTTCTTGGCAAGCCATTTCACGGGCGCCCGCACGAGCACCTCGACTTCTTCGTTAGGCCTGAAGTCGGGGAGTCTCGACACCGCTTCGCCCGCTCCGTCCAGGACGATGTTATCGGTGTAGAGCACCTCGCCAGTCAGTGGATCGCGGAAGATCACCGTGAAGGGTTGTCCGGTGGGATCGGTGCATCCATCGAGTTCGAACCCCCACTTTCCTTGACCATATTGGCGAGAACCAACGTCGAAGTTGCACAGCTCCATCCCCTCTATCTCCAATAGGACCTCGTCGAGATTGTCGAGTTCCGGACCGACGGCGGGGATACAGATGATTCGATGGACTGTCATCGGGGGACGTCCAGGCGGACGTACGGTGATAGGCGGTCCGTGACTGAGGCTCCTCTGGATTCGACTGGTCGAAATGGCTGGGCGATCCGTCGTTGCAACGAGCCCATTCGGTTCCAAGTAGTCCAAGACGACGGCTTCATTGTATAGGCCTATGACGCGCACATCTCCGACGCCGATATCGCTAAAATCGACATACATGTCCCACTCGGTGCCATTTCGCCGAGTCGTTTCCCGCTTGACCCGTCGATGAGTTCCATCGTGCATGGCGTAACTTTCGGTCGTAATCGAGGCGTCCGGCTCGACGACCCCGACCGGCGGATCGAGATTGAACTCGAAACCCTCTCCGGGGCCAGATCCGAAACGTACGTTAATCCTCGCACTGGCAATGTGCTTTCCCGTACAGCACTTCATGCTCGAGCTGGGTGGAGGATCCTTCTTCTTCTTCAGCGTCGTTACATTGTCGCCGGTTTCGATCACGACGCCGAAGTCGCGTCGGGCGACACGAACCGGCCAGCTCTTCTTTTGGTTCCAGCCACCGTAAACCTTCTTAATGTCCTTCTTCTTGACTTTCGGCTTTGCTCCAGCGTTGTTCGGAATGACGCGGATGAGGTTCGCAAGCACGACGGTACCGTTCGGCAATTGAACGGCTTGTGCGCCGTCGCCGTCGGTGTTTCTCGAACCGAGTCCTAACCAGACATCGCCAAGGTCGTGCGGCTCACCTTCGTTTTCGACAAAGATCGATCGCCGATGCAGAGGAAGCGGAGCCGATGTATCCCGGTAGGTCACCCATCGCGGCCAATTCGCGACATCGGCGACGCGACCACCCGGGCCGGCTTGCGAGACACCTACGCGATGGTTCTCGAGGTACGCCTCGATTGTAAATGACTCACCCGTATAGGAATTGACGTACTCAAGTTCCTTCATTGCCCCTTTACGGACGAGCACCTTTCCGGCGCTGAACAGCGTGGGAGAACCCTCGAGAAAGCCTATAGCCTCAAGTTCGATCTGTGCCCCTGTCGGAAGTTCGCCATCAGGAATGGGGTCCCAATCGAGATCCATACCGTTCGTCTCGTCGTCGAAATCGACCTGAAAGCCGTCGCCGGGATGCAAGAGATTATCGACGAGGAGCTTGAGGCCTTCGGGTTGGGAAACGACGTCGAGAGTCGCATTGCCGAGACGTGTATGGAAGTGGCCGAAAATGAGCGTCGGTCCGCCGGAGTCGACGCGGAGGTCGTCATAGCAGGCGATCGAGTTCGGGTTGTCGGAGTATAGGTCGACTGCAGCTAAGCGAGGTTCCGCATTGGGGTCACCGGGCATTGTCCAAGGCTGAGTCACCAGATGCTGCCCATCGTAGTACACCGACACCACGTTGCTCGAGGTATCGATCTCACAGCGGATCTCTTTCCATTGATCCGCAACGAGAGGAAGCGAGGGCCCAGCGCCTGCGCGGTTTTCCTGGATCACTCCTTGTGCAGCGTTCATGCGCAACTGGACGCTCCAGGAGTAGGGACCCCCGTGCGCATAACGATTGAGCAAGATGAAGTAAGTATCTCCCACCGAAGATGAGGGCACGAGAACTTTCGTTCGCACACTGTTGAGCGGCCGCAGGCTGATGAGCTCCGACGCCTCCTTGACGATGTCGCTCGATCCAGTGACGAGCACTCGGCTCGGCGCGCTGAGCCCGCCGGAAACGACGGTGGCGTTGTAAGCCGCATTGTTATCCCAACCCATCCATCCCCCTTGACCTATAATGGTCGTGCCGGGCGGGTAGGAATCAAAGTTGTCGGTAAACGCTTCGGCAGGGGCGATGCCGAGGAAACAGGCTCCGAAGAGGGCGCATAGGCTTCGAAGGCTTCGTGTCGAGTTCATCATTGTTTCTCCCGTTGCTCAGACTGGCTGAAGTGCCATGGGCGTGTCGAGCACCAATGACACTAGCCACGACGAATCCAACGTTCCAGGAGTTTTCCGATTTGCGAGCCAAGAAAATACTCGATAGTGGTTAGACGGTAGTATCGATCGTATTCATGAAGGATCGCGTTCAGGCCAATTCTGCCGCTCCCGTCTTGCCTGCTATCCCAGAGGGGTCTGAAGCGGTGTCGTTGCAAGGCGAGCCACTCCTGCGACCACAGCCAGAAGCCAAGGACAAACTGGAACCGCTCCTCGAAGCAGCGCAGCGAGAGTACGTCGCAAGTCCCCAGAGCGTGGACGCCGCCGTGTGGGTCGGACGGCGCCTGGCCTACCTCGGGAGATATCGCGAAGCGATCGAGTGGTACTCCGCCGCGCTTGCAAGGCACGGGGACGAACCGAAACTGCTTCGTCATCGGGGTCACCGTTGGCTCACCATTCGCTGCATCGAGGAAGCAAGGGCGGACTTCGAAGCCGCCGCCCGCCTGCTGGATACCAAGCCGGACGAGGTCGAGCCCGACGGCATTCCGAATTCCCGGAACCAGCCGATCTCGTCTCTCCACTCGAACGTCTGGTACCACCTTGCCTTAGCGGAGTTCCTTCTAAGACAGGATGAGCAGGCCCTTGCGGCTTCCGAGGCGGGTAGGAGAGTATCGACGAACCCGGATCGCCTCGTCAGCCAGACCTACTGGCAGTACCTCATACTCCGGCGGCTGGGGCGGGAGTCAGAGGCGAAAGCCATCTTGGATCCGATTATCGAGAGCCTCGACATCGTGGAGAACTATGCCTATCTGCGGCTGCTCCTCGTCTACAAGGGGCTCGCAAGCGAAGAGGAGGTCCTTCTCGGTGCGACGGGCGAGATCGAGATGCCGACGCTCGCCTATGGGCTGGGGATGCGAGCGCTGTTCGACGGTAACGCCGTGAAGGCCAAAGTGCTCTTTGAGCGCGCGACTTCGGGTCCCGCGTGGCCGGCCTTCGGTTTCCTCGCCGCAGAGGCGGAGTTGGCGCGGACTTCTTCCTCGTCGCATTCTCCTTAGAGAGGTGTTGCGAACCCTGCGGGCGATCCCCTCCTCGCAGAAGAAGAGGCTTGCATCATAATCCGGGCCGATGGTCGAGCGGCCGAGTTGGGACGACTACTTCATGCAGATCGCGCACCTGGTCGCCACGCGCGCGACCTGCCCGCGGCGACAGGTCGGCGCGGTTATCGTCCGAGATCGCCGGATTCTTTCGACCGGTTACAACGGCGCGCCGCGCGGCCTATCTCACTGCCCGCCCGGCGGCCCAGATCATGAGTGGCCGTCGGGATGTATGCGGGCTGGGCACTGCATCCGCTCGCTCCACGCCGAGCAGAACGCCTTCCTCCAAGCCGCAATGATCGGGATTCCCTGCGAAGGGGCGACCGTTTATGTGACCTGCCAGCCCTGCAACACCTGCGCGAAAATGATCATCAACGCGGGAATCGTGCGCGTGATCTATGAAGGCGACTATCCCGACGAGTTCACCCAAGTCCTCTTTCGCGAGGCGGCGCTCGAAGTCTTTCGGTATCGCTCTGGCGTCTTGGAAAAGGTGGAGTGGGTGGGATGATAGAGATCGCGCCGCTCGCCGCGGCAGCGGGTGGGTTTCTCGAGGGTTTTCGATTTCCCCTGCTCACTGGTCTGGTCGCCCTGCTCGTGAGTTGGCTCGCCACGCCATGGGTGCGGCGCCTCGCGATCGCCAAAGGCGCGGTCGACGACCCGACTCGCGATGATCGACGAATCCACAAGGAGCCTCTACCGCGATGGGGAGGAATCGCGATCTATGCCGGGTTCGCCGTGGCGGTACTAGCCGTCCTGCCCTTCGCTTATCCATTTCATCCGATTCCTCGCTACCTCATTGCGGTGCTCGTGGTCGGGGCGTTCTTGGTGGCGGTGGGCGCGCTGGATGATCTCCATCAGTACCCGGCGAAGGTGCAGGCCCTGGCCCTGCTTGCGGCGGGGGTGTTGGTACAGTTCTTCTTCGACTCGGTCGGTCGGATTCAGATCGGCTCGATCGGAATTCCGTTTTCCGAGGGGATGTATCTCGACATCAAGGCCTGGTACCTCGCCGTTCCCCTGACGGCAATCTATATCTTCGTGGTCACCAAGACGATGGACACCATCGACGGGGTCGACGGGTTGGCGGCGGGAATCGCAGCGATTTCGGCGGCGACTCTGGCGATCATTGCAGCTACGGTCGGTCAGCCCCGGGTTGCGATCCTCGCGGCGGCGATCGGAGGAGCGGCCCTTGGCTTTCTTCGGCACAATTACAACCCGGCCAAGATCATCATGGGGACGGGCGGTGCCTATATCCTCGGCTTTACGCTGGCCTGCCTGAGCATCGTCGGCGCACTGAAGGTCATGGCCGCGATTGCACTCGTCGTGCCGCTGTTGGCGTTCGGGGTGCCGATTTTCGACGCCTTCTTCGTGGTCACGCGCCGCATCATGAGCGGCGTCCCGATCACCCAGGCGGATAAGCGACACGTCCACCATACGCTTCTCGGACACGGGCTCTCGCAGCGCCAAACTGTTCTGGTGCTCTACGCGGTAACTGCAGCGCTCTGCGGCGTCCTCCTCATGCTCGTGGTGAACAAGGTTGGCTAAGCCGAAGATCGTGTGTGTGGTAGGCACCAGGCCGGACGCGATCAAGACGGCCCCGGTGGTGCTCGAACTACGAAAGTACGCACGGGACGTCGAGTGCGTTCTCGTCGCTACGGGTCAGCACCGCGAGATGCTCGTGCAGGCACTTCGATCTTTCGGACTCGAGGCCGATCGAGACCTGAACATCATGGCGCATGGCCAGACCTTGGCCGACGTCACCTCACGCGCGGTTGTCGGCCTCGATGGGGTCTACCAGGAACTCCAGCCGGACCTCGTGCTGGCCCAGGGCGACACGACGACGACCTTCTGCGCCGCTCTCGCCGCGTTCTATCGACAGACCTCGTTCGGCCACATCGAGGCCGGCCTTCGAACAGACACGGTTTGGAACCCGTTTCCCGAGGAATTCAATCGAAGGGCGGTCGGCCTGGTCGCTCGCCTGCACTTCGCCCCGACCCGTCTTGCCGCCGAGAATCTCGAACGCGAGGGCTCGACGAAGGATGTGTACGTCACCGGAAACACGGGGATCGACGCCGTTCGGATGGTGGCCGAACAAGCACCTCAAACCTGGTTTCCGAGCGAGGAGCGGCGGATCATTCTGCTGACCACTCATCGCCGGGAAAACTGGGGCGAGCCTCAAAGGCACATCGCGGAGGCCGTTCGCGAAGTCGTCGACACCGACAAGGGGACCGTTCTGGTGGTGCCGATGCACCGAAATCCCACGGTCCGAGAGGCGCTCCGCGCCATCCTCGACGGCCATCCTCGGGTCCACCTCATCGAACCACCGGACTATCCTGAGTTCGTCAAACTCATGGAGCGCAGCAGCCTCATCCTGACCGACTCCGGCGGAGTCCAAGAGGAGGCGCCTGCCTTCGGCAAGCCGGTGCTCGTTCTACGAACCACCACCGAGCGGCCAGAGGGTATCGAAGCGGGCAACGCGGTCCTGGTCGGGACTGAGCGGCAGACCATCGTGGACGAGGCGATTCGACTGCTGTCGGACCCGAGCGCTTACCAACGGATGGCGACGGCGCGAAGTCCCTACGGAGATGGCAGGGCGGCCCAGCGTATACGGCATGTCGTGCTGAGCCACTTCGATATCGAAAGTCCGCCGGAGCCCATGTGGACCTGATTCAAGCGGTCGTCCTCGGGATCGTTCAGGGTCTGACCGAATTCCTGCCCATCAGCAGCACGGCTCATCTGCGACTCGTGCCTACCCTATTCGGCTGGGCCGATCCCGGAGCAGCCTTTACCGCTTCGATCCAACTCGGCACCCTCGTCGCGATCGTCGCCTACTTTGCGAAGGATCTCTGGGTCGCCCTGCGGGCCTGGCTCGGCAGTTTTCGGGGAGGGGAAGCAGCCCGTAAACCGGAGGCGCGGATGGGATGGGCTATCGTGGTTGGGACGATCCCGATCGGCATCTGTGGCATCCTGTTCAAGGATGCGATCGAGGGCTCTCTCCGGTCGCTTTGGGTGATCGCCGGCTCCCTGATCGGGATGGGTGTTTTGATGCTGCTGGCCGAGCGATTCGGTGCTCAGCGGCGCGGAACCGGCGAAGTGACCGTGAAGGACGGCGTCTGGGTCGGCCTGTGGCAGGCGATTGCGCTGATCCCTGGCGCGAGCCGGAGCGGGAGCACGATCACCGGCGCCCTCGTCGCGGGTTTCGATCGTGAGGCGGCGGCCCGCTTCTCGTTCCTGCTGTCGGTCCCGGCGATCCTCATTGCTGGGGTTTTCAGCCTGGCCGAACACAGGAAAGAATTCCTCGGCGAGAACCTCCTGCCGATGCTGACGGCCAACCTGTTTTCCTTCATCTTCGGCTACTTTTCGATCGCATTCCTGATCCGGTTCCTTCAGCGTCACGGGATTCGGGTGTTCGTCTTATATCGCGTCGTGATCGGGCTAGTGCTGCTCTATCTGCTCTGGACCGGGGCGCTCGCGCCCATGTCCGGCATCGCTGGCGGATAGAACCGGCATTTTCCGGCGTGGCCTGCAAGCCCGGGCATGGAAAACCTCACTCGGGTTTCCGTGAAGGTGCAATCACTTGCCGCCCGCGCCTTCCGGGGGCCCCGCGCTGTTTGTGCCTGGCTCGCCGGACCCTCCGCCTTGCAGAGCCTCCGCCCATCGGGGTATCCTTCGCCTCTGGCTCGCTCCAATCGGCGGGACCAACCCACAACTTAGCCACGGGCAAGGCGTCGCCCTGAGCGTCGTACCGGCCCGACAACGGCGGGAGAAAGAATGGCCAAACAGTGTCTCATCATCAAGCAGAAGCTCAAGCCGAAGTTTTCTTCGCGCGCCTATAACCGCTGCAGCCTTTGCGGCCGGGCGCGAGGCTACAACCGCTTCTTCGGCATCTGCCGAATCTGTCTCCGGGAGAACGCCCACCGAGGCATGTTGCCGGGCGTAACGAAGGCGAGCTGGTAGGAGGAAACGATGCATAGCGACCCTATCGCCGACCTTTTGACGCGCATCCGGAACGGCGCCCGAGCCGGGCTTCCTTCGGTCGAGATTCCCCTGAGCAAGATCAAGATCGATATCGTGAAGATCCTCGAGGCCGAGGGCTTTCTCAAGAGCCACGAAATCTCGACCGAGACCAAGTTCCCGACCATTCGGGTCCATATTCGGTACGACGCGAAGCGCAAACCGATCTTGAAGAAGCTGGCCCGGGTGAGTAAGCCCGGCCTCCGCGTCTATAAGGCGCACGACGAATTGAAGCCCATCCGCAGCGGTCTCGCGACGCAAATCCTGTCGACGAGCAGCGGGGTGATGACCGACCGCGAGGCCCGCAAGCGCAAGATCGGCGGCGAAGTCCTCTGCGAGGTTTGGTAAGGAGAAGGCGATGTCGAGAATCGGAAGACTACCCATCACCGTCCCGTCCGGCGTCACGGTTGCCGTCGAACCGGGCAACCTCGTCAAGATCAAGGGCCCGAAAGGCGAACTCGAACAGCGGATTTCAGACGATCTGACGATCAAGCAAGAGAACGGCACGATCGAGATCGAGAGGCCGAACAACCTGTACCGAACCCGGAGCCAACACGGCCTGGCACGAACGCTCGTGGCCAACATGATCACAGGCGTGACAGATGGTCACAAGAAACTGCTCCAAGTGCAGGGCGTCGGCTATCGCGTTCAGATGGAAGGGAAGAACCTCATCTTGAACATGGGCTACTCCCATCCGGTCAAGGTCGAGGCCCTGCCGGGAATCACCTTCGAAGTCACCGCAGACGAGAAGACACGTGCCCAAAGCATCACCGTGAACGGGATCGACAAGGCTCTGGTCGGCCAAGTAGCGGCCGACATCCGCAAGGTGCGAAAGCCCGATCCGTATAAGGGCAAGGGTATCCGCTACGCCGGAGAAATCGTGCGGCTCAAGGCCGGTAAGCGCGCCGCGAAGAAGAAGTAAGGAACGAGACATGCCGACCAAGAACAGATCAGAACTGAGGATCGTCCGCCACAAGCGGGTACGCAAGAAAGTCGACGGCGCGAGCGATCGGCCGCGGCTGGCCGTGTTTCGAAGCCTGAAGCACATTTCGGCGCAGGTTATCGACGACCAAACCGGCACGACGCTGGCGGCGGCGAGCAGCCAAGAGAAGGACTTGAAGGCTGCCGGCAATGCCGAAGGCGCCAAGAAAGTCGGCGAAGCCCTCGCCAAGCGCTGCAAAGACAAGGGCATTGCCAGGGTCGTTTTCGATCGCGGCGGCTTCCGCTACCACGGTAGGGTGGCCAAGCTTGCCGAGGGCGCCCGTGAGGGAGGGCTGGAGTTCTAACCATGAGAATGGCTAACCGAATGACGGGCCGTCGCGAGTCCCGCATGCAGACCGATGGGCCGCAGTACGACGTCCGAGTCGTCCGATCCAACAAGGTGTTCAAGACCCACAAGGGCGGCAAGACCGCCTCCTGGTCGGTCGTCGTCGTGGTGGGGGACAACAAGGGCTTGGTAGGCGTCGGCCTGGGCAAGGCGCGGGGCATTCCCGACGCGATCCGCAAGGCCGAAGAAGCCGCGAGGAAGGCGATGTTCAAGGTGCCGATGATCGGCGACACCATCCCGCACGAAGTCACCGCCAAATGCGGCACCGCCAACGTGATTCTCAAGCCCGCGAGCCCGGGAACTGGCGTCAAGGCGGGAAGCGCCGTGCGCGCCTGCCTGGAAGCGGCGGGCATCCACAACGTGCTCGCCAAGAGCCTGGGCAGCCGCAACGCCGTCAACATGGCCTACGCGACGATCGAGGCCTTCAAGGCCCTCAGCGTGCCCGAGGCGACTGCCGAGACACGAGGGCTCGACGTGGCCGAGTTGGTGCCTTGGCTGGCCAAGGCACGCAAGGAGGAAGCCGATGCTGCGAGTTAAGCTGGTCAAGAGCATTATCGGAAACACGCCGCGCAACCGAGCCACGGTGAAGGCGCTCGGTCTTCGCAAGATGCATCAGACGGTGGTCCACAAGGACACGCCCAGTATCCGCGGCATGATCCACCACGTGAAGCACTTGCTCGAAGTGGAAGAGGTGAAAGAGTAATGAGTCTGCATCTTCTGCGGCCCGCCAAGGGCTCGACGAAACGGCGACGCCGCGTGGCTCGCGGCATCGGCAGCGGCCTCGGCAAGACCGCCGGCCGCGGTACCAAGGGCCAGAAGGCACGCCGGCAGATCCACCCGCGCTTCGAAGGCGGCCAGACGCCGATCCAGCGCCGGCTCCCGGTAAAGAAAGGCTTCCGCAACGTGAACGCGAAGGAGTTCGCGATCGTCAACCTCGACGATCTGCAGAAGCTGTTCGACGCGGGTGCGGAAGTGACGCCGGAATCCCTCATGGCCACCGGCATCATCGGCGGCATCAAAGACGGAGTCAAGGTCCTCGGCTTCGGGGAACTCGATAAGAAGCTGAAGGTCAGCGCGCACCGCTTTAGCAAGTCTGCAGAGGCCCGCATCGTCGCGCTCGGCGGAGAGGTGACCAAGCTGTGAGCATGGCCGGCGCACTCGGGGGTGGCTTCGGGGGACGCGGCGACAAGAGCCTTCGTATGCCCCTCGTCGAGACCCTTCGTCTCGCCTGGGCCGATCCCGAGATCCGGCAGCGCCTGATCTTCGTGCTCTTCGTCTTCGGCATTTTCGCGCTCGGGACTCACGTTCCCGTTCCGATCCCCAACGTCAATGCGGCCGCGTTCGAGGACAAGATCAAGAACAACGCCTTCTTTGCGCTAATGAACACCGTCGGCGGTGGGTCGCTCAAGCGCATCTCCATCTTCGCGCTCGGTCTCGGCCCGTACATCACGGCTTCGATCATCATGCAGATTCTCACCACCGCCTTTCCGGCGTGGAAGAAAGAACTGCAAGAAGGCGGCGAGTACGCTCGGCGGCAGCAAAATCGTCGCACGAGGCTCCTGACCCTTGCGCTGTGCGTCTTTCAGAGCCTCGGTCTGATCCAACTCATGGGTTCCGCGATTGGACCCCAGTCGCCATGGACCATCGCCACCATCTCCATCTTTTGGACGGCAGGCGCGATGGGCCTCCTTTGGCTGGGCGAACAGGTGAGCGAAAAGGGCATTGGAAACGGTGTTTCGCTGATGATCTTCGCCGGCATCGTCATCTCGATACCCAATATGTTCGATATGGTCGGACAGGCGATTGCCAACGGCGCCGTCCAGTGGTGGCAGGCCACCTTCCTCCTCTTGCTGTTCCTTGCGACGACTTGGCTGATCGTTCTCTTCACGATCGCCCAACGTCGCATCCCGATCCAGCACATGCGGCGGCAGGTCGGCACGCGGGCGGTCGGCGGAGCGACGAGTTATCTTCCCTTATCCCTGAACCTCGCCGGCGTCATCCCGATCATCTTCGCGATCTCCTTGATCTATATGCCGGCTCAGTTTGCGACCATGCTCGGAGACAATGCCGTCGGGCGATTCTTCGCTGTCGTCGCCGAGTTCATGCAGATCAACCTTACGCGGTGGCAAGGGTGGGTGGGAGCCTTGATCTACACGATCATGATCTTCTTCTTCACCTACTTCTATACAGCCATCCAATACAACGTCGAGGATATCGCCAACAACCTCAAGCGAGGTGGCTCCTTCGTGCCCGGGGTCCGGCCCGGCAAGCAAACGAAGGACTTCCTGGACGGGGTCATATCGCGAATCACGATCGTCGGCGCGTTCTTCCTGGCGATCATCGCCCTGACGCAGTTCTTCGTCCCCGTCATCGCTCCGGGTCTGGGAATGGTCAACGTGAGCATGCTCTTCGGAACATCCCTCCTCATCATGGTCAGCGTCGCCCTCGAGACGATGCGGCAGATCGAGGCCAACATCCTGATGAAGCAGTACGGCGCCTAGCCATGGCGGCCGAGGTTCTCAACCGAACCCCCCTGTTCGACGCGCACCGTCGAGCCGGGGGGAAGCTGGTTCCCTTCGCCGGGTACGAGATGCCCGTCCAGTATGCGAGCATCATTGCCGAGGCGTCAGCCGTTCGAAACGCCGTCGGTATGTTCGATGTCAGCCACATGGCGCGCCTGCGATTCTGGGGCGAGCGAGCGACGGAGTTCGTCCAGTGGATCACCGCCAATGACGTCGGCAAACTAGGCGACAGGCAGGGGCAGTATTCCCTCTTGACTAACGAGCGAGGCGGATGCGTCGACGACATCATCGTCTACCGTATCGCTCCCGATGAGTACCGCATGGTCGTCAACGCCGCGAACCATGCCAAGGACGCCGAGTGGATCGAATCGCAGAATCGCTTCGGCGTGGCCGTTTCCGATTACACGGACGACACCGCGATGATCGCCGTCCAGGGACCGAAGGCGGTGGGAGTCCTGCAAGACCTGTCCGACCACCCCGACGATCTCGCGTCGGCCCCGGCTTTCGGTGTGGTGGAGTGCCAGGTCGCAGGCCGCCCGGTGTTCGCGGCCCGCTCGGGCTACACCGGTGAGGACGGGTTCGAACTGATCTGCAGTTCCGCGGATGCAGAAGAGGTCTGGAACGCGCTGCTAGAAGCCGAAGTCGTTCCATGCGGTCTCGGAGCCCGCGACGTCCTTCGCGTCGAGGCGGGGCTGCCTCTCTATGGCCACGAACTGGGCGACGATCTGAGTCCGATCGCCGCCGGACTCGGGTGGGTCATTGCCAAGAACAAGAAGTTTATCGGCAGTGAGCCCATCGCTCGGGCGCGTGCCGAAGGCACGCCGCAGAAACTCCAGGGGGTTCGCATCGAAGCCAAGCGGCTGCCCATGCCCGGCATGCAGGTCCTCGTGGACGGCCGCGTAGTCGGTGAAGTGAGCAGCGGAGTCTATTCTCCGCTCCTCGGGTGCGGCGTCGCCTTCGCGTTCATCGACGCCGAGATCGAACGGGGCACGGCCTGCGCCCTCGCCGTGCGGGGCAAGCTCGAGCCGGGCACGATCGTGGATAAGCGGTTCTACCGGCGCGGTTAGGGGAGGTCTATGGAGTGCGCGGGCCCGCCCGCGCTTTTCGATTGGGCGTTTACCGTCATCCCGAGCTTGCCGAGGGATCGTCATGCGCCTTCCCTCATCAAGGCACGGCGATTCCTCCGCTCCGCTTCGCTCCGGTGCGGGGCCGTGTTCGTCGCTCGCGCTAAGCGCATCGGGCGAGGGTTCCCCCTCATGCCAATGAGGGGGATCTGGCCGCGACGGAGGTGCGTGCCTGAGGGGGAGTAATCCCAGGAGAAACCCAGAAATTACTCCCCCTCTTCGCGCGCTACGCGGCGAAGGTCCCCCTCGTCTTCGACGAGGGGGAATGGTACTCTCCATCCCCAACCCTTTCCTCTCGCAGCGAAAGGAAGGGGCAATTCCTCCTCCGCTGCCCTGCAAAAGCATTCTGCGGCCCTGCAAAAGCATTTCGCGGATGGGTCGCGCCGCGAAGGAGGGTCGGCGACCCGGGGGCACGAACCATCCCCCGAACACCCTCCTCCATCGCCGGCACTTCGCCGCCCGGCTAGCCGACCAGCACGAGGTCGGACTCGACCATACTGCGACCGTTCGCAATGTAGTAGTCGAACTCCTGCGGGAAGGCCTTGATCGCACCGACCACCGGCCATGCGGCGGCGTCGCCGAGGCCGCAGAACGAGCGCCCGTCGATCTGGGAGCAGATCTCGAGGAGGAGCTCCTTATCGCCGGGCTGGCCGTTACCCTTTACTATTCGCTCCAGAATCTGAAGCAGCCAGCGGGTGCCCTCCCGGCACGGTGTACATTTGCCGCACGACTCGTTCGCATAGAACAGCGCGGTACGCCAGATGAACTTGACGATGCAGACCTGGTCGTTCAGGACGATGCACCCGCCGGAGCCCACCATCGATCCGACTTCGGCCATCTCCTCATATCCGATCACCGCTTTGGAGCAGGCGTCGGCGTCGATCATCGGCACCGACGAGCCTCCTGGGACACAGGCCTTGAGCGTGCCCTTTACGCCGCCGGCCAATGCGAAGAGGTCGAGAAGCGTCGTCCCGAAGTCGATCTCATAGTTTCCGGGTTTGTTCACGTGCCCGCTGACCGAGAACACCTTCGTGCCACGGGAGTTCTTCGTCGAAGCCCCTAGGGTGGAATACCACTCGCCGCCGCGCTCGAGGATGAAGGGCGCGACGGCGTAAGTTTCGACGTTGTTGATGACTGTTGGCAGGTCCCAGAGTCCGGCAACCGTGGGAAGCGGGGCGTGAGGGAACTTGAGACGAGGCATCCCCCGCTCTCCCATGAGGCTGCTCATCAGGGCAGACTCCTCGCCGCACTCGTACGATCCGGCGCCCATGTGGATATGAAGGTCGAAGTCGTAGCCCGAGCCGAGGATGTTCTTGCCGAGGTAGCCGGCGGCGTATGCTTCGTCGATCGCCTTGCGCATCGCCCTTGCCGCATCGACGAACTCGCCCCGGATGTAGACATAGCCGGTGTCGGCCTGAGTCGCGTATCCGCCGATCGTCATGCCTTCGATGACGAGGAACGGGGTCTCCTCCATCAGCTGCTTGTCCTTGAAAGTTCCAGGTTCCCCTTCGTCGGCGTTGCAGAGCATGAAGTGATGCGGGGCGTGCTTGTCTTTCTCGATGCCGTTCCATTTGATCCAGGTCGGGAATCCAGCGCCGCCACGACCGCGAAGCCCGCTCGCCTTGACTTGGTCGATCACGGCTTGCCGGTCCATTCCGAGGGCGCGCTTCAGACCGGCGTACCCGCCCTTAGCGAGATAGCCGTCCAGAGTGCGATAGGAAGGGTCGTGGGCGTGTTCGAGCAGGAGCTTGGTCTCGGCCATGTCCGCTCATTTTGGCACGGGCTTGGTCTTCCGGAACTCGTCGACGGCTCCGCCCAGGTCCTTGAGGTCCTGTGAAGTGGGCGTCTCGGGAGCGTAGAGGGCCACTTCGAAACGCTCGGTCAGCGCCGCCGCCCGATCGTGGTCGGGCAGTTGATCGCCGATCCGGTCGATGTACTCGCGTGGCGTCTCGTTCAGGCGTCGCGGCTTGCCGGTGAGCTTCTCGAGCGTCCGCCCGAATCGGGCATACAGGCGGCCGACCACGGTCCTTTCGGGAGCAGCTTTCGCTGGCTTCTTGGTAAACAAGCCCTTTACTGCTAGCAACACGATCGCGACCGCCATCGCGACGAGAAGGATGTCGATCGCTTGCCGCACCCATTCCCGCTCGAACCACGGTGTAGAGGAACCCTTCACCGCGCCGCGTCCCGAACCTTCGACTGCAGGCGCGCCCTCGGTCGGATCGAAGGGAAGCCATCCAACGCCCTCGAAGTAGATCTCGCACCACATGTGATAGTCCGAATCCTTCACCGTCATGTAGCCTTGTGAATCGCGCAGGGCGTCGTTGGGCCAGAATCCGATGGCCGTTCGAGCGGGGATGCCCACCGCACGTGCACACATCGCCATGGCGGAGGCGAACAGGTCGCAATAGCCTTCCCGAGTTTCGAAGAGGAACGCCTCGACAGCATCGAGATCGGTAGGAATCGCGGGGGCGTCGAGGTTGTAGCGAACTTGGGATTCGATCGCGACTTTAATCGCCATCGCCCTCTCGAAGTCGTTCGATGCGCCCTGGATTGCCTGCCGGGCAAACTCGCGGACGCGGGGCCGAACGGTGGAGTCGTCGGTCATCTTGCCGGCGAGATAATCGGGCTCGATCGCTCGGACAGGGGTCGCTTCGGGCGTCGGTACCAGGACGATGCCGCCGATTCGAAACGGCGGCGCTTCGGCCAGGCTATTCGAGACCATGCCATCCACGCTGATCGGGAAGGGGCGCATCCTCCGATCACCGGGGACCCGGACCGGCATGCCGGGGACGTAGGCTCGGTCGTGCCGGCCCACCAGGTACTCGACGTCGAACTCCAGAGTCCTCTGGTTCTTGAGGCTGGCGTACTCCCCGTCGAGGATGGGCTGGGCGTTGGTGAAGAGTTCACGCCCGAAGTCGTTGGACCAAGAACTGCCGCTGAAGCGATAGAACGTCGAGGATCGCAGATACCGCTGGCGATCGAGCCGGGCTTTCAGGACGGGCCGCCCTTCGGTTTGCCCGCGAGGTCCGGCGCCCACTCGCAGGGTGGAATCGGACGCCGCGAAGTTCGCCGCCGCGGTCGAGGTGGGCGGACGCGGCAAGGGCACGTTTACCCGGATCTGGCCCGACACAGCGGAAACGGACGACTGGATTACCGGGGCGCCCACCAGGCTGAAGAGGACGACTCCCGTGGCCGAAACGAGCGCCCACTCGGGACCCGCCATCCAGCGCCAAGGCCCCGTGCGGAGGTTTGCGAGACGCTCGGTATCGACGTCGCGCTGATCAGGTTCCGGCTCACCGGTCTGGAGGAACTTGACGCCGACGGCCTGGACGGGGCCCTCGGCGACCTCCGCCTGGCGCAGCATCGCACGCAAGTGCGATCGCGCGAACAGGGTCGCGGCGCACACCAGAAACACGAAGAACAAGTATTGAGCGGTCTCGTAGGTATTCCACGCGCCTACCAGGCCGAACAGAGCGATGCAGGGCACCATCTGGAAGACCTGGGTCGTGTCCCGCCACGCGACGAGGCTACCCAGGAGGAGCATCCAGGAGAGGACGCCGGCGAGAATCAGCGTCGTAGGGTAGCCATCGTCGGGCAAGAGGCTGTTCAGGGGAACGGCCCGAAAGACCACGACGATGGCAGCCACCAGATACAGCGGTCCGTCCAGCCGGAAGAGGCGGGTGCCCGCCAGGAGGCGGCCCAAGCCGAAGCTGACCAATGTGCAGCCGGCAACCCCCGCCGCGAAGAACATCCCGATTGCCGCCTTGTTGATGCCGATCGCTGCCGCGTACACGGCGAGAATCGCGCAAATCGCCATGAGCAGATGATCGAGCCAATTCGAATCCTGCGCATAGACCCTCATCGCACGGCCTCCACCTTCGGCATGACGAAGACCTCGGCTCCAGCGTCGCGAAGCTGACCGAGGTAGGCGGGATCGGTGGCGCTGGGCAGGCGGGCCAGGCGCGCAGGACGGTAGTCGTTGGCATCGTAGATTAGGCAGACCTTCTGCAGCCCGGTCAGCGAGCCCAGTACGATGGGCAGTTGAGGGTCAGGGCTCGAAACCATCAGCACGAGAGTTCCGCCCTCCGGAAGATCGCGCGCTAGCCCGGCGAGTTCTGTGCTGAGCTCGGTGGTCTGGTCAGCCTGGATCGAGGCGAGGATCTCGTAGATCTCCTGTTTGCGGACGGTCTGCGACAGCGAGACGCTTCGGGGCTCTTCGAGGCCGGGGAAGGCGACCGTCGCACCTTGGCGGAGGTACTGCTCCGCCAAGTAGGCGCAGTGCCCGCACATCGCTTCGAAAGTCGTCGCGCCGCCGACCCCGACCTCTGTTCCTCGCGTGCGTTGCAGCACGAACAGGAAGACCAGTCCGGAGCCGGACTCGAATTCCTTCACCATCAGCTTGCCGGCTCGCGCGCTAGAAGCCCAATGGACGTAGCGCATCGGATCGCCGGCGCTGTATTCCCGGACGCCGCGAGGCTCGATGCCGGATCCGCGGAAACGGCCGCTCTCGGCTTCGCTGGTGCCCCATCCTGCGGCTGGGGGGATCGGGACGGACACCGTGATCGGCGCCGGGTACACCGTGAGCTCGGCGGGCTCAGTCGCGTACTCCTTGCTCATCGTGATCAGCCCGAGTGCGTCGGTGCCGAACACCTCCAGACCGGCCCAGCGGAACTTGCCGCGCCGAAGAGGACGGAAGCTGTACTTCGTGTGAATCGGCTGGTCGTATGAGGGAGCGACGGGCAGGCTGGGAGTCAGATCGGCACAAACCAGATTGCGGGGAAGGCCGTCCACGATTGTCACGAGCGGGCGCTTGAGGCGGCGCTCGCTCCAGACGACAAGCCCGACGGTGACGGTGTCACCGACGTTCACCGTCGGAGGCGACACGCGCTCGAACCGCAGTCCCCGCACCGAGAGCCAGGCCTGGGCCCGCGAGGCGAGGATCGTCGCGAACATCGCCGTCGCCATGTAGAACAGCGCGGGCGAGTTAATGAGGATCGCCATCGTGGCGAGAAAGAGGGCCGCGATAAACGGAACGGTGCGGGCGACGTTGCGCATCGGATAGCGTATATTACGTCGCCCGCCGCCGAATTCGCCGTTGGCGCCGCGGAGGTATGTCCGCCTTTCTGTTCAACGGCGTCTGGGAGTGTAGCAGCCGACGAAGCGGCTGGCGAGGCGCCCGGAGATCAGCGAGGGTCTGTACTCGCCACGAGCGGCACGGATCGCCTGAAGAATGCTCACGATCGTGTAATAGAGCGAGATGAGGCCAAGGATAATCCACGTCGCCAGGGCTTTGGCGACCGCCGCCCAGACCAGGTCCCACCTGAAGCTTTGGCCACGCGTCTGAATGAGCTCCCATACCTTGACGAGCGTGAAGACGATCGAGACCCCCATAGCCAGGAAGAGCACGACCGAAACCACGATCGCTTCGAAAAGGGCTTGCAAGGCGTGAACCGCCACGAATCTCGACCGCCTTCTCATGACGCAGTAGGCGATTGCCGGCGCGGCGATGGGGAAGAAGATCGAAAAGACATGGGTCGCGGCGGCAGCGGTGCGCTCCTCGGTCGTGGTCGAAGCGACGACCCATCGGCTCATGACGGCATTACAGCATGTCGAGAAGCGGGGTTGCACTGGCTAGCGAACTTCGTCGAGGTCGAAGCGATCGTGGAGGAGCCGTACCGCGCGTTCGGTTTCGGCCTCGGGAATCAGGCAGCTGAGGGAGAGATCACTGTCGCTTGTCTGCAGCACCGAAACCTGGGCATCCTGCAGGGTGCGAAGGACGTTGAGAAAGACGCCGGGCTGCTGAAGGTATTCGTGGCCGATGAGGGAGACCATGGTGCAGTTCTCGGTGGCTTCGAGCGTGATCGTGCGGTGGCCTCCCAGGGGAGCGAGCAGGGCAGCTTGTGTTTCGGCTTCGCGCGATGCGGGCTGGCCGAGCTGGAAGAGGTAGATCGCGCCCGGTTCGAGGGGGATGACGAGTCCGTCGAGAAGATCCTGCACCGTCGGATACTGACTGCGCGGTACGGCAAACCCGATGCCGGCGGGGCTCAGATTCATCATGAAGAGATTGACGCCGTACCGAGCCATCATCTCGTACACCCGTGCCTCTAAAGGGACGCGGTGGGCCTCGGAGGCCTGGCCCAGGTCGAAGCGGAAGTAGACGAGCTTGCCGGTATGGGTGACGCCAGTGACGCGTCGGCCGGGGAAGACCTCGCGCTTGACGACCTCGGTGCCCTCTTCCTCCCCGAACGTGCTTTTCACCCAGAGGGGAATGTCGAACTTCATAGCGATCTCCGCCGCTCGGGGATGGAGAACTTTCGCGCCGAGGTGAGCGATTTCGGCGACCTCGTCGTATGTGACTTTGCGGAGGGTCGGGGCTTCGCGCACGAAATCGGGGTCGGCGGTCTTGACGCCGTCGACGTCGGTGTAGATTTCGACGGCTTCGGCTTGGAGTGCGGCGGCCATCGCGGCGGCGGTCGTGTCCGATCCACCGCGTCCGAGAGTGGTGAGCTCTCCACCCGGCGAGCCGTCGCCGGCGACGTAGACTCCTTGGAAGCCGCAGATGACGGGAATCGCACCCTGATCGAGGCTCTTGAGGACACTCACGGGGTTGATGCCGATGATTCTCGCGTTGCCGTAGACCCCGTCGGTCCTGATCCCAGCCTGGCCGCCGCGGAAGGAGTGAGCGGGATGGCCGAGGGTCTTGAGCGTATGAGCGAAGATAACGGCGGAGAATATCTCGCCGCAAGCGATCATGAGGTCAAGTTCGCGAGCGTCGGGGGCGACATCGGGGTCGATGTCGCGGAGAAGGGCGATGAGGGTATCGGTGGCGTAGGGTTCGCCGCGGCGGCCGATGGCGCTGACGACGACCACCGGGCGATACCCTTGCTCCTTGGCAGAGACTACTCGGAGAGCGGCTTGCATTCGAGCATCGGCGGTGGCCACGCTGGTGCCGCCGAACTTCATCACGCGGATCTTCATGCGAAGGCCCCTCTGAGTCGATCGGCAAGGGCCCTGGCATCGGCGGCTTCGGCCACGATGAGAAGCCGATCGTGCATGTCACCTAGGTGATCGAGCTTCGCGCCGCTGCCGATGGCGATGGCCACAAGTCGGGCGATGAGCCCTTCTTCGTCCCGGATGTTCACCGCGTGAACCAGCACGATGCTTCGATCTCTGCCGAGGTCGAAGGCGTAGCCGGCGCCGCGCAGGCAGGAGTCGATTCGGTCGGTGGCCTCCTTCGGAATAAGGAAGGAGAGGCCGTCGGTGGTCAGCTTGAGGAAGTCCAGGCTGACGCCCTCGTTCTTGACGACCTTGAGAACGCCCAGGCGTGAATCCATGACAGGTTCGGCGAGATCGCGGACGTGAACTTGAGAATAGCCCTCGCGGATCTCCACGCGGCTGATACCGCGCTTCTTCTCGAAACCAGTCTCGGTCGTTACGGCCATGTTGCCAGATTCTAGCGCCCGCTTAGCCCGACGCGCCGATCGCCTGCCGTCGCCTCCACTCGACGTAACCTGCGACCGCCATGAGCAGGAACACGAAGTAGAGCCCGGACATGAGATGGAGACCCCGCGACCAAAGAAGAGGGACATAAATGGCGTCGGCCACGATCCAAACCAGCCAGTTCTCGATGAACTTCTTCGTGAGCATGTATTGGGCGACGAGGCTCATCGCCGTCGTCAGCGCATCCAAGAAGGGAGCCGTCCCCTTGACGACGATGAGAGCGTCGTGAATGAGGATCGTGGAAACACCACAGACATAGGCGAGCACCAGGGCAAGATCCGACCGGATGTTGGTGATCCTAAGTGGGGCGCGGCGGTCTCCGCCGTGCAGCCACCAATACCAGCCGAGCGCGGCAAGAATCATGTAGACGATCTGAAGTCCGGCGTCGGCATAGAAGCGTGTCTGGAAGTAGACGATGAAGGTGAAGGCGCAATTGGCGAGACCGATCGGCCAGTTCCAGATGTGCTCTTTGACGACGAGCCATACGCACCATCCGCCGGTAACGACGGCGACGACCTCCGTCCAATGGTTGTCGATCACCCCTTGCAGGCTGAGCAGGAGCAAGGCGGCGCTGACCACCGCGCCGGCAACATATCCAGCGAAGATGGCCAGCCTTCGGAGGCCGGAGCCGGTCACAGGCCTATCCGAGCGCCATCGGCATGATCACGCAGAACTGGTTGTCTCCGCCTTCGATCGGACGGAAGACCGCCGGACGCGAGGGCTCGGTCAGTTCGGCCCGGATGCCGTCACTTCTAAGCGCGGCCAATGCGTCTTGGACGAACTTGCCGTTGAACGCGATCTCGATCTCGCCGTCTTTGGCGACGACGGAAACCTGCTCCTTGGCTTCCCCGCGGTCCTCGCTCCGGGCCGTGAGAAGAACATGCTCGCCTTGCCCGCTGAACCGGATCCGGTTGGCACTATCGCGCGCGATGACGAGCGTCCTCTTGACGTTGTCGAGCAGCTCGGCACGGTCTATGGTCCAGGCCCGGGTGTACTCCTTCGGAACGACCCGTTCCCAGTCAGGAAAGGCCCCGGACAGCAACTGGCTCACGATTCGCGCGTTTTCGGTGTCGACGTAGAAGCGCGTTTCGTCGAACTTGACGGTGATCTCCTCTTCGTCGGTGAGGGGCAGACTCTTGATCGAACGCAGTGCCTTCGCAGGCAGGATGGCCTGCAGTTCCGAGCCGATTCCCTCGCGCTCGATACGGCACACCGCCAGTCGATGGGTATCGGTGGCGACTAGGGTGAGCAGTCGGCCGTCATAAACGAAGAGGACGCCGGTCAGTTGCGGGCGGCTTTGGTCCTCGGCAGTGGCATAGGCCACCGAATCGACCGCCATCTTGAATTCGCTCATCGGCAGCTTAAGCTGCGCAGTGTCGCCGACTTCAGGGATCGCCGGGAACTCGTCGGCCGAGAACATGAGCATCTTGTACTCGCTTGCCCCTTGCCGAAGATAGACCGAAGTGCCTTCGAGTTGGATCGTAATCTGACCGTCGGGGAGGTTCGAAACCACGTCCTTGAGCAATCCCGCGTTCACGCAGACGGCGCCGGGTCGCTCGACCGCTGCGAGGATCCTTCGTTCCGCCCACATGTCGCCATCGCATCCCAACAGGGTGAGACTGCTATCGGCGGCTTCGAGGCGTAGGGTGTTGAGAATTGGCAGACTGGTCCGCTGGGCGGCGAGAGGCGCGCACAGATTGACGGCATCGAGCAGATCTTTACGCGAGCATTCGAGTTTCACGGCTGGTTCCTTTTACCCAAGGATGGGCAACTGATATTGAAGGTGGACGGGGGCCTCGGATCGGGGCCGAACATCGGCTCCGCGGGCGACCAAGAGCATGAGGATACGCTGGAAGGACTCCTCCGTGAAGTCTGGCCGAGGGTGGGCCGCCTTCAGGACGGCTTTCGCCTCATCGAGGCTTTCGATCTCGGCGGCCAGGGCCGGATCTCGTCCGGCAGCCTCTTCCATCTCCCGACAGAGTTCTTCGGGAAGTGCGTTGTCGACGTAGAGGTCGACCAGCTTGTACGACGTTTCTTGATTCATGAAATCTTCTCCAGAGATCCTCCCAGCTTGTCTCTGAGCGCCCGACGACCTCGATAGAGTCGCGACTTGAGCGCGGGAACGCTGATTTTCAGGACTTCAGCAGCCTCCTTCGCGGAGATGTCCTCGAGATCGCACAGGATAAGCGGCTCCCGATACTCGTTCGGAAGGTCGCTGAGGGCTTGCTGTACGGTGATCTTGAGCGCAGTGCGCTCTTCGGGGCTTCCGCAATGAGCGTCCACGGGAAGGTCGACCAGCTTGTGCTGTCGCATCTTGTCGATGCAGAGGTTCCGTGTGATCCTGAAAAGCCAGGTTCGAAAGGCCGCGTCGGCCCGAAGCTCGTTCGAGCGCCGAAGGACGCGAAGGAAAGTTTCCGCTGTCGCGTCCTCGGCATCAGAACGGTTGCCGAGCATCCGGAAAGCGTAGCGAAAGATCCGCTCTCCATAAACCTCGTACAGCGCCCCGAGCGCAGAGGGGTCCCCCTTCGCGAGAGCGTTGAGCCACCGCTTTTCGGCCAAAGAATCTTGCTGAGAGTCACTCGACATAAACAGACGACGGCGCACCTCGATACGATGCCGGCCTCGTATGTTACCGCCAATGGTCCCGGTCATCCCGATGTTGTGGCGTGGGTTATCCACACCCTGGGCGGAAAACATCGACCTCGTCCAGTTTGTGAGCGTTTTTCGCTCGAACCCTGAAGAACCCCCGGCAATTGCCGATAACGATACTGACGGCCCGGAGAAGGCGTGGCCCGAGGTCCCACAAGTGTCGGAAGTTCTTTCGCAGGCAGAAATCGAGGCCCTGCTCGGCTCCATGGCCGAGAGCGACCAGTCGGCTGGGCCGACGGGGGAAGGTGCGCCAACTCGCGGCGCCCTGCGGACGGCCACGGCCTTCGAGATCTACGACTTCCGGCGACCCGATAAGTTCAGCAAGGATCAACTCCGAACTCTGCAGATGCTGCACGAGACGTTCGCGCGCCTTGCCGGAACGGGTCTTTCGGCATACTTGCGCAGTCAAACGAACATCGACCTCATTTCGTTGGAGCAAGTGCCCTACGAGGAGTACTTGCGGAGCATCAATCAGTCGGTCTTCACCGTCATGTCGCTGCCTCCGCTCTCCGGACAAGCGGTCCTCGAAGTCGAATTCGAACTCGTCTTCACCATGATCGATCGGCTCCTCGGCGGCCCAGGACGGACGGTCCCGCGAACCGTCCTGACGGACATCGAGCGCCCCTTGGTCAAACAGATGATCGAGCGCCTTTTCTTAGCCCTGAAGACGGCCTGGGAGGGAGTGGTCATCGTCAATCCCGGCATCGAGGGCATGGAGACCAGCGCGCAGTTCGTCCAGATCGCCCCGCCCACCGATATCGTCGTCAACATGCTCTTCGAGGTGCGGATCGGCCAGGTCCGCGGAGCGATGAGCCTCTGCATCCCGTATCTTGTTCTCAAGCCGATCACCGCCAAGCTTAGCGCTCAGAAGTGGTTCGTCAACTCGAGCCGAAAGGCCAGCGGCACCAGCCGACGCAGCTTGGGCTATCACGTAGGTCAGTCGCCCGTGGAGTGTTCCGTCCGCCTGGGCAAGGTGCGGCTTGCCGTCAAGGACTTCCTCCGTCTCCAGCAAGGCGATATCCTGCGCCTCGATCAGAAGACCGACGACGACCTGATGATGCTCGTGAGCGATACCCCTAAGTTCGAAGGCAAGCCCGCCCTCGTCGGCAAGAAGGTCGTCTTCAACGTCACCCAACCACTCGAATCCTAGAGAGAACCCATGCCCATTTCCGCCGACATCGTATCGAAGATCAGCGCTCTCCAGAACCAAATCTGGCAGACGGTTTCGCTTACCGTCAGCGAAGCGACGGGCCAAGCCATCAACTTCGGCTCCCCGCTGACGACGGCGACCGACACGGCAGACCTTTACGCTGAGCTCACTTCGCCAAAACTGGTCATTCAATTCGCGTTTGCCAGCATGCCCGAGCATCCGATGGTGATCCTGTTCCCTCAGGAGACCTTCGCCGACCTCGCTCGACTCACGCGAGCGGGACCGATCGAGACGATCGACGAAAATCTCATCGCCGAGGTCCGGCCGATCCTCGAAGGCATCGTCCAAGGTCTCTGCCTGACGGTCGGAAACATCCGGAACGAGGCCATCGTGGCGAGCGGACTCAGTATCCGGTTCCAGATTTTCAGCTTTCCGCCGAACCTGCAAAGGGCCGACGAACTGCTTCGAACCGGCGTCGCGATCGCCTGTGACTCCATCCACGGAACCCTTATCTGGCTGATGGACGACGAGACCGCCCATGCGATCCTCGGGATGGACCCAGCCGATACGGACCAGGATGGATTTGCCCAGAACCTGGACTCCGCCACCGGACCCACTTCCCCATTAGGTGAGGACAACGGACTTGAGATCCTCCTCGACATCCCGCTCGAAATCTCGGTCGAACTCGGTCGCGTGAAGATGCTGATCAAGGATGTTGTCGAACTGGGCGCAGGCTCCATCGTGGAGATCGAGAAAGCGGCCGGTGAGCCGGTCGACGTCCTCGTCAACGGACGCATCGTGGCGAGAGGGGAAGTCGTGGTGATCGAAGACAACTTCGGAGTGCGGATCACGGAAATCCTGAGCCCGCAGGACCGATTGATGAAGCTCAACGAGGTCGCCTAGCGATGTTTCGACGGATCGCTTTGGTGGGCCTGCTCGGTTTGCCATGCTCGCAAGGACTTGCTCAGAGCGGCGCGCTCGGCACCAAAAAGAGCGTGATGGTCGGGGCGGGCGCATCGGGCTCCAGTGGACTTGGCGGCATGCAGCTGCTGCAGATGATCGTTGCCATCGTCATCGTGGTGGCCCTGCTGAAGTGGCTTCTACCCAAAGTCCTCCTGCGCATGAACAAGCGGATCGGCCCGGCCGTGGGCAGTTCGATCGAAGTCGAAGAGAGCGCGACGTTCGCTGGAGGAAATCTCCTCGTCGTGCGAGCGCGAGGCAAGACCCTCCTGCTCTGCGTTTCGAATCAGGGCGTCTCCTGCCTGGCCGATCTCACCGAACCGGCGTCGCTGCCCGACCCACCCGCATTCTTCGAACTGCTGGATGAGGCACAAGAGAAACCCTCAGCGACCGCGGTCGTAGAGACCGCCGATATCGAGGCGGCTCTGGGAAGGCTCGCGAGGCTAGAGGGATGAAGAAACTTCTTCCGAGTTTGCTCTTAACGCTTGGCTTGGTCGCGGTGGCGGTACCGCAAACAGGGCTGCCCAAGATCGATATCGGCATCAGCCCGACCAAGAATCCCGAGGACATCAGCACTTCGCTTCAGATTCTTGCGCTCTTGACGGTGCTGAGCATCGCGCCGGCGATCCTCATCATGACGACAGCCTTTACGCGGATCGTCATCATCTTTTCCTTCGTTCGCAACGCGCTCGGTACCCAAAACATTCCCCCGAACCAGGTCGTGATCGGTCTAAGCCTCTTCCTGACCCTCTACATCATGGCTCCGACCTACACACAAATCAACGAGAGCGCACTTAAGCCCTACTTCTCGAAGAAAATCATGGCCAACGGAAAGCCGATGACATTCGAGCAAGCGCTCGAGGAAGCTCAGAAGCCAGTGCGGGCCTTCATGCTCAAGAACACTTACGAAAGCGACCTCAATCTCTTCCTCGACATGCGCGACGAACATCCAGAGACGCCGGAGAAGGTGTCGCTCATCTCCCTGATTCCCGCTTTTATCCTCAGCGAGCTCAAGACCGCTTTCATCATCGGGTTTTACATCTTTGTGCCTTTCGTAATTATCGACCTTATCGTCGGTAGCGCCCTTATCAGTATGGGCATGATGATGTTGCCGCCAACCGTCATTTCGATGCCCGCAAAGCTTCTCGTCTTCATCCTCGCCGATGGCTGGTCGGTCCTTGTTCAAGCGATCATGCAGGGGTTTGTCTAGCATGGAACAAGGGGTAGTCCTCGACCTCGCGCGCCAGGGAATGACGGTCGCTCTCATGGTGTCCCTGCCAATTCTCGCCGTTGCGCTCTTCGTGGGATTGCTGGTGAGCGTGTTTCAAGCGGTAACGCAGGTGCAGGAAATGACGTTGACCTATGTTCCCAAGATTCTTTCCGTTGGCCTTGTGACGGCGTTGATGGGTAACTGGATGCTCACCACGCTCGTGAGCTTCACACGGGTCTGTTTCGATCACGCCGGCGGAGTCCTGATGCGGTAATGCTGGACGCGGTTTACCTCTTCGCCTTCTTTCTCGTTTTCGTCCGCTGCGGAGCCATGCTGCTCGTCTCTCCAATCTTCGGCGCATCGACTCCGGTTCAGGTACGAGTTGGACTGGCCGCCATGACCTCTGTCGCGTTGACACCGCTCGTTCGCTCTTATATCGGCGAGCCACCGGCCGATCTCTATGGGCTCGTCGGAGCGGTGCTCTATGAAGCCTTGGCCGGGCTGCTGATCGGTTGGTGCTTACAGCTTCTCGCGGTTGCGGCACAAATGGCAGGCGCGTTTCTCGACATACAGATCGGTTTGAGTACGGTGCAGGTGTTCGATCCGCAAACCCAGAGCCCGGTTTCCTTGTTTGCTCAGTTCAAGTATCTCCTCGCCGTCGTGCTGCTATTGGTTCTTGACGGACATCATCTCATGTTCGGAGCCTTTGTGGAAAGCTACCGCCTAGGCCCGATCGGCGTACAGAACCTGGACGGGGTCACACAGGGGTTTGTTTCGCTGGTGAGCAATCTGTGCCTTCTGTCGCTGCAAATCGCGGCCCCCGTGGCGGGGGTCTGCGTGATCGTCGACGCAGCGGCCGGCATCGTGAACAAGTCGGTGCCGCAGATGCAGGCCTTCATGGTGACGATCCCCGCGAAACTGATGCTCGGCATCGTCACGCTTTCACTAACATTACCGATCATGGCAATTGCAGTCAAGAGCGGTGTCGAGCATACGTTCGACGCGCTCGCAGGGATTCTAGGGCGATAGGGAATGGCGGCAAACGACGGTCAAGAACGGACAGAGGACGCAACACCGAAGCGACGACTCGACGCGCGCCGCAAAGGAACAGTCGCGCGCAGCCCTGACTTGACCGGCGCACTGGTCTTGCTCGCGCTGAGCCTCATCCTCCCCTTCGCGCTGAGCCGATTGGGGATCGAGGCGATGCAGACGATGCGGTCGGTGCTCGTTAACGTCCCATCAGAGCCATCGGGTGCCTCGATTGCCAGCTTTGTCATGGTGTTTTTGCGGCCGGGGGTGGTTCTGTTCCTTTCTATCGCGGCCGTAACGCTCGCAGTAGGGCTCGCAGCGAACTTTGCACAAGTCGGCTTCGTTCTGAGCGCAGAATCGATGGCGCCGAGCCTGGAGAAACTCAATCCGATCCAAGGATTCAAGCGCCTCTTCTCGGCCAGGGCCGGCGTCGAAGCTCTCAAGACGATTGCCAAGTCCCTGCTGTTCGGCTACATCGCCTATTCGGCTATTGCCGGACGCTGGGAGGAAGTGGTTGGCCTTGCGTGGCTCACTCCCCCTGCTGCGGCCAGCCATGTGGGCGAGATTCTTCATACCGTGCTCCTACGGGTTTCCCTCGTTTGGCTAGGGCTCGCTATTCTCGACTATCTCTTCCAGCGTAAGCAGATCGACAAGCAGCTTAGGATGACCAAAGATGAGCTTAAGCGGGAGATGAAGGATCAGGAAACCAGCCCGGAGCTCAAGATGGTCATGGCTCAGCGGCGTCGCAAACTCGCAAAGGGCCGCATGATGGACCGAGTCAAGGAGGCGGACGTCGTCATCACGAACCCACAGCACTACGCGGTTGCCGTCAAGTACGAGCGATCCTCGATGCATGCTCCAATGGTCGTGGCCAAGGGCGCCGACTACTTGGCGCTGCGCATTCGCGAGACTGCCCAAGGGGCAAGGGTTCCGATCGTTCCCAATCCGCCCCTCGCCCGGGCCCTCTATAAGAAGTGTGAGGTAGGGGACTTCGTGCCGAGAGACTTGTTCCAGGCGGTGGCCGAAGTTCTCGCGTACGTTTACAGGACGCTTCGGAAGGTCCGCCGCTAGCGGCCGGCGGCGAGGAACGCCCGAACTCGCTCGCCCTGGACATCACCATCGAGGAGGAACGCGTCGTGCCCATAGGGCAGATCGATATCGTGCCACTCGCTCCGGCATCCCGCCGCTAGCGCGAGGGCGTGAAGCGTCTCGCTCTGGTGTGAGGGATACAGCGTATCGCTTGTGAAGCTGGTAAAGAGATACTCCGAGAGCGAGCCTGCAAGCGACTGTCGTTCGTACGCGTCGATCGCGCGCGAGAGAACGATCAGACTTCCCGCATCGAATCGATGGGCGAACTTGTCGCCCTGGTGGGCCAAGTAGCCCTCCACCTGGAACTGCTCGGGGTCGGCGTCGGCCCGAATCTCGGTCTGTCGCCGGCGACCGAATTTGCGCTCGAACGAGGACTCGCTCAGATAACTGAGGTGCCCGATCATCCTCGCCACCGCCAGCCCTTCGGCAGGCGGTTCGTCCTCCGGATAGTCGCCACTTCGCCACTTCGGGTCGCGCAAGACCGCTTGGCGAGCAGCCTCGTTGTAGCCGATCTGCATTGCGTTGTGGGCCCGCCCGCTCGCCGTGATCCACGCCTTCTCGACGAGGCCGGGCAGCCGTAGAGTCCACTCCAAGGCCATCATCCCGCCCATGCTCCCCCCGGCCACCGCCAGCAGTCGCTCGATGCCGAGATTCGCGATCAGCCGCATCTGAACCTCGACCATGTCGCCAACCGTAATGAAGGGGAATCGGCTGCCGTAGCGGCGCCCATCCGGGGCGAGGCTCGCGGGCCCGGTCGTTCCTTGGCACCCGCCCAGAGCATTCGTGCCGATGACAAAGTACCGATCGGTGTCGATCGCCTTGCCCGGTCCGATCAGCCGGTCCCACCAGCCGATGGCGTGTGAGTCGCCGCTGAGGGCATGGCAGATCACGATGGCATTCGATCGAACCGGATCGAACTCGCCCCATGTCTCGTAGGCGACCGTGACCGATGGCAAGTGCCCACCCCGCTCGAGGTCGAGGGCGCCCGCATCGAAGTACATTCGCTGATCCTCTTTGGGGGCGGTGCGCTCGTTCTCTTCGAAGAGCGCGGGATCGGGTTCCATCGGATGCTCAGGCTACCCTCTGCCGCGTTCTCGGCTCATAATGCTGGCCCATGCGAGCGATCGTGCAGCGGGTGACGTCGGCATCGGTCACGGTGGAAGGTCAAGTCGTCGGCCGTTGCGGACCCGGCTTAGTCGTCTTAGCGGCCGCCCACCGGAACGACGACGAGTCCAACGCTGTCAAGCTCGCCGACCGGGTCCACGGCCTCCGCGTGTTCGCCGACGCCGAAGGCAAAATGAACCTCGGCCTCGCCGATTTTCCGCCCACCGACGAGCCGCGCGTCTTGGCGATCTCGAACTTCACCCTCTACGGTGACTGCGCCAAGTCCCGCCGCCCCTCCTTCGTCGACGCGGCCCCGTACGAGCAAGGCGAGAGGCTCTTCTTCCGCTTCGTCGAGGCGCTGCGAGGGCACGGAGTCGAGGTCGCGACCGGCGTGTTCGGCGCGATGATGCTCGTCATCATCGAGAACGACGGCCCAGTGACCCTACTCGTCGATGTCTAGCCGGGGGTACGATTCTCAGCGCCGGCCGGCGTAGCTCAGGGGTAGAGCAGCTGTTTTGTAAACAGCGGGTCGCGGGTTCGAATCCTGTCGCCGGCTCCAGAAAACCACCGTGCGAGGTCCGACGGAGGCCGGGAAGGCGGGATATGCCAGACTCGCCCCATGATCGGATGCACCAGCCTCTCCGCATTGCCCCGTCTTCGGTCCTACAGGTCCTGCCGCGCCTCCAGCTGGGACCGCGACGGCAACAACAATGACTGGTGGGTGCTCGAGCCGGGCTCCGAGAGGGTCCTCTTGGAGACCGACCGCCCCGGATGCATCAAGCACATCTGGATGACGGTCGGCAACGACGACGAATTCCCCCGGCGCCTCGTCCTCAGGGCCTGGTGGGACGGCGAAGCGAGCCCCAGCGTGGAGGTACCGCTCGGCGACTTCTTCGGCATCGGCCACGGCCTCTTCAAAAACTTCATCTGCGCCCCCCTCCAGATGAGCCCGCAGGACGGCAGAGGCATGAACAGCTGGTTCGCGATGCCTTACGACAGCGCACGACTGACTCTCGCCAGCGATTCGGACCGCGCCTGCAACGTCTATTTCTACGTCGACTACGAAGAGTACGACCGGCCCCACGACGCGGACATCGCCCGGTTCCACGCCCAGTGGCGGAGGGAAAACCCGACGACCGGCTGGCTCCAAGAGCGCCTCGACAGCAGCAATATCTGGGACGTCTGGTCCCGAAAGCCCAACCTCGACGGCAACGACAACTACACCATCCTCGAAGCAAGCGGCAGCGGCATCTACGTGGGCTGCCATCTCGACGTCGACTGCTTCCAGAGGCAGGGCAACGACTGGTACGGGGAGGGAGACGACATGATCTTCATCGACGGAGAGCCCTGGCCCCCCCGACTGCACGGAACCGGCACCGAAGACTACTTCAACACCGCCTTCTGCCCCCGCACCGAGTACTGCGCGCCCTATCACGGCGTCCACCACTACAGCGGAACCAAGGAATGGAACTGGAAAGGCAAGAATTCGCTCTACCGCTACCACATCGAAGACCCGATCAGGTTCGAACGAAGCATCCGCGTGTCCATCGAGCACGGCCACGCCAACAAACTGTCCAACGACTACTCCAGCACGGCCTACTGGTACCAGATCGAGCCCCACGGCCCCTTCCCCGCGCTGCTTCCGGTGGCCCTCCGCATGCCCCGCCCGGACGAACCGAGCTTTCCTTAGCCCGACAAACACTCGCGAAGGTCAAGTCCTCGGCACGGCGAGGACCGTGATCACATACGCGGCATAGCCGGCCAGAAGGACGGCCCCCTGCCACCGCGCGACCTGGTCCTTGCGCCAAGGCCAGGCAACGACGACCAGAGCGAAGCCCACCACGAGCCCCAGGGGCTCGGCAAAGGACCCCACGCGGATGGGATGGATCGCTGCCGCGATCCCGACGATGAAAAGGCCGTTAAAGATGTTGCTTCCGACGAGGGTGCCGAGCCCTACTTCGCCCCTCTTGCGCAGCCGGGAGATGATCGCGGTCGTCAGTTCGGGGATGGAGGTGCCCACCGCGACCATCGTGGCCCCTATGACGAAGGTCTCGAGCCCCATCTGCCGCCCCAGGCTCTCTGCGCCGATCACAATGAGCCGACCGGCGAATACCAAAGTCACGAACCCGATAACCGTGGAGACCACGATCCGCCCACGGCCCACTTCGCCGATCACCTCGGCCGTTTTGTCGCGCTCGCCTTTCGCATAGCGGAGAGTCCAGAACAGCCAGACGGCGAACGCGCACAGCAGTATCCCCCCATCGAGCCGAGACAGAGTGCCATCCATCGCAAGGACGAGGGTGAGGACCGGCGCGAGAAGGGCCACGGGAAAGTCGCGGCGGATAGAATGTCGAGGGGCGGCGATCGCGCCGAACATCGTGACGATGCCGAGCACCAGGCCGATATTCACGACGTTGCTTCCGAGTGCGTCGCCCAAAGCGATCTCTGGCGTGCCCGCCAGGGCGGAGGTAATGGACACCGACAGCTCGGGGCTGCTCGTTGCGAAGGCGGCCACGGTCGCACCGATGATCCCCGCCGGCACCCTCAGCCACTTCGCGAGCCCTACCAAGCCCCGCTCGAACAAATCGCCACCGGCCGCGGCGCAAGCGAGACCGGCCAAGAAGTACATCCAAGGAGACATCGCCACAGCAAGTTACCCGCAATCGACAGGCAAGCCGCCAACGAGTGCACGGGCCGCCTCCCCGCTCGCAGCGGCGAGGCGCTGGTAAACTCATGATCCGCCCGTCGACGCAGGGACGAGCCCAAAGGACCACTTTGCGAAGGGATACGACGCTTCGAGCCAAGCAGAGCACGATGGGGCCCTGGCCCGCGACCCAGGCCGCCCGCCCGCCAAAACCGTTCTTAGCCCCGTCGAATGCGACAAGGAAGCATCGGTTACACAGAGGGCGTCATCGTGCGCCAGGAGAGGGCCATAGGACGCTCGGAGAGGGCCATAGCACGCCCAGAAGGCGTTATAGCACGCCACGAGAGAATCCCAGCTGGCTGGGAATGCGTCATAGCATGCTGGCTTTGCTTCACAGCTGACGAAGGATGCGTCGTCGCAAGCCGGTCGCATGACCAAACAGGCTCGGAATGAGAAATCGCACACCGAGATCGCGCCTTCGCTCGCTGGGAGAACTCCATCGCATGCAGGGAGAGCCCCATAGCACACCAAGAAAGCATAGTACAGCGATCCACGACCGATTTCTGTCGATGAAAACGGCTTTCGGACGCTGTTTGGTGCTCTTGGGGCATGAGATGGGTCATCGGGGGCTTCCGCGGAAAGAAGAAGTTGAACTTATTTTAGACAGATAGTATTATTTATTGTCATCCGTGGCATCGCGGTCGTGGTAGAATCGCGCGAGTTGACGTTCCGGGTGTTCGATGACACACCCGGACAGGAGGACAGATATGCCGATTACATCTGTAGGGTCGTGGCTGCCCACGATCGACGAGTTTATCACTCATTGGACGGCGGTCAACGCTTTTTTGAACCCTTCCGAGTTAGTGTTGCTGGACGGATACGATCTGGCGACGCTTCAGCTGGATCGGGCGTCGGTTGCCGGAGCTCTGTCGGACGTGCAGGGCAAGCTGAACCTCCGAACAATCGCTTCGGGGGACCGAGACATCAAGCGCGCGGCCATTCGAGGCCGAATTGGGCAGTTCCGCGCGGCCGTTCAGGCCCAGTTGCCCGGTTCGCGGTACCTTGCGTCGCTGCCAAAGCTGCCGACGAGGGAAGCCGCGCCCGGTAAATGGCGCGACGCGCTGGACGACATGCTTAATCTGTGGACGGCAGTCAATGCGAACAACCCGGCGGTGCCCGGTTTCACCCCGCCGCTGGTGCTTGGGGGGCCGTACGCGGTAGCGGCGTTTACGACGGAGAAGACAGCGGTGGATGCCGCGTTTACGACGGTGGCGACGACGGACCAGAACCTCCAGCAAGCGCGCGAAATGCGGGATTCGGTCTTTGCGCCGGTGTACGCCAAGCTCAAAGAGTACCGGCTCGGCGTGATTGGAGGCCTTCCGCCCGGTAATCCGCTGCTCGATTCGATCCCGCGGCTGACTCCGCCCGCCGGTTCGACCCCTCCGGCGACCAATATGTCGGCGGTCTGGAACCCCGCAACGGAGGAAGCGGATATGACGTGGGAGGCGCTGGATCTTCCGAGCCTGGACTACTGGTCGATCCGGGCGCACCCGGGTCCGAAGTGGCGCAACGACGAAGCCGAGACGATCGGCCAGGTCTTTCCGCCCGGCCTGACGTTCTCGACGGACCACGGCCTGGTCGCGCCGGGTTCGTCGGTGCTGCTTGCGGTGTTCACGGTGACGACGACGGGCAACGAACGGCGCAGTAACGTGGTGAAAGTCATCCGTCCGTAGCCGTGGCTGGCAAAGACCCCCTTCCTTTCGCCTGCGAGAGGAAGGAGGCAGGGGGATGGAGAGCGACGGCACCACGCAATCCCCTCCCTCCCGCCTGCACTGGGGCCGTGGAAGGCAAGAACCCCCTTCCTTTCGCCTGCGAGAGGAAGGGGGCAGGGGGATGGAGAGCGACGGCAGTGGATTTGGCCCCTGCTCCCCTGTTCGAGGTGCCCCGGACTCTCCACCCCCCACCCCCCTCCTCTCGCGAGCGAAAGGAGGGGGAGCTCGTTGGGCCCGTGACTCTCCACCCCCCACCCCCCTCCTCTCGCGAGCGAAAGGAGGGGGAGATCTATGGGTCAGTCTAGGCGCAAGAGCATGCCCCACTCGGGGGAGTCGTCGGGATCATCGCAGATGCGCTCGCCGACCCGGACGGCACCGCGCCTTTCGTAGAGCCGGTGGGCATCGAGGAGGCGTTTGTCGCTCCAGATCTCGAGGGCGCGGCAGCCTCGGCGGCGGGCTTCGGCGATGACGGTCTCGAAGAGGGCGCTGCCGATGCCTTGGCGCCTGGCTTCGGGGTGGACGTAGAGCCGGAGCAGGCCGCAATCGGTCCCGGCGAGGCGCGGGAGGCCCTCTCCGGGGACCAAGGCGGGGGGCTCGCCGGGCACGAGGGGGAAGGTCTCGAGGCCTCCGCACCCGGCGATGCCCGCTTCGGTCTCGGCGATCCAGAAGGCGAAGGCGTCGCCGCCATAATGGCCGTCGAGATCGTAAAGATCGGCGCAGTAACCGTGTTCGTCCCAGGTGAAGCCGTACTCGTCGTAGACGGCGCGGACGGTGGCGACGACGCCGGTCTCGTCTCCGGTGCGGTAGGGGCGAACGATGAACATTTAGACGCCTGTGAGGACCCGGCGGGCGATCTCGAAGTAGATGATGAGGCCCGTTGCGTCGACAAAAGTGGTGATGAAGGGGGCGCTCATGACCGCGGGGTCGACGCCGATGCGCTTGGCGCCGATCGGGAGCATCGATCCGACGGTCGCCGCCCATAAGACGACGGCGGGCAAGGCTCCTGCGACGACCATACTCAGCGGTAGGCCGCTGTGCCAGCCGAAATAGGCCCTGAGAAAGCCGATGGTGCCCAGGCAAAGGCCGATGATGAGGGCGGTGGGCAGCTCGCGGCGCACGACGACGAGCCAATCGGAGGTTCCGACCTCTCCGAGGGCGAGGGCGCGGGTGATGGTGGTGGTGACCTGGGACCCGCAGTTACCGCCCGCGCCGATGATGAGGGGGATGAAGAAGGTGAGAGGCGCGATGCCGAGCCCGTCGTCCTTCTCGCCGTAATAGCGGAGGACGGAGCCGGTCAGTGTCTCGGCGACGAAGAGCGCGACGAGCCAGGGCAAGCGCCTTTTGACGAGCTGCCAGACGCTGAGAGAGAGGTATGCCTCCGCGTCGCCGGAGACCGCGCCCAGTTTGAGCACGTCCTCGGTATCTGCCTCACTGACGACCTCTTGTGCGTCGTCGACGGTGAAGATGCCGAGCATCCGCCCGCGCGCGTCGACGACGGGCATGGCATAGAAGCCGTACTTGGCGACCAATCGGGCCGCTTCCTCGGCCTCTTCGGTGGCGGGGACGGTGACGATGGCCTCGACCATGACGTCTTTGGCCACGTCGGAGGGCTCGGCGCGGATCGCCTGGCGAAGACTGAAGACGCCGAGGAGGTGTCGGGCCCCGTCGATGACATAGATGTCGTTGACGGTCTCGTATTTGCCCTCGGGGGCGAGCCTTATGTCGGCGAGGATGGACTCCATGGTGGCTTCGGGGTCTGCTTCGAAGAAGTCCTCGGTCATGAGGCGCCCGACGCTGCCCTCGGGGAAGGCCATCAGGCGCCTTATCTCGAGCGCGTCCTCTCGTGGGATGACTTCGAGGAGTGCTTCGAAGCGGTCGGGCTCGAGTTCCTCCTGAAGCTCGAGGGCGTCGTCCATCGGGAGGATGTCGAGGTAGAAGGCGAGGGTCGTGTCGGGGAGTTCGGCGACGTATCGGCGGGCAAGCTCGGTCGGGAGCTCGATCAAGACCTGGGCGGCGGTCTCGTCGTCGAGCTGTCGGAGGATGTTCAGGCCCTCGCTGGTGGAGAGCCGCTCGAATCCCTGGGCGATGTCGGCCGGGAGGAGGCCCTCGAGCTCCGATCGGACGACGTCTCGGTTCTCGACGCGGGAGAGGGAGCGCAGACGATCGAGAAAGGTTTTGACGTCGAGCTTCATCCTGCGGCCTCCTTGTTCGTCGAGTTGGGCCGCTGGGGGCGGCGTCAGCGTTGGTGAGTATTCATCGGGGTCGGCCAGGGGCCGGATGGGATTATGGCACCCGGAATCGGACCCGAGACGGACCTGCCACAATGCGCGCGTGCGGGCCCAGACCCCGATGCTCCGGCAGTACTTCCAGACGAAGGAGTCGCATCCCGGCGTCCTGCTGGCGATGCGGGTCGGGGACTTCTACGAGTTCTATGGCGAGGATGCGAAGACCGCCGCCGACGCGCTGCAGATCACCCTGACGGGCCGGGAGGACGGCGAGAACGGGCGCATCGCGATGGCGGGGGTGCCGTATCACAGCGTCGAGAAGTACCTGGCGCGGCTGGTGCAGGCCGGCCACAAGGTGGCGCTCTGCGATCAAGTGGAGGACCCCAAGACCGCAAAGGGGCTCGTTCGCCGGGCGGTGACGCGGGTCCTCACCGCCGGGACGCTCCTCGAGGACTCGATGCTGGACTCGGGGCTGAACAACTTCCTGGCCGCGATCTGCGTTCTGGACGGGCGGGCCGGCCTTGCGACCCTCGATCCCTCGACGGGCGAGTTCCTGGTGACGGAGATCGAAGGGGAACGCCTCGAGGAGAGGCTGCTGCAGGAACTGGCGCGCCTGCGCCCGGCCGAACTGCTCGTCGATAGCAAGCAAAGCGAGGTGGGGAAGACCGCGCACGCCGGCCTCGGGCTGAACGTGACGGAGGGCGAGGCACCGGACGCGGTCCGCGCGGTCCGGTCGCTGGTGGAGCGGTTCGAAGTGAAGAACCTGGCGGCGTATGGGTGCGAAGACAAGCCCGGTGCGATCGTCGCCGCGTCGATGATCCTCTCCTATGCGGAGAGGAACGGCCTCGCCCTGGGCCACGTGGACTCGCTCTCGACGTATTCCGTGGACGGGTTCATGACGCTCGACCCGGCGACGCGCCGCAGCCTGGAGCTGACGCAGAATTTGTCGGACGGGTCTCGGCGTCATACGCTCTTGTCGGTGCTCGACGAAGCCGTCACGGCGATGGGGCGACGCATGTTGCGGCGCTGGATCGAGCAACCTCTCCTTGAGGCCGAGGCGATTCGAGCCCGGCACGACGCGGTGTCGCGCCTCGTGGAAGCCTCCCTGGTCCGGGGCGATCTGCGCGACGGCCTGAGGCGGCTTGCGGACGTCGAACGACTCGTCTCTCGGGCCGCGGCGGGCATGGCATCGCCGGTCGATCTGGCGGCGCTGCGAGTCGCCCTCGAAGGGCTCCCGTTTCTTGCCAATAGTCTCCGCTCCGTTTCTTTCGGACGGCTCGAGGCCCTCGCCGGGGCGGTCGGGGACCACAGCGAACTGGCGTCGCTCTTGGCCCGAGCGCTGATCGTCGATCCGCCACATTCGATACGGGAGGGCGGTTTCATCCGTGAGGGCTACGACGTCGAACTGGACAAGCTCCGAGCCCTAAGCCGTGATGGACGGCAGTACATCGCCGCTCTGGAGAGCCGGGAGAAGGAGCGAACCGGAATCGGCGGCCTGAAGGTCGGCTACAACTCCGTCTTCGGCTACTACCTGGAGGTCTCAAAGGCTCATCTCTCAAAGGTGCCGGAGGACTACATCCGCAAGCAGACCACCGCGAACGCCGAGCGGTACATCACCGCCGAACTGAAGGAGCACGAGTCGGCGGTCCTCGGCGCCGTCGATCGCTCGACTCAGCTGGAATCCGATCTCTTTGTTCGGCTTCGTGCACGAGTAGCGGAGCATTCCCGCGACCTGCTCCAGACGGCGCGGGCTCTGGCCGAAGTGGACGTGCTGGCAGCCTTGGCGGAGGTCGCGGTCGTCAGGCAGTATGTGCGTCCGGCGATCGTGGAGGAGGACGTGCTGGTCATCGAAGCCGCACGCCATCCGGTGGTCGAAGCCCAGGCAGGGACGTTCGTCCCCAACGACGTCGGCATGGCGCCGAGTGGCGACAAGGGAGCGAGGCTGATCGTCTTGACTGGGCCGAACATGAGCGGCAAGTCCACCTACCTGCGGCAGACCGCGCTCATCGTGCTGATGGCGCAATTCGGCTCCTTCGTGCCGGCCCGGCTGGCGAAACTCGGTCTTTGCGATCGAATCTTCGCCCGGATCGGCGCGAAGGACGAGCTCGCGCTCGGGCAGAGCACCTTCATGGTGGAGATGGTGGAGAGCGCAAACATCCTGAATCACGCATCGGAGCGAAGCCTGGTCATCCTCGACGAGATCGGTCGCGGCACGAGCACCTACGACGGCCTCGCCATCGCATGGGCGATGGCGGAGCACCTGGCCGGCCTCGGGGCGAAGACGATGTTCGCGACCCACTATCATCAGCTCAACGCTCTCGCCGATCAAGTGCGAGGAGTAGCCAACTTTAGGGTGAGCGTCCAGGAGTTCGGCGACGAGATCGTCTGGACCCACAAGGTGCTCCCTGGTGGCACGGATCGAAGCTACGGCATCCACGTCGCTCGGATGGCGGGAGTACCCCATGCGGTGCTCCGGCGAGCCGCGGAGATCTTGGCGGACCTCGAGCAGGTCGACCGGGCGCCAAAGGCGGTCCGAACGTCCGAACAAGCAATGCAGCTGACGCTGTTCGAGGCGGCGGAGTCACCAGTCGTGAAGGAACTGCGGGACCTCGATCTCGACCGCATGACACCGCTCGAGGCGATGCAAGCGTTAGACGAGCTCAAACGCAAGGCGAAGTCCTGATTAACGAAAAGGCCCTCCCGCCAGTTGGCGGGAGGGCAAGGCGGTGGGTTGGCTTAGTTGTCGCCGACCGCGCCGAAGTTGTAGGAAAGGAGGGCGAAGTCTCCGATATCGACGGCGTCGTCGCCATTGAGATCGGCCATCGGGTTCCAGTTGCCATCGCCCGGCGAAGAACCGAACGCGAGTGACAGCAACGAATAGTCTCCGATGTTGACCTCGTTGTCGTTGTTCACGTCGCCGTTGACGAGCGTGAAGTTCACGCCGCTGACCGGGGAGCCGAGGAGATCGATGCTGCCGACTCGCTGTCGTCGAAGCCAGTGCGAACCCTTCGCCAGGACGTTGTAGCGGCCGCAGAGCGCGGTCGAGAACTGGTAAGAGCCGTCGTTTCCGAGCGGGACATTGGGGATCGTCGTGAGGGATCCACCGGCGGCAGGCCGCAGGTAGAGCGTCACGGTCTGGCCCGAAAGCGGCGCCTCGTAGTCGAGCAGTTCGACCGTGCCGTTGACGATGGTCGGCGGCATGGGTGGTCCGGTGATCGAAGCAATCAGGCTCTGCGTCGCGCCCGGCTTGAAGAGGCCGAGATCGAGACAAGTCGTAGTGGGAGCGGCATCGACTTCGAACCAGAAGTTGTAAACCGTCCCGTACTTCAGCGAATTGGCCTGGGGGTTCTGGGAGAACGTTTCGGTCTGCCAGAGTATCTTGCTGCCGTCGTAGTTGCCGACCCAGTTGTTGGGCACGCTCGTGTCGAGGTCGCGGAAGCCGATGTTGGTCACGTTGAGACCGGGCAGCATCGGGACCGTGAACGAGCGAACCTGCCGATCCAAGGTGAAGTTGTAGACGGCGTAGTCGTACTTGTAGCGGCCTCCGCCAAGGTTGGTCGTCTTGACGGCCACGATGACATCGCCCTCGGTGCGCGGCTGAGCGGTGGCTCGCATATCTCCGTAGACCGTGATGGCCGGATTGAGAACCATGTTGGTGGTAGTCGAGAAGTTCCACATCGTGCCAGTCCAAGAGGGAACCGCCTTGCGGTAGCCGACCTGGTTGTACATGTTCGTCTCGTTCTGGTTGATGTAGTACGCCTCGTAGTAGAACTCGGCCCCTGTGACGTTCAGATCGCCGTCGGCCACGTCGATGCGATGGGCGACCTCATCGAGGCCAGTGCCCGTGTTGCGGCGCGTGCAGTCCATCACGTAGTTCGAGAACCAAGAACCGGTGCAGGTCCAGCGGCCCGTCAAGGGGTTCACCTCGTCGCGTGGGCCGAGGTATCGCCGGTCTCCGTTGTTGCCCGTGCCATAGGTATCAGAGCAGCCGGGGCCGAGGAGGGTTCCGGTTCCGGGGTGCTGGCAGGTACCGCAGCCGCCGCTGTTCGTCGAGAGGAAGCCGTGCTTTAGCCAAGCGGCGCCGATCTGCTCGAACCGACCGTTCATGATTCGGAAGAGGTTCATGCAGATGACCGGGTGGTTTTCGCTCATCGGCGCGAACCAAGGAATATCGATCGTGCCGTAATTGCACGAAGTGGTACTCACCGAGAGTCCGTTTCGGCCATTTGGATAGGTTCCGGTGCGGCCCAACGAGGAAAGGGAACTCAGGGCGGAGAGGCCGAGGTCGGTCACGCCGTCGCGGATCGGGTCGCGCCAGCCCTCGTCGCTGCCGCTCGAGCTTTCGAGTTCAACTCGCGGCGTGATACCAATGACGCCGACCAGGAGGCCAGCCAGGTCAGGGCGTCCGATCTGATTGGCAAACGACTCGGAGAGGAACATGTCGCAACAGCCGATATAGAGCTGGCCGTACATCGGGTTGAAGAATGCGCCCGGCATCTTGATATCGAGCTTGAAGGGCGTGTTCGGATTGGTGCCGCCATACATAGTGAGCCCTTCATGCAGTTCCGGCCCGTTCGTGGCAATCCGGAAGTCGTGGAACGAGGCCTCGTACGATCCGTACTTCAGCGAGAAGCCGCCCTTCTGGACCGTCTTGCCGCCATCGAACAGCCGGTAAATGCCGTCCTGCGATTTGAAGCGGAGGTCGGACTCGCGAGTGATCATGAAGGCGACAGAATTCTCCATGCCGAACGGGTCCGTGCCGGTTTGGCTGATCGGCGAAAGCGTGAAACCGTTCACCTGGAGGATGCTGTTGAAGAAGAACATGCTTGTCGCGCCACCGACGGCCCGCCAGGTCTGCTCTGCCTGGGCGCTCGTGAACCCAAGAAACATCACGAGCGTCATTAAGAAAACTGAAAAGTGTCGCATGGTATCTCCCTTTGGCCGACGCGAAGCAAACAATTCGCCGCTCAACCTTTTGGTCCGGCCTTTGATTCATTGTATACCGATTTCAGGTCCGATGGGATGAGCTGGGGCAGAAGAAAATGCCGGTATCGAAGCGGAAACAATGGTCGCCAGGGGAGTAGATTGGCGTAATCTGAGTTACGTTTTCGGCTCGCGCGACACGAGCCGTGCGATGCAAGGAGAGATCGATGGTAAGAATGATTGCTGTAAAAGGGGCGATTGCGTTGCTTATTGCCGTGCTGATCGGCTGTGGCGGTGGCGGGACCGGTGGAGTTGGCCCAGCACCCGATCCCGGCCCCGGCCCGTCGCCGAATCCCGATCCGGGACCATCGCCCGATCCCGATCCTCGCATCGACACCGATCTCACCAAAGTTCCCAATGGCCTCGGGGTCGACATACGGACTTCGATCGCCCCGGACAGCGAATGGAATCTGCTTGCCGAGGCTGGTTTCAAGCTCGTGCGCTTCAATATGCACTGGTCCTCGGTCGAGAAGAGTAAGGGGGTCTACAACTTCAAGCAAGACGGACAGGATTACGATCGACTCGTGGAGGCCATGGCGAGCCGTGGAGTTCGAGTCTCCTTCCACTTGGCCTATGAGAATCCGCTCTACGATCAAGGCTATGCCCCATACACGGCCGAGGGCCGGGCCGCCTTCGCGCGGTTTGCCAAGGCCTGCGCTGCCCGGTACAAGGGCGAGTTCATTATCTGGGAGATTTGGAACGAGCCGAACGTAGACCAGTTTTGGCGAGATGCGCCGAAGAGCACGACGCCCCGGCACGTGCTCTATGCAGAACTGGCTCGCGAGACAATTCTCGCCATGCGGCAGGCCGATCCTAACGCCTTCATCCTAGGTCCCGCAGTCGGGCCGCTCGATCGACCTGAGGCGTGGGAGTTCATTCGCGAAATGGGGAGGACTGGAGTGCTCGCAATGGTCGACGGCGTATCGGTCCATCCTTATCGCTCGACGGCGCCTGAGACCGTAATGCTCGACTATGACTGGCTCGATGATATCATCCGCCAGAACGTTCCTTCGGGCAAGCCTGTGTTCAACACCGAGGTCGGTCGCTCGACGGGAGTTTATCCTGGCGTGCCCCGAATCAGCGAGGACCAGCAGGCTCAAAGGTTGGTGCAGACTTACTTCGTCGACCAAGCCCATGGGGTGCCGTTGACGGTTTGGTACAACTGGGCCGACCTCGGCCCGAATCGCGACGAGGTTCACGATAACTTCGGTGTGGTGACGTACAGTCGCGATCGGCTCAAGCCCGCATACCATGCCGCGCGGACGCTCTCGACGATGTTCCGTGGCTTTCGATTCGCCGAAGCGATCGACCGAGGCTTGCGAGGGGCATATGTACTGAGGTTCGAGAAGGACGGAGAATCCCTCCTCGTTCTTTGGGCGGCCAACACGATGCTGTCGAGCTTCGACGTTCGGATTCCCGCGGGAACCTGGCAGATCGTCGATATCTACGGTGCGCCAGGGGCAACGATCGAGGCCGATGGTGGCGCGTCCACGATCGCGCTAACCGAGAAGCCGATTTACCTGCGCCAGGTTGGCAAGTAATCCTGGTATCTAAGCGGCAAATGGCGGATAATAGCGCCATGTCGAACGAACGGATTCTCGATGGCAGCGGCCTCACCCGCCGCGAACTCTTGGCGGCTGGCGCCGGCGCAGTAGCTGGAAGCTCATTGCTCGGCGCTCTCTCAGGCTGTGGCGGCTTCGTGGGCAGCGAAGCGGGGCCCCTCGATTCGTACGTGCTCGACGTCGCGTTTCGCGATCTCGTTATCGGCGGCCGGCAGTGCCGACTGAGGTGCTACAACGGCATGATTCCCGGGCCGACGATCCGGACGGCGCCCGCGCATCGGTTGAGGGTGAAGATTCAAAACGGTCTCCCGCCGAACAAGCCGCTCCCAGGAGCCATGGCCGGCGGCGGGCACGTGATGGGCAGAGCAACGGATCGAGAAGACGTGTATCGCCAGAACACGCCCCACATGTTCAACAGCACCAACGTCCATTATCACGGCCTTCAGATCAAGCCGCACCTGTTCGATCCGCTGGGGACGACGCAGGGCGACGCGCCCATGCTGGAGATCGCTCCGGGCAAGGACTTCACCTATGAGTTCGCCATTCCGGGCAATCACCCGAGCGGCATGTATCTCTATCACCCGCACTTCCACGGGTCCACGCTGCTTCAGGTGGTAAACGGTATGGCCGGCGTGATCATCGTCGAGGGACCCATCGACCGGGTGCCAGAGATAGCGGCCGCGCGAGACATTCCGATCGCGATCACCGACCTCGGACTCTTCCCGTCGATCGACAACCCCAACATTTGGACCAACGATCCCACGCCGGGCAAGTTCTTCAACCAGCAGACCGGTCTGCCGCTGGACGGATATGGACTTGGCGCCTACATGATCCAGCAATTCCTCGTGAACGGCAATCCTGTTTACGAATACGACTTCACCACCGGCAATCAGGTCAATCGCCAACTGCCCGTCGACCGCATTTCGATTCGCCCCGGTGAGGTGCTTCGGCTGAGGTTCGCCAACGCGACGAGCGATACGTTCATGCCGGTCGTGATCGAAGGCCACACGATGCACGTGATCGCCTACGACGGGATCAACGTGCTTCATCCGAGGCCTAAACCCTATGTCCCAGGCATTGCGCAAGCCGAACTAGCGCCCTTCAACCGGGTGGAGTGCCTCATCAAGGGAGGCGCCCCCGGCGTCTATCAGGTTCTCCAATTGGCGCAGAGCGAGCAGTTCGCTCCGGTGCCCGAGAAGGTCCTCCTCGAGATCGTCGTCGAAGGCCAGCCGATGGACATGCCTTTGCCGACCTCGCTGCCGCTACCCGAGCGCGAGTACCCTCTGCCGACCGCTGCGGATGTCACGGGTTACCACGGCGTCCAGTTCTCCGTTCAGTTCCCGTATCCGCAGCTTCCCACCGGAGTCGGGTTCCTGCTCAACGGGCTGCTGTACGACGAGTACCGCGTCGATCACGTTTCGCGACTCGGGGGCGTAGAGGACTGGACGCTGACCAACATCAGCCAGGAAGGCCATCCCTTCCATCTCCACGTGAACTCGTTCCAGGTGATATCGATCAACAACGTCTTCTTAGATGAGACGATGATCATGGACACTATCTGGTTGCGACCCAATCAGCCGATCGTGATCCGGGTTCCGTTCCGGCAGTGGACCGGCAAGTCGGTCTACCACTGCCACATCCTGCCCCATGAGGATACGGGCATGATGCAGAACTTTAACATCCTTCCGTAGGCGGCGCAGGTGACTTCCTCGCCTCATCGCGAGGGAGTCACCGTGCCACAATCGGCTTGTGGCGGGATTCGACAAGCTGACGGGCAAGATCGCGATCTACAACGACGACAACGTCGACACGGACCGCATCATCCCGGCCAGATTCCTCTCGATGGTAAGCAAGGCCGGATATGGCGAGCTTGCATTCAAGGACGTGCGCGGCGCGGACTTCCCGCTCGACCATCCCGATGCGGCCGGGGCCGAGATTCTGGTCGTCGGGACCAACTTCGGCTGCGGCTCCTCGCGCGAGCATGCCGTATGGGCGCTCCAGCAGGCTGGCTATCGCGCGATCATCGGCCGCCGAACCGCAACTTCGCCTGGATTCAGCGACATCTTTCGCCAGAACGCCGCGAACTGTGGCCTCCTCTTGGTCGAGCTCGACGAAGAGGCGCATCGGCATCTCGTCGAGGCAGGAATCGGAGCGGAGGCGACCGTCGACCTTCCTCACCAGCACATCTCCGTTCACGGTCGAGGGTTGCCCTTCGAAATCGACTCGGCGACGAAGGCACAGATGATGGCGGGCCTCGACCTCATCGGAACGACGCTGATCTACTCGGACCAGATCTCCCAATTCGAGGGCCGATCGACCGCCTTCGTCCCTCCTCGCTAGGTTGGGTTCTGCCGTCGGTTGTCCGACAATTTCTCGCAGTGCTCGAACGGGCGAGTCGGCTTGTTCGGGTATCACAAGGCAGTCGGAAACGTTGAGCGAGAAGCGAACGTACCGTAACCTTAGCGGTTCGCCGCAACTGGAGTCGACTTGAACAGAGCAGCCCGTACCCTTCTCGTGACCGTCGCGGTGGCCTTCATCGCGATCATGATTATGAACGCCGTGAATCCCCTCGCCCTGGGGATGGGTGGACGTAAGACGATTGCACTCGAGACTTCTCAGCTGACCGAGAAAATCAAGGGCGGACAGATCGAAAAGGCGAACTGGCAACAGAACGAGATCTCAGGCACCTTGGCCGACGGCAAAACCCGGTTTACCGCGACCGTGCCTCCCCCGAACGATCCCGCGGGCGCCGAGTTGCTGAAGCTTCTCAACGAGTACAAGGTGCCCTATAACATCGAGAAGCCGCCGATCAGCGCCGGAGTGATCGGATTCCTCTCGATGTTCGCGGTGCCGGCTATCTTCATCTTCCTCATTTGGTTCTTTTTCATCCGCCCTGCGCAAGCCGGTGGGAACCAGGCCCTAAGCTTCGGTCGAAGCAAAGCCAAGCGCGTCGGCGAGACTGGGACGAAGATCACCTTCGAGGACGTCGCCGGCATCGACGAAGCAAAGCAGGAGCTTTACGAGATCGTCGATTTCCTAAAGAACACCAAGAAGTACGTGGCGCTCGGAGCGAAGATTCCGAAGGGCATTTTGCTGACCGGCCCTCCCGGTGTCGGCAAGACTCATCTGGCGCGAGCCATCGCAGGCGAAGCCGGCGTGCCGTTCTTCCACATCAGCGGCTCTGATTTCGTGGAGATGTTCGTCGGCGTCGGTGCGGCCCGCGTTCGCGACCTCTTCGAAACCGCGAAGGCTCACCGGCCCTGCCTGATCTTCGTCGACGAAATCGATGCTGTCGGCCGGCAGCGAGGCGCCGGTCTCGGCGGCGGTCACGACGAGCGCGAGCAGACCTTGAACCAGCTTCTCGTGGAGATGGATGGCTTCGACCCGAATGCCGGGGTCATTCTGATCGCGGCGACCAACCGACCCGACGTACTCGATCCTGCCTTGTTGCGACCCGGTCGATTCGACCGGCAATTGGTAGTCGACCCGCCCGACGCACGAGGGCGCGAAGCGATATTGCTGATCCACTCAAAGGGCAAGCCCTTGGATCCAGACGTCAACATGGAGACCGTCGCCAAGCGGACCCCAGGCTTTACCGGCGCCGATCTGGCCAACTCTCTAAATGAGGCAGCCCTCCTTGCTGCTCGGCGGAATCAGAGCCGGATCACGATGCTCGACGTCGAGGAGGCTCTGGATCGCGTCATGGCTGGTCCTCAGCGCAAGTCTCGCGTGATCGACGCGAAAGAGCGCGAAGTGATCGCCTACCATGAGGCGGGGCACGCGATCGTCGGCGAACTCCTCGAGGGATGTGACCCAGTACACAAAGTCACGATCTTGCCGCGCGGTATGTCGCTTGGCTCCACATGGCAACTGCCCGAGCAGGATAAGTTCATCGAGAACGAACAGGAACTCCTCGACGACATTTGTGCGTTGTTGGGTGGCCGTGAAGCCGAGGAGGTCGTCTACGGAACCGTCTGGACGGGATCGAGCAGCGATCTCGAGCGCGTGACCCGTATCGCTCGGGCAATGGTGACTCAGTTCGGCATGAGCAAAAGGCTCGGGACACTCGCGATCGGGCGGCGTTCGAGCAATCCGTTCCTCGGGCGTGACTACTACGAGGAACGAAACTATAGCGAGGACGTCGCCAAGCTCATCGATGATGAAGTCCACAACATCGTGTCCTCCTGCCGGGATCGCACCAAGAAGATATTGCTCGAAAACAGGGACAAGCTGGATGCGATGGTCAAGGCCTTGCTGGAGCGGGAAACTCTCAATCGCGAGGACTTTCTGCTCGTACTCGGGGGCAAGGCTCTTCCCCCGATGAGGCCGGCTCTCGATTCTCCGGCGCAGGACACGGGAGCTGAGGGCAAGGACGCCGACAAGAGCGCCAAGCGTGTTCCGCCGCCGCGTTTCGAGCCCGATCCAGCCTGAGCCATTGCGCTGACACCTACGGTCTTTCGCGGGCCGCGAGAATCGCGGCCGCGACTTCGATGGCACGCCGTGTAGCGCGCACATCGTGCGCCCGGATCATCCGAACTCCCGCCGCTTGAGCCAAGACCTGTGCCGCGAGCGTGCCCTCCAGCCGGTCGTGAACCGGGGCTGGCTCGCCTCCAGAGCCCACAAGGCGGCCGAGGAAAGATTTGCGACTCACTCCTACGAGGACCGGAAACCCCGAATCGACGAATCCGTCGAGATGAGCCAGCAATTCGAGGTTGTGGCTCAAGCTCTTTCCGAAGCCGATTCCGGGATCGATCCAGACGCCCGCCGGATCGACGCCGGCTTGGAGAAAGACCGCCGCGCGTTCGAGCAAGTAGTCGAGGACTTCGGTAACGACATCGCCGTAGGTCGGCTTGTCCTGCATCGTGCGAGGCTCACCTTGCATGTGCATCAAACAAACGGCGATCCCATCCGTGTTCCCGCACAGCTCGATCAATTCCTGGCTACTTCCAGCGGTCACGTCGTTCACCATGACGGCGCCGGATTGGATCGCGGCATAGGCGACTTGCGCTTTGGAGGTGTCGATCGAGACCGGGATTGCCTGGGAAGCGAGACCTCGAACGACGGGCTCCACGCGACGCAGTTCCTCCTCCAAGTCCACCGGACCGGCGCCCGGCCGGGTGGACTCGCCGCCGACATCGATGATGTCGGCTCCCTCCTCGTACATTCGAATCCCTGCCTCGATCGCTGTGGCGGAGGATTCGTAGATTCCACCATCACTGAAACTATCCGGAGTGACGTTCAAAATCGCCATCAGGGCGGGACGGTCAGGCGGTGCGACGAAGGGCACTGACCGATTGTGATAGGAATGCGGAATAAAATTGATGGGACGAAGGGCACGAATACGGGGAGTGTTCGCGTAACATGAACTAGGCTCGATGGGGTCCCGAAAACTAAAACTATGAAAGCGATGCTCAAAACGCTCGGGCTGGCAGCCCTTCTCGTCTTCGCGGTTTCTCCCGCGCTCGCTCAGCCGAGCGGCTCGACCAGGAAAGATACAGCGACGCTCACCACCGAAGACAAACAGAAAGTCCTCGACGACATGTCCCGGATTCTCACGACCAGGGCCTATGTCCCAGGCTATGACTTCACGAAGTGGGATGAGTACATCACCAAGCAGAAAGCGGAGATCGACGCGGCCAAGACTCCCGGCGAGTTCGCCGCCGTCATCAACAAGGGCTTCGCGACCTTCGGCCTCAGCCACATCACGCTGGCCACGCCCGAGGCTAGCCAGGCGATGCGTGAGCGCAAGATGGTGGGCCTCGGCGTTCGCATCGCGACGATCGAGGAAGGTGTTCGACTCGAATACATCTTCGAGAACTCGGGTGCGGCGGAAGCAGGGCTCGAGGTTGGCGACATTATCGTCGAGGTCGGCGGTCAGAAGCCCCGTGGCCGTGAGGCCTTTATCGGTGACGAGGGCACCAAGGTCGATATCAAGGTCAAGAGGGCCAGAACTGGCGAGGTAAAACCCTTCTCAGTCACTCGAAAGAGCTTCTCCACCGTCCTTCCCGAGACGCTTGCCTGGCCAGAGAAAGATGTCGCGGTTCTCACGGTTCCGGACTTCATGACCTACAACACGAGCCGCGTCGATGGGTTCATCAAGGAAGCCAACGGCAAAGCGAAGCTGCTGATCGTAGACCTTCGGGGCAACGGCGGCGGGCGCGTCCTTTTCTTGCAGCACCTCGCCGGCCGGCTCTTCCCGAAGGGCGCGGTGATGGGCACGTTCATCAATAAGGCCACGGTTCAGCGATTCGTCGAGGAGAAGAAGGGCTCGGAGAAGGATCTCAAGGCGATTGCCGAGTTTTCGAAAGACAAGGTCACCGGGATCCGCGGCGAAGGCTCGCCGATGTTCTCTGGCCAAGTCGCCTGCCTCGTCAATGGCGGCAGCGGGAGTGCGTCCGAGATCATGGCAGCCGGGATACGCGAAATCTCTGGTGGCGTGATCGTCGGAACGAAGTCGGCTGGAGCGGTGCTCGCCTCTCTCATGCAGCCGATCTCCAACGGATTCCTTCTCCAGTATCCGTTCCAGGATTACGTGACGCTCAAGGGGCTCCGCCTGGAAGGCAACGGCGTGGCGCCGGATATCGAGGCTGAGACGCCTCGACCGGGCGAACCCGACAAAGGCGTGACCGCTGCAATCGATTGGTTCCGCAAGAAGGACACCGCGGCCAAGAAGGGCTAGCCGATTTCCTCGACCTGCGTGACGGGTCCTCCGCAATGCGGAGGACCCGTTTTTCGTGGAATCGACGGTCCTGGGCCTTTCCGGTAACGTGAAGCCGCGGGGCGCGTTTATAATGTAGGCAAACTCTAGATGAGGAACAACAAAATGCGCTGGCTCGCGATGATGGTAGCCGTGGGTAGTCTGGCGTTGGGCTCGGTCTCATTCGCCAACGACGACTTGTTAGGAAAAGGTGGAGGCAAGAGCAAGGGAAATTCGGGCTCTGGTCAGTCCGGTGGTCAACGCTCGCCGGATAAGGGTAGTCCTCCGAAAGCGCCAGACCGTGCTCCCGATCGCGGCAGCCCGCAGAAGGGCCCGGATCGCGGCAGTCCACCCAAGGCTCCCGACCGTGCTCCCGATCGTGGCAGCCCCCAGAAAGGCCCGGATCGCGGCAGTCCACCCAAGGCTCCCGACCGTGCTCCTGATCGTGGCAGCCCCCAGAAGGGTCCCGAACGGGGAGATTCCGGAAAATCTGGTGGCAACCCGGGCTTGGGCAAGGGCAGCGGTAGCGGCAATCCTGGTCTCGGCAAAGGCAACTCGGGCGGCAACTCCGGTGGAGGAACCCGTCCGGAACGACCGCCGCTCCAGACTCCCCCGCCTCGAAGCGGTGGCGATCGTTCGCCGGATCGGATACCCGATCGAGTGACCCCGCCTAGCCAGGGCAGCCGAAACGATGCCGGTCTGGGCCGTCAACGAGACGGTGGCCGGATCTCGATCGACGATCGTTCCGATCTCAAGATGCGGGACGACATGTTGAGCCGTCGACCCCAGGGTCGTCTCGGGCAGCCGAACTACCAAGGCAACAACAACCTGAACGCCGAGCGTGGTCGGCTCGTCCAGCCGCAGGCAATCGGTCGAGTGCCGATCGACCTTCGCAAGGGCAGCCTCGAAAGCCAGGTCCTTCGCGAAGGCTCGCCAGAGCGCGTGCCGAACCGGGGTCGCAACGACTACTGGAACGACTACAACTGGCGCTCGGGCTATTGCCAGTACGATCGGCAGTGGCGCGACAGCTTTTTCGTCTACCCGTACTACTCCTTCTCGTTTGGGAATCGGTGCGCGGTGTCGCCTTGGTACTACTATCCGAACCTGCCCGGCTATCTCGACATCACTCGATGCCGATTCGGCGGATTCGGGCTCCAGATCACTTGGACCAACAGCTACGACTGGAACCGATGGGATCGCTCCGATCGCTACGGGAGCAACTACGAACTCGGGCGAGCGATCGACGACATTCGACGGGCGTTCGAGCGAAACGACTATCGTGCGCTGGGCAACCTGATCCCAGGTCGCAGCGAAGTCTACGTGAAGCTCAACGACGGCTATGGCTACTACCTGCGCGGCGACGACTTCTATGACCTGATGGTGGACAACATCTCGGGCACCGACACTCTGAGGTACACGATCCTCGAATCGAAGTGGGGCTCGCGAGGTGAGGCTTCCATTTGGGCCTCGCACGAGTTCTACGATCCATGGGGACGAAGACAGTGCGTGTATCATCGATTCACGCTGACGGGTGACCGGTACGGCTTCTCGATCGCAGAGTTCGAGGTCAGCCCGGACCGCTTCCGCTGGTAGGTGCTTCAGGACAGAGAGCCCCGTCCCCTCTGGGACGGGGCTCTCTGCGTTTAGCCGTGCTCCCCTTCGATGGTCGGATCGGCAGCTGCGTGGCGCTTGTTCATCCAGAGGATCGGGGCGAAGGCGAGGTTCACTGCCGCAATCGCGGCGGCCAGATAGAGAATCGCCGTGCCGCCGTTCCATTCGACGACCTCGCCCAGGAAGGACACCCCGAGCAAGACAATCACGATGCCGATCAGCTTGTACTTGAGATCGTCGAGAGAGTGGAATCTGAGCCACTTTGGCATCGGCAGGCTCTCATCGATGAAGAGCTGGTAGAGGCCTAGCGCGATGATGTACAAGACCGTCCCGAGGAGATACAAGTCGATGAACTCGGTCGCCTGTGCCGCCAGATACGTCGCCCCTTTGTGGTCGAACTCGGGCGAGCCGAAGGTCTCCCAGATAAGGTGGCCCACGGAGATCGTGGCGTAGACGTAAGTGCAAATCGAGCAAGCGATGATCCCGATCACGGCTAGGACGACGGCAAAACGGGTGGCATGGAGAAAGCGGCGCATGGGACAGGTCCGGACGCAGACGAGCATACCGAACCGCACGGTGTGCTAAAACGATCCGAAATGGGGAAGGCGACGTTCCAGATTTGGCGCGGCGACGCGACGAACGGCCGGTTCGAAGAGTACACGACCGATGTCGGCGACGGGATGGTCGTCCTCGATGCAGTCCATCTCATCCAGGCAGAGCAGGCTCCCGATCTCGCGGTTCGTTGGAACTGCAAAGCGGGGAAGTGTGGCTCGTGCAGCGCAGAAGTGAACGGCAAGCCTCGGCTGATGTGCATGACGCGTCTTGACGATCTCGATCTCACACGTCCCGTACGCATCGAGCCGATGAAGGCCTTTCCGCTCGTCAGGGACCTGGTGACCGACGTCTCTTGGAACTACGCCGCCAAGAAGAAGATCAAGCCGTTCAAGCCCCGCAAGCCCGACGCGGCGGACGGCACTTGGCGGATGCTGCAAGAGGACATCGACCGTCCGCAGGAGTTCCGCAAGTGCATCGAGTGCTTTCTCTGTCAGAACGTCTGTCACGTGCTGCGAGAGCACGAGAAGTTCGATGAGTTCATCGGGCCACGGCTCTTCGTCTACAGTGCCGCCCTCGAGATGCACCCCCTGGACGTCGAGAACCGATTATCCGATCTCAAGAAGCAAGATGGCATCGGCTACTGCAACATCACCAAGTGCTGCACGGTGGTTTGCCCCGAGCACATTACGATCACCGACAACGCCATCATCCCCCTCAAAGAGCGCGTCGTGGACGCGTTCTACGACCCTATAGCGCGGCTGTTTCGTTTTGCTCGGTCGGAATAGGTACATTGGGTCTGGTGGTCGAATACAAGCGCATCTCGACAGAGGCGATCCCCCAGGCATTGACGCTCGCAGAGCGGTACCGACTGCTTAACCAGCCCGAGCAGGCTGCCAGCATCTGCCACGACGTTCTGGCGGTCGACCCTTCGAATGCCGACGCCCTACGGACGCTGTTTCTGGCAACGACCGAGCAGTTCGCGATGCGGCGAGGGCCGACGGTGGGCGAGGCTCACGCTCTGGTCGACCGAATGGCCTCCGATTACGATCGGGCGTACTACGGCGGAATCGCGTGCGAACGCTGGGCCCGAGCAAAGTTGCAGGAAGGGGGGCACGACAAGATGGTCGCCGACTGGATCCATCGAGCAATGGAAAGGTACGAGGAAGCCGAGGCCATCAGGCCCCAGGGTAACGACGATGCCATGCTCCGCTGGAACGCTTGTCGACGGCTGCTCGAAAGGCTGCCGGAAACTGCTGCGGAAGAGGGTGTCGCCGATTACGGCGACTAGAGGTCGACCTCCGAACGGTCGCCCTGGTACGCCGTAATGACGCTCTCTGGTGCGCCCTCCATCTCGACCTTGCCTCCGCGAAGCCAGACGCAACGGTCGGCGATTTGACGCACCGACTCCATGTTGTGGGAGACGAAGAGTATCGTCCCACCGCTTCGGCGGAAGTCCTCGATGCGCGCGTAGCATTTCTGCTCGAACGCGAAGTCGCCCACCGCGAGGACTTCGTCGACGATCAAGATGTCGGCATCGACATGGACCGCTACCGCGAAGCCGAGACGTGCGAGCATCCCGCTGGAGTAGGTCCGAACCGGGGAGTCGATGTGGTGCTCCAGTTCGGCGAACCTCACGATGTCGGCCATCCGTGCCTGGACCTGCTTGCGCGTGAGCCCGAGAATGATGCCGTTGAAGACAACGTTTTCGACGCCGGTAAGATCGGGATGGAATCCCGCTCCCAATTCCAGTAGCGGCGCGATCCGCCCGTTGACGGCGATCGATCCACTAGTTGGTCGGTAGATGCGCGAGATGAGGGAAAGCAGAGTGCTCTTGCCTGCGCCGTTGCGGCCCACCAGCGCGACACACTCGCCGCGCCCCACCTGGAGGTTGACGCCGTCGAGGGCGACGAAATGCTCGAGCTTCCGTCTACGCCACCAAAGCAGAGCCGTCTTCAAGGAAGCAGCTCCGCTATGGCTGAGCAAAAACTGCTTGCGCAACCCATCGACCGAGAGGGCGATATCGTTCGCCACGAATGCTGATCATGACGCTTCGACGACGGCGCTCGCACGGGACTACACTTCCTTGTGCTCAAAGTCAGGTGCTCAGACGAGGGCGATACGTCGCAGATGGAACAGGCGCTGCGCGGGTGCGCCGAATACGTCTCGGATGGCAGCGCAGACGTCTTGGTGGCAGGCAGGCCGGAGGAGACGCTGCTCGATGAACCGGCACTGAAGGCCGTTGTCGTGCCATTTGCGGGAGTCCCCAGCGTGACGCTTGAACGAATGCAGCGGCGACGGCATCTGGCTCTCTACAACCTGAGCTTCAACGCCCCGATCGTCGCCGAACTCGCTCTAGGGCTCCTCGTCGCCGCCGCCCGAGGCATCGCAAGCGGGGATCGAGCTTTGCGTGAAGGTCGATGGCAAGGGCGGCAGGACGACTTCGTGGGAGTTCACCTTTCCGGCCGAACGGCGACCATTCTCGGCTACGGATCGCTGGGCCGCCGCGTCGGAGTGGCACTCGAGGCGCTCGGCGTCCACGTGCTGGGCGTCGCAAGAACCAGTCGTGCGGGGGCCTTCGGCTTCGATGAACTCGACCAGTGCTTGGACGCCTCGAACTTCCTGTTCATCTGTGCACCGTCCACGTCGCAGACGCGAGGGGCGATCGAACGAGCCCGCATCCAGCGCTTGAGGCCACCCCGCATCCTCGTCAACGTCGGCAGGGGCGACATCGTGGACGAAGAGAGCCTCTACGAGGCCTGCAGGGACGGCACCCTCTTCGGTGCCGGGCTGGACGTTTGGTATGCCTACCCCGGCGAAGAATCGTCTCTCGTGATGCCTAGCCAATACGCATTCCATGAGCTAGGGAACGTCGTCATGAGCCCTCACCGCGGAGGTGCCTCCGATCGTACCGAGGAACTGCGTGCCCTGGCGCTGGCCGATTTGATCGAGGCTCTTGCGCGAGGCGAGAAGCCCCGATCCGTAGACGTCGACGCAGGTTACTGACTAGAATCGAGGGAAAATGAAGCGAGAGGAATCGTTCGACCTGCACGTAACGGTCCCGATGGCCATCGATGCGATTGTTCATGCCTTTGCCACTGTTCGCGGCTGTAGCTTTCACCGGGTCGAGGCCAATGGGGTGGTTCGCGGCAGCACCTCGTTCAACTTGGCCACGTATGGCGAGGCCCTGACCGGTTGGGCGGTGCCGCTCGGGGCGACCACGAGCCGAGTCACCATCGTCGCCGAGGACTCGATGCCGCTGCAGCTATTCGACTGGGGCCGAAAGCGTAAGATGCTCGAGAAGCTGCGCTTGGCGGTCTGCGATCGGGCGGCGAGCGCAGCAACAGCGCATCCCGAGGTGCCGCCTCCTCCGTTCATCCGATAGGACTTGGATCAGCAAAGCCGCAGCTGTACAATGGAGAGGCTATGAGAATCATCAGACTCGTGGCTCTCCTGGGTCTCGTCGCCGGTGGGGCGTGGGCGGTCGTTCAAGAGACTCCCTATCTTGCTCTTGGCGAGAAGGCCCCACCCTTTGCGGGAAAAGGGACGGACGGCAAGGATTACGATCTTGCTGCTCTGACCAAGGAGAAGCCTGTTTTCGTCGTGTTTTGGAAGGAACGGTGCCCCCACAACAAAAGCGCATCGGAGCTGATCAACACCATCCAGCAAGCCTATGCCGGCAAAGTTCAAATGGTGGGCGTGGTCAACGCAAGCGGTGACGGCGCGAAGTCCTGGGTGGACCAGTTCGGGCTGAAGTATCCGCTGTTGCCGGATCAGTCGAAAGAGACCATCAGAGCCTACAAGGTCGTGTACTCGATCTGCACCATGCAGATCGGCGTCGATGGCAAGATCGTCAAGGTGTTCGAAGGTTACGGCGCCGACGCCATGAAGCAACTGAGCGAGGCGATGGCAGCGGTGGCCGGGGTGCAGCCGGCATCCGTCGATCTGACCGGCGCGCCGGGACGGCGAACATGGGGGTGAGCCTACTAGACCCGAGCCCCTGGTCAGGGGTTTCAACCGAAAGAGCCCGATCCTGCGATCGGGCTCTTTCGGTTTACCGCTCAGATCTCCATCAATTCGGCGTCTTTCTTTTTCTGGAGGTCATGGGCCTCGGCGACGAACTTGTCGGTCATCTTCTGGATCTTGGCCTCGAACGCCTTCTCGTCGTCTTCTCCAATCTCCTTGTTCTTCATGGCCGCCTTGAGATGCTCGTTGGCGTCCCGGCGAACGTTCCGAACTGCCACGCAGGCCTGTTCAGCCCGATTGTTGACCTGTTTCACGAGTTCCTTGCGCCGGTCTTCGGTCATTTGGGGAAAGTTGAGACGGATGCAGATCCCATCGCTGCTCGGGTTGATTCCGAGGTCGCTCTTTTGTATCGCCTTCTCGATCGTGCCGAGCATCGACTTGTCGTAAGGGGTGATCATCAGCTGTCGGGGCTCGGGCACCGTGATGTTCGCCATCTGGTTCAGGGGTGTCTCGACGCCGTAGTACTCGACGTGCACACGCTCCAGGACGACGGGATTGGCTCGACCCGTTCGGTAGGTCGAAAAGTCGTGCACCATCGCGTCGATGGCTTGCTTCATGCGCCTCTCGGCATCCTTGAGAATGTCCTCAACCATTCGCTAATCTCCTCCCAGCAGGGTGCCGACCCCGGTCTCGCCGCCGACGGCGCGAAGCATCGCCCCCTTCTGATTCAAGTCTAACACGATGACCGGCAGTTTGTGCTCGCGGCACATGGTGAAAGCAGTCTGGTCCATGATCGCCAGTTGCTTGGCGATAGCCTCGGAATACTGAAGCTTGTCATACCGGACCGCATCGGGGAACTTCTTCGGGTCCTTGTCATAGATGCCGTCCACCTTCGTCGCCTTGAGGAGGCACTCGGCCTCTACCTCGAGGGCTCGTAGCACCGCCGCGGTATCGGTCGTGAAGTAGGGATTGCCGGTCCCTGCTGCGAAGACGACCACACGACCCTTTTCGAGGTGCCGCACGGCGCGCCGGCGGATGAAGGGCTCGGCCACTTGGCTGACTCCGATCGCGCTCTGAACGCGTGTCGGAACGCCGAGCTTCTCGATCGCTGCCTGGAGGGCCAAGGCGTTGATGATCGTGCCCATCATCCCCATCTGGTCGGCGACGGTACGATCGATTTCCCCCTCTGTGCTGAAGACATCGCCCCGAATGAAGTTGCCGCCACCAACGACGACCGCGGTGGCGACGCCGAGACTTTGGACGTCGACGATTTCACCGGCGATGTAGGCGATGGTCCTGGCGTCGAGGCCGAACCCGATCGGGCCAGACAAAGCCTCCCCGCTGATCTTCAGAAGTACACGACGAAAGACGGGCTCGATCATGGGGTGGACACCTGAATCGAGTGTACCGCGCACTCGGGCCCTCGTATTCTTGCCGAATCTGCCGCTAAGGCCGCCCTAAGGACTGGTCCTAGGCTACCTATAATATTTACCGGTTCACACGAGGAATCAGTACCGAACGGTGCTCTGGAACCCCGGTAATCGTAGCGAAATGCATGGCTTTTTCCGCCGGTATCTCAAAAGTGCGGGCAAGTATGGAACGAGATACGCAGGCGGTAAGTCAATACAAAACGAAGATGGGGTGGGTTCATGGCAATGCCTAGTATATCGAGATCAGAAATGGGGCCGCGAGGCGTCCGACTGACACCGACCGAGGTGAAGGTCCTCTCGCTCATCGCACAAGGCCATTCGAGCAAAGAAGCCGCTGAGAAACTTGTGGTATCGAAGCGCACGGTCGACTTCCACCTGGCTAATATCTACGATAAGCTCCAGGTGAACAACCGAGTGCAGGCGCTCCGCATGGCGACGCGGCTTGGACTGATTCCTTTCGAGCCTATCTTTGGCCACGCCAACGGCGAGGCTTAAAGCTTACTCCGCTCGAAAGACGTGGATAATGGGCCCTGCATCCTCTGGGTGTAGGGTCCCATTCTTTTATGAATTTGTTATGAATTCGAATTCATAGACCAGCGAGACTTGTCAGTGACGTCGCGCGAATTTGCGACCTTTAAGCCAGCAAGGGATGGGGTGGTGCCGCAGGCCGGACTTGAACCGGCGACCCAAGCATTTTCAGTGCTTTGCTCTACCAACTGAGCTACCGCGGCAGGAATGGCGAGGATGACGGGATTTGAACCCGCGACCTCCGGCGTGACAGGCCGGCGCTCTAAACCGCTGAGCTACACCCCCGTGCTTTTCGGCGAACGGGAGTATGGCACAAGCCCGGGCCGAATGCAACATGCAAGGTCCTTTGGCTACCGACGGCTGTCAGGATTGCCGGGAAGCGATCGGGCTTTGACCAGCCTCTCGCGGTGGTCGTTGAACATGCAGATCGAGCGCACTCCGAAAACGTTGGCAACCTGAACCGCCTGCTCCCACCTCTGCGGGTTCAGCTTCTCATCCAGGCATCGCTCCCCCTCGTATCGGGCGCAGTCTCTGCAGTCCATCTCAGTGTAACTGACGCGCCTCCATCGGCGAAGGGCGCACGGCAGGTAGACAAACATACCCTATGCGGTGAAGCGACCTTCCCGTCGATAACGGGGTCCAGCGCGATTTTCGCACAAACGGCAAGGCGGCAGAACCAGCCGCAGGCGTAGCACCTGGCGTCGCGAGAAGAAATCCCGACCTAGCGGCGCTCAGCCGCGGCCTCGCGATTGATGGTGACGGTGGGCCATCCGCCACGCCGTGCCATGCAGGGAAGAGTAGAGGCTTGCCCTCGCCGTAGGCCAAGACGGCGGGGGCTCTTTTTGCTAGAGACCCGAGGCAGCGAAGGCTTGTTCGAGGTCGGCGACGAGGTCCTCCGGGCTTTCCAGGCCGCAGTAGAGCCGGATTAGCCACCGCTCCTCCGGCCAGTCGATCGGGTGATAGGGCAGAGGAACGCACAGACTTTCGTGGCCCCCCCAACTCACGCCGAGTCGAAAGACCTTCAATGCATCGGCGAAGGCGAAGATGCGATCCTTTACTTGGCACTCCGGCATGAACGAGAGCAAACCCGTACTTCCCCGCATTTGCTTCTCCACGAGTGTGCGGTCTTCGTGCTCGGCCAAGCCGACGTGGAACACCCGCTCGATCCGCGGCCGTGCCGAGAGGTACCTGGCCACCGCGTTCCCACGGACCTGGCTTACCTCCATTCGAACGGCAAGCGTTCTCAGGCCGCGTAGAAGCAGCCAGGCCGGAAACGGTGGCAAGATTGCACCCAAGAGGGGCAATTCGCCCAGCATGATCCTCTTCATCCTTTCTCGATCCGTCGCAAGGGCGCCCGAGACGACGTCGCTGTGGCCGGAGAGATACTTCGTCGCGCTGTGAACGATGATGTCGACCCCGATGTCGTGCGGCGTTTGGAATACCGGCGAGGAGTAGCTGTTGTCCGCGATCGTCGTCACGCCCTTTTCCCTTGCGGCGCGGCAGATCGTTTCGAGGTCCTGGATGCGAAAGACGATACTGCTCGGCGACTCAAGATAGAGCACCTTGGTCGAGGGCCGGATCGCATCGATCAAAGCGTCTGCATCCGTCCCTGTAACGAATGTGTGCTCGATCCCGAAGCGGGGAAGGTACTCGGCGATGAATTGTCGCGTTGGGCCGTAGCATGTGTCCACGGCAACCACGTGGGCGCCCGCCTCGACTTGGCTTAAGATGGCCGCCGAGATCGCCGCCATCCCGCTACCGAAGACCATGGCCTCGTCGCAGTGCTCGAGCGCCGCTATCTTGCGGCAAACGAGGTCGACCGTCGGATTCGCGACGCGGCTGTAGTTGTAGAGGCCGGCGCCCTCGCCCGTATAGTCGAAGGACCTGGCGAAGTCTTCGCAGTTCTCGAAGACGAAGAGTGAGGTTTGGAAGATCGGTGGTGTCACGGCGCCGAGAACGGGATCCTCCTCGCCGAGGTGCTGCAGAATCCACTCGATGCTGGGCGCAGGATCGGACATCGGGCAGAGTATGGGCGAAAAAGCAAGCCTGAGGATCGGTGTTCTGCGGACCGATACTCCTACCGTGGAAAGCACACCGGTCAACGCGCCCTCCGTCCGCATCGGCGGACCGGTCACGCTGGTTATCCAGCGGGAGGGGGCGCCGTACGCGCTTCAGACCACCCTCAGGTCGGGCGATCCGCCGATGGTGACGGTGCCGATCGACCCGTTGACCAAGCGTGGCGAGAGAGTGCTCCTCTTGGCCCACGAGGGTACGACGATTCTTCGCGCACAGGCATCGGTGACCGACTGCCAGCGAACGGGTAGCCAATGGACCGTCCAACTGGCTCTCGATCAGTGGGAGCACGCGAATCGTCGGCGAGCGGAAAGGTACGAAGTCGAACTGGAGGCGACGGTCGAGACTGTCGTCGATGGCGCGTCCGGCTTCGATCCGAGGAAAGCGACCATCACCGAGTTGAGCAAGACTGGTGCTTGGGTTCAGACGGACCTTCTGCTCCCTCGCGGCGCCTTGGTGAAGTGGCAGTTCGCGGTGAAGGGAGCCTCGGCGCGCGGCCTAGCGCTCGTGATCCGATCCTGTCCCGTCCGTGGGGGCATGGCCCTCGAGTTCGTCGAGTTCATAGGCTCGGCCTACGGGACTATCGACAACTACCTCGAGCAGCACGCGGCGTAGGCGGTCGAACTCTTCGGGCGTGTTTGCGCTCCGGAAGTGCTCAGGATGGAGGCCCAGTTTGACTAAGTCGTCCTCACCCAGATACTGGACCCTCATCGCTTCTAGCCAGGCCATGACGCGAGTCTCACCCTTCATGCTGAGCCCCGACGCCGCGATCAGGGCGTTGGGTTGGTAGGCGGCGCAGAGCGGCTGAGGGCGCCCATCCAAGGCTGGCACGACCGCATCGAATCCTTGGTTTGCCAACAAATGGTCGACGAGTCGACGCGCATCGAGGCCTTCGAGCAGGACGGCATCACAAGCCGCCACGAAAACCGCATCGATCCCATCCGGGAGCCTCACGCCGGCGAGAGCGGCGAGCGGACCCGCGCCTGGTTCCTGATCGGACGACACCCGATAACCCTCAACCTCGCGCCCGAGCACGAGGACCGTAAAGCCGGCCCTGTCCAGTGTGCGACAAAGCCGCAGCCCGAGAGCCACGCCGCCGACAACGAGGTCCGCCTTGTTGGCTCCCATGCGGCGGCTCGATCCGCCGGTCAGGACGAGCGCGAGGAGGTTCATGGCCGAGTCTAACCGTTTGTCTGCGCCACAATGGGCCCGTGAATCCGTATCCGCGAACCTGGGTCGAGATCGACCTGGCCGCGCTGGCTTACAACCTTTCGCTGATTCGGCAGGCAATGTCCGATCCGAAGGTGAAGGTGGCGCTTGTTGCCAAGGCGGACGCTTACGGACATGGCCTGGTCCCGACGGCCCGCTTCGCCTTGCGAAATGGAGCGGAATGGGTTGCCGTGGCGACGGTTCAAGAGGGAATCGCCCTTCGAGACGCAGGCATCGACGACCCGATCGTGGTGATCTCGCCGATTTTGCCGATCGAGGCCGAACAGGCGGTGTTCTATCGACTCCGCGTCCTTGTCGAACGGGTAGAAACCGCAGTCGCCCTGAGCGCAGCCGCCCGAGAGCAGGATGCCGAGGCGATCGTCCATCTCGAGATCGAGACGGGGCTGGCCCGCTTCGGTTGCATGCCCGACGGGGCTCTCGAGGTCGCGTGCGAGATCGCTCACTTGCCAGCGGTTCGGCTGGAAGGAATCTCAACACACTTCGCCAACAGCGGACGCGACCCCGAGTTCACCCAGCTTCAGCTCGAGCGATTTCGCAGCGTGCTCGAGAAGTGCGAACGAGCCGGGATTTCATTCGATGTCGTTCACGCGGCCAACAGCGCCGGAGCGGTCCGCTATCCGGAGAGCCGGTTCGACCTCGTCAGGGTGGGGCTGGGCGCGTACGGCATCGAGCCCTACGGCCTGTTCGAAGGAATCGGCAGGCCAGTGATGACCTGGAAGGCAAGGGTCATGGCTTTACGCCAGCTTCCGAAGGGCGAGTCCGTCAGCTACGCGCGCACCTACTTCACGACGCGAGAGACCGTAGTCGCGACGTTGGGGGTCGGCTACGGAGACGGCTACCCCCGTTCGCTTAGCAACCGCGGCGTCGCGGTCCTCAATGGGGTCGAGGTTCCCGTCATCGGCCTCGTTTGCATGGATCAAGTCCTTGTCGATGCGACCGATCTGCCGCAGGTGAATCTGGGAGACGAAGCGATCCTGCTGGGTGGCCCAGTGCCCGCCGATAGACTCGCCGACCTGATCGACTCCACCCCCCACGAAATCACGACCCGGATCATGAGCCGCGTACCGCGGCGCTATCTCTTTCCGCCAACGTAACCGATGGAACCTCGTCTCATCGCCGTAATGGGGCCTACCGGAGTCGGAAAATCGGAGATCGCGGAGTGGCTTGCAGACCGTCTTGAGGCCCAACTCATCAATGCGGACGCCTTCATGGTCTACCGGGGCCTGGACGTGGGCACTAACAAGCCACGGGACAAGGAGCGCTACCTCCTTCTCGACCTCAAGGACCCGTGCGAGGAGATCGGGGTCGGAGAATGGGTCGGCCTCGCCATCGAAGAACTCCGACGCCTCTATGCGGAGGGGCGGTCGGCGATCGTGGTGGGTGGAACGGGGCTTTACGTTCGCGCCTTGTTCGAGGAATGGAGCAACCTTTACCCCCCGCCCGATCCCGACCTTCGCATGGCCCTGGAAGAAGAGCTTCGCGAGAAGGGACTCGAAGCGCTCGCCGATCGGTTGGGGCGATTCGCACCGGATGTGGCGCGGAAGACGGACTTGCGAAATCCCGTACGCGTACGGAGGGCTCTTGAGATTGTGCTCGGAGGAGCTAGGCCACTATCCTTCGTCCTGCCTGAGTTCCGGAAATGGAAGGTCGGCCTCGATTTGCCGGTGCCGGTGCTCGATGAGCGCCTCGATCGTCGTACCGTAAAATTGCTGGCAACTGGCTGGTTGGAGGAAGTACAATCGCTGGCCGAGAGGGGTGTGAACGCAGAATGTGCCGCCATGAGGGCCATCGGGTATCGTACTCTGCTCAGTGTCGTAGGCGGCGAAAGGGGCCTCGAAGAGGTCGAGCCGTCCATTCAGTTGGAGACCCGGAGATACGCAAAGCGTCAGCGAACGTGGATGCGTACCGAACCGAGGCTCGAAATGTTTAGTGCGCTCGATATGGAGCGTCTGCGCGAGGGGGTCAGCGACAGGCTTTCCGCGCTTATGTAGGATGAGGAAAACAAGCAAATGGCTAAAACGATAAACCTCCAAGACATGTTTCTCAATCAGGTGCGCAAAGAGGGCATTGGCGTCACCATTTATCTCATGGGAGGCGTCCAGCTGCGCGGCCAAGTCCGCGGGTTCGATGCATTCACCGTTCTTCTGGACTCACCTGGCAAGCCGACTCAACTGGTCTACAAACACGCGATCACGAGCATCGTGCCGTCTCGCCCGATCGGCAGCAGCCGGCCGCCCGAGGAGCATCAGCCAGTCGAGGAAGAGTGATCGCTTTCACGAAAATGCACGGAATCGGGAACGATTTCGTGATGCTGGACGGAATCGAGCGAGCGTTCCCGGACGCCTCGCTGCCGCCCCTAGCGCGAGCGATGAGCGATCGTCGCTACGGAATCGGGAGCGACGGGATTATCCTGGTCGACAAGGATGACGCAGGCCTTAGCATGCGCATGTGGAATCCCGATGGGTCCGAAAGCGAGATGTGCGGGAATGGCGTGCGCTGCTTTGCCAAGTTCGTTCACGACCGGCACTACGCGACGGGAAACTTCATTCCGGTCGAAACCGGCGCCGGTTCGCTCGTTCTGGAACTGCTCGAGGATGGCAAGGTACGCGTCGACATGGGGAAGGCACGGCTCACGAGGGGCGAGATAGGCATGATCGGTCCCCCCGACCAGATGGTGGTGGATCAACCCTTCTTGATGCCCGACGGCTCAACGCTGCCCGGTACTGCTGTTTCGATGGGCAACCCGCACCTCGTCCTCTTCGTCGATAACGCAGCCTCGGTGCCCCTCGAGCAGTGGGGCCCTGCACTGGAGCGCAACGAGGCGTTTCCGAACCGGGTCAATGTCCACTTCGCGATGGTGGAGCGGCCGACTTCCATCGTTCAGCGAACGTGGGAGCGCGGGGCGGGTGCGACTCTGGCCTGCGGTACCGGAGCCTGCGCGGTCGGCGTCGCCGCGTTCCTGACCGGGCGCGGCGCCCGGGAGACGAGCATTCGCCTGCCGGGCGGCGTCCTCGACATCCGCTATGCCGAGGATGGAACCGTCTACATGACCGGACCTGCCGAGTACTCCTTCGAAGGCGAGTGGCCGGCAGGTTAGCCTAGGGATTCTCCAGGATCAGGTAGTCGAGTCCGAACATGTGGCGAGCGTCCGCGGCAGGGTTGGTCCCGGCGACTTCGACTTCGAGCAAGGCCTTGCCTGCCGGCAGATCGAAGACTCCCAGCGTTCGCTTGGCCCAACCCAGGTCCTTCGAATAGAAATCCCAGGGACCGCCCTCTACCTCCTTTCCCGCCACGCGAAGCCGATGGATGCCGTAGTCTTTGGCCTGGCAGAAGTGTCCGGCGACCTTGTAGCGACCGGCCTTCTCGACTTCGAATTCAAGAACGAGCCTCTCGCCCGGCTTGCCGTCCTTCCACCAGAGCTGCTTGGCGGCGGAAAGACCGGCGAAGGCCTGGATTTCGGTGACACCTCCGGTCCGTTCGGCGATTCTCATGGTCTCACCTTCGATCGCCCCATCGATCGACTCTGGGCCAGCGATCGGACGCGGGAGCAAGAGCGAGGAATCGATACGGCGGGGACCCGGTGTTCCCGGACGGGCATACCAATAGGCGGTGTGAACGAACGTCGCCACGCACTCCTGCCAGTGCCACATCTCGAGGTCGAATCTGAATTTCTCACGGTAGGGGATTGCATCGATGACGTGCCACCTGCCGACGAGCGTGTGACCCCGATTCGTTCGAAGGGTTTCCCCGTCGCAGCGAGGCTGCATGTGGTACGGCCGTTGGAAAGTCGTCACGTCGCACCAGGCGTAGCCGTAGTAGTCTTCGGTGCCGGTGCCGAACGTGCTGGGGAACGGATCGCGATCGACCCAGATCTTCTCATCCCCCTCACCCCACCACGCATCCACCGGGTTCGCCACGAAGAGGTTGGTGCCGATGAAAGTTCCCTCGCCGACGGTGTTGAGGAACGTCATGTCCCGCATCGGCCGCGTGTTCGCAGTCTCTCCTCCCCATTGTGCCTTCAAGTGGTAGGTGTCGGAGTCGAACACGATGGGCCGAACCGCGGCTCGGCAGGAGAGGATCGCCGGGTTAGGGCCAAGGTTCGTTACCTTTAGGACCGCCGACTTGGCGAAGGGCATCGGCAGTCGGCAGATCAGGCTTTGGCGGTCCACTTCCATCAGAAGGGTTTGGTACCGAACGAGGCCCGGAGCGCTCCCGAAAAAGTCACCTACCGGGACCTCGATGCACTTCTCGCCGTCGAACCAGGCTTCGAGGATCAGCGATCGGTAGAGGCGCCACTCCTCGAGCGAATCGGGCCGGACCGGATCGCGGGGGACGACCTGGAGTCTGAGTTCGACGACTTCGGCCGGCCCTTCGACCTCGGCGATCGTTGCCGACTTGCCGGTATAGACGACTTCGGCAAAGACGCCCGTGCTGCGGCCTTCGGCCGAGGGATAGGTCTCCACCAGGGCGTCGGCGTTGTCCTCGATGAGGTCGGTCAGCAGTGGGAGCTCCTTCGGCTGGAAGGATTGGACCATCGTGCCGAGAGCGTAGGACCGGTAACCGACATGATAGTAGAGTCCGCGTACCCGGTCGCCCTCGGAGTCGTCGACCGTGATCTTCAGCGACCGGCTGTAGGGGAATGGAAAGTAAAGGTTTGCGCCACGGGCGCTAAAGTAAGCGTAGGGATCGCGAAACGGCAGGACCTTCCCTCCGAGCAGCTCGGCCATCTTGGCCTGGAAGCGAGGCTCGATCTCGCCATCGAAGTAGAACCGGATGACGCCGATCGGGTTTGCCGACCAGACCCGGACGACGGCCCCAGGGCCCTTCAGATCGGCCATGACGTACTCGTTCCTCCCGCCGCGCGTCTCGGTTCGGAGGAACTTGCCTGCGTCTCCGTTGGCGAACCAGTCTGTCGAGGGGTCCTTGCTGGCTCGATCGTAGCTGCTCGCCTGGGCAGTCGTGTAATAGGGCGACGGGCGGCGGGCGAGCCGTCCGAGGTCGGTCATCTGCGGCAACAGGGTCCTGACCGAGACTTGGCCCCAGACGGGCAGGGCGAGACCGAACGCGAACCCACCGAGAAGGAAGCGCTTCATGGCTGGAATTTACCTGTCGGGGTCCCACCGCTCTCTGTGGGCGGGGTAGAATTTCGGTCCCTGGGGAGTTGCCCGAGTGGCCAATGGGAACAGACTGTAAATCTGTCGGCGGATGCCTTCGTAGGTTCGAATCCTACACTCCCCACCAGGTTAGGCCCTCGTAGCTCAGAGGTAGAGCACTTCTTTGGTAAAGAAGAGGTCACGGGTTCAATTCTCGTCGAGGGCTCCATTCCTTCTTTCCCTCCTTCATTCCTTCCGGATGTTTGTAGAATGTGGGCATGAAGAACTTCAAATCTGCGATCCTGTTAAGTGCAGGGCTCGGTTTGATCGCTCTCTTTCTCACTCGTGACGCAACCTCCCAGTTGGTGCAGAAGGCCCTCGTTTACCTTCAGCCTACCTCTCCCGGCACCGCTCAGCAGGGGAACGTGAACGTGACGGGAACGGTAAAGAGTGGCTCGCTCTCGGTGGGAACCGGAGGGATTCGGTTCGCAGATGGAAGCCTGAAGACTTCCGCGGCCGGCGATGCTGTTCCGTCGGGGGCTATGGTCATGACACCCAGCAAGACGCCCCCACCGGGTTACGAGTTCACGGGACAATCCATCAAGCCAGTCGAGGAGTGGGTGCCGCTCCCTTCGCCGGGGACCGCCTTCTACAATTTGCTGCTGTCTGCGTCGACGATTCCATCTACGTCGCTGGCGGAAGGACTTCGACGAACAATGCGCTGAACCAAGCGCTCCGGTACGATATCCCGACACGATCCTGGCATTCCCTTCCGTCCTTGATCACCGCACGAAGATCGGCGAGCAGCGCACATCTCGGAGGAAGGATCTATGTGTTCGGTGGGATGAACGCCACGAGCGCTCCTGTCGCCTCGTGCGAGTCATTCGATCCAGGCACCCAAAGTTGGTCGCCCATTGCGCCCATGCCGCAGCCGCGAGAGGGCTTCACCGCAACCGAGTTCGAGGGGCTTATCTACTGCGTCGGAGGTTGGTCGCCCACCGAGGGCTTCACCGCTCGATGCGACATCTACGATCCCGCGACCGACACTTGGACGGCCGGGCCGCCCATGCCCGAGACGCGGGCGTACCATGGGGCCTACCGGGCGGGGGACCGACTATTCATCGTCTTCGGAATCCACCAGGCCTGGGGAGGCGAAGGCTGGGGATGCGCTCTCAGAGATGGCGCTTGGACACCCGACGTGGTTGACACTTCTGTCAGGGCCCAAGTCGCGTTTGCCGGATTCCCGGAATGGACGCCTTGGCTTTACGTGTTCACCGATGGATTGGGGTCCTTTATCCATCGGTCGTGGCCGTCAGATCTCGACCATGTCGCATCGCCTCACGGCTCCCCGCGGAACTACGTCGTCGTGCAAGATGAAAAGTACAGAATGTACGCCATCGGATCCGAGAACCCTCAATACGTCCTTCAAGCAGCCTCCGCCCTGCCAATGGCCATTCACATGAGACTCGATTGAGATGTGGCGAACACGCGTGGCCGAATGGCTTGCCGTCGCCGTTAAGCTCCGCCAGAGGTATTCTTGTAACAAATCGGGGTTCGCCTGCGTCTCTTTCGATGCAGGTCGCTTCCATGGAAGCGGCAAGATAGGAGTTTTGAAGCACATGAGACGACTCGTAGCATTCGCCTTGGCGCTCGCCTTAGCTGGCGCGGCTTTCGCGCAGACGTTCACCATCCGTCGCCCCCAGGACGGCTCGATCGTCCGTGAAGTGGTGCAAGTTCGCTTGCCCAAGAACAGCATTCCTCCCGGGAGTTACGTCGGGTTCTGGATCAACGGCAAGTTCCTCGAGGCAGTGGGCCTCGACGCCGTCGACATCCAAGGCAACGACTATGTCTACAAACTGGACACGAAGGAGCGAAAACTGCCCGATGGCAAGCTTTCGATCGAGGCCGTGCTCTACGCCGACTTCGAAGAAGCCCCCAAGGTCATCAACCGATCCTCTGTCGAGGTCACCCTGGACAACTCTCGGAGTATCAAGATTCCCGAGGGAGGCCTTAAACTTCGATACCTGTTCAAGCCAGGGACTCAGCTGACTTATTCGGTCGAAGCGAAAGTCACCGAGGCGACCATCACCGAAGCTCAGCGACAGCTGGGAGGCCGGATGAGCGAGGAGATGATCGACACCCAGAAGTTCCGCTGGCTGGTGGCGTTCGACAACGTCTACAAGACCGCCACCGGAAACGAGGCGCTCGTCCGAATGCAGCTTCTGCCGCAAAAGGGCAAAGACTATGCCGTTCTGAACCTCAAGGACAACACCGACGGAGCCCGATACTACGAAGAGAACATGGTCTCCACCTACCTGCGGCTGACCGAAACCGGTCGCGAGGTGTTCGGGTCGGTCCCGGCGTACTTCGGCCTCGAGGGCTTCTCGCCCCAAATGGCGATTAACGGCATTTTCATCCCCTTTACGCTTCCGGTCCTGCCCTCCCAGGGGGTCAAGCCAGGGACGCCGTTCAGCGCGGCCTTCCAGAATCTCCGCATCGATCCGTCGACCCAGGACTTGCTGACTGCTGGCAAGCTGACGGTTCAGGGCCCCGGTCGTGGGACGCTCGAAGGCGTCGAGTGGGAAGGCGGCATCCCTTGCGCGAAGATCAAGAATTCCATCGAGGTCGGCATGGGAGACGCCAAGCAGACGGTCGAAGAGACCTACTGGTTCGCTCTCGATCGTCGATGTGTCATCAAGTTCCTCCGCGTCGTGACGGCCGAAGTCAAAGTCGGCGGCGACACCGGCGGAGCAGCTGGCGGCCCGCCTGCGGGCGGACGCTCGGGCGGCTTGATGGGCCCTCCCGGTCGCGGCGGTGGAGATGACGACGAGGGTCGAGATTTCGGGATGTCCCCGCAAGGACGACGCGGTGGCGGTCTCCAAGGCGGAGGCGGCGGCGGCGGTCGCGGCGGGGTGGCTCCTGGTGACACAGGCGGCCAGGGTCGAGGCGGGAGCCGAGGCGGTGGCGGAGGCCTCATGGGCCCCCCCGGCGCAGCTGGCAGCGGTGCCGGCGGCGTAATGGGCCCCGCGGGTCGCGGCGGAGCGACCGGCGGTGGCGGGCGAGCCGGATCCGAGATCGTTCGGCTGCGGTTCCAGTACCTCGTTACTCTCGAGAAGTAATCGTTACCTAACCCATGCGCCCCTCGCCGCACTCGGCGAGGGGCGTTTTCCTTTACTCCGCCTCACTGGCGAGCGCGAGGAGGCGGGAAGCGGGGAAGGTTCTTGCCTATTTCGAGAGGTAGACGAGTCCCTCCAGCGAGATGGTGTACTCGCGACGGACTGCATCGAAGCGGACCCCATAGGCGGTCGGATACCAGCCCGAGCGTTCGACCTTCTTGGGAGCAGGGATCGCGAAGACCTGGTTCGGTTTTTGCTCGAGGAAAGCCTTGGTGATCATCGGCTCAGCGAAGATCATCCTGCCGCCGTACGAGCCGTAGATGAAGGTCGATGTGAAAGGCTTACCGTTCAGTTCAGGGGAGTTCAGGGCCACCCAGTGGGCGCCCATATACTTCTCTTCGGACTGAGGAGCGTACATGTAGCCGTCGGGCATGTAGCCTGCAGGCGGCTTCTGCTGACAGACCTTGAGGTCGTCGCCTTCGAGCTTGATCTGGCTGCGCTCGCTGGTGGGGATCGTGTAGAAGTGGAAGTCGAAGTGGGGCGCCCCGTAGATTTCGAGCGGCTGGTGACCCTTCGGGTTCCAGTTGATCCCGACGTGGTCGAAAGCGGTGAGTTCCTTGGCCTTTTTGGGGAGGGCGGCCCAGACTTCGGCGTCCATGGCGTGGGCAGCGAGGTCCTGGGGCAATCCTTCGAGGGCGAGTTCGTTGAAGGTGATGCCCAGGGCGGTCAGCTTGCCGTCCTTGGCGACGTCGATCCAAGTGAAGACCGTGCCGTTTCCGAGGATACGGGTCTCTCCGATAAAGAGTCCCGATTGCTGTGCCTTACAGAAGGGGCAGGCGAGGGCTTGCGCTGCCAAGGCTGCGAAGACGAACGAAGTGGTGATGGTTCTGAATGTCATTGTATTCTCTCTCATGCGCCACCGAAGGGCGGCATGAGGAGTTACGGAGCGGGATGCGGTCCTAGGTCGGAAGTTCTAGGCCTTGAAAGAACCGAGCGATGCCGACCAGGGATGGCCGGAGCCTGGGCGGGCGGCTTGCGGAAGCCTAGCGAAGGCGTGAGAGGGTTCCGATCTCGAGGCCGAGCAGCGTGTCGCCCAGCCTTCCGGACCACGTCATCACGAGCGAGTTCGGGTCCGGCTCGATGCGAGGCGCGGACACGAAGAGGCGGCCAAGAGGAGGCTCGGCAGGGATGTAGCGTCCGGACGAAAGGCTCCAGCTGAGGTGGAGCGGATCCTTCGCCCCGATCTCCCACGGATCGGAGACGAAGGCGAGCGAATCCTTGCCGATGGTGACTTTGTCCCGGCGCGGGGAAGACACATAGGGTGCGTCGGAAACAGCGACGGGTTGTGCGTGGTCGGGCCGAAACACGATGCGTTCGGTCAATGGGCCGAAGAGTCCCCGGCGGTCGAGATCGATGACGATCAACCGTCCCTCGGCGGTGGCCGTGAGCGTAACCTCGGTGTGCTGCAGTTGGTCCTCGGCCTTGATCGAGCCGGTCCATCGACCGAGGAGCCAGTTGCAGTTCTGGTCGGTCGGCAGGACGGCGTTGGTGAGCAAAGTAAGCGCGGCGACGAACATGAACGATCCTCCTGGGTCAGCCAGGGATTCTGACGCTTCTGGCGGCGAGAGGTGTCATGGAGGGCTAAGGTAGTCTATCGTTCGTGCTTTGCTTGCTCGTCGCTGCCGCGCTGGTGGCGTCCCCGGTCCAGCGTCCTTGGAGAGTCACCGAGAACAACACCCTTCTCTGGAACGATCGTCCCTACATGCCGGTCGGCCTCCGCATCGACGGCACTCCGGAGGCGATTGCCTTAGCTCGGGTCGCGGGTGCGAAGGACGTGATCGTCGAGCTAGCCGCCGACGGGACTGGCTGGGGGCCGGCCTTGAGGGCGTTGGAGGAGGCCGGCTTGCGGTACCTGATCGCAATCTCGAGCCTTGCCCCGACCTCGACCGGAATTGCGGTGGAGCCCCAGGGTTACCGGGTTCCCGGGATTGCCGCCGCCCGACGGGTTGACCTGGATATACCAGGCTCGACGAGCGCGTTCGTCGCCTTCGTGACCCAGCGCGACGGGGCGATCCAGTTCATGCGGAGGGTCGAGATGCCGGGCGGCCGACTCTCGATGGAAGTCGACCCCCAGAACGAACTCGAACACGTGCTGCTCGTCTATCCCAACGCGCACGATCTCCGCGTGCCCGACTACTGGGTCGGCTTCGACAAACGTCGCGACGAGCTCCTCTCCACGCTGAAAGAGCACAAGCCGAAGGGCCTGCGAGGAATCGTGAACCCGATGGGCACACTGCTCTCTTTCCCCGGCGCCGACACGAACTTCGTGCCGACGAACCGCCTGTTCCGTTTGGAACTCGAGGCCTTTCTGCGCTTCAAGTACACGAGCGTCCAGACCGCGATACGGGCCTGGTCGCTGAACGTCAACGACATCCAATCCTTCGTCCAGTTGTCCCGCCTGGTGCCGCTGTGGGCCAACACTCGGGGCATCCCCGTCCTTTGGGACCCTGAAACGGACGAGACGGTCGGTTGCGACTCGAAGAAGTCGGCAGCATGGCGCGACATCCAAGAGGTCCTCCGCAACACGGCCTCCCGCCGCTACTCGCGCTTCGTGAAGGCGATCCAGCAAGTGGCCGACGTGCCGGTGATCCAGGAATGGACCGGATGGAGCGGACCCTACGCGGCGCAAGAGTCGGCCTTGACCGGGGTCGGCATCCGCATGGAGGGGACGAGCCCGGCCTCGCTCGTGGACAGCGGCTGCCGAGCGGCGGCGACCGTCCTGCGGTGGACTCACCCGGCCTGGCTGGTCGCGACGGATATCGAAGTCGGTACGGTCGAGAAGGGAGAGTTGCTCGTGGGCGACGCTCTGACGGAGTCGGCATCGATGGGCGCGCGGGGCTGGTTCGTGCGCGCACGCACTGACGAAGTCCGTCGGGCAGCGATTTCTGCCACGATCGGAAACGACGAGAGCCTGACGTCGTGGCGGACGATGGCTCTCCTCTATCCCGAATCCGCGATGAACCCGGCTGCGCCCACTCGCTTGTCGGGCGGACGCTGGTGGTTACCGTCGCCGGCGTCGGGCAACCGGGTCGACTTGGGCAACTCGTACGCCGCATACCGCTATACCGACGGCCTGCAAAGCTTCGTCGCGATTTGGTCGATCGGTGCAGCACGAAAAACGACGCTTCGCGTATCGGACCCGAAGAAGGTGGTTTTCGAGACGATCGACGGGAGCCAGACAGGTGCGAAGATCGTCAAGAACTCGATCGAGCTGACGTTGCCGACGACCCCGGTGATTCTGCGCGGCACGGATGAGATTCCGATCCCTCAGGACGCGATCGACGAGACCGCCCTCGCTATCACAGAACTTCTCGACAAGCAGGGAAGCCGCAGCGGCCTCGGCGAGGAGCAATACCGATTGGCCGATAGCCTGGCCGCCATCGAACGAAACCCGGGAGGGGCTTTCGACGCGATGCGGCAGCAACTGAATCGCCTGAACGCCGCCTATGGCAAGTACGTGTGGCTCGAGGGTGAGCAATGCCGGGAGACCACGTTCAGCGAGCCGCTCCAAGTTCCCGGGGTGTCGCGAAACGGAGCCCTGGCCCTGCGCTCACGCCTCGCCTCTCCGCCGGAAGGGTACTTCGCGAACTACAATCCGACCGCCAGGGTCGAGGGGTTGCATGAAATCTGGATCGCAGCGAACATCCCGCCGAAGCACCGATCGGAGGTCAGCCTTCGCATCGGCGACCAAGTGCTGAAGATCCAGCGCGGGCCGATCAGCCTCTATGCGGGAGGGTACGGCTGGTACAAGATGGGTGAAGTCTCGCTGGTGAAGGGACCGATCGCTTTGCAGGTCGCCGTCGATGCGCGGGAAGGCGCCGACATCGCCCTGGACGTCGTGCTCCTGATCCCGGACCGGTTCGCTCCGAACGGCGTCTACCCTCCACCCGCCAACCTCTGAGCGATGAACCGGATGTTTCGGCAGTGGCGGGCGCTGTTCTCGATCTATTTCCAAGACGGCATCGCGTACAAAGCGAGCGGCTTGATTTGGGTCCTCACCGATGTCGCCACGGCAGTAACGATGCCTCTCGTCTGGGCGGCCGCGTCCGCGGGCGGGGCGATCCAAGGATTCGATCAGCGTGCGTTCGTCCTTTACTACCTCACGATGCTTCTGATCTCCTGTTTCGTGACCTGCCACTACATGTGGGAGATCGCGTGGGAAATCAAGGAGGGCATCTTCTCGACTTACCTCGTCAGGCCGATCGGCTACATGCAGCTGATGTTCGTTCGGAATTTCGCGTGGCGAATCGTCAGGACGATGATCTTCTTGCCGCTCTTCCTATTGCTCATCTGGGCGTATGGGGGCTACCTTGGCGGACAGAGCCTCTACCTGGGTTGGGAGACTTGGGTGGCGATCCTTCTGGGCCACACCCTCAGTTTCTCCTTCGTGATGGCGCTCGGAATGCTGGCTCTGTTCGTACAGGAGGCGACGGCGATCTTCGAACTGTACTACGTCCCCATGCTGTTCCTTTCTGGGCAGCTGTTCCCCATCGCGCTGCTTCCGGACTGGGCGAGGAATCTCGCCGCGCTGTTTCCCTTTTACTACACGACCGGCTTTCCGACCGAGGTCGCCATTGGCCGCATCGGATCCACCGACGCCCTCCAGGGCATCGGCCTGCAAGTCGCCTGGATCGGGGGATCGCTAGTCCTGCAGCGCGTGCTCTGGGCACATGGCCTGCGGCACTACACCGGCGTCGGCATGTAGGCCTAGGGAAGCATTGCGAGGCGGTAGAGCATGTGCGCGTAGATGCGACTCATTCTGTAGAGGTGCTCGATCTTGAGCCGCTCGTCGGTCTCGTGGGCGCGTCCGTCGCCTTCCCATCCGGTACCGACGCTCACGGTGTTCGGTACCGCGCGGGCATAGGTTCCCCCGCCGAGCACGCCCGGTCGTCTATCGTCTCCGGTTTCTTCCTTGTAGACGTCGCATATCGTCGCGACGAGAGGATGTTCGAGCGGGAAGTAGAGGGGGGCGCTGTCGTCGAACTCGGTCATGCGAAAGTCGTCCGCCGATTCCTCACAGAAGCGGATCACCCGGTCGCGCACATCGGAGCCGGTCCAGGTGACCGGATATCGAATGTTGAACTTCAGGACGATCTCGTCGCCCTCGACGGCGATCACCCCTAGGTTGCAGGAAAGGCCCTTGCTCACGTCGTCCGCTCCCGAGAGCCCGAGACCTTCGCCCCCGATATGGGTGGTCTCGAAAAGCCGGTTGTATTCGCCTTCGGAGGCAACCGGCACGATCTCCTTCAGGAAGCGGAGCACGCGAATCGCCGCGGAGTCGCCTTGGAACGGAGTGGACCCATGAGCGGCTTTGCCGGTGGCTACGATGTTGAGCACGTCACCCTCCCAGGCGAAGGTGAGGTTTTTGTCCCAGGAGTCTGCGAGGGCGGCCTCGACATGGGGTCGAGCGGACGCCGCGACTCGAATCTTGGATTCGCAGTGGTCGATGACGATGTTAAGGCGTTGACCACCTCGGATATCGAGGAATTCGACGTCTCCCTTGATCCGCGGACGTCGCACTTCCATATTCGCGATACCCTTCTCTGCGTAGTAGAGTGGCCAGCCGGAGTCGGGCGCGATGCCGTAGGTAGGCGCCTCCTCGGTCTGAACGTAGCGGTGGACGCACTCGAAGCCGCTCTCCTCGTCGCACCCGAAAACGGAGCGCATTCGGGCGGGCACGTGCGGCAAACATTCCTTGATCGCCCGCATTGCGTAGAACGAAGCGATCGTCGGCCCCTTATCGTCGACAGCCCCGCGGCAATAGACGTACCCGTCGTCGATCTCTGCGCCGAAGGGCTCGTGCTTCCAACCCGGGCCGACGGGCACGACGTCGAGGTGGCCAAGGCTCATGATGAGCCGATCACCTTCGCCGAATTCTGCATATCCGCAGTATCCTTCGAGGTCCTTGGTCCGCATACCCCATGCGGTGCCCAGGCCGAGCATGTAGTCAAGAGCCTCACGGTTTTCTTGTCCGAACGGCGCCCCGGGCTTCGCTTCGGACTCGATGGACGGGAACCGAAGGAGGGTGCGGAAGGTGTCGAGCATCTCCGTCTGGTGATCATCGATCCAGGCTTGCAGGGTGGCGACGGCGGCTTCTGGCATGGCGGCATTGTGGCACCTCGGACCGCGGGAACTGCGCTTCGGCGGACAGGTCCGCCGCCCGGAGGCGGGCCAAAGGCCGACCTGTGATGGCGCCTTTGGCCAGCGGCGTATAATGGCGGGCGTGTCAGCAAGGCCGACCGTCGAGGGAGGTGGAGGTTCATTCCTCTCGACGACTCCCGACCGAATCTTCACGCCCGAAGCATTCGTCGGCGACGAGCGCCTAATGATCGACACCGCCGAGCAGTTCAGTCGCAAGGAAGTCCTGCCGGTCGCCGAGCGCCTCGATCATCAAGAAGAGGGGCTGATGCCGGGCCTGATTCGGCAAGCAGGCGAACTCGGATTCTGTGGGCCCGATAGCCCGGAGGCTTACGGCGGGTTGGGTCTCGGAAAGAACGTGTCGGCGAGGATGCTCGAGTTCCTCAGCCTCAACGGGAGTTTCAGTGTCACGATCGGGGTCACCAGCGGTATCAGCCAGATCGGCCTGGTTCTCTTCGGGGACGAGCAGCAGCGCAAGAAGTACCTGCCGAAGCTGGCGTCCGGCGAGTGGATCGGCGCCTATGCCCTGAGCGAACCCAACAGTGGCAGCGACGCTCTGGCGCTGACTTCAAGGGCAGAACGACGCGGTGACCGTTGGGTGCTCGATGGCACGAAGATGTGGATTTCGAATGCCAAGTGGGCCCAGCTGTTCCTCGTGATAGCAAAAGTAGATGGCGAACGGGTCACCGCCTTTCTTGTCGAGCGCGACTCGCCCGGTGTCTCGATTGCCAGGGAAGAGCACAAGATGGGGCTCAAGGGTTCCTCGACGGCGCGGCTCGTGTTGGAGGGCGCCGAGATTCCCCTCGAAAACATGCTTTACCTCGAGGGCAAAGGCCACCATGTTGCCTTTAACGCGCTGAACATCGGGCGGTTCAAGTTGGCCGCGATGTCACTCGGGCCGGCCCGCGACGCGATCGGGCTTGCCGCTGGATATGCGCTCGAGCGCAAACAATTCGGTCGGGCGATCGCGGAGTTCGGCCTCATCCGGCGGAAGTTCGCCGAAATGGCATCCAGGTTTTACGCTGCCGAGTCGATGCTGTACCGGACCGGGGCGCTCATCGATGAGGCGTTCGCGATCAGCGACCACTCGGCCGAAGGCAACCGAGCCGCAGCAGAGGAGTATGCGATCGAGTGCAGCGCCTGCAAGGTCGTCGCGACCGAAGTAGAGGCATTCGTCGTCGACGAAGGCCTCCAGGTCTTCGGCGGCTATGGCTTCACCGAGGAGTTTCCTATCGCTCGGTCTTACCGAGATGCCAGGGTGAGTCGAATCTACGAAGGGACAAACGAGATCAACCGCATTTTTCTGGCGGATCGGTTGGTGCGGCGTGCCGCCGAAGGGCGGGCCTCGCTCGTTTCTGCTGGAGATTCGTTCGTTTCGGACCTTGCCGGTCGGGCGTTCGCCCGATTCGAGCCCTCCGAGCGTGGCCTCCGCGATGCAGACCAGATTGCTGTGGCATCGCTATCCGACCTCGCGATGCTCGCCTACATGGAGCAGTCGAGTCGCTTGCGCGCGGTTCAGGTGGGAGGATTCGCGCTCGAACTCCATCGACTGGCGACTCGCTGGATCAACCTCGAAGCGACCCGAGCCTATCAGTGGCTGACCGGCGAGTCGGTCACGGTTCCGCCGACGGAGCCGGTTGCGCTGGATGACTTGGCGGAAGCCATTCTTTCCAAGCGCGGCCCGCTCTAGGCCTGGGACAGAAGCTCGATGAGGCTGCCGATTTCGAGGGTCGGTGGGGGAGAGCCCGATGGCCGATCCTCGGGTGTTTGTGCCGAGCCATCGGTGCTTGGAGGGACGTCCGTAGCCCGCCTGATCCACGCGGTGGACCAGCCTGCCTCGATGGCGGGAAGAATATCGTGGCCGTAGCTGTTGCCGACGAAGAGGAGTTCGGCGGGGGGCAAGCCGACCATCGATTCGGCGCGTCGGAAGACGCTCGGAAGCGGTTTACCCTCTCCCATCTCACCCTCGATGAGGATGTGGTCGAACAGTGGGCCGATGCCCAGGGTCTCGATCTCCTGACGCTGAATGTCGGCAGGACCGTTCGTAATCAGACCCAGCGGATAGGCCCCGTGGAGAGCTTCGAGAACGCCAGGCGCTTCGGGAAAAAGCCTCAGGCGAGCGTCTCGCTCTCGCGCGTAGGTCTCGCTGAGGCGTTGGGCGCGACTCTCGTCTTCGTGGCCGACTTCCGCCAGGGTCTGCCGCATCTGCTCGGTGCGGGTCGGCTCACCGCGCTGAAGGTAGGTGGCGTACCAATCGGACTTCTTGAGGGAGGGGCTGAACTTGCGGAACGCTCTCGCCCAAGCCCGAACCATTTCCTCGGCGGTGTGACTCTCCGGAGCGTGCTGGGTAAACGCTTCGTGCAGTGCCTCCCTGGAGGCCTGCCAGTAGCCGCAAAGGGTGTCGTCGAGATCGAAGAAGACTGCGCGAACGCGATCGAATTCTGTTCGGAGCCTAGTCGGACCCATAGATCTCTTCGTAGTAGTCCCAACTGGGATCGGTTGCCATCCGGATGAAAGCCACCTGTCCGGCGTGAAAGAAGTCTTCGGACGAGTAGTAAGGTATCCCGCGGCCCAGCTTCAGCTTGAAGCCCCAAATCGACACCTCGGTGTCGAGCGGCTTGCCATCGAAGTTGTCGCGGATGCTATCCACGAGGTCGTGATGCGACCGCTCCAGCATCTGCATCAGCTTGGTGATATCGGCCTCATGGACGCGAAGCTCGTCGTAGTTGGGCTCGTGTCCGGTCTTCAACGCCTCGATCGCGGCGCGATCGTTGGTGATCATGTGCTGCAGGGTCTCGCGAATGCTCTTGCACTCCGGGTACGGCTTCCAAATCCACTGCTCGTCGTTAAGGCCGCGAAGATGCTTGAAAAACCAGGCTCGCGAGGAGACGATGCTTTGCGTGAGGTCGTGAACGTCGAACGCCATACCTGGAGTCTAGCCGAGCCTTCGCGACGCTCGCACGCTCCCCTCCGGTCGTCCGGAGGGGAGCGAGGGAGGTTACGGCTGGACCGTGAGCACGACCTGGTAGCTCGTGCCCGATTCGGTTACCGTAATAGTGGCGGTCGAGTTGGCGGTCACGTTTCGAGCGTTGATCTCGAAGACGGCCGAGTTCGATCCGGCAGGGACGATCACGTTCGTGCTCAACAACTGGGCCACGTTCGAGTTCGACGTCTGGATCGTCACGGTGGTCGCCGAAGTTGCCGGAGTATTGAACTCTACGATCCCGAACAGGTTGTCGCCGCCCTTGACCGTGCTCTTCACTAGCGTGAGGGACTTCATCAGAGGCAGCACCGTCAAGCTCGTATTCTGAGTCTGGTTACCGACGCGGGCGCTGATGGTCGGTACCTTCGGAGTCGTCACTCGTCGAGAAGTGATGAGAAACTTGGCGGTCCGCTTTCCGGCAGCCACCGTTACGTTCGTGGGAACAGTGGCGGCGCTCGTATCGCTGCTCGTCAGCGTCACGACCGTTCCGCCGGATGGGGCTCGTTGCGAAAGGGTAACGAAGCCCGTCGTATGGATGAATCCCCCAGTTACCGTGCTCGGAACGATGTCTACGGAATCGATCGCGCCGGCCGAGGTGCCCGAGCCGAAGAGAAGGTAGTCGGAGGATCCGCCCTCGAGCCCTATCGGAGGCACGAACTCGGAGATGAAGGCTCCAGGGCTCGGGCCCGCGGGTCCGCGGTATCGCTTAACGTTGCCGTTGCCAGAACAGTTGACGTACAGGTTCGTGTCGGGGCCGAACTTGAGGCGGGAAGGAGCCGATCCCGCTCCGGTGTTGGAATAGATCGAAAGGTAGGAGCCGGCCGAATTGTAGCGGACGATCCGGTTGTTCTCAGCGTCGCTGACGTACACGTTCGTAGAGGCGTCCCAGGTGATGCCGTTCGGGCGACGAAGTTGAGCGGTGCCGCCGTTGGCGATGAAGACGCGATCGAAGGACCCTCCCGAGTGATAGCGCTTCACGTTGCGTTCGTTCGTGTGATTCGGAGCCCAGTCGCAGATGTAAAGCTTGCCGTCCGGACCGATCTCCATCTCATAGGCTTCTTTCAGAGTTCCGCCCACCAGGTAGTTTCCGAGGTCTATTCCGGCGGGTGTGAAGCGTCGGACCTGGCTGCCGGTCAGCGCCCAGACGTTGCCGTCAGGGCCGATGAGGAGATCGGTACAGCCGGTGCAGGCGACGTTGAACGTGTTGTCGATCGCGCCGTTGGCGAGGGTGAATCGCAGGATCCGGCCGCTGGTCTTGTTCGCGACGTAGATGCGGCCCTGGCCGTCGATGGCGACGCCGAGGGGGCCGTTCAGGCCGACGGCGGCCGAGCCGATCGTGCGGGTGGCGACCCCGGTCGAAGCGTCGAACGCAAAGACTTTGTTGCGGGAGAAGCCGGTGACGTAAAGCTCGTTCTGCCCGAAGGCGAGTGCTGAGGCGAGTAGGGCCGTGAGGCCGAGCGCAATGCGGAATGGGTTCTTTTGCATGATCCTTCCTTCTAGTTCTGAGAACGCGGCCGGCCTGCACCACCGCCGAGCCAAGTCGAGACGACCGTTCAGACCGGAATGATACTGCTTCGTTCCCGAGGGCTTAGGACCGATTGCCGGGTCGCGGAGTCGCAAACGGTCCCGCGAAGGATCGATTGCGCCTTTCGACCTACTCGCGAGACAGGCTATCGAGCGCAGGAGCAGGAGACGCAGCCGCACCGGCATGAACAGATCGGCCGGGGCGTGGCGAAAACACGCTGCGTCGCCGTCCGGCCTTCGAAGCGCGGCACACCGACGGTTTTTTCGACACGAACGATCGTGAACGGCGAAGTCTGCACTTGGGCCAGGATCTGGCCCTGAAGAGGCCGCACCTCGACATACTTCACCACGAACTCGTTCGCCCGGGTTCGCTCGATGTCTTCGACATAGACGGAGTAACCCGCCGTCGGCTTCGAGCCGAGGGTCACTACGAGCAGGACTTCCTTCATCCAGTCGATGTCTTTCGGCGCCGTTTCCGCGCCCTGACCAGAAAGCTTGGCCCAGAAGGTCTGCCACTCCGCTTCGTTGTTAACTACTTGGGTCGTGGCCTTATCGATGCTGCAGTAATCGCCGGAGAGGTAGGTTCGCCACTTTATCGGATTCTCGAAGCGGCCGAACTGGGCGAACGAGCCAGCCGCGATCGCCAAGATCGCGCCAAGGACGACCAGAAGTGCGCCATATCCATGCTTCATGCCCCTTAGACGCCGGGAGCGCAGGGCGGGATACGGCTAATTGCCAGGGAACCGCGCCGCCGGAGAGACCACAGAATCCGTAGACAAGGAGAAGCCTCGGCATCCTCGGCCGGGCAATGAAACCAAGGAGTAACTATGTCGGACAAGAAAGTCATTGCAGTTGTCGGCGCGACCGGCGCCCAAGGAGGCGGTCTCGTGAGCGCCATTCTCGAGGACCCGAGCGCCGAGTTCGCTGTGCGAGCTCTCACTCGCAATCCGGAATCACCGAAGGCCAAGGAACTCGCAGCCAAGGGTGTCGAAGTCGTTGCCGCCGACTTGGACGACGTTCAAAGCCTAGAGCGGGCCTTTGCCGGTGCTTACGGCGTCTTCGGCGTCACCAACTTTTGGGAGCACTTCTCCCCCGAAACCGAGCTCGCACAGGCGCGCAACATGGCTCAAGCGGCCAAGACCGCCGATGTGAGGCACTTCGTATGGTCGACGCTGGAGGACACTCGTGCTCTCGTGCCTCTCGACAGCGACGCCATGCCGACCCTCATGGGCAAATACAAGGTCCCGCACTTCGACGCCAAGGGTGAGGCCGATGGATTCTTCCGCGAATTCGGCGTTCCGACGACCTTCCTGCTGACCTCGTTCTACTGGGACAATCTGATCCACTTCGGGATGAGTCCGCAGCCCGGGCCCGATGGCGTTTTGACCATTGCCTTCCCGATGGACGAGGCAAAGCTGCCAGGAATCGCCGCCGAAGATATTGGCCGATGCGCTTACGGCATCTTCAAGGCCGGGGAAGGTTACATCGGCAAGACAGTCGGCATCGCGGGTGACCACTTGAGCGGGCCCGAAATGGCGGTTGCCTTATCGAAGGCTCTCGGCAAGCCGGTTCGTTTCTATGCCATCTCACCCGACGCCTATCGCGCACTCGGATTCCCCGGCGCCGACGACTTAGGGAATATGTTTCAGTTCAAGCGCGACTTCAACGAGCAATTCATGGCAGCACGGAGCCTGGAAACGACACGCAGCCTCTATCCCGCGACGCTCACATTCGAGTTATGGCTCGGCAAGTACGCCGGGCAGATTCCGATGCCCGAAGCCGTCGGCACCTAAACGCGTGCTACGCTAGCGAGCATGATGATGCTCGCTTCCGTTGCACTCTCGTTCGCCTTGCAGCAGGGCCAGGAGCTGGACGCCATAGTGCACAAGCTTTATGGCGTGATCTCCGGCCCGGCTGGCAAGAAACGAGACTGGGACGCCTTTCGTACGATGTTCGCCCCTGACGCGAGAATGCGCGTCGCGGTGAAGCGAGAAGGGAAGTCCGGGCTGGTCACGCTCACACCCGACGATTACGTTGTGCGTTCCGGTCCGATGCTGGAGGAACGCGGCTTCTTCGAGAGGGAGATTGCGCGGAAGGTCCTGTCCTATGGCGGCCTCGTGCATGTCTGGTCGACCTACGAGTCGCGCTGGAAGGAGGACGACACCAAGCCCTTCGACCGGGGGATCAACTCGATTCAGCTCGTGAACATCGACGGGACATGGAAGATCGTCGCCATCGCCTGGGCGAGCGAATCGTCGGCGGGGCCCATTCCCAGCGAGTTCCTGAAACCAGGCCAGTAGTCGCCTCTACTATGGCTCCATTTGGACCTTGTACGATCGCCGCAGTATCGCCCACATCGCGAGGGTGACGAAGGTGAAGGTGACGATCGCCACCAAGACCATCCCGTAGTGGATGGTTACCGCGCCGGCTTGCCGTGCCGCCTCCGCGCTCTCGTACGGTCCGCCCGGCGAGCCTTCTTTGATCACCCAGTGCAGGCTGGAAAGGTCGGCCCCACCGAGCGCGATGGTTGCAAGCGGAAGCAGGATATCCTTGACGATGAGGGTGACCAGGCCCATGACCGCCATCCCCATCGCCATCCCGACTCCCATTCCGACCAGCGGAGTGCCCCAGACGAACTTGCGGAACGATTTTGGACCGGTAGATTCCATATCCATCGACATGAGGACGAGCGGGCGATGGTGAGGGGAGCGGAAAGGGCAGTGGGGCATAATCGGCCATGACCGCCGTACTCGTCGCCGCGCTCATCGGACAAGGGCAATGGAAGCCGATCTTCAACGGCAAGAACCTCGATGGCTGGACGCCGAAGATCAAGGGCTACGACCTCGGGGTCAACTTTGCCGACACCTTTCGGGTGGAAGGCGGCGTGCTGCGGGTCTCTTATGATGGATACGTCGGAAAGTTCGATGGCCGATTCGGCCACCTCTTTTACGATCGTCCGGTCCAAGACTTCCGGCTTCGTCTGGAGTATCGCTTCGTGGGCGAGCAACTGCCCGACGGCCCTTCCTGGGCCTGGCGCAATAGCGGCGTGATGATCTTTGGCCAGGACCCGAAGACGATGGCCAAGGACCAGGATTTCCCGGTCTCGTGCGAGGTTCAGCTTCTGGGTGGAGCGGCCGAGGGCGATCGATCGACGGCGAACGTCTGCACTCCGGGCACCCACGTCGTGATCGACTCGAAGCTCGTCACTCAGCACTGCAATAACTCGTCATCGCCGACGTTTCGCGGCGACCAGTGGGTGAAGCTGGAGGTCGAGGCGATCGGCGGAAAGATAACGCACCGGGTGAACGGCCAAGTGGTCTTCCGCTACGAGGGCATTCAGTACGATGAGAATGACTCTCTCGCCCAGAAGCTGATGAAGGGCGACAAGGCGATTTCGAAGGGCACGATTTCTCTGCAATCCGAGAGCCATCCCGTGGAGTTTCGCCGGGTCGAGCTGATGGCTCTCTAGACCCACCTCGAAAAAGTGCTTGGCAAGTCACTATTCCCGGCGTACAATATCTAGAGCGCTTCGTTCAGGTCGTTTCCATCCGACGGAGGTACGGAATGTTTCGGTCTTTGCTTATCGGCGCAGTTTTTGCGCTGGCATCGTTAGGTATTGCGGCGGATCAGGAGGGGGTCACCTTTCACAACCTGGATTCGGAGGGCGCGCTGAACGCGGCGGCCAATGGCGTCGGCACGTACACCGCTGCGGGGGGATACGATCTCGGAATCGTCCGCGTGGACGGGTGGGTTCAGAAACTCCGGCCAGATACCAAGGCTTCGGAACTGAGAATCCGGGTCAAGCATCCAAATGGAACTTCGCAGGTGCTGGCACCTTTTACTTTCTCCAACTTTGGCACCTGTCTCTATTACAGCTTCTTCTACATCGTTCCGGGCGCGAACCCGGTGGGGGAGTGGGAGTTCCGCTGCTACGAGAGCAACGACAACGCGGGCGGAGTAGATGCGCGATGGACGAGCCTGACCGTCACTTTCACCGACACCCGGGTGCCGCCGAGTGAAGACTTGGGGACGCTCACGTTGGGTATGCGCGAAGTGAACTTCAACTGTGCGGCAGGAGAAGTGAAATGGTATCGGTTCCGCCTTCCCGCGGCCAGCGATGCGGCTCGCTTTCTAGACATCGATACCGAAGGCACGACGACCTTTGGAGCGAGCAACGACACCGAGTTGGCACTCTTCGGATCGGATCGCGAGGGGTTACTGATCGCGACCGATGACGACAGCGGTACCGGTTTACGGAGTCAATTGACCTTCGGAGCGCCGGCAGACTCGAGGGCGGCAGCCGGCGTGGGAGGGGCAGCCTACAACGGCCGCCACGGAAACTTGGACAGCGGACGCACCTACCTCCTCGCCGTTGCAGGCTACAACCTCAACCCGTCGAACGGATGGACAGTCCCCACGACCTCCACCGCGACTGGAAACATCAGGGTGAGGCTCAAACTGGGCATCCAAGAGGTCGGGTTCTCCTACATCGACTCGGGAAACCCGACTGGATTGCCCGACATCACCCAGAAGAACGAAGCGGTTTGTGCAGCGGCTGCCGCCACGAACGCGCTTTGGGAATGGAGCAATCACCCACCGTTCAACTCGAAGTTGAACGCGATTCTCGGGCACCGGAACATGAACAACTTCGCCGTGAACTGGGGCGCGGACTCCAGTAGCGCGGTCGAAGGTTTGGCGACAAAAATCTACGGGCCGCTGGCTAGCGGCACTCGATCAGGAGGGTCGGACACGGCAAAGGCTATCGAGCAGCACGCAATCAACAATGGGCAGGCTTACCATAAGACGAAGCACCCCAACGGCCTGAGCGTGGAAGTCTTGCTCAATGCGAAGGCCTCGTACAGTCGTGTGGACGGGCTGGTTCGGGATGCAGCGCGCAACGCCCTGCTGTCTATCAGCTGGTATCGCGCGAACGGGGACCGACTCCAGAAGTGCGATGGCTCGGAGTACCGGCACGCGGTGACGCTCGTCGGGATGGACCGGACGAGGCGAATTCTGGGTATCTCGAACCCCTGGGGCGACCACGCTGCCGCTGGCGACCCCAATCCTCCGGTGAGCACCACCTACTACGACAAGTACACGCTCGATGTAGCCGAAGCTACGACCAACGATCGCGTCGTCCTCAAGCGAAGCGGTGCGGGAAACTCTGCCTTCGTTTCGAGCTTCGATCGACCCGATGCGACCGCAGATTCTATCCGTGTGTTTCGCATCTTCGAACTCAAACGCGGGCCATGCCCGACCGTGATGGGGGAAATCTCCGGTGGGGGACCGCAGACTTTGTCCTTCGTGGCGGAGAACCTCGACGAGCCGGACCCGATGTACAGCGTGTACCTGTTCTTCGATGCTCCTGGCCTCTCGATGGCCTCTCTGGCAACATCGGCGCAGGTGTGGCTGCTTCTAAATCTTCCGACCTGGAACGTCCAGGTGCTCGATCCCAATAGCGGGCCGGAACGCGAGTTGTTTTCGGTCGACATCGCCGAGGATCCCAGCCAAGAGCCCGACTACTGGATCGAGGACTGGCAGAACACATCGCAGGGCCTCCACTTCTACACGACGACAGACCCCCTAACGCTGGGGACTTCGCGTCAGTTCGTGTTCTCAAGCTCCACGGTTCTCTCGCCGCAGGCGTGGAACGGAGTGTACGCGCTGGCGAGCGCGGATCGGGATCACGCTTTCTTCGGAATGACGGGGGTGGGAGCGCAGTCGCTCGGCGGTGATATCACGCTTCAGGATCACTTCGACCCAACAGTAGTGCCGATCGACGTGGAGGTACGCGATTCTGGTACGTTCACTGTGCGTCAGCAAATGTACGTCAACGTGGACGAAGCGGGTAACTTCGCCTTTCCGCTCACCGTCGCGCCGGGTGTGTACGATATCTCGTTTAAGGCATCCCACTGGCTACGCCGCACGGTCTATGGCCACACGTGGGGCTCGCCTATCTCGGTGGCCCTGCTGAACGGAGACGTGAACGGGGACAACGAGGTGACAATCGGAGACTTCGCACTCCTGGCCTCAAGTTTCGGAACGAGCATCGGAGATCCGAACTGGAATCCCGAGGCCGACCTGAACGGAGACGAGTCGGTCGACATCGGCGACTTCGCCATCTTGTCGATGAACTTCGGTCTCTGGGGTGACGAGTAGGCGATGGAACGGGCTAAGCCCCGGGGCGCCGCCCCGGGGCAGCAGTCTTACTTGTCGTCGACTTTGTGAGCCTTGGGCGTTACGGCCTTGCTTGCATGAGATGCAGCGTGCTTCTTGGCGTCTTTCTCCATTGCGGGGAGGCATCCGCCGCAGCAGATGTAGTATCGCACTCCCTCGACGTCCTGGAACGCGGCGGCGCTGTGGTGGCTCTCGATGGTTTCACCGGAGACCGGGCAGACGAGGACTTCCTTCTTGGGCAGGGTTCCGAAACTCTTCGGATTCTTATCGAAGGTCGCCTTGTTCGCCTCGGACTCGAAGGGGAACACGATGCCGGCGTACGTGGCGAAGGCCTTGGCTTCCTTGGCTTCGAGGCGTTTCCGGCTGACGGGATCGAACAGATAGATGCCCGCGTTCTTGCCCTTTAGCTTCGGGCTGGCGAGGATCTTGGCCGGGTCGCCGCTGAACGCGGCGTCGCATCCCGCGCAACAGAAGGCGAACAGCGCGCCGTTGTATTCGATCCGAGGACCTGACATGTTGGCCGCCTCACCCATGACCGGGCAGACGAGTTGGGGCTGGTTCGAGAGCAGAGCGAAGGCGATGATCTGAGTAAGCATGTTGAATACCTCTTTCTAGTAATACGGACGGTTCCTGGTCGATTATGGCGCGAGAGGGCCACTGGGGCAAGAATCTGGGCTATTCTTAACTCGCCGACCCGGAAGGGTCGAGGAGGTACAGCCAATGAGATCTCTGCGTTTGATCGTCGTCATCCTAAGCCTGTTCATGGTAGCCATGGCGCCGGCGGGTATGCGGCTCGATCCACCGAAATCGCCGACTCTAAGACTCGGCCCCAATCTCATCTACGCCTGTCCGAAGTGCGAAATGGCTTCGACGAAGTCAGGGAAGTGCCCGGGATGCAAGGCCGACCTTATCGAGATTCACGGCACCTTCGTTTACACGTGCGCCAAATGCAAGACGACCGCGGACAAGGCCGGGAACTGCCCCAAATGCGGCAAGTTCATGGCAAAGGCCGTGCAGACTTACACCTGCGCGAAGTGCCATACGAGCGCTACGAAGGCAGGCAAGTGCCCCAAGTGCGGGAAGTTCATGGCCAAGAAAGTGCTTCCGATGATGAAGTGACCTTCAGCGGAAGCGCTTGAGGCGAAGGGAGTTCAAGACGACCGAAATGCTGCTGAACGCCATGGCGGCAGCGGCGAACATCGGCGTGAGGAGACCGACTGCAGCGAGCGGGATCATCACGACGTTGTAGACGAACGCCCAGAAGAGATTCCAGCGGATAGTCGAAAGGGTCGAGCGTGCCAGCCGAATCGCCGTCGGAACCCCCCTGAGATCGGCGCGGAGAAGAGTGACGCCAGCAGTCTCCATGGCGACGTCTGTCCCGTGGCCCATCGCGATTCCGAGGTCGGCTTGGGCGAGGGCGGGCGCGTCGTTGATGCCGTCGCCGACCATGGCGACCGGGCCATGCTCTTGATACTCCTGCACGAATGCGGCCTTATCGGCGGGCAAGACTCCGGCTTCGATGCGCTCGATCCCGACGGCCTGCCCGACTGCAAGGGCGGCCTCGCGGTTATCCCCGGTCACTATTACCGGCTCGACTCCGAGGGATCGGAGTTCGGAAACCGCCTCGCGACTGTGCTTGGCAATCACATCGGATACCGCGAACACCGCGGCGTCGGGTCCGGAGGATGCCACGAACACAGTCTTGCCCTCTGCTTGAAGCCGAGTCACCGCATCGCGAATATGCTGATCGAGCGTCCCACCTTCCTCGACCCACGAAAGGCGGCCGATTCGGCCCCAGCGGTCTCCAACGCGTCCCACAACACCTTGTCCGCGAACTGCCTCGAAGGCCACTGGTTCGGTCGGCTGGAAGCCGGACTCCAGCGACGCTAAGACAACCGCCCTCGCGACGGGGTGTTCGCTTCGCGATTCGAGAGAGGCCGCAAACGCAAGTGCCTCCGCCTCGGTCCAGGACCCGAAGGCTTCGTGATCGGTGAGTCGAGGCTTGCCCTCGGTGAGAGTTCCCGTCTTGTCGAGCAGAATCGTCTTGACCGAACCCGCCCGTTCCAGGGCACCCCCGTCCTTGACGAGAATCCCGAGTTCGGCGCCTCGGCCTGTGCCGACCATGAGCGCCGTCGGCGTGGCGAGGCCGAGCGCGCAAGGACAGGCGATAACCAGGATCGCCACCGCGGCCATGACGCCGACTTCGATCGGGCGCCCCAGCGCGAGGTAGGTCACCAACGCACCTACCGCAATCGCGATGACGATCGGAACGAACACCGCCGACACGCGATCGGCTAGGCCCTGCATGGGAGCCTTAGAACCTTGAGCATGGCGGATCATGTTCGCGATCGCCGCCAGCTTGGTGTCGGCTCCCACTCGCTCGGCGCGGAAGACGAAGGTACCCCGGTCGTTGACGGTGCCCCCGGTCACCGCGTCGCCCGCTCGTTTGGCGACCGGCATGGGCTCGCCGGTGATCATCGACTCGTCCACATAGGACTCGCCCTCGACGACGATCCCGTCCACGCCGACCCGCTCGCCGGGGCGAACCCGAACGAGATCGCCGACATGGACCTCGTCGATCGGGACCTCCACGTCCGCCCCGTTGCGAACGACCGTCGCGATCTTCGGCGCGAGATCCATCAGCTTGCGGATGGCATCCGACATATGGCTTTTCGCCCGAGCCTCGAGATAGCGGCCGAGCAGGATGAGCGTTACGATGACCGCGCCGCTCTCGAAGTAGACGTGCTCGCTCTGGAGATGCGCGTTCCCGGAGTATGCGATCAAGGCGTAGGTCGAATAGGACCAAGCCGCGCACGTCCCCAGCGCGACGAGGGTGTCCATCGTTGCGGAGCCATGACGAGCGGCACGGGCAGCGATCGCGAAGAACCCTCGGCCACACCAGAACGTTGCCGGCGTCGCTAGGGCGAACAAGAGCCAGTTGACCCAGGCCTCCCGGTGGTGCGAGGCCATCGAAATCGCGACGAGCGGAATAGTGAGAATCGCCGACAGCCAGAGGTTGCGTCGCATGGCCGCCAATTCGGATTCCGACTCCATCCGCAGGTGCTCGGCGTGCTCGCTCGCCGAGTGAGTCGAATGGTCGACAGGGGTCTTGCTGGCGGAGTACCCCGCGTTCTCGACCGCTTTGACGAGGGTCTCCACGTCCGTTCCGCGGGCATGGCGCACCGAAGCCTGGTGGGTCGCGAAGTTGACGTTGGCTTCCTCGACGCCCTCCTGCCGACCGAGGGCTTTCTCTACGCGTCGCACGCAGGACGCGCAGGTCATCCCCTTGATGTCGAGCTGCGTTTCTTCTAGATCATGGTCGCCGGTGTGTAGGCTCACGGCACGAGCTCGGCGGCGTAGCCCTCTTCCTCGACGGCCGCTACCAGGTCCTGAGGGTCGGGGGTTCCTTCGACGACTGCCCGACCCGCATCCAGTTCGACGAGCGCGCGCTCGACTCCGGGAACGGATTCGAGGGCCTGCCTAACATGGCGGACACAGTTCTCGCAGGTCATGCCTTCGATTCGTAGAGTGATTGGCATGGGCTCTCGTTGGTGGAGATGATGGGATTCGAACCCACGACCTCTGCAGTGCGATTGCAGCGCTCTCCCAACTGAGCTACATCCCCACGGGAGTGGGCAGTATACCGCTCCACTCCCGCAATGCTCCCGGGACAGGCTAGCTCGTGTAGCCGATGATCTCGTTGATCGCGCTCTGGGTCTCGACCAGGTTATAGAACACGCCCTTCTTCTCCATGAGTTCGGCATGTGTTCCGATCTCGACGATTTCGCCTTTGTCTAGCACCACCAGCCGGGAGGCGTTGCGGAGTGTGCTGAGCCGGTGGGCGATCGCGAAGGTCGTGCGGCCCTCGATGAGGCGGCCGATCGCTTCCTGAATCTGCCGCTCCGTCTCGACGTCGACGCTGGAAGTCGCTTCGTCGAGGATGAGGATGCGCGGGTTATGCAGGATCGCTCGCGCGATGCTCACCCGTTGGCGCTCGCCTCCGGATAGCTTCGAGCCCTTCTCCCCGACCATCGTATCGTAGCCGTCGGGCTTGCCCAGGATGAAGTTATGGGCATTGGCAGCGCGCGCGGCTTCGATGACCTCTTCGAAGGTCGCGTCGGGCTTGCCGTAGGCGATGTTGTCCGCGATCGAGCCGTTAAACAGGAATGGCTCCTGAAGGACGATGCCGATCTGGGCACGGAGGTCCTGCAGCGAAAGGTCTCGATAGTCCACTCCGTCGATTCGGATTGAGCCTGCGTCGGGTTCGTAGAACCGGCAGACCAAATTGATGGTCGTGGACTTGCCAGCGCCGGACTTGCCCACGAGGCCGATCATCTCGCCGGGCTTGGCGGTGAAGGTGAGTCCCTTGAGAACAGGGTTCGACTTGTCGTAGCCGAATCGCACGGCGTCGAATTGGACTTCGCCGACGATGTCGACCTTCTTGTCGGCATCGCCGTACTGCTCGGGCTCCATGTCGATGATCTCGAAAATCCGATCGGCGCCGGCCATTGCCCGGCTGAACCAGTTGTTCACGGCGGCGAACCACTGGAGCGGGCCGTACACGAGTCCCAACAGGGCGAACACTCGATAGAACTCGCCGAGTGTCATCTTGCCCTCGTAGACCATGAATCCTCCCACGCCCCAGCAGATGACCGAGGCGAGGGCGGTGAAGAACATCATGGCACCGAAGATCGTGAACCACCGAGTATCGGCTGCGACTCCACTGTCGCGAAGCTCGTGATTGCGCTTGGTGAACTTCCCGTATTCCAGGTCTTCCTTGGCGAAGGCCTTCACGACGCGAATGCCGTTGAGCGACTCGTTCAGGTGCATGTGGAATCGAGCCCATTTCTGACCGACACGGTAGAACATCTGTGCCATCGGTCTCCAGAAGCGGATCCCGATCAGGACGATGATCGGAATCGGGGCCAAGATGAAGCTGGCGAGCACCGGGCTGGTCCAGAACAAGAAGGCGCTGACACCGATCAGCATCAGCCCGTTGAGCAAGAAGTACGGGACCCCCTCGACGAGGAAGCCCCAAACGCGGTCGGTATCGCTCGTGACTCGACTGGTGATGGCCCCGACCTGCTTCTTGTCGAAGTAGGTCAGCTGCAGGAACTCGATCGCCCGGTAAACGGCCGAGCGAAGATCGCCGGCGACGTGGCCGCCCAGGTAGGCCACCATTCGGTCGCGAACGATGTTCACCGCCGAGGCTACTACGAGCACCGAGACCCACACGCCGATCAACTGCCAAAGCAAGGGCAAGTCTCGCGCCTTGCCGAGCACTTCGTCGATGATGCGGCCCTGAATGAAAGGCGGCGCGAGGTTGAGGGCCGTCGTGAGCAGGGACAGAAGCGTCAGCAGGATAGCCTGCTTCCGGTAGGGAAGCATAAACCGGCTGATCCGAAGGAGCGTTCGACCCCGATTGACGCACGCCGGGCATACGCCATCGCGCTCGGGCAGAAGCCGGCCGCACCGATCACACCGAAGCTTCTGAAGCTTGAGGTTGATGCTGAGGGTCTCGCCCTTGGCGAGTTGTTCGATCCCGCGGGCGGCCTCACTGAATTTCGCCGCCACCGTGAGGGAGTAAGAAACGATGGGAAGGATTCGGCCGTCCTTGGTGATGACCTCGAGGGCGCCGCCTCCGACGAGTTGGTCGTTGCGAGCAGTGATGATGTCCTCGATCGGTACCTGAATCGACGGCACGCCATCGGTTTCGATGACGCTCACCATGGATGAAGTGACCTCGAGCACACGATGCCCGTAGTTGCCGCTTTCGCCGATGTCGGCTTCTAAGCGGATCAGAACATCGCCGTGATTTTCGATTGCGGATTCGGCCCGAGTCGCGTCGGGCGCAAGCTGAGACATGGTACGGGTGACCTCCGGGGTCGTTGGTGCGCCTTCGGGCGCGGTCGGCAAAGCGTGAAGCGGTCGAACGGGGGCCGTTCGGCGAAGCAGCCTTAGGAGGCGGCGAAGGGGTCAGCGCTTCTTTAGCATGTGGACGACCTCGGTCTCGACGAGGTCTGAGCAGGATACCGAACCGCTCGCGCGCGCTGTCAAGCGGTCCCGGGACCGCTATAGAAAGCCGGCATTCGTACATGGAAAGGCCCCATCCCAGGGGATGGGGCCTTCGATCGGAATAGGCTGGAGACTTAGTCGTCGCCGAGCATTCCGAAGTTCTGGGACATGATGGCAAAGTCGCCGATGTCGACGCAGGTGTCGCCCGTGCAGTCGGCTCGGTCGTCGTAGCCCGGGTCGGGGAAGCACGTGTTGAACGAGAAGGAGATCAGCGCGTAGTCGCCGATCGTGATTTCGTTGTCGTCGTCACAGTCGCCGCCGAAGAGGCTGAAGTTCAGCCCGGAGATGCCGCTGCCGGTAATCGTCTGGTTGCCCATATTCTTCCGGAGTGACTTGGCGTGCTTTGCAGCGATGTCGTAATTGCCCGGGGTGATGGCGCCCGGCAGGTTGAACGAGTAGGCGCCGTTGAGGCCAAGCGTGACCATCTCGGTGTGGATCGGCGTGGTGCTGCCGACGTTGCGGATCTCGACAACGACCTGCTGGCCGACCTCGGTACCGGCATCGCGACCCTCGAGCGTGATATTGCCGGAAACGACAGCGCCACCGGGGATGTTCGTGCGCAAGTTAACGACGACGTCGCCAACGTGGGCCGAGGTTGTGGTGGCGATGAACGGCGAACCGAGCGTCAAGGGGAAGCCACCCACTGCGAGGTAATACACACCTTGGTCGAGGTTTCCGTCGCGACCGTCGAACGGCTCGCAACCGTAGCCGAGATCGCCGCGATTGCCGGCATCAGGGCCAAAGGTCAGCTGGCTCGGTCCGAAAGGCGGCGTCCAAGAGTTATTGGCGCCGTCGTCATCGTCGAAGGCGATCAGGTTGCCGTACAGGTCGAACAGGGCGATGTAAGTGTCGTTATCGTAGGTACCGCCGAGGAAGGTGGTGGTGCCGATCGTGTCCATGTCGAAGAATCGGCCTGCTAGGGTGTTGTTGCCCAGTTCGATTCGATACCACCAGACGTCGCCACCGACGTGGAAGTCGGTTCGCGAGAGACCGGGGGCGCCTACGACGCCGAGATCGATCGCACCTGCGGGAGGAGGCGGCGGAGCCGGCACTTCGTCGGTCAGGTAGAACGTGATGTCGAGGCTGCAGTCGGGCATCCCGTTGCCGCCGTCGTCGTACGTGTTGATGTAGTAGTACGACCAGGTGCCACCACCGAACGGGGCAGGCGTGTTCAGCCCGAGGTTAAACTCGCCGGCCACGAACGCCGGGCTCGTGTACGAAAGCTGGGTGCTGAGTTGGACGTCCTTGTAGCGTCCGTCCGGCATCTGCACCCGGATTCGACTTTCGCTGAGCCAGTCGCCCGGATCAATGTTGTTGACCGTCCCCTCGAAGCGAATCTTGCCGAGGTTGTAGCCGCCGACGGTAAACACGTTGGTTTGTAGGCTCCCGGACGGGAAGTTCGTCGTCTGGACCGGCTGCCAGCCGTTGAAGGTGACGGAATCCTTATCTACGGCGAACGAGGCGCCGGCGACTCCTAGAACGAGGGCAGCGAGCGTGGCCCTCAAGCAATGTCTGTGAAACAAAGTAGGTTCCTCCATATCAAGAAGTAATCGAAAAGCACCGCCCATGATCGGGCGGCGCGATACTCTCCCGATCTCACCCTCAATGATAGCATAACGAGGCTCCAAATCATGGCAACTGCGAAGCAAAAGAAGGCGGCCCGGGCCTAATGCCGGGCCGCCAAACTAGACTTTTATCACGAACCTAGTCGTCGCCGAGCATCCCGAAGTTCTGGGACATGACGGCGAAGTCTCCGATGTCGACGCAGGTGTCGCCCGTGCAGTCGGCTCGATCGTCATAGCCCGCGTCGGGGAAGCACGTATTGAACGCCGTAGAGATCAGGGCGTAGTCGCCGATCGTGATCTCGTTGTCGTCGTCACAGTCGCCGCCGACGAGGCTGAAGTTCAGCCCAGAGATGCCGCTGCCGGTGATCGTCTGGTTGCCCATATTCTTCCGGAGTGACTTGCTGTGCTTTGCCGCGATGTCGTAGTTCCCTGGTGTAACCGAACCAGGCAGGTTGAATGAGTAGGCGCCGTTGAGACCAAGCGTGACCATCTCGGTGTGAATCGGCGTAGTGCTGCCGACGTTTCGGATCTCGATGACGACCTGCTGGCCGACCTCGGTGCCGGCATCTCGACCCTCGAGCGTGACATTGCCCGAGACGAGCGCGGAGCCACTGAGGTTCGTGCGGAAGTTCAACACGACTGGTCCGGAGCGCGTGGAGGTAGTGGTGACGGCAAAATCGTCAGAAAAGACAGCGTTGAAGCCACTGACCGCTACATAGTAAACGCCAGACGACAGGCTGCCATCGCGACCGTTGCGTGTGACACTCGTGCCGATGAGCGGACGTGTACCGGCGTCGGGACCGAAGGACAACTGACTCAGAAGCGAGGATCCGTCGTCATCGTCGGTCGCGATGAGGCCACCCCACTGATCGTACACGGCGATCTCGGTGTCGTTACCGGTGAGGAACGCCGTGGTGTCCTCTGTGTCGATGTCGAGGTACTTCGTACCGGCGACCGCTTCCTGAATCTGGATGCGATACCACCTGATGTCACCCGCATTGTGGTTATCGGTATGTGTGAGCGCTGGCGTGGGGTCGGTTTCTCCGCCAGTGGCGATGACGCCCAAGTTGGTCGAGGCCGGAGGAGTCGGGGGAGCCTCGTCGCTGAGCGTGAAAGTGATGGTGCACTTAGCGTCCGGTACTCCACCGGCAGGGGAGTCGTCAAGGGTGTTGATGTAACGGAACTCCCAGGTGCCGCCTCCAAAGGGCGCCGCGGCGCCAACGGCTAAAAAGAAGCCGCCATTGATCGCAAGGACGCCCGTATAGCTGGTCGTATTCGACAGCTGAACGTTTTTGAATCGTCCGTCCGGATACATAACCTGGATTCGATTCTCGGTACCGAAGTCAGCAGTGGTACCGTTGATCTCCTCCAAGGTCCCGCTAAACTTGATTCGGCCCAGGTTGTACCCACCCACGGTGAAGACGTGGGTATTCAGGGTTCCCAAAGAATAGTCGGTCGTCTGAACAGGCTCGATATCGACGAAAGTAACGGCATCGTAGTCGATGGCCCAGGCTGTGCCGACGGTCGCGGCAATTGCGGTCGCCGCTAAGCAGCGCGCCAGATTTCTAATCATTGTTCTCCTCCATCTGCCACCACGGTTGGTCGAGGCAGCATCAAAAATACTTTGGGTCTCAATTTTATCAGATTGCGTCGTTCGCTGTGCCCGCAATTCCGCTCGCCAACATGAAAAGCCCCGGCAAGTGCCGGGGCTCGGATATTCCAGGGAGGTGCGGATTCATCGCAGACCCCCCGTTAGGTCATGGGTCGCTAAAACCCACGACCTCCCTGGTGCTTACGTTCGTGAATCATTATCTTGCACCACCTCCTCTGCTGAGAATTGGACGCTGCGAGCAACGCCCAACTACAAAGACTACCTTTTCTGCGAATTCGTTTCGCTCTTGCTCGAAAGTTGGGCCATGAGCTCATCGGCGCGCGCCAGGTCCTGGGCCGCATTGCGGGGATCCATTCGCAAGGGAGCCATCACCCGAGCGTCTCCGAGGGCCACCACTAGCGTCGTCCGACCGCGGACGTCCGGCGACCAGCACAACATGAGTTGGGTGAGGTCCTCTCTCCAAAAACGGTAGCCTCGCTTGTCGTCGCCGAAGTCGATGGGCTTGATTCGCCGTCCGATCTCGTTGGCGTACTGTTCTTTGGTCTCCTCGATCATCTCGTTAGACGCGTTCGTCCAAGATCGCATGGCCAGCACGATGCGTCCGTCTCGAGTCAGCACACCGAACCCGCCTTGGTTGCCCTCCCAGCCTCGTGCCGCATATCCGTCACGAAAGCCTAGCGGCACATCGGTGAATTCGAAAGCGCCAGGAGGGCGCGGCAGCACCGCCAAAGCGTTGCCAGCAGATTCGCCCAACACGATGTTCTTGCCGTCCGCCCGCAACACCAGGCTCGCCTGCTCGTCGACCGAGGGTGGATCGATGGGCTCTACGGCAGACGCCGCGGGAGGCGGACCTTGGGCAACGGGTGGACCGTCCGGTTCGCCCGTTCCACAGCCGGAGGAAAGCAAGGCAGCGAAGGCGCCGGGAAGGGCAAGTCTTGACTTCATATCAGCCGCCGTATTCGAGACGAACCTCGATGACGGAGTACCTCATGCTGCCGGCAGGAGCCTCGATCTCGACCTCCTCGCCGGCGACGCGACCGAGTAGTGCCGAGCCGAGGGGGGAAGTTATGGAAATCATATCCTGGGCCGGGTCAGCCTCATAGGAGCCGACCAGCGTGATCGTAAAGCTTTCCCCCCATGCGGCGTCCTTCAGCAAGACCTTCGAGCCCAGATGAGCCTCATGGGCTCCCGCATCGGGCCGATCGACGATCTTGGCGAGCTGAAGGACCTTCTCGAGGTCGGCGATCCGCCCTTCGAGTCTCGTCTGGTTGAGCTTCGCCTCGTGATAGGCGGCGTTCTCTTTGAGGTCGCCGTGGGACTTCGCCTCGCGTATGGCTTCTGCAATCTGGAGGCGCACCGGGCCCTTCAGTTCCTCGAGTTCGCGCTTGAGTTTCTCGTATCCGGTCCGGGTCAGGAGGATCTCTTGTGGCATGTGTAGGCCCGATTGTAGCGAATCCGGCTCCACGACGCAACGAGGCGAGGTCCCAAGACCCCGCCTACGCCGCTGCAGGAGGAAGCGTTGTGTGCGCTTAGTAGTGAAGCTTGTACAGGTTCTCGCTGATCTTCGTCAAGAGTACCGAGCGACCGTTCGTTGAAGCCTTGGTGGCCATAGCATCGGTCCCGTAGAACTCCCAAGAAGCTTTCTCGGAAGAGTTCGGAACCTCGACTTGGACGGCAACCCTGAACCTGCCGCTGATCGCCAGCGCGAGGGCTTCGATCGATCCTTCGCCGGAACTTGCCGGAACGATCGACCTGCTCGGAATCGCGACGAGAAGGCGCTGTTCACCGATCTCGATCGTCATAAGTACCGGCTCGGGTCGGCTATTAGTGAGAGGGCTCTCGACGGGCTTGCCACCCGGGATCGTCATTTGGATAATCGTTTCCCCTGCGCCGTCCCGTACGACCAAAGTCTTCTCTGGAGCGCCCTTCGGGTTGTCGAACTGGAGGCGGATCGTCCCCTTGTCGTCGACGATTCTCGCGGGCGGTGCAACAGGTACGAAGTTGGCCTGGCTCGTATCGCCAGAACCGCCTCGAATCGCGATGACGGCGGCGACGATCGCCGCACAGGCGAGTCCTGCCAGGGCAGCCGACTTCCACCACGCCAGGAAACCGCCAGGGGCCGATCGCTTGGCTGCGTAAAGTTGCCGGTCGATACGGCTGGAGATCTTCTCGTGAAGATCTTCGGGCACGTTGACAGGCATGTCCTTGAGCTGCCCGAGGCGAAGCATGACGATCTCGAATTGCCGGTAGTCCGCCTTCAAGTCGGAGTCGGATTCGAGACGTCGCTCGAACGCTTGCTTCAGCGCTCGGTCGAGCTTGCCTTCGTAGTATTCAGAGAAAAATTCTCGCGCCTTATTCGCGTTCATGTTTGGTCCTTCGCTGACTTTCGACTTCAGTCGAGTTGGAAAAGTTCCTCGTCCTGCGCAAGAAGCTCCCTCAGGCTCAGTCGCGCTCGATTGAGGCGGCTCTTGACGGTTCCCAGCGGGAGATCGAGGGACTCGGCGATCTGCTCGTAGCTGAGCATCTCGACGTGGTACATGACCAGCATGGCGCGCTGATACTCGGGCAGCTTCAAGATCGCGTCTTGGACGGCCTTCTCGCGGGCGTGCTTCTCGGCTTCTTCGTCGGGGCCGGCGCTCTCGTCCTCGACTTGGCGTTCGAGGTCGTTCCCGGGCGATTGGAGGCTCGCGTCGAGGCTTACGGTGGGGCGGCTCTTTTCCTTCTTCCGCAGATCCAGGTAGCAGTTGGTCAGGATGCGGTACATCCAGGTCGTGAAGGCGCTTTGGCTGCGGAAGTTTTGCAGGGCGTTGTAGATGCGGATGAAGGCGTCAGCCACGATGTCGGCCGCCTCCTCCCCGTTAGAAGTCAGGCGGTAGGCGTACTGATAGGCCCGTTTCTCGTGTCGACGCACCAAGTCGTCGAAGGCCGCCCGGTCGCCCTGCTGGCATCTGCGGATAAGGACCGCATCGTCGGAAAGTCCGTGGGTCATCGGTGAATGAGCGCTTGGCCGCGGTCGCCCGCCGCCTGCGCGATAGCCGCCTCCTCCTCTTCGCTGAGCCCGACGTCGCTCCGACCGCCGGCCAGCGACTTACAGTATACGCGGCAATCCGACCTCCCAACCACGCTCGAAAACACGACGCCGTTGCCGCGCTCATCGTAGAGGGCGAACGCGAAGCTTAGACTGCCCGACATATCGCCGAAGGCGTCGTAGCGCACCAGCCCCGCATACCGCTTGGCTGACTTCATCTTCTTTTCGACGTCTGCAAGGCGGGCAGTCATTCGTTCCAGGTCTTGTGTTTGAGTTGCACTATCTCGCATTTGAGCCTCGAGCAGGCGTTCGAGGTTTTCGCCTCGCACGCCCTCCAGCAGCGTGCGCCATTGCCGTCGGATCCTTCGAATCTCGGCGGATTGCCGGATGGAAATGAATCCGAGCAGCACGATCGCGGCAACGAGGATGAGCGAAATGACGCCCGAATTCGCGGAAAGGGTCTCCAAAAACTGTTGCATCGGACTACAATGTGGATAGAACCAACCAAACAGGAGTATAGCCGGGCAGAACCCTACCACCAACCGAACCAGAGATTGGACGCGCCTGAATAGGCGTGGGCAGCGGGGTGGGTTTCCGTCAAAGCCAGGACGGCTTCGACGTGGCCTTGATCGGGCCGTGACTCGGCATCGAGCATGAAGATCAAGAACAAACGACGCGCTTTCACCGGCTTCGGCGCGGTGCTTCTTTTCGCGCTCGCCTTCGCGATCTTTTTCCGCGCTTACTTCAAGACCATCGAGGTCAGCGGAGAATCGATGGAGCCGACCCTGCGCAGCGGTCAGCGGGTCCTCGTCAGTGACGCCTACGGCCTCATCGGCGCGATCCGAAAGAACGACATCGTGGTGCTGAAGGGAAAGGCAGCGGGGGAGTTCCTCATCAAGCGCGTTCACGCCCTCGGCGGTCAAACCGTGGACTGGCTCAACGTCCCCGGCTCGTGGAGGATCGATCAGGGCAAGTACGTGGTGCCCGACGGCGAGGTCTACGTCATCGGGGACAACTACCAGGTTTCAGAGGATAGCCGCCGATACGGGCCATTCCCCCTTGCCGACGTCGTCGGAAAGGTGGTGGTCTTTTGAAGAAGTTCTCCGCAGGCAAGTTCGGACGTCAGCGGTTGGAGTTCTTCCCGGCCCCATTCCGGGCGCCTCTGCGAGCGTTTGCGGCCCTAGTCTTTCCATGGCGAGGCGATCTCGTCCTTCTCTGCAACATCGAGGATCGAGGCTGGTGTATTCCGAGCGGCAGAGTCGAGCCGAACGAAACCTCGTGTGAGGCAGCGGTCCGCGAAGCTCAGGAAGAGGCGGGAGCCCTCCTGGCCGACATGCAATACCTCGGCTGCTATCGGGTCAGCGAGCGGAACGAGGTTCGATGGGTCGATGTGTTCGTCGCCCAAGTTGCCGAACTCGTCGAAATCGGAGTACCCGTTGAATCCCTGGGACGGAAGTTCGTCACGGTCGATGAACTGCCGGGTATCTATCACCTCTGGAACGATCTGACCCACGAAGTCTTCATCTACTCGAAGGAGATTCTCTCTCGCCACCGGCAGGCGGTCGCGGGCCTCGGGCAAGGACCATAATCGCCGAGGCGACTATGCCTCAGGCCGACTTCGACCTCATTCCACCGGAGTCCCGCGTTCTCGTAGCCTACAGTGGCGGCGCGGACTCGACCTGCCTGCTCGTCCTTTGCCAAGAAGCCGGCCTCGACATCGTCGCAGGGCATCTTCACCACGGCCAGCGCCCCGATGCAGAGGCCGAGGCGGAGCAGTGCGCGGCCTTTTGCGAGAGCCTCGGTGTGCCGTTCGTACTCGGTCGGGCCGACGTCCCCAGCCTTGCTCGCGACGAACGTATCGGCCTGGAAGAGGCCGGGCGGCGCGCACGATACGCCTTCTTAAGGTCTGCCGCAGCGCAGACCGCGTGCCGGGTGATCGCCACGGGGCATACGCGCGACGATCTTATCGAGACGGTGCTCTTCAACCTCGTGCGTGGCACCGGTCTAGCAGGCTTGGCCGGGATAAGGGCACAAACGAGCGGCCTCGTTCGCCCCCTACTCGCGGTCTCGAGGGCGGAAACGAGGGCGTTTTGTCGAGACAAGGCTCTTTGGTTCCACGACGACCCAGCAAACGACGACCTCCGTTACAGCCGCGCACGTTTGAGGCACCGTGTGCTTCCGGAACTTCGGCAGGTCCATTCCGGTGCCGATGCATCCATCGCGCGTGCATCCGAGATCGCTCGAATGGAAACCGACTACCTGGATGCTGTGGCGGCAGCGGCTCTTGAGGCTTGCGAGGCGCCACTCAACGGTGAATTGCGGTTCTTGACGCTCGATGCCGAATTCGCCCTCGACAGGGGCCGGTTCGATCTGCTGCATGAGGTGGTGGCTCGGCGGGGGCTGCGTCTCGCGGTTCGTGCCCTGGGAGCCAACATCGACTGGTTGGGAGTCGGGCGCGTGCTTGAGGGCCTTCGTAGCGACCAGAAGGGGGCGGTCACCGCCGAAGGGGGCGTTGTGGTTGTCGAGTGGACTGCCGAGCGCGTCCACATCCGCAAACACGGTAGAGGCCCGCGTTTTCGCCTGCCGCTCACCGTGCCCGGTTCATCGACCGAGCCCGAACTTGGATGGACCATTCAGGTTGAGCCGTCAATGCCTTCGAGGTTCCGAGACACCGAGAAGCTCGAGGCGGTGCTCGACCCGGCCAGACTGGTTGGTGGGCTGTATGCCCGCCCGCTCGTGCCCGGAGACCGCATCGATCCTATCGGAATGGCAGGTTCGAAAAGCGTCGCCCGAGTTCTCTCGGAATTGAAACTGACCGAACTAGCCAGGAGTCGATATCCCGTGGTATGTGACATGGTCGGTCCCATCTGGACGCCAGGAGGCGCCCTCTCGCGCCGCGTCGCCATCACGAATGACAGCGCGAATGCCGTCCGGCTGCGCCTCATGCGGAACCGCTAGGCCAGCATGGGCCATACTCCGAGAACGAACCGAATCGACCCGAACGTCCGTATCATAGATAGCATCATGGCCACAACCGAACCAACTTACACGATCAGCCTCACCGAGAGAGCGGCACAGGAACTCAAGACCCTCATGGCCGAGAACCAAAAGGAGGGGGCGGCTCTCCGCGTCTGGGTCGCGGGCGGTGGCTGTTCGGGCCTTCAGTACGGCATGGCCTTGGACGATCAGCCCGCGGAAGAGGGTGACGTCACTCTTCAGCATGAAGGCATCTCCATCTTCGTCGACGAGATGAGCCTGCGCTACATGTCCGGTTCCGTGGTCGACTACGTCGACGACGTCCTTGGCGGCGGCTTCAAGATCGAGAATCCGAACGCCGTCAAGTCCTGCGGTTGCGGTTCATCCTTTTCCGCGGAGGACGAGGCAATGGAAGGTCTCGACACCACTAAGGGCGGCGGCTGCGGCTCCTGCGGCTGCCACTAGGCCTTGGTCCCAATGGCCTATAGGGCCATTTGGTGTAACGTATTCACCCTGACGGTAATGAGGATTCGTCGATGACCGCCGAGTGGTATTACGTGGGGCACTACGGGCAGCTTGGTCCGCTCACTTTCGAGCAGATGGAGGAGCTCGTCCGGGATGGTGTGGTCGAGCGAGATACTTACGTCTGGCGGGCCGGGATGAGCGACTGGGAGCCCGCAGCCTTTCACCGCGATCTCCAAACTCATTTCCAAACGATCCAGCCCGCGACTCCGCCGCCCCCTCCGGTCCCTGCCATGCGGCACCGCTCCCCTCAGCCGGCTCCGGCGTATGGTTACCAGCAGGGTTGGGGGCTCGTCGACGTGCCAATCAGCGATCGCAAGCGATGGATCGCCGGTGTGCTCCAGTTGCTGATCCCCGGTAGCGGACGGATATACCTCGGCTACGCCGCGCAGGGAGTCATCCAGTTCATTCTCTTCACCCCTTGCGGGTTGGGCGTGGGTTGGCTTTGGTCCATTATCGACGGTATCGTGATCCTTGCCGGTGGGCTGAAACTGGACGGATACGGCCGAAAACTGGTCGAGTAGCCCCTAGGGATCGCACACGACGCGCATCCCGATGAACGGCCCGTCGGAAAGCCACCACTTGCTCTTGGGAACGTGCGCGTCGGCCTCCTGCCATTTCGGGTCGAAAGGCTTCCTCGTCTCGAATCCAACTTCGGCAGCCTTGCTTAAGTACGACCCTCCGCAGACGACCGCCTTTCCGTCGCGCCCGATCGTCCACTCCCAAACGTTGCCGAGCATGTCGTAGAGGCCCCACTCGTTGGGCTTCTTCTTGCCCACGGGATGGGCCTTGTCGTCGGCGTTGTTCCAATACCAGGCATAGTCGTCTAGCTTCGAAGGGATCTCTCGGTCGCCCGCTCGGGCGGCATACTCCCACTCGGCCTCCGTCGGCAGGCGGAACTTGCGACCGGTCTTCTTGCTAAGCCATTCGCAAAACTTCTCGGCCGAGTTGGAGGTCATTCCGAGCGCCGCGTATCCCTTGTGGCCGAATCCGCGGTCGGGGGCGCCATAGGGCCGGCTGGGCCGCGACTCGGCATCGACGCCGTCCGCATTTTGCTGGGTCGTCAGATCGAGGCGGAAGGCGTAGATATCGAAAACGTCCCAAGTCACCTCGTGCCGCCCGACCCAGATTGATTCGACGGGCATCTCTTTCCCGCCCATTTCGATTTTGCCGGCGGGAATCCGCACCATATCGAGCGAAACGACGGTGCCGGGAATCTCGACCTTCATGCTCGGCAGAGCCGGCTGAGACGTCGGATAATGAGAAGAGATGCTAGTACACGCGATTGCGGCGATGACGCTGACCATGACGACTTCGAAGCTGGACCGCTTCGAGTATAGCCAGATTCACATGGGGGTGCGTGTGTCGGTCGCGATGTACGCTCCCGACGCTGAGACCGCGCAAGGTGCCGCAAGAGCCGTGTTCGAGAAGTTCGCCGCCCTTGAAGAGATCATGAGCGACTACCGCGCCGACAGCGAGATTATGCGGCTCTGCGCGGCCACGCCCGGCGAGAGCTACCCGGTCAGTGAGGATCTGTTCCGTGTGCTCGACCGGTCACAGGACATGTCCAAGCGATCCGGCGGAGCGTTCGACGTGACGGTCGGCCCGCTCGTCCGCCTTTGGCGTGAGGCGAGGAAGACGAAAGTGCTCCCGAGTCCGGAATCCCTGACTCGAGCACGAGACTTAGTCGGATGGGGCCTTCTCCACGTGGATGCCGATTCTCGGACGGTTCGCCTCGACCGGCCGGGGATGCGCCTGGATCTCGGCGGTATCGCGAAAGGCTATGCCTGCGATCGCGGGCTCGAAGTGCTGTCCAAAATGGGCATCGATCGGGCGATGATCGAGGCCGGCGGCGACATCGCCGCGTCTGGCGCGCCGCCTGGCAAACTGGGCTGGCGGATCGACGTGCAGGGGCTCGTTGCGCCCCTCTACCTCAAGAACCAGGGCATCTCTACTTCGGGCGACGCAAATCAGTTCGTCGTGATCGGCGGCAAACGCTATTCGCATATCCTCGATCCGGCCACCGGGTTGGGTCTGACGGACCGAAAGCAGGTCACCGTCCTTGCCCCCGATGCCACCACCAGCGACAGCCTGGCCACCGCCTGCAGCGTCCTCGGAGACGAGCAGGGCCGCATCCTCGCCGAGCAGTACGGCGCGAAGTTGATCGCGATCGTCCGAGCCGGAAGCGGTTCGGCTGGTAGAATTCTCCTTCAGGAATGAGCGAACTGATCCAGATCGGAGGGATGAACGAGCGTCCGAAGCCTCCGCGGCCGGAGGACCTGAGCCTACGATTCTCCGATCGCGCGATCCGCGAGTTAGAGGCCCTCGAAACACACTATCCCGAGCGGAAGGCGTGCATTCTGCCCGCGCTTTGGATCGCTCAGAGGGAATACGGCGGGTACCTCAGCGGGGAAGCCCTCGCCGAGGTCGCCTTCCGGCTCGATCGGAGCTACGCCGAAATCGAGGGTGTCGCGACTTTCTACAGCATGTACAACACCGCCCACCCGGTTGGGCGACACATGATCGAGGTTTGCACTTGCCTGACTTGCCAAATTTGCGGAGCCTATCCGATCGCGGAGTACTTGAAGGAGAAACTCGGAGTCGGATTTGGCGAAACGACTTCCGACGGTGTGTTCACCCTCCATGAGGTGGAGTGTCTCGACGCCTGTGACCGGGCTCCGCTCATCCAAGTCGGGGACGAATACTACGGCCCGGTCGACAAGGCGTACCTGGACAACCTGCTGGATCGCCTTCGCAGCGAAGCGGCCTCGAGCGTGGTCAAACTCGCCGACGAGATCGTCCAAGTGCATCTTCGCGAGACCGAACGCGACAGATAGGCGACTCTAGTCCCTGGGATTACGGATGAGTAACCGCGCCATGATCGACAGCCGAACGCAGGCGGAGGCGATCAGAAGGGGGGTCGATGTCAAGGTGCTTCCGACGCACATCGCGCTCATCATGGACGGCAACGGCCGCTGGGCCCAACGACGAGGGATGCCGCGCCTCCTTGGCCACCGCGAGGGCTACCGTACCCTCCGCACCGTTCTTCTCTCCGCCAGCGAAGTCGGCGTACGTTACCTCACAGCCTATGCGTTCTCCGCCGAAAACTGGAAGCGTCCCGCCGACGAGGTTGCGGGGCTTATGAAGCTTATCGAAAAGGCAGCCCGCACCGAACTGAGCGTGATGCACCGGAACAATGTCCGGGTACGGGTCGCGGGCCGGCTCGACGGCCTGCCGTCGAGCCTCCGCGACGCCCTCGAAGAGAGTATCGAAACCACGAGGAACAACGCGGGAATTGGCTTCACCCTTGCGATCAACTATGGCGGAAGGGCCGAAGTCGTGGATGCGGTGCGCGAGATCGTGCGCGAGGGCGTTGCCATCGATGCGATCGACGAAGAAACGGTGTCGGACCGTCTCTACAACCCCGATGTCCCCGAACCTGACCTCATGATCCGAACCGCCGGCGAGATGCGCTGGAGCAACTTCCTGATCTGGCAAGCTGCCTATACCGAACTCGTGGTCACCGATGTCGACTGGCCCGACTTCAACCCCGACCACCTGTTCGATGCGATCGCCGAGTATCAAGGACGGGTTCGTAAGTACGGAGGTCTTTGAAAAAGGCCTTCGCGTGCCCCGCGTCAAGAGTTCACGGCTCGAAGGGCGCCCTTGACGGTTTGGAGGGTGCCGTTGCTTGTCTTGGCAGCATGCGTGGTCTCTTGCCGGCGTGGCGTCCCGTCCAGCAACTCAGCAAGCACGGTCGCGCAAGCGCACTCGAAAGCGCGGTCAAGCCCGCGCACTCCACAGGAATCTACTGAGGCGGGAGGGGGGGCGGGACCGCCGCAAACAGCGCCGAAAGCTCGGGCACCTGGTCGGCGGCAGTCCAGCCGGCCATCCCGGCCTTCCACACGAGGGATTCGGGGGTGAGGGCCCTCTCCGAGGCTTGCTGCTTCAGCGCTGCCAAGGTGAAGGGGCCAGCTTGTTGGCCGTCGACGGCCACGAAGAAGGCGACTTCTTGGGGCACGGGAGGCGGTGAGGCTGGGGCCGCCTGCTGCTGCACCCGAGGCGGGGCCATGGCTTGGCCCATCTGGTTGGCCATGGCGAAGCCTGCGCCCATCGCCATCGTGCCGCCGGCCAGGCCGGGGTTATTGGCGGCGTCCCCGATAGCGGTAGCGGTTTGGTATTGGGTGTAGGCCTGCATATTGCCGACGGCGCCCATGCTCGATCGCTTGTCGATGGCTTCCTCGACCTCAGGCGGGACGGAGATGTTCTCGATGAGCATCGCAGTCAATTCGATGCCGTATTGGGCGAGATGGGGCGCGATCTTCTCGGTGAGCATCTGGCCCATGTTCTGGTACTGGCCCACGAGGTCGAGTACGGGGATCTTGGCCTCGCCGATGGTGGTGGCGAAGTTGGAGACGATGTGGTTGCGAATCTGGTTGGCGATCTCGTCCGTCGTGAATTGGCCGTCGGTGCCGACGATCTCGCGGATAAAGGTAGCAGGATCGATCACGCGCATCTCGTAGGTGCCGAACGCTCGAACTCGGACGATGCCGAAGTCGGGGTCCCGCATCATCAGCGGATTGAGGGTGCCCCACTTGAGGTTCGTGAAGCGCTTGGTGTTGACGAAGTACACCTCGGCCACGAAGGGGCTGTTGAACCCGTATTTCCACCCCTTGAGGGTGGAAAGGATGGGCATGTTTTGGGTCTCGAGGGTGTACATGCCGGGCGTGAACACGTCCGCGATCTGGCCCTCGTTGACGAAGACGGCGGCCTGGCTTTCGCGGACCGTGAGCTGCGCGCCCATCTTGATCTGGTTGCCGTACCGCTCGAAGCGGTAGACCATGGTGTCCTGCGAATCATCCGTCCACTGGATGATGTCGATAAACTCGCCTTTGATCTTGTCCCACAAACTCATCGCGTACTCCTACGTGCGTCCCGCCTCGCGGGATGCAGTTTTTACGCCCCTATTGTAGAGGATCGAGACAAAAGAAAACCCCCGTGACGAGCGTCACGGGGGCGGCCGCCGAGGGCGGCTACGGGTTGATGAAGAGGAAGGCCGAGACTCTCCTGTTGCTACCCTGTATCTGACAGATGATCTCCACGGCGATCGGCCTGCTCACCGCCTTCGCAGTCACCAAGAACGAGCCGAAGTTCCGACCCGATGGGATCGTGATGCTGGATGGATGGAGCACCAAGCTCGGAATGCTGGACGAGATGTTCACCCGGATGCCTCCCGCTGGCGCGATCTGATCGAGCAGGATCATTGCCTGCGAGGTCTGATTCGGCCTCACGGTGTTGGGTGTCAGCGTTAAGCTGAAGAGCCCCGGAGCCAGCACTTGGAGTTGCGCGATGGCCGATTGTGAACCGCGTGTCGCGGTGATCGTCACCGTCGTGTCACTGGAGACCAGCACCGTAGTGACCAGGAACGACACCTGAGTCGATCCTGCCGGAATAGTGACGGTAGCCGGTATCCCGACCACGCCGCTACTTGCCGTCAGGTTGAACTCGATGTCGTCGGGTCTGGCTGCCTGGATGGACAGGGTTCCCGTGGCATCGAATCCGCCGGTCACGCTTGGAGGCGTGATGATGAGCTGCAATCCTAGCGTCGGCTCGCGGACGATTAGCGTCGCCTGCCTGGATATATAGCCGGGCTTGCTCGCCGTCACCGTCATTGCCTGGGTTTGAGAGACCGAGTTCGTCTGAATGAAGAACGTCTCGGAAGTCGTCGATCCAGGTGGTACGAAGACGGTCGCTCGATCGATCGTTCCTGCGACCGGGTTGCTGTTCGTCAGGACGACGTTCAGCCCGCTCGGCGCTGCGGGTCGGGTGAGGTTCACCCTGCCGGAGACCACAGCGCCACCGATCACGTCGTTTGGCGTGAGGACGATCGAACTCAACTGGGTGTGATCGATACCAAGGCTGCCTTCGATCGCCCCGCCAGGGCCGGTCGCTCTGAGTCGGACGACGCCGTTATTGGGGACGAATCCCGTTTGGACATCGAACTCGACGAAGTTCAGGCCCGCCGGGACGGTCACCGTTGGCGGGAAGGTTACGTTGGCGAATCCCGAAACTCGCGTGATCGTGAGGATCGTGTCGGTCGGAACCGCGCCTTGGAGGACGACCCTCGCTCGCGACGGTTCGCCACCGGTCACCCGGGTAGGGTTGAAGAGGAACTGCTGGAAGGCCGCGGGCAGGACGTTTATCACCTGCGAACGCGCCATACCCAGATACTGAGCAGTGAGCTGAACCTGGGTCAGAGTTGTAACGGCCATTGTCTGGATGTCGAAAATCGCCGTCGTCTGACCCTCCGGTACGGTGACCGTGTCGGGCATGGTGACCACGAGCGGGTTGCCGCTATACAGACTGACCTCGGCTCCGCCGGTCGGGGCCGCCTGGAAGAGCGTCACACGGCCGGTGATCGCGTTGCCTCCGAACACGTTGATGTTCGAAACGGTCAATGCGCTCAAGTACGGGGCAACGACGAGCGCCGCTTCCACCGAACGAGCCTCAAAGCTTGCGGTCACCTTTGTGATGAACGTCTCGAGCACCGCCGTGGTGTCGCACTGGAAGGTGATCTGAGTGTCGCCCTCAGGGATGAACACGGTGTCCGGAATCGTGACGATTTCAGGGTGACTCGTCTCGAGGTGGATGATCGCGCCACCGGGCGACGCAGGACCGCTGAGAGTGATCGTGCCGGTAGCGGACTGCGTCCCCGCCACTTCGCGCGGGTCGATGACCAGCGTATCCATAACGATCGGCACGCGGATATGCAGTTTGCCGAGGAACGCGTCGGACCAAGCTTTCGGCGGAATGTTGGGTGCCGGACGGTCATTGATCATGAACGTGCGGAAGATGTCCGCCGTGGTGGGGAAGGCATCCTTTCCACCTTCTGTCCATGAGTTCGTTCGTCCCGCGATATAGAGGCTTCGCGACGGGTCGAGCGCACAGCCAAACGCCTCCTCGCCCTCTTCGCCGCCGATGTACGAGCCCCAAAGGATGTTGGAGCCCGAATCGTTGAAGGCGAGAATGAACCCGTCTCCATCGAACCAGTCATTGGGGAAGTTCGGTCCCGCGAAGTCAGGCTGGAAGGTATTGGGGTCGGCGGGAATGGTGAGGCCGCCGGCCTGGGAGTATCCCACGATGTAGGCGACACCCGTATCGTCGATTCGGAGGGCATTCGGGTAGTTGTTGCCTGCCGAGCCGATGAGCGTGCTATAGACGAGCCTCGTTCCGTCCCGGAAGAACCGGGTTAAGAACGCGTCGACGCCGTTGTTGTACTGGCGATCGAACGCTCCCAGGGTGGTCGGGAAGTTCGTCGAGCGAGACGTGCCCGTGACGAATGCGTCGCCCTGCGGGTCGACGCCGACCTTAACGTAGCCATAGAAGAATCGGAAGAAGCCAGAGAGCGGATTGAAGATGTTCGGCTTGAGGTAGTCGATCCATCCGATGTTCACGCCATCGTCGCAGGCGAAAAAGCCGCCGTCGTTACCATTGCCGCCAAGGACGGTGGCATAGGTGCGCTCGCTGCCATTGGGTGGAAGGCGGAGCAGGAAGCAATCCCGCCCCAGGATCGAGCGGTCGAACGCGCCAGGTGTGGTTACGAAAACGCCAGCCGTCGTTGGCAGCCCCGTTGAGTTCGTCGCGCCGGACACATAGATGTTGTCGTCATCGTCGAGCGCGAGGCCTTGGCACTGGTCAGCGCTTCGACCTCCCATGTAGGTGCTAAACGTGAACGCCGTACCTACCGAGTTGATCTTTGTGATGAACCCATCCCAGCCTGGATCGCGGATGGGCGGGAGGGCGAATGGACCGGCAAACGTCGTTTGGAGCGCGCCCAGGGTCACCGGGAAGTTGGCAGCGGTGGTAAAGCCACAAATCGTGGCAGCACCGGTGCTGTCGACGACGATATCGATCGCGCACTCGGATGACTGTGGATTGAGGGGGCCGTTCGACGGATCCATCGGGTCGCGGAAGAATTTTCCGGTCTCGAGGCCGCCGCAATAGGTGCCGTACATCATCGAGGAGCCGTCGGCCGACAGCTTGAAGATGAACGCATCGCTATAGCCCGGATAGAAATCGTCCAGCGGGAATGTGCCGCCCGCGTTGTTGGGCTGCGGAGCCAGCAAGCTCGTCGGGAAATCGTTGGACCGCGTAATGCCCGTAATGTAGGCGTTGCCGTCGTCGTCGATGTCGATCGCGGTGGCGACGTCGTCGAATGCGCCTCCCACGAACGTGCTCCAGATGATGTCGACGGCGTCGGTGCTGAACTTCGTGACGAACGCGTCGGTCGCGGCGATAAACTCGTCGAACGCCCCAAACGACGTCGGGAAGGTTGGCGCGAAGGTCGCGCCGCAAGTGTAGGCGAACCCGAGGTTGTCGGCGACCACGTCCAATCCTTGGTCGTCCCCGGGGGCGCCGAGCAGGGTGCCGTAGACCAGCGGGTCGATGACGAGCGGCCGCGACCGATCGTAGCTTCCCAATCGGAACTTGACGAGCCCGCCCTGGATCACGAACTCGGCGGACACTCGCTTGCGCTGATTGCCGTACTGCTGGTAGGCGAACAGGCCGTCGATCGGAATCTCACCGAAGCGGGTCTTGACACCTAGACGCGATTCGCTGACCACCCTGACGCCTTCGACGCCGTTAAACCGCGTCGCGATTTGATTCGGGTCGGCACCGGGTTGGACGATGAAGTCGAAACGCGTCGTGCCTTTATCGTGGTACACGCGGGCATCGACTCCCGGATAGACGTTCTCCATCCGAGCCTCATCGTAGCGGCGGACGCCATTGTAGGTGCCCCCTCGACGAACGTAGTTGTACACGCCCGGGTGAGTTCCGATACCGCGCATGGACGGCTGTGAGTTCGCGCCGACGAACTCCATCCCGAAGGCATGGGACTCGCGGCGGAACCGCGATTTCCACTGCCCGTCGGCGGTCGGTTTGGGAGTGGCGTCGCGATAAACCTTATAGACGAGTCCGTCTGCGGTTATCCAGACATCCATCCCTGGCAGTCCTGAATAAAACGCTGCCCTGCCATCCCACTGGCCCTTGTTCTCCACGAAACTCAGGGACCGGTCTGGACTCGGAATCTCCGTCTTGCCTTTGGGGGAGGCAAGAGCAGAGGCCGCACCCAGCGTGAGCAGGCTCAGGCATATGATTGCCTTGTTTCCAATCACCGTTGAAACACCTCGATACGCAGTATAGCGAAAACCTGACCGTCAGTCAACGGAAGTCACCATGTGTTTGACGTTCCTAATGCCGGGAACGTCTTGCGGAATGTGGCTCCGAGCGCCTGTTTTTTTGTGCTCGATCCACGGCGACGTTCCGGGGTCGGGCTCGCTATAATAGAAAACCGGCTTTCAACGGCGAAAGCGGGCTTCCGTCTCGCCGTCCGCGGCGCGGCACGATTTGCGCGTCGACCATGGCCGCCACCTACGAGATCCCCCATACCTGGGAGGAGCCCGAAGCCCTCCACGAACTGCTCAACCAAATCCGGGAGCAGCATTCCGAGGCGAACATCAACCGAATCCGGTTCGCGTACTTCTTCGCCGAGGAGGCGCATGCAGGTCAGGTTCGAAGCTCCGGGGAACCCTACATCACGCATCCCCTCGCCGTGGCAGAAATCCTGGCCGAACTCGGAATGGACGACGACTCCATCGTCGCCGGTCTCCTCCACGACGTCCTCGAGGACTGCCCCGACTGCACGCCCGCGAAGATCGCCGAGCTCTTTGGCCAGGACGTTCTGGATCTCATCGAGGGCGTGACGAAGCTCCAAATGAAGGCTCCCAGCGACGGCTCGGCCCGCCAGCGTGCCCTTGCAGAGAGCAATCGAGCCGCCGAGAGCCTGCGCAAGATGCTCCTCGCCATGGCCAAGGACGTGCGCGTAATGGTCATCAAGCTGGCCGATCGCCTCCACAACATGCGAACGCTGGACAGCCTTCAACCCGAACGGCGAACCCGGATAGCGGCCGAGACTGCCGACATCTACGCCCCACTTGCTGCCAGGCTCGGCATCTGGCAAATCAAGTGGCAGTTGGAGGACTTGTCCTTCAAGCACCTCCACCCCAAGGAGTTTCAAGAGATCAGCGAGCGCGTCGCCAAGTCGCGCACGGTGCGGGAGGCCGAACTCTCGGAGGCGATCCTGATGCTCAAGGAACGGCTCCAGGCGCGGGGAATAAAGAACGCCGAAGTCCACGGCCGTCCGAAACACCTCTTTAGCATCTTCAACAAGATCGCCAAGCAAGGCTTCGCCTTCGAGGAAATCCTAGACTTGCTCGCGATTCGAGTCATCCTCGAGCACCAGGACGAGTGCTACTTGGCGCTCGGCATCGTTCACGACCTTTGGGTACCGATGCCGGGGTTGTTCTACGACTATATCGCCAAGCCTAAGCCCAACGGGTATCAGTCCCTGCACACCAAGGTCGTCGGCCCGAACGGCGAGCCCCTCGAGGTGCAGATTCGAACGCGCGAGATGCACGACGTGGCCGAACACGGGGTCGCCGCGCACTGGACATACAAGGAGGGCCTCAAATCGGACGCGGCGGAGAGATTCACCCACCTTCGCGAGCAGCTTTTCGACTGGTCCAGCGATGCCCGAACCTCGAGCGACTTCCTTCGCTCGCTCTCGACCGATCTCTTTAGCGAGCAGGTTTTCGTGTTCACACCCAAGGGCGACGTTCTCGACCTGCCTAAGGACGCCACCCCGATCGACTTTGCCTTCCGGGTCCATACCGATCTTGGTCTTCGAGTCGTCGGCGCCAAAGTCAACGGAGTCATGGTTCCGCTGGGTACCACGCTCAAAAACGGCGACATCGTCGAACTCGTGACCCGTAACAACGCTCACCCGAGCCTGGACTGGTTGGAGTTTGCCAAGTCTTCGCACGCCAAGAGCAAGCTTCGTGCGTACTTCCGCAGGCGCAACAAGGGGGAGAACGCAACACGGGGACGCGATGCCCTCGACAAAGAACTCCGGGCTCTCGGTCTCGATCCGAAGGACTTTCTGGGCGATGAAAAACTCAAGGCCATCGCCGAAACTCAGAGCGATTGCCAGACCTCCGAAGACCTCCTGGCCAAGGTCGGTGAAGGGCTGGTCAGCGTGCAGAGCGTCGTGGCCAAACTTCGCGGCGTTCCTCAAGGCAAGCCCGTGGCTGCCGACGTCATCAAGACCGAGAAGACACGCGAAGGGAAGGTCACCCTGGTCAAGGGTGGAATCGACAACGTCATGCTGCGGCGGGCCAAGTGCTGCGACCCTCTACCGGGTGAAGAAGTAGTCGGCTATATCACCCGCGGGCGGGGGATCATGCTCCACCGAAAGGTCTGTCCGAACGCGATGAACTTCCTTACTTCGGAGCCGGATCGCCTCGTCGCACTCGATTGGCCCTCGGATGGGAGCCTCTACAGCGTCATGCTGAAGATCATTTCCGTGAACCGTCAGGGGCTCCTGATGGATGTCAGCACCATTTTCGGCGAGTCCAAGACGAACGTGAGCGCGGCCAAGATCAAGACGCTTCCCAACCAAACGGCCGAGATAGAGGTGACGATCGAAGTGGCCGACGTGGCTCAGCTCAACGCGCTCATGGGCAAGATTAGCCAGTTCCAGGACGTGATTTCGATTCTGCGGATGTTCGGCCGGACCGCGGCAAAGTGAGCCTATGGGAATCCTTTTGCTTCTGCCGAGGGTATGGATAGGCATGCCGAACGGGGAGAACGTGCGAAGCGACGGGGGCGGCGAATCTGAGGAAACGGAGCCGCAGCTTGCGAACGATCTTCGCCCAGACGTCGTCTATAGCGGTGTCGTATCTTCGGAGGAGGCAACAATGACAATTGGGCATCCAATCGGGTTGCAGCTCACCGAGGAAGAGGCGTTCGCACTGCTAGGCTTGTGTATGACGAGCCCCCAGCGGCTGGACGTCGTTTCCGAACAGGCACTGACCAAGCTGGCCATATTCTGTAAATCTCGTATGGAACACAGCCATCATAGCGCGCCGGCGCAGTGCGAGCTCGACGAGGCGGGGTAACCCGCCTTCGTACTTTTCGTCCGCGAAGTAAAATGGCCGTGAGGCCGGGAGCGCTCGCGAGCGTGCGCACTTCCGAGGACCCAAAGGAGTAGACACCACCGATGCTGTTCGAACTTTGCCCCGAAGAGAGAGGGTTTCTCGATCGAGTCCGTACCTTTGTCGATCAAGAGGTCCTTCCCGAAACCCGCCGCTGGGAAGAGCAGACCGCCTTTCCCGACTCGATCTGGCCGCGCCTGGGCGGAGTGGGCCTACTCTCGATGACTGTCGGACGCGAGTGGGGCGGGGCATCCGTTTCGTGTTCGGCCTATGTCGAGGCCTGCCGCGAGATCGCCAAGGGCGACCCCGCGCTCAGCATGAACATCGCCGCCATCAACGCCCTTTGCGCGGCCCACATCGAGCGCTTCGGCAGTGAAGAGCAGCGCAAGAAGTATCTGCCCGGCATCGTGAAGGGCGACATCAAGCTGGCTTGGGGCCTGACCGAGCCCGACGCCGGTTCCGATGCCCGTCGCGTGAAGTCGGTCGCCACCCCCATCGACGGCCGCGAGGGCTACTGGCACCTCAATGGCGAGAAGATGTTCATCACGAACGGCGGCAAGGCAGACCTCATCATCCTCATCGCTCGCACCGGCGAGAAGGATCTGTCCGCATTCCTGATGGAGACGGACCAGTCCGGCTTCCAACTGACCGACCGCATTCACACGGTCGGGGTTCGAGCCTCGAATACGGTTCGCTTCTCGATGATCGACGCCGTCGGCTGGCACACGCCGTGCACCTTCGAGGAGGCGATCAGCCTGCTCTATCGTGGTCGACTGGGCATCGCGGGTATGGCGGTCGGCATCGCAGAGAAAGCCTTCGAACTCACGGTCGATTATTCGAAGCAACGGGAGCAGTTCAACCGACGCCTCGCCGACATGCAAAGCGTGCAAAACATGATCGCCGACAGCGCGATGGAGATCGAGGCCGCCCGATTGCTCCTCCACAAGGGCGCGACGCTCTACGACCAGGGGGAGAACATAGTCACCATTTCCTCGATGGCCAAACTCTTCGCCAGCGAGACGGCTAATCGCGTCACGAACCGCGCCATTCAGATTCACGGCGGACGAGGAATGACCTTCGAGTACCTCGTGGAGAAACTTTGGCGCGACGCGAAGCTCACCGAGATCGGCGAAGGCTGCAGCGAAATCCAGCGACTGGTGATTTCCAAGCAAGTCCTCCGTTAGAATCCGCCGCGAACGAGAGGCTTGGGAAGCGCCAGATCAGGCTTATCCAACCGATCCCTCGAGCGAGACCCCGAGCAACTTCTGCGCCTCGACCGCGAACTCCATCGGCAACTCCCGGAAGACGTCCTTGCAGAACCCGCTAACGATCATGTTCACGGCGTCTTCGGTCGGGATGCCGCGCTGATTGCAGTAGAAGATCTGATCCTCGCCGATCTTCGAGGTCGAGGCCTCGTGCTCGACGGTGGCGGTGGGGTTCTTGACCTCAATGTAGGGGAACGTGTGCGCTCCGCACCGATCGCCCATGAGCATCGAGTCGCACTGGGAGTAGTTCCGCGCGTTGTCGGCGCCAGGATTGATCTTGACGAGGCCGCGGTAGGTGTTCTGCCCGTTGCCGGCGCTGATGCCCTTGGCGACGATGGTCGAGCGGGTGTTCTTGCCGATGTGGATCATCTTGGTCCCGGTGTCCGCCTGCTGCTTGTTCGCGGTGAGGGCGACGCTGTAGAACTCGCCGATCGAGTTATCGCCGCGCAGGATGACGCTCGGGTACTTCCACGTGATCGCGCTGCCGGTCTCGACCTGGGTCCAGGTGATCTTGGAGTTGTCGCCTTTGCAGATGCCGCGCTTGGTGACGAAGTTGAAGATGCCGCCCTTGCCGGTCTTCGGGTCGCCGGGATACCAGTTTTGGACGGTGCTGTACTTGATGGTCGCGTCCTTGAGCGCGACGAGCTCGACGACGGCGGCGTGAAGCTGATTCTCGTCGCGCATCGGGGCGGTGCAGCCTTCAAGGTAGCTGACGTAAGCGCCCTCGTCGGCGATGATCAGCGTTCTCTCGAACTGGCCCGTGTTTTTGGCGTTGATGCGGAAGTACGTGCTCAGCTCCATCGGGCAGCGCACGCCCTTCGGCACGTACACGAACGAACCGTCACTGAAGACCGCACTATTCAGGGTCGCATAGTAGTTGTCGCTGTACGGCACGACGCTCCCGAGGTACTCGCGGACGAGATCGGGATGCTCCCGGATCGCTTCGCTGATCGAGCAGAAGATGATCCCCTCCTTGGCGAGGGCTTCCTTGAAGGTCGTCGCGACGCTGACCGAATCGAAGACGGCATCCACCGCGACGTTGGCCCGTGCGGCCATCGGTGCATTCTCGTTGGCCTCGGCTGCGCCGCGGACATTAAGCAGAATCTCTTGCTCCTTGAGCGGTATGCCGAGCTTTTCGAAGGTGCGCAGTAGTTCGGGGTCGGCGTCTTCCAGCGAGTTCAGCCGTGGCTTGTTTTTGGGCGCGGAGTAGTAGCTGATACTCTTCGGGTCCACCGGCTCGTACTTCACGTTCGGCCACTTCGGCTCGCTCATCGTCAGAAAGTGTCGGTATGCCTTCAGACGCCATTCCAGCATCCACTCCGGCTCCCCCTTCTTTTCGGACAGGCGACGGATGACGTCTTCGTTCAGACCCGGCTCGAAAGTGTCCGATTCGATGTCGGTGACGAATCCTTCTTTGTATTCGCGGTCGGCCCAGGATTCCAACAAAAGGTCGTGCTCGGACTTCTCGTCGAGCACGTTCGTGCGATCAGTTTCGTTCATATGTTCCCTTCGCGAACGTCCACCCGGCGGCACCGGCATCACGTCGCTCACCCTATTCTACGCGAGCGGACGATCGAGGGTCACCGGTAACCCCGCGTGGCCGGAGCCGTGGCCGGGGGGCGGGGTTTCCAGAATGCCCTTCAAAGTCATGATCGCAATGAGCAGGATAATCGCCGTTCCGAGAACGATGATCCATTGGCGCCTCGCCGGATGCCTCGAAGGCGACCGATCGAGCCATGGTAGAAGAAGCATCCCGAGGCTGATTCCGCCGGGGATGACGAGCGTCGCCACGACCTCGTAGCCGGCAGGCATGATCTTGAGCAGTTCGTAAAGCCCGAGGAAGTACCACTCCGGCCGAGGCGCAAAGTCGGTGCCCGAAGGATCGGCCATCGCTTCCAGGGCCGGCGGAAAGGCGAGCGCGAGGTAGACGACGATGCCCATGCCCCCCAGCACGACCACCGCGTCCTTGAAAAGTTGCACCGGATAGAACGGCGTCGGTCGTCCCTTCTGTGGCAAAACCGGCCCTGCGATGTGGTGGCGCCTCACGAGGTAGAGATGCAGTCCGGTAAAGACCATCAGTAGGGCCGGGAGCAGCATGACGTGGCTGGCGTAAAACCGCGTCAGAGTCAAGGCTCCAACCTCTTCGCCGCCTCGGATGAGCAGCATGAGGGCGTGGCCGAGGACCGGGACGGTACCGGCGATTCGAGTGCCAACGACCGTCGCCCAGTAGGCTTTCTGATCCCACGGCAGGAGGTAGCCGGTGAATGAGAAGGCGAGGATCAGGTTAAAGATGATCACGCCGACGACCCAAGTCAGTTCGCGGGGCTTCTTGTAAGAACCCCAGAAGAACACCCGCAAGATATGCAGCACCGTCACGATCACGATTACTGTCGAACCCCAGACGTGGAGCCCACGCACGAACGAGCCAAGAGTGACTTCTTCGGTGATGTGCTTGACACTGCGGTAGGCATCGGTCGGGCTCGGCGAGTAGTACATCGCAAGGGCGAACCCGGTGACGAATTGGAAAACAAGGAGGGTGAGCAGAAGATTGCCGAGGGTCTGCCACCATCCGACCCCCGGCGGCATGGGCTCGTCGAGGTTCTTTCGGACGAAACCCCACCAGCCGAGCCGAAGGTCGAGCCAGTCACCCAGGCTCGGACGATCGCGCCTCAAGCGTTCTTCGGGCTTAGGTTCGGGAACGGGCCGGACTGTAGGTTCCTCTGGGGTCAGGATGGTCGGCATATCACACCTTCTTTTGAATCCAAATGCGCCCGTCTTCGACCTTGACGGGGTACTCCTCCAAGGGTTTGGGCGGCGGGCCAGAGACGACCTTGCCGTCGGCGTTAAAGACTCCGCCGTGGCAGGGGCAGAAGTAGCGATCCTTGTCTCCCATCCACTTCACGCGGCAGCCGAGATGGGTGCAGGCGGGATCGAACGCCATGACGCGATCGGGCGTGCGATGGAGGAAGACGCTGTACTTCTGATCGGTTTCGGCGAATCCGTCACGAATCCGCAGGACGAACGACGCCTCCCGAGTTTGGCCAACAGGTAGCTCGGCCTCGTCGAGAACGGGTACCCACTCAGACTTCGCCTTGCGACGCAGTGGAGAGGCGACGTAACCGAGCACCGGGCCGACCACGACGCCGGCGACGACGAGATTGATTCCGGCGACGAGCCAGCCGAGGAGACGACGGCGCGTAGGCTTCAGCTGGCCATCGAGACTGGCATCGGCTTGATCGTGAGAGTTCTTCATTTTCGTTTTAGGGGTAGTAACGGAGGACGACAGGCCCGGACGCCTCGGGGTCGATACCGCTCATGAGGCTAACGGCGATCCGCTGCGACTTGTGATGTCGCCCTGGCCCCGGCTCGCGCTGATAGCCGAGGTCCTTGCCGTCAGCGACGATCGCTTCGGTGAGGTTGGTGACCGCCACCATTGTCGGCACGACCCAGACATGGGCGAAGCGGGTAAACGGAGCGGTACCCAGAAGCAGTAGAACGGCTGACAGGTGATACAGATAGATCGGCATGACCCAATCGTTCACCCCCGCGCGCTTTAGAGTGACCGTCAAAAAGCCACTAATCAGGGTGTGGAGGAAGAGGTTCATGAAGAGAAAGTCACGTCCCTGGGTCAGGCCGTTGTCGATGTAGGCATCGCGCCGATAGCGGTGCATCACGAAGAGCAGGCCTGTCAGCGCAGCCGCGCCCGACAGAACCGGGAGGAGCTTCAACGGGCTAAAGAAGGGCATCTCGGCCCGCGTCGGATTGAAAATCTGCATGAGCACGTCGCCAAGGAGCAGGCCGCAGAAGCCGTAGAGCATCAGTCCATGCATGAGCCAGCGCACCTTGTTGGCCTTCCAAAGCGAGGCGACAAGAAACCCGTCGATGACCAAGGAGCGAATGAGGACACCCGCCGACCGGAACAGCCCGAATCGCTTCATCGCTGGCCAGAGCTGTCGCGGCGCCGAAAGCTTGATCCAGTACAGCCAGACCTTGGTTCCGAAAACGAGGGCGAACAGGGTGACTACCGTGAAGAGAATCGAAACATTTCTCGTCGAGAGCATCTGGCCGACTTTGAAGGCGATCGGGATCTGGCTCGGATCCCACGGTTTAGCTTCGAGTTCCTGGTACACCTGGGTGATGCGGTCGTCCGACATCTCTGTCGCAGGAGTTGCCGGCATCATGCCCTTGCCCTTTCGGACGACGTCGAGAAACTCCGGATAGGTCAGCTTCGTTCGTGCAATCGGCGGACCCAACCCTCCCATCGCGGACATGCCGTGGCAGCCCATGCAGTTCGTCGAGGAGTAGACGTCGACGTGGGGCTTGATCGGCTGCGCTCTGCCCAGGGCGACCAGACCAAAGATCAGCGCAAGGACGACCGAGACGAGCACCTTCGAACCGGGGCCTGGATTTCGGCTGCGCTTGCCGGAGTCGAGCGGCTCTGCGCGCTCGGGAGCGGCTCGTCCGCCGAGTGTCGACGAAGCCTGCGCAGCCATGGGTCCCAGATAGCAGCCCGCCGGTCGTGTTCCAGCCTCGGGGAGCAGCGGGAAAGGTTCTCTTCCGGTTGCGACCCGCTCATCGCGAATGTAGGTCGCAATGGGGCTGTGTTCGTCGTCGAGGTCACCGAAGATGCGGGCGGTCGTTGGGCAGGCGACGACGCAAGCCGGGTCGAGCCCCTCATCGACGCGGTGAACGCAGTAGGTGCACTTTCGAGCGACTCCGGAGCGAAGACGTGGCTTGACGAAGTCCTTCTCGTAGCTTTCGTCCGCATTGAGATACCAGGACTCTTCGTCTTGCAAGAAGACGTTGCCGTAGGGGCATGCCGAGACGCAGGCCCCGGTTCCCCGGCAGCGGTCTTGATCGATCAGGACCACGCCGTCGGGGCGCCGGAAGATCGCCTTGTTCGGGCAGGCCTTGAGGCAAGCCGGGTTCTCGCAGTGGTAGCACAGCATCGGCAAGTACACCCGCTTGGTGTTCGGATACCGGCCTGCCTCGATGTTGAGGACCCGAGCGAAGAAGACATCCATAGGCGTGCCGTTCTCCTGCTTGCAGGCCAGCGTGCAGGCGTCGCACCCGATGCAGCGGGTGAGGTCGATGAGCATCGCTAATCTAGCCACTATTCTTCTCCTCGCGAACGATCAAACTGGCAAGGGCGAACGCCGATAGGCCGGTAATGCCCAGCGGAGCGAGCACCGGAGGGGCCTGGTCTCTTCTGCTGGAGTTTCTGCTCTCATCGTCCTCATCGCCGCCATCCGCGCGGGCGACGAGGGCCGCCGGTAGGACCAGGTCGATGAAGGCTTCGGGTTTGCCCTCGCTGTGTAGGAGCGTTCCGTAACCTCCGATCAGGATGCCGAGCCCGAACAGGATTGCCGGTGGCATGGCTGGCTTGGGGGACCAGGCGATCAAGAACGCCACGAGCCCAGCCAGAGCGCAATACACGACCGGAATCCAGGCTTGCCACTCTTCACCGAGCTTGTCCCGATGCAGGTAGCGCACTTCGACCAAGGTCAACAAGAATCCCCCGGAGGCGATTAGAAGTATCCAGCGAGCGAGCTTCATCCGACCCTCCGAATATCGACACGGGTGTCCTTCCAATGCTGTCCCGGTGCATACACCGCCGGCAGATAGTAGTTCTCGTGGGTTGGTTTGATCTTCTGGTGGGTGTGTACGCTGTGGTAGAAACCGCCGGCAAGGTACCGATGCCACCAGCCGTGGTCTGTGCACAGGACTCCCGGCTTGATCGACTCCGTGATCAGTGCCCAGAGCCGATAAGAGCCGTATTGGTTGAAGATTTCAACCTCGTCGCCGTCGTGAATCCCGCGCAGTGCCGCGTCGATCGGGTGAATCTCGACGACCGGCTTGCGATTCAGATTCAAGAGCAATGGGTTGTTCGAGTGGGTCGAGTGCACACGCCATTTGCTATGGGGAGTTACGATGCAAAGGGGAAGGTCTTGGTCTTCGACCGGCAGATGGCTAAAGGCGGGCTTGTAGACCGGCACCTGCTCGCCAAGTTTTGCGAAGACGTCTTCTTCCTTGTAAAACTCCATCCGTCCGGTCTTGAGGAACTCGCGCTGTGCGCCCTCTGGGAAGGGATATGCCCTCGGCGGAAAGAGCTTGAGATCGTGGAATTGCTCGTCGCAGCCGACTTCCGGATCGTGAACGTCTAGTCGAACTGGCCCGGCCTTCAGCTGGTCGAGGGTGATTTCCGCTACCTCTTTGCCACCCCCGGCGAGCATCGCCTCGATAGCGTCCCACTCCGTGCAATCGAAGTACGGTAGCAGGGAGGGGTCGACGCGGCGCACCAACTCACGCACGATCCACATCTCGGTCCGCGAGTTGTACTGGGGCCGAACGACTTCGTTTTGAATTTGGAGATACGGGTGGCAGGAAGTGCCGACCAGTTCGACCTTCTCCCAAAAGGTCGGGCAGGGAAGCACGACGTCGGCGTACTCGCACGTGGGCGACATCGAGAAATCGAGCACGACGAAGAGGTCCAAGGCGTCGATCGAGCGCTTCATGGGTTCCGACCACTCGGTCACGAGCGGATTGCCGTGGGAGACGAAGAGGGCCTTGACCCCATCCTTCGGGTACTTGATCTTCGGGTTGATCGTCTCCGTAGGTTTCCCGAGAACGAAGTAGTGCATGGGAAGGGGCTTGGGTCGCCGACCTTCTGGGAACCACCACGGGCTGACGTCGAGCCGGAAGTGATGCTGACCCGAATAGATAGAGACCGACTCGCCGGGCTTGCCATGGGCGCCAGCGAGCGCGGAGAAGAGCAAGATCGCCCGGATCGTCAGATCCCCATGAAGTCTGTGATTGAGACCCATGCCGATGATGATCGAGCTCGGCCGTACAGTGGCAAACCGCCGAGCCATATCGCGGATGGCGTCGGCAGGTACGTCGGTAATGGGCGCCACATTTTCGGGCCGATACTCATCGCGCGAGATCACGTCTTCGAGCAACTGGAAGACCGGGGTGATCTCGACCTCGGCTCCGTCGATCGTTACTCGCCGGGTTCCTCGAAACGCAGGGCGAAGGCCATCGGGAAGCGCCAGCGTGTCCATCGGCAGCTTGAAGAACCCGTTCGTCGCCTCGTCCCAGACGACGAACTCGTCTTCACTCCCAAGGTCCAGGGCCGAGGCCCGGAGGCGCTGGCCGTTGTCGCTGCGGATAAGGGTCGCGCAGTCGGTGAAGGTCCTGAGAAACTCCCAATCGACGAGGTCCTCGTCGATGAGGACCTGGCACATGCTCAGGGCGAGGGCGCAGTCGGTTCCCGGATTGATCGGCACCCAGACGTCAGCGCCCTTCGCGGTCTGGCTGCACCGAGGATCGATGCAGTAGATCTTGCAGTCGTTCTGCTGCTTGGCATATTGGGTGAGGAACTTCGCGTCTGGGATGCGGGTCTGGAAGACATTGCTCGACCACAAGAACGCAGTCTTGGCGTATGACCAACTCTTCGTCTCGCACTCCACACAGTCGATGCCGACGGTGTGGGTAAAGCCCATCGAGATGTCGCCGTTGAAATCGTAGGCGGTCGCGAAGGACATTCCAAGCAGAGCCGCCATTCGAACCTGTGCGCCCTTTTGGACGTATCCGGTCCCGACGACCTGGTTGAAGAGAAGCATGTGGTCGGCGCCATGGTCGCGAATGATCCGCTTCATGTGCTCGGCGATCACGTCGAGGGCTTCGTCCCAAGTGGCCTCCTTCCATTTTCCCTCCCCGCGCTCGCCCACTCGGATAAGTGGGGACTTGATCCGATCGGGGCCATAGATGAGGTGTGTCATCGACATGCCGCGCAGGCAACCCCGCGGGTTGTATTCGGCGCAGGGGTAGTCGGCCGCCGGTTTGAGATCGACGATGACGTCGTCGACTACGGTCGCCAGCCAACCGCACGCTCCCGTGCAGTTCGGGCTATCCGTCGTGCGGACCACGCGCTTGTTCTGAGGCTCGCTTGCCAGAGCGGGGAACCGGCCAGGTACGGGTTTGGTCGTCGCCATGAGTCTCCTTCCCGGCGAGTCTGCCGATTCGATTGGCGGCTGCCGGCTTAGCTACATTCTCAGGCGGTCCAGTTTCAGGCGCTATGACCTCTGTCATACGACACGAAATGAGACCTGGCAACCCCCATAGGTTGCCAGGTCTCGGGCCGGACGCCGAGAAGTTGTCAGCGACGGATGTTGAAGGACACCATCCGCGAAGAGGATCCGATGGACGCTGTCAGCTGCGCCCACTGTAGCGCCGGGGGTCGCGTGGTCCTTACGGCGACCACCGCGTAGTTTCGACCCGAAGGAATGAGGACCCTGGCCGGGACCGTCGCATAGGGGTTGTTGGAGACGACGTCGACATACAACCCCCCCGTGGGAGCCGTGATGGACAGCCGAATGGTCGCCTGAAGAGACGAGCCACCGGTTACGAAATTCGCGTTTAGGGTGAAGCTAGTGATTGACACGGTCACGAAACGGACATCCACGAACCGCGAGAGTCCGCCGTGCCGGACGGTTACGCGTGCAGCGCCGCTGGCGGCCAAGTCGCTGGGAGCCTGGAAGTTCGCTGAAGACGATCCGGCCGGGATCGTAATGCTCTCGGGTGGCGTGATCTTGTTCGGTTCCGACGACTCGATCGTGACCATGGCTCCGCCTTCTGGCGCCTTACCGGTCAGAGTAACGGTACCGGTCGCCGAGCTTCCCGCCACCACCGTGGTCGGATTGAGGCTGAAGGCGCTGAGCGAGGCAGGCAGAAGCGTCAGGTTGGCGGTCTTCGGTGTGCCGCCCGCCTGAGCCGTGAGAAGGACCGGGGTGTCAGCCGCTACTCCGTTCGTGGAGATCATGAACGTCGCGGCCAGCTGCCCGGCGGGGACCGTTACGGATGTCGGAACCGTGGCCGCCGGTTTATCCGACGAGAGGGAGACGATGAGACCACCTGCTGGGGCAGCCATAAAGAGTCGGACGGTGCCGGTCGCGTTGTTTCCGCCGACGATCGAGACCACGTTTACCGTGAGGCTAGTCAGCATTTCGGCACGCACCGTCATGTTTGCATTTCGGACTGTGCCGGCAACGCTCGCCGTGATCGCGACCGTGGCATCCGATTGAATCGCGCCGGTCTGGATCGGGAAGTCGATGAACGTCCTCGTCGCTGGGACGATGACGGTCGCCGGGACCGATGCCGCGGAGGGATTCGACGATTGGACCGCGATCGTGGCGCCGCCAGTCGGCGCCGCGTAATTGAGTGTGACTCGACCGACGACTTGGGAGTTCTTCGGAGCGTCCGATGGAACGGTGATCGACTTGAGCATCGGACGCCGGACCGAAAGTGTTGCGGTCCGACTCGTTCCGGAGTTTGCTGCCGTGATGATCACACTGATATCAGCGGACACTTCATTCGTCGCAACCGCAAACTGGGCGCTCGTCTGCCCTTCGGGAACGATGACCTGGGTCGGCAAGGAAACGCTCGCGTGGTTATCGGACAGGGATACCGTGAAGCCTCCGCTCGGCGCTGGACCGCTCAAGATGACCGTCCCCGTTGCTTCGTTGCCTCCGACGATCGATGTCGGAGCGACTGACACCGCCGAGAGCAGCTGCGGGCGAACTTCCAAGGTGCTGACCGCGTTGGTCCCTGCGTTCGTGGCGGTGATCGTCACTTGGGTGTCCGATGAGACGCTTCTCGTCGTGATGCCGAAGTTGGCGCTGGTGCGGCCGCCCAAGACGTTTACCGAAGTAGGGACGGTCGCGACATTCGTGTTCGAACTTCTTAGGGTGATAGCGAGGCCCGTGCTCGGCGCTGGGCTTGCAAGGGTGACCGTTCCCACCGCGGAGCGCCCTCCGATGACAAAGGTCGGCGAGATGTCGAGTGAGAATGCTTCGTTCTGCTGATATCGGATTGCGAAGACGTCGTCGGAAAACCCAACTTCATCGAGGGTCGAGCCGACCACAGAAATGGCGCCAACCGCGTTGAGGGCCACGCCGGCCGGAAGCGCAAGGCCCGTGCCCGAGGGGCTGTGCCGCTGCACCCAATCTTCGTTGCCTCCAGGACTGAGCCGTATCAGGACGCTGTCCGCTCGACTGAACTCGCGGTCCGAGGTGGAGTATCCGACGATAAACGAGTTGCCGTTGGTGTCGAGCGTCAGCGCCGTAGGGACGTCGATCGCGAGGTCCGGACCATCGTACGTATAGGTCCACTGGCGCAGGCCCGCGGACGAGTACTTGGCCACGCCGAAGTCGTAAACGTAGGCGTCGCGGTTGGCGTCCTGGTATCCGCAGACGATCACATTGCCTGCTCCGTCTAGGGCCACCGCAGTCGGGCTCACATCCCAAGAACCCGCAGGCTCCAGCGAGGCCCACTGCTGTGCGCCGTTGGTGTTCCACTTGACGGTTGCCCAGAACCACTGCGAGAAGCCTGCGACCACCACGTTGCCGGGTCCGTCGACGGCGATGGCGACTCCCTCGTCCCAGCCTCCGGGGCCGCTGTACTTGCGGTCCCAAACACGGGTGCCGGTAGGGCTGAACTTCACGACGAGCATGTCGTAGTCGGTCGCCGCACTGTAAGCCGATCCCGTCACGTAAACGTTGCCCACGGTATCGACGCTGATGGCCGAGGCCGACTCGTTGGCACCACCGGTCGAGAGATATCGGGAAGTCCACTGGAGAACGCCGCTCGTGTTGTACTTCAGCACGACGACGTCGGTAGGGTCCGAACTCGAAGGTGCGGTCGTCCCGGCGAGCAATACGTTTCCCGAGCCGTCGATCGCCATTCCGGCCAGAGAAGACCAGCCCCAGAAGCCATCCTGGAACCGCTGAACCCATTGGAGTCCGCCTCCCGGCGAGTACTTGAGCACCGCAATCGAGCCCGCGGAGTTGCCCGCCGCATAGACGTTGCCCGCGGAGTCGACGGCGATCGCCGTGCAGTTATCGTCATCGACGGCCGTACCGGCGTATGTTGCCGACCAGATCATTCCGCCGTTCGGTCCGTACTTGGCGATCCACATGTCCCCGTCGTTGCCGAGGAAGGTCTGGCCGCCGACGTAGAGGTTCCCGGCAGCGTCCGTCGCCACGGCATTGGCCGAATCTTGCAAGCCAGCGGGACCGTCGTAGCGCAACTGCCAAGCCGGTGAGACCTGTTGCGCGGCTACTGGCCCGGCCAGGCCCGCCATTAGGGCGAAGGTCAGACTCCATCCTGCGACTCGAGCTTGCGTGGTCATTTTCATGGCGTTTTCCCGGGGTCCGTCGGGCACAGAACTCCCTGGTGTTAGGGTTCCAGATTCCTCGCAATAGGCAACCCGCAGGCATGCCGGGAAAGGAGGCTTGCGCCGAAGAAGTCAGACTCGCGATGGCCGATTCCGCGTAGGATATGAGGATGGAGGAAGGGAGGGGATTCGAACCCCTGGGCGGTTGCCCGCCGTCTGTTTTCAAGACAGGTGCTTTAAACCACTCAGCCACCCTTCCCGCCAAGATGAGAATACCAGGGGCGATCTCGCGGTCCCAAGTCGAATCAGGTGTTCGAGCCGCTCCGATTCGCCCGGCGACGCGCGAGCCACTCTCCTGCGCATTGCCAAAGTTCGAAGAGGTTGCGCGAGAAGCCTATTCCTGCGAGAACGAGCCCCAGCCCGAAGAGCGGCACGAGCAAGTCGATGGCGCGCCAAGCGATCGAAGCGACGGCGATGAGGAACAACCATGCTGCGGCGCAGAGCGAGTTTGCGAAAGCCTCCAACGGACTCTTCACCCGCACCGGGTCTCCCAAGATCGCATGCCGCAGCGTATCCCCTCGGGAGCTTCGCACCGAGCGGGCTTGATCGATGATCCACTCGGCGAGTTGGACGGTGCAGCCGCCCTCGATCAGCCAATCCATGATCTCGTCGGCCGGCACGCCGTAGCTCATCGCCATGCCCACTCGGCCACGCATTGCTCTGATGCGTCGGGCTCCGAGACGAGTCAACTCCGGGGCAAGTTCTGCGGGAACGTCCGCTCCGCTCATCGATCCTCCGAGAATCATTGTACAGCGAGTCCTCGAATTCTCCGGGTCCTCGCAGTGGCAATTCCTCTCTTTTTTGCTGTGCTGGGCGGTTGCCGATCCGCACCACGAGTTCGGGCCATCGAGCCAGTGGATCCTTGGGTCCTCTCCTGGACGGACCCGCAAACAGGAACTCCAGCCAGCCTGTCGAACGGACTTCTCGGACTGCGGATCGGAAGAACCGGTACCGGCCTCGATGCATCCGGGGCTCCTCTGCCGTGCTTCTTCCACGAGGAGTACGAAACGAGCGGTGAAGAGAAGATTCGCACGCTCCCCAACCCGCTCGCCGTCTCGGCGACGATCGATGGGCGGCCCCTGAATCTGTCCGCCGCCACCGGCTATCGCCAGCGTATCGACCTGCGAACCGGTGTGCTCGTCACGGAATGGAAGTCGGGCGATAACGTTCGAGTGCGAGTCGAAACCGCGATTCATCCGAGCCGCCCTGCCGCCGGAATCAGGATCGTGATCGAAGCCGATCGTCCTACTCGGGTCGGGTTCCGCTCCGCGGTAGAGGGCGGTGTGGGCGCGATCGCCGAAAGCGGCGGTCGCCCCGAGTCTTCGGTCGTCAAACTGTGGGGCTCCGGCCGTCCGATCTTCGCTGCACACCGCCTTAAGGCTCCTATCGGCGAGTGGCAAGAGCAAGGAGTTGTCTGGACGTGGACGGCAACGTCGGTCGCCAGGGAAGTCACCTTCGAAAAGCTGGTCTCCTTCGAAACCTCGCCGCCGCACACCATGGATTCGCTACTGGAAGAAACGAGGGCGATTTGGAGTCGCCGCTGGCAGACCGACATCGAGATCGATGGTCCTGCCGAGGATCAGTTAGCGGTTCGGTCTTTCATCTTCTACCTGCGCTCGTCCGTCCACCCAAAAGCACGGATGAGTGTCGCTCCGTTCGGCCTGACCGACAACACCTATGCCGGGCATGTATTCTGGGACGCCGACACTTGGGTGCTCCCCGCAGTCGCATGGTTCGACCCGGATGCGGCCGCATCGATCTCCGGCTATCGGCTTCGTCTCCTCCCCTCGGCTACCGCCAACTTCCGCCTGCAGAACGACGGCGATATGCCGGCGGAACCCGTGTATCAATTCCCATGGCAATCCAGCGTGTCGGGACTCGAAGTGGCTCCCGGCGATTCCAAACACGAAGTCCACGTCTCTGGCGACGTGGTTCATAGCCTCCAAATCGGTGCCGACTTGGGCATCGTCTCTCAAGCCGAAGTCGACCGGGTGGGACTCGGGGTCGCGAGATACTACATCTTCCGCTCTGCCGGGCCCCTCAAGGACCGGACGCTCCTGGGCGTGATGAGCCCAGACGAGTTCCACATCGGGGACAACGACCTCTATACGAACATGCTCGCCGAATGGGTAATCCGCCGATACGGTCCAGCCGAATGGCGAGCCGTCACGTTCCGCAAGCCGAGCGACGGGCAAGGACTCCTGACCTACGACCACGATCGACTCCGAGGGTACAAGCAAGCCGCGGCGGTGCTAGCGATATTCCCGCTTCAGAATGCCGCTGCCGAGCAACAGGCACGGACGATGATGGCTCGCTTCGCCGGGAAGGTCACGCCCAACGGACCTGCCATGTCGGATTCCGTTCACGCGACAATCTTTGCTAGAATAGGAATGGTCGACGAGGCGTACGATGCCTGGCGAACCGGTTGGATGGATTTTACGGACCACCCTTTGATGCTGTTTACCGAGAAACGTGCGAAAGACGTCGGCTACTTCACGACCGGAGCGGCGGGTTGCCTGCAGACGGTCGTCTTTGGTTTCCTGGGCTTTCGCATCGACTCGCAGAGAGACTCCGGGGCAGGGTGGTCGCTCCCTCTAGGCGAGGGGGCGTACCTTCATATCGAGAGCCACCTGCCTAAAGCCTGGAAGTCGGTCCGTTTCAAGAACTTCGCGGTGCGCGGACGGCGGTACAACCTCGTCGCCACCCACGATTCGATTCAAGTCACTCAAGGAGTACCCTAGATATGCCCAATGTCGTGCTCACCGTCGATTGTGAGGCTGCACATCACGATCGATGCTTCACCAAAGAATACATCGACGTTTGCGAATTCGAGTTCGTGCCTGCCACGTGGATGATCCACGTCTCCCTCAAGGATCCCAGCGCCAACACCAAGCTGTACTGGCACGAGTTTTATCACAAGATTCCCAACTGGCACGAGGTCGGCATGAAGGTCAACTTCGAAAATGAGAGGGGCTACGTCGAAGACGAGCGGGAGCGCGGCAACATCATTCGAGTGGCCAAAGAAACCCTCAAGAGCCACCAAATCAAGGTTTCGAGCTTCAGGGCCGGCTGCTTTGCCCTCGTCCCGACCGACATCAAATACCTCGAAGACATCGGCATCCTCGTCGATTCGTCGATCGTCCCGGACTCCGACTACAAGATGTTCGTCGATTGGCGTGGCGCTCCGCACGAGCCCTACCACAGCCACCCCGACGATCTCCACAAGGTCGGCTCGAACCGGATCCTCCACGTTCCGGTTGCGACTCACGAAGGCACTCACGCCTACCTGGATCGAGGCTTCGAAGAACTCCGGCCCCTGTTCGAAGCCAACATGGACCGCGAAGTGATCTGCATCGGCATGCGTGACTACCACGACTCCGTCGCCGATCTGCGAAAGACGATTCGCTACTTCCGGGAGCGTGGCGCCCATTTCACCACGCTTACCCAATGCGCGAGCGAGCACTACGAGCACCACCCCGAGCTCGTCGCCCACTAGGTCCCCTTCGACTCTCGCTGGCCCGCCGTCCCGGACGGCGGGCCAGCCTGCAGGTACCATCGAGGCATGATCCACAAGCTCGACGAGATCCTCAAGCGCTATGAGGCAATCGAGGCTCAGCTCCAAGACCCGGCCATCGTCAGCCAGCCTTCCGAACTTGCGCGCCTCGGGAAAGCGCGTGCCGGCCTCGAGGAGATCGTCCAAGAGATCAAGGCCTACAAACGGCTGCTCGCCGAACTCGAGGGCGCAGAGGGGATGCTTGCCGATCCCGAAATGAAAGACCTCGCGCTAGCAGAGATCGAATCGCTTCAAGTGGCTCGAGCGGAGTCGGAGGCCAGGCTCAAGCTGATGTTGGTTCCGAAAGATCCCAACGACGACAAGGCGGTGGTCATCGAAATCCGACCCGGCGCGGGCGGTGACGAAGCAGGCCTCTTCGCCTCAGACCTCTTCCGCATGTACACCCGTTACGCGGAGCGGCGAAAGTGGAAGTACGAAGTCGTCGACCACGAAGAGGACGGAATGGGCTCCTTGAATCGAGTCGTGTTCACCATCGATGCGAAGGGCGCCTACAGCCAGCTCAAGCACGAGAGCGGAACACACCGCGTCCAGCGCGTTCCCGCCACGGAAAGCAGCGGCAGAATTCACACGTCCACCGCGACCGTTGCGGTCTTGCCCGAAGCCGAAGAGGTCGATGTCCAAATCAAGGCGGACGATCTCGAGATCTCGACTTTCTGCTCGAGCAGCGCGGGCGGCCAGCACATGCAGAAGAACGAGACCGCGATCCGCATCATCCACAAGCCGACCGGCATCGTGAGCACCTGCCAAGACGAACGAAGCCAGGCCCAGAACAAGCTGAAGGCGATGGCGGTGCTGAGGGCCAAGCTGTACGAACTCGAACAGGAGAAGCTCGCCAAGGAGCGAGGCGAAATGCGAAAGGGCCAGATCGGCTCCGGGGACCGCAGCGAGAAGATCCGCACCTATAACTTCCCCCAAAGCCGGATCACCGATCACCGAATCGGGATGGACATCAGCAATACGACGACTTTCATGGATGGCGACATCCAGAAGCTGATCGACGCGCTGAACGAAGACGAGGTCGCCCGCCGCCTGGCCGAGAGCGACCAAGAAGCTGCCTAGTCACTTCATGAGATAAGAAAGGCAATATCATGAGGTCGGAATCGGAACATGATGGCATAAGACTCACGTTAGTACTAGTGAAGGGGCTCATACTATGACCCCAATCTAAACGGAGGAAAGAACAATGACGCAATCAATGCTGAGCCTCAACCCGGTTCACGACTTCCGCCGGATGAACGAGGTGCTAGATCGACTCTTTGGTAATCCCAATGGGTCTGCTGCGAGCCAGACCTTCACGCTCCCGCTCGACGTTTACGAGCAGAATGGCACCTTTACCGTGAAGGCTGCTGTGCCCGGAATCAAACCCGAGGACCTGGACATCACGGTCGAGGACAGCATCCTCACGATCCGGGGCGAGCATCGGCACGAGGAGGAGACCGAGGATATGCGCGTCTATCGACGCGAGTATGCCTACGGACTCTTCACCCGATCGGTGCGGCTCCCTGAAGACGTGGCAGTCGACCAGATTCAGGCCGAGTTCCGCGACGGGTTCGTCTACATCACGATGCCGAAGATCGTCGAGCCGAAGCCGAAGGCGATCAAGGTCCCGGTGAAGGGTCAGGCCCTTCCGCCGGCGATCAAGAGCGAGAAGAAGAACACGAACGGGCAATCGTAAGCGGTCGGCGGTATCCTAGCGTCCAATGACGCCGAACGGATACCCGGCTCCACCGTCGATCGATTGGCTCATGACGATGCCGGCCCTGCTCGTAGCGGGGGTCGGCATCGTCGCGTTGATGGTGGAGATGTTTTGGCCGCGGCGGAGCAACTCGGCGATTATCTTCCTCTCCCTGATCGGCTTAGCCGTCGCGGGGTACTTCACCGCCATCCAGTTCGGGATGCCCGATGGTGAGACCTTCGCGCGGATGATCGTGCGGGACCGCCTTGGCCTTGTGCTTCAGCTGCTCCTGATCGGGATCGCGTTTATCTCCATCCTATTCAGCGAGGGGTATCTCCGCGAGAAGCGGATTCCTTTCGGCGAGTTCTATCCTCTGCTTCTGTGGGCCACGAGCGGCGGCATGGTGATGATCGCCACGAAAAGTCTGCTCATCCAGTTCATCGGCCTCGAGATTCTGTCGATCGCACTCTACGTCATGGCGGGCATGAGCCGCAATGAGGCCAAGTCGGAGGAGTCGGCGATCAAGTATTTCCTTTTGGGTGCGTTCGCGAGTTCGTTCTTCCTCTATGGGATCGCCTTCGTCTACGGGGCGACGGGTGGCCTCCACTTGGACCTGATCGCCGAGGCGTGGAAGGCAGACGATCCTTCGATGCGAAACCTCCTCCTTTTCGGGTTCGGACTCATCCTGATCGGACTGAGCTTCAAGAGCGCTTTCGTGCCCTTCCATCAATGGACTCCCGACGTTTACCAGGGCGCGCCCACCAACGTGACCGCCTTCATGGCGGCGGGTTCGAAGGTTGCGGCGATCGGGGCGCTCTTCCGGGTCCTGGAGGCTTCCGGGGTGATGCAGGAGTTCTGGATGCCGGCGCTGTTCTGGATTGCGATCTTCACGATGACGCTCGGCAACCTCGTCGCGTGTACGCAGCGCGACGTCAAGCGAACGTTGGGCTATTCGTCGATCGCCAATGCGGGCTACCTGCTCGTGGCACTCTTGGCGCACTTCAAGAGCCCGGATAAGGTCGGATTGCAGGCAACGATCTTCTATCTCGTGGCCTACAGCCTCATGACGCTTGGCGCATTTGCGGTCGTATCACTCGCGGCAAAGGGGGGCAAGGAGGGCACGCGGTTCCACGATCTGGCGGGTCTCTATCGCCGGGCGCCGGTCGCGGCGGGACTGCTGGTGGTCTTTGTCGCTTCGCTTATCGGCATCCCTCCGACGGCAGGGTTCTTCGGCAAGTACTTTATCTTCCTCGACGCGCTTCAGGCGGACCTTGCGCCGCTGGCGATCGTCTTGGCGGTCAACTCGGCCATCAGCATCTACTACTATCTCGGCATCGTCCGGGCCGCGTTCGTGGCGGAGGATTCGCCCGTGCGGCCGGCGATGAGCGGACCGGTGACATTCGGCAATTCGCTCGCCACAGCGATTTGCGCCGTGGGCGTCCTCGGTATCTCGTTCGTGACGGCGCCGGTCTTCGAGTTCCTTGCGGGGCGGTAGTCGATTTGGAGTGCGTGGGCTTGACCGCGCTTTGACCGCCGGGAAGCGAAACGACCTAAGATTCCGGAAGTTTGCCGCCGTACACGATCACCACTTTCGCTTCCGTAAGCATCTCTCCGGCTGCGCCCTTTAGTTCATCGAGGGTGACCGAACGAATGGCTTCCAGCAAGCCAGCTTGGCTGAAGGACGGATTCCCCAGCAGGGCGCTGTAGGCGCCCCAGTAGGTCGCCCCGATCGGACCCGCGGGCACTGGTCCATTTGGTCCAGCCCAGAACGGGCTTGTCTCGACGCTCCGGGTGAGAGCGGCCTCGGCCATCGCGATCGCCCGAGTGCGGGAGTCCTCGGTCCAGGTGCTCATGTCGGCGTACAGAGCCTTCCTTACGGCTTCCGGCAGGCCTTGCTGGCCGTCGGCGGAGGCTTGCGCAAGAATCAGGCGAATCTGCCATCCATCGAGCGTCGGCCAAAGGATTGCCTCCTGTCGATAGGACCAAGCGTTGGCATCGCGCAGAACACGGTGCATCGATCCGTCTTTGCCCACTCCGAGCGCGAATGCCGCAAGCATAAGGGTTGGGAGGCGGGTGTCGGGAAGCTTGATCGGATCAGTGCGAAGTTCGAACGTCGCTACCAGGGGGCGCCGCAGCCAGAGCGGCTTGGCGGGCGGATCGGGGGCCGGCTTGGGAACGCGCTTGGGCTGCCAGCCCTCGAAGACGGTGCGCAGGGCCTTCTCTCCGACCCCCGCGCCGAAGCCGCCGCCGACCGCGAACTGCACGTGCTCGGGCCGGAAGAGCCGGAGGTGGAGTTCGCGCACGTCGGCGGGCTTCACCCGGGTGAAGTCCGGCTGAGTTGGGTCGAGGGCCTGCGCCCAGATCGAAGGTGTGACTGCGGCGCGGCGACGGAGGCGGAGTAGGACGTCCTCGTCGCGCAGTGAGGGTCTTCGGACGAGCGACTCGAGCAGCCCGGCGGCGACTCCAAGGCCGTCCTTGGGCAAAACGATCTGGATGCGGAGGTGATCCGGCAGCACCTCTATGATGGGGGGCATCCCAGCGGCCGAGGAGTACTGGTAAAACTGGTTGCGCGTGTATTCCTGGGTTCCGTCGAGGAGCGCTTCTCCCAAGATCGTCAGCGCGGCGCGGTCCTTGCCGCTTAAGCCCGGCGCGGGAACGATGGCCTGCAACACCACGACTTCGGAAGAGGGAAGGGAGATCTCGACAAGCCTGAGCCGTTCCGCGCCGGACGCAGGCCTAGGTTGTGCCGAAGGCCCGGAAGCGACAGAGCCAACGACAACATCGCCCGCTTCGCGGGAGAGGGAGCTTCGGGCGAGAGTCCCCGCGCCAGCTCCGGCGTCGACGACTACCGCCTTGCCCACCTTGAACGCGGAGAACCCCTCCATGAAGTTTTCGGGTGTCATGCGGCGGAGGGTCTCGAGGAGGGTCTCGGGCTTGAGATCGACTCGCTGCGCGAGGAGGGCGCCGCGGAGCGAGGCAACCGCAGAAGGGTCGCTCGACTGTCCGAGCCAAGCCTCCATCAGCGCCATCCCGGCTGGGAAGAGGGCGAGGGCTTGGGCATCGGTAATCTCGTCGATGGCTCGTGCCAACTTGCCAGGTTCTTGAGAGGTGAGTGCGACGAGGGCGTTTTGCGCGCTGGGAGTGTAGAGAATGCCCAGTTCGGCTTGAGCGGACAGGGCCATCCCGGCAGTCAGCGCCCAGATGGCGCGGCTCTCGCCGAGCCCGGGGACGATCGCGGCACGGGACTCGCCGAGGACATCGGACTTGGCCTCGCCGGGCTGTCCGATGGGGCGCGGCTCTTCGGCTGGCTTCTTGGGTCCCGGCGTGTCCCCAAGAGCGTCGGCAGCGAGCACGCTGGCTTCTGCCAGCGAGACGGGGCCGGCGATAACCATCACCAAGCCGCGACGATCGAATTGTCGTGCGTGAAGGTCCTTCAGATCCGCCGGTGTGGTCTCTTTGATGGCGAACGAACTCCCAAGGGGATCGAGACCGCGCTCGGCATAGGCCTGCTTCCAAGCGGCGGCGGCAAGATGTTGCTCGGGCGGCACGAGAGCAAGTTCTTGCTCGATGATCTTCGACTCCTTGGCGATCTCCTCAGCGGTGAAGTCCATGGGATCCATGATCTCGCGGAGGGCGCGGGTGGCGAAGGCGACGTCCTTCGGCGCGCAGTTGATCTCGAACTTCATCGCATCGCGATAGGTCTGGGCGGTCAGGATCATGCCTCGCATTTCGAGGCGTCGGTCGAGGTCGCGATTACGGCCCTTGGCGGCGAGATGCTCGAGGAGGTGTCGCCGGCCGTGAGTTTCAGGCGTTTCCGCGCACTCCCTGCCAGTCGCCCACAACTGAACGCTGCACCGGTCGGCAAGGGGCATGCGCTCGATGAGTGAGATCGCGCCGGACTTCAGGATCGTGCGCAGCCGCGGTGCATCTTGGATCGGGGCCGGAGCCTGCGCGGCCAGCACGAGAGCGACGAGCGTCGAAAGAGCAGCCACCGCACGAGGTTACCCGTGCGGTGGCCATGGCGTTAGTTCATGGAGACGAAGTGGCTATAAACAAACTCCCACTTGCGGGCTGATCGGATATAACGAGCCGTGAAGCGAGTGGGGAATCGGGTGGCGCGCCCGAGTCGCGCGGGCTGCGGCACGTCGATCACGTAGCCCTCCCCCTGTTCCAGAAACTCCTTCGTGATCATTGGCTCGACGAACGTGGTCTGGTCGCCGTAGTAGCCGAAGATGAGGGTGTGTTCGAAATCGAAGCCGGGCTCCAAGTCGCGGAAGGGCACCGCGTGGACCCCCATTTCGGGAACCAGTGCCTCCGCCCCTGGGTAAAGGTAGCCGGGAGGGATTTGGTCCGGATGCGGGTTGCCCGGATCGGGTGGTAGCGCGTTCCACACCTCGTCCACCGGGACGCCGTAGTAATGGAGGTCCCAGTGAGGCTTCATGTAGAAGGGCGGCTCGTGCCCCATCGTGTTCCAGTGGAGTTCGAAGTGCTCGAAGAACGTCTGTGAGCGGGTCGCGGTGGGGAAGCGAAGAACCGCAAAGGCGCCCGACGGGCCCGTGCCCATGCCGGCGGGGGGATTGTCTACGAGTTCTTTGGTCATCGAGTAGCCCACCTCGATGACGCGGCCGTTGAGGTCTTGGGTCTCCCAGGTCTCGACTTCCTGTCCTGCGACGACAGAGCGCTCGCCGAAAACACGTCGGGTGAAGGGACCATCGCTCTCTCCCCCGCAACCCCATAGGCCGAGGCCGCACACCAGGAGCAAAGGCAAACTTAGATGTGAACGCATAGGCCGTATTTTGACCAGGTAGAAGCGGCGCTGTCGTGGTCTGGTACCTTCTTTGACGGTGATCGCGCGTCAGAGTCGTCCGGCTCCGGGCTTCTGGGTTGGCCCAGTGCGGGTCGATCCGCCGGTTCTCCTCGCGCCGATGGAGGATGTTTCGAATCTGGCCTTTCGCAAGATTGCCAAGCGCATCGCCGAGCCTGGTCTCATGTTCACGGAGTTCGTGAGCGCGATGGCGATCCACCACGGCGCGATGAAAACGCTCCGGAAGATGCGGGTCGATCCGGCCGAACGACCCCTCGGTATACAAATCTTTGGCGCAGACCCCGAGATCATGGCGGAGACCGCCCGAATCGCCGAGGAATGCGGCGCCGATCTGGTCGACATCAACATGGGCTGCTGGGTGCCCAAGGTATGCAAGACGGGGTCCGGCGCGGCGCTTCTCAAGGACCCCGACCTCGCCGAGCGGATCGTGGCGGCGGTCGTGAAGGCGGTGCGCGTGCCGGTGACGGTCAAGGTGCGCGCCGGGTGGGACTACTCGCTCTTCGCCGCGCCCGATCTCGCGCGGCGCTTCGAGGGCGTCGGCGCCCAAATGTTGACCCTGCATGCCCGGTTCGCTAAGCAGGGCTTCGAGGGCGAGGCGGACTGGCGGCTCGTCGGAGAACTGCGTCGCGCGATCTCGATCCCTCTCGTCGGCAACGGCGACGTGAGGACACCAGCCGACGCCCTTCGCCTTCTCGCGGAAACCGGATGCGGCGGCGTGATGGTCGGCAGAGCGGCGATTTCGAATCCGTGGGCTCTCGCGCGGATCGCTGCCGCGATCGCTGGCCGCCCCGAGCCCGCACCGCCGACCGCGAGGGACCGCATCGAGACCGCCATCGAGCACGCCGAAACGATGATCGCCCTCGAAGCGGACGTCGATAGCTTTTCCGCGGCCCGCGCTCTCCCCGAAGACGAGTATCGGCGCGCGGAGAACCGGGCAATCCGATCGCTCCGCGCCCAGTTGCCGCTGTACATCAAGGGCGAACCCGGCGCCTCGGTCGTCCGCGGTCGCCTCAGCACCTGTTCGACGCTGGACGAGCTCCGAGAAATCTGCGAGACGCTCCTCGTCGCTGCTTAGGAAGGCCTCCCCGAGGCGAGCAACTCGGGTCGCGTCCTCGCGATGCGGGCCAGCCCGCCACGGATCTCTGCCACGTTCCGGAAGCCCGCGCGGCGCAGGACCGAGTCCGCGATAATCGTCCGGAACCCCGAGGCGCAGAAGATGTGAATCGTCCGGTCCCGGGGAAGCTCGTCGAGCCGGTCGGGAAGTGAACCGAGCGAAATGTGCGTGGCCGACGGGATATTCGAAACAGAGTGCTCGTTCAATCCGCGGACGTCGAGGATGAACGCGTCTCCCGGAAGATCCGTCGCTTCGACCTCGACGACATCCACGCGCGGGCGGCCTTCGAGTGCCGACGACGGCAGCCATCCGGCGACGGCGTCGAGCCCCACCGTAGCCATGTCGCGGGCGGCGCGGTCGGCTTGCTCCTGGGAGTCGGCGACGAAGGTCACCGGTGTCTCGTAGTCGAGGAGCCAGCCGGCCCAGGTCGGGAAGGACCGGCTGCGCGGAATCGCGAGGCTGCCTTCCACGAGGTCCGTTCGAATCATCTCCTCCTCGCGAACGTCCAGCAGCGTCCCGACGGGCTCGGCGATGCGGGCCACACGGGGGAGCGAGCCGAGCAAGGTGGGGCCCTCCTTGTTCAGCCGCTTCATCTCCTTGAAATACTTCGGCGGCTCCGGCTGCCCGGCGAGCACCTCCTCGACGAACTTGTCTTCGTTCTGGATGCGAAACGCCCAGTTTGTCGCGCGCTCGTAGCCGAGCGAGGTCACCGGACTTCCGCCGAGCGACTTTCCGCAGGCGGAGCCGGCCCCGTGGGCGGGCCAGAGCAGCAGGGAATCCGGCAGGTCGGCCAGGCGCTGGAGCGAGCGGAACAGCGTGCGCGCGCCCTTCTCCATGGTGCCGGCGAAGTTCGCCGCCCGTTCCAGAAGGTCTGGCCGTCCGACGTCGCCGACGAACACGAAGTCGCCGGTGAAGAGCGAGTGCGGCGTCTCGCCCATCGGGTGGTCCACCAGGAGGAACGAGAGGTGCTCGGGCGTATGCCCGGGTGTGTGCAGCGCGGTCAGCGAGAGGTTCCCGATGCGGATGACGTGCCCATCCTTCATCAGCCGTATGTGCGGTTCACCGGCAAAGGCGCACTTCCAAAGCTCGTCGCCCTCGTCCGAGAGGAACAGCAGCGCCCCCGTGGCCCGGGCGAGCTCTCGCGAGCCGCTGAGGAAATCCGCGTGGATATGGGTTTCGGTCACCGCGGTAATCCGCAGGCCCAGGGCTTCGGCGGTATCCAGATACTGCCGGATATCGCGAAGCGGATCGATCACGATCGCCTCGCCGGTCGCCGCGCAGCCCACCAAGTAGCTCGCTTGCGCGAGTTTGTCGTCGTAGAAGTTGCGCAGGATCACGGATGCGCCTCCACGTGCCGGCTGGAGGTGGCGGCGGGCCGGTTCCACGGCAGGCGAGCCAAGAGGAACGCCATCCCGCAGAAGTTCGTCAGCCCGGCGAACGTCAGGCCCGCCCCCACGAACATCGCAAGATACACCCAAGACGGCGCGACCAAAACCGCGAGCACCGTCCCCGCCAGTACCAGAAGCCCCGCAATGAAGCGAACCTGCCGTTCCAGCGCCCACTTGCTCGTCGTCGTCGAGACGACCGGCAGACCCGCGGCGATCCAGGCGTCGGTCCCCCCTTCGACGAGGATCACGTCCTCGTGATGCCCGGCAAGGACCTCGCAAGCCATCCCGGCGCGGTTGCCGCTCTGACAAAGAACCGCCACCGGCGCGCGGCCGAGGTCGTCGAGGCGAACTTCGATTTGCTCCAGCGGGATGTTCGTGGCCTGGGGAACGTGGCCGGCCGCGTATTCTCCCGCGGAGCGGACGTCGACCACTTGGATCGCCTCGCCACTTCCGACGAGGCGAGCGAGGTCCTGGACGCTGATGGTTTTGCTCATGATTTATTCTACAGAGTCTCGTCCCCGATGTTTCGCGCACCGCCGAAGGATCCGCTCATGATCCATCCCAGTCGTCACACCCACGTCACGATCCGTGACGGATAATAGGACGTGGGAACCTGTGCGGACATGAAGTACACGTGGAACTGCGTTCGGCGCTGAGCGGAGAGACCGGCCTGCAGGTGCGAGCGCGGTTCTTTATCGCCGGAGGGACGCTCGCTCGCGATGCGCCGAGCTACGTGCGGCGGGCGGCGGACGACCAGCTGCTCGCGGCGCTCCTCGGATCCGAGTATGCCTACCTGCTCGACTCGCGGCAGAAAGGGAAGTCCTCGCTCGTGGCGCGGGTGATCGAGGAACTCGAACAGCGCGGGACGGTGTGCGTCCGGATCGACCTGCAGCGTGTAGGGTCGAACCTCAGCGCAGACCAGTGGTACGCGGCGATTCTGCGGGCCTTCGGCAAGCGGCTGGGGATCGAGCGGGAAGTCTTCGAAATCTGGGGAGAAGAGGCGCGGCTGGGCCCACTGGCCCGATGGCTGGCGGTCCTCGAGCGTGCGGTGCTGCGCTCGACCGACAAGCCGATCGTGGCGTTCGTCGACGAGGTCGACTTCGTGCGGGCCCTGCCGTTCTCGACCGACGAGTTCTTCGCGGGAATCCGGGAGTGCCACAACCGCAGGGCAGAAGCCGCGGAGTTTCGGCGGCTGACGTTCTGCCTCGTGGGCTCGGCGACGCCGAGTCAGCTCGTGAGGAACATCCAGATCACGCCCTTCAACATCGGCCGCGAGATCGTGTTGACGGACTTCACCCTCGACGAGATTCGGCCCTTCGCCGCGGCCTTCGAGTTCCCGAAGGACGGCCCGGCTCTGGTCGAGCGAGTGCACTACTGGACCGGTGGGCATCCGTACCTGACGCAGGCGATTTGCCTGGAGATCGCCCAAGACCCCTCCGTGATCGAGCCGCGAGACGTGGACGCGATCGTGGCGCGGATGTTCTTCACAACCGAAGCCCGACAGCGACAGCCGAACCTGCTCGACATCTCGCGGCGCATCCTGGAGGCGCAGGTCGAGGGGGTGATGCCGGAGGAGGCACGAGTTCAAATGCTCAGCGCCTACCTGCAGGTGCTGCGGGGCAGGCGGCTCTTGGTGAACGACAGCGAATGGAGGCTCGCCACCTTGCGCTTGTGCGGAGCGGTCGCCGAAGAGGGCGGAACGCTGGTTCCGCGCAACCGCATTTACCGGCGCGTCTTCGACGAGAAGTGGGTTCGTGCGAACCAGCCCGACGAGGAGCGCCGCCGCCAGCGCGCCGCCGCCCGTCGCGCGGTGTTCTGGACGGGACTGCTCTCGGCGGCGGTGCTGGGGACGATCGGCTACCTCTGGTTTCGCGCAGATCGCCTCGCGGCGGCGCAGAACCAGCTGCGACAAGCCGCCCGCTACGACGCCTACGCTTCTGGGATGATCGTCGCGACCACGCAATGGGACGACCACGACACGAGTGGGGTTTACCAGACGCTCGAGTCGAACAAGGACGATCCGTGGAAGAACTGGGAGTGGTACTTCTGGAGGTCGCGGCTGATGGGCAGGCCGGTGCCGAGCCTGGGAAGCACGCCGCCCGGCTGGCAGTTCGATTACTCGGGTCAGCGTCTTCTCGCCCGGATGGACGGGGAAGTCCGCCTCTACTCGCCCGACGACTTCCGGCTGCTCGGGAGCGTGAAGATGCCGTCGGGACCGTTTTGGACGACGCAGGAACTGCCGAACGGCGATTTCCTCGACCTGAGTCGGGATGGGGATATCCGACGGTTCGACCCCAAGACCGGCGTGGACCGGTGGCGTCTCGCTCTCGGGCGTTTCCTTTGGCCGAACGGCAACCGGATTTCGGCGGATGGGCGATATCTCGTCTCCGAAACGCCGAGCGGCCTGAAGATCGTCGATCTCGAAAGCGGAACCCCGAAGGACGTGCCTGGACGGTTGCGCCGGCCGACGTTCACCTATGGGGCAGCGCCGATCCTTTATGCGATCACGGTCGATGGAAAGGAACATATGGACGCGGTGGCCCGAATCGACGCCCGCACGGGCGAGATGGCTACTTGGAAGGCAGGACCGGCCGTGCGGGTCGTCGAAGGCAGCCCGGAGCGAGGACTCCTTGCTTATGGGACCGAGGACTCGACGCTCGTCGTGATGGAGGTGCCCTCTTGGCGTGAAATTGGCAGATACAAATTTGGGAGTACGACCGTCTGGGGACTGACCTTCGATCCGAGTGGGCGCTGGCTCTTCGCGAGCTCCCAGGACCGTGAGGGGGCGGTGTTCTCGCTGGAGGACGGCAGCCTGCGTTTGGTCAGGAAGCTAGACGGATACTGGGGCTTCAACTTCTCGCTCGAGGGTAAGCGCATCCTGGCCCGCTTCCACCCGCCGACCGTGCTCGATCTGGATGCGGTCGCCCGCCCCGATCTCGACATCAAGTTCGTTCATGGCTCCAGCGTCTACTTCGAGCGAGAAGCCAACGTAGTCTATGGGGCGGTGGAAACGACCGGCGGCATCGAATGGGTGCGGATGGACCTGTCGGAGGTCGATCCACGGCCCCATCGCGTGGCCGTCATCGAGGGCGACGTGCGGGTCGCCGCGACGATGCATAGCGGCCTGGTCTCCCTCCATCGGGGCGCCGTGCCTCGCGGACCGGGCGCGGGGATCATGCCCTCCAACCTCGTTGGGCTCTACGACCCGAAAGCATGGGAGCCCTATCGGCCAAGCTACCTCGGCCAAATCAAGGAAGCGGAATGGGTCTTCCGAGGCATAGCGGGGAAGGACCTCGGGTTCGGATTCATGGTTCCCTGCGTCCGGCGGTTGGACCCCGTGCGCGGGACGATCGAGGGCATCGACGACCGGTTCACCCGGAGTCTCGACGTGTCACCCGACGGCAAGACGCTGGCTGTCGGCAACGATCATGGAACCTTGCGGTTCTTCGATCTCGCGACCGGCGAGGATCGCTCCGTCTCCGTCACGCGCTTCACGATCAACGATGGCGACTACTCGAAAGACGGAAAGCGCCTCTTGCTTTGCTACGACCCGAACGTTGCCGCAATCCTCGACGTCGAATCCGGCAAGATCGTCCGCGAGCTCCGTGGCCACGCGGCGATCATCCTCTCCGTCTGCTGGTCCGAGGACGAAAAGCGCATTGCTACGGCCTCGGCGGACAAGACCGTGCGCATCTGGGACGCGGAGACCGGGCGACTGCTCTCCATCTTGAGGGGTCATACGGACGAGGTTTGGCGCGTGCGGTTCTTGCCCGGTGGCGTCCATCTCGTGTCGATCGACGAAGGCGGTCGTCTTCTGCGCTGGTCGGCGTACCGGGACGAACAATCTAGGACGCGATGACGGCGAGGACGCGCGCGAAGTACTCCCTATAGACCCCGGCACGAAAGCGGACCGCGCCCGATGCGAGTGGGGAGACCACTCCCGCGGACGCGAGCCGACGGACGGGATCGGGGTCGGTGACGGGTTCGGAGGTGAGCATCGCCCGTACGGCCTGCTGTAGCTCGGCATCGCGTCCGACCGACACGCCCAGCCGGCGCATGTGCTCGCCGAAGGGTCCTCCTTCACTGGCGGCGTCGTTCTCAAGATCCCAGATGGTGCCGCCCGTCTGGGCGAGCCAGTCGAAGGCCTTGCGGCAGAGGTAGGGTTGACCGCCGGTTAGCGAATGGACTTCCGCGAGGTCGTCTGCAGCCATGCGCAGGCCGTATCGCCCGGCGAGTTCGGTCACGTGTTCGAGGGTGAAGTCTTCGAGGGATAGCCGGAGCCCGACGTTGAACGGCGACTGGTTGAGGTCCCGAATGAAGAGGTGGACCTCGGTGGAGTAGGTCAGGGCAATGGTAACGCGCGGCCACGGCGAATCCGGATCGAGCGAGCGGCGGTTGTACCACCCGCGAAGCAACCCGAAGAAATCGTCCGAGTAGGGTTGCCCGAACAGCCGATCCGCCTCGTCGAAGCCGAGGAGAACCGGACCTTCGACGCCGCTCAAAATGCGTTCGACGGCTTCGTCGAGGTTGTCGTTCGGGCCGCTCCAATCGGTCCACGCTTCACGCCACGCCGCGTCCGTGCCGAGGTCCTTGGCCAGGTGGTGGGCGATCGAGCGGTACAGGCGATCCTGGTCTTCGAGCTGGGAGCCGCTGAGGGTCTGAAAATCACAGTGCACCACGCGGCGCCCAGTGGAGCGGAAGGCTTGCATCGCCCGGGCGAGCAGGGAAGTTTTGCCGATCTGGCGGGGCCCTTGGATGAGGAGGAGACCCTCGCCGTGGGCCATGGCATAGGCCATCCGACGATCGACTTCCCGCTCGATGTAGTACTTCGATTCCAGCGGCACCGCGCCGCCGGAGAGTTCGAGTTCGGGGCGAGCCGTGACGCCTCCATCCAAGGCCGCGACGACCTGCCGGGCGAGCGCGCGCACCTCCGCCTGATCGGACCACTCGGCGGCGGGCAGGCGATCGCGCAGGAGGGGAGGACCGCCGGCCTTCCGGAGCGTGACGATCCTCAGCTCCTCTCTTGATTCCAAGGCGAGGGCGAGCTCGACTTCGGCTTGAATCGCTTCGTTGGCGGCGGCGTGCTCCGATTCGAGGAAGAGCACGGCTCGCGACTTAAGCAAGCGGCGTTCGAGCGCGCTCGTCCACCCGGCATCGGGCAGATTCTCTCGGTGGGCGATGGTGTCGAGGCCGATGCGGCGCAGTTCGGCCGAAAGAACACCCGCGAAAACCCGATCCGCGGGATCGGAGACGATGACGATCTTGCCCTCTGCGCGAGGGGGGGCCTGTCGTCCGCTCGCCCGCGGAATGGCCCGCATCGCTTCATAGGCGGCTTCGGAGGGTGTCTCTCCGTAGAGATCGTCGAGCATCTGTTCGAGTTCTTCAAACTGCTTCAGGGCCTCGGTGGACAATCCCGCCGCAGCATAGGCTTGCATCACCATCAAGTGGAGGTCTTCTCGAACGGGAGCATGCTCGAGCGCTACCAGGCCGATTCGGACTGCCTCACGAGGAGTCACCGGAATCAGCTCTCGACAGACATCGCAAACCGTTTGGGCGTACGCCTCTTCCAGCCCCTTCCGGGCCGAAGCGAAGCTCGCCTCGTAGGCGCCAGGTCAATGGGCCGCGATAGAGATCGATCGCCTCGGTGAGAGCGGCCATCCGTGCAGCGCTGGCGACCAGTTTGGCGGCCTGAAGCAGATATCGAAAGCGCTCGACGTCGCTATCGATCCGGTCACCTTCGACCCATACCCCTTCAGGGCTGGAGTGAAGGATCGCTCCACGCTCGCCGTCATGCTCCATCGCCTGGCGGATGTCGGTTAGGCAGCGCCGCAGGCTCAGCTGCTGGCGGTCCCCGTCGCTGTCCGGCCAGAACATCTCGCCGAGTTCGAGACGGCTGAACTTGCGCTTTTCGTTGAGGACGAGATGGGCGAGCAGAGCGCGGCTCGACTTCGAGCGCAGCTTAGGCAGGGGGCGGCCATTCCTCTCCCCTTCGAATGTCCCGAAGAGTCGGAACTGCCAGCGGTCTTCTCGATTTGCCAAGGAATGCTTGCCCCTCGGCAAACATGTTACATGAAGATTGTTGTGAAAGCCAACGAGTAGTCCGGAAGTCCAAGACCCAATGATAAGCCGCTACGCCGCGGTATAATGCTCGTTCACGCGCGGGTGGTGAAATTGGTAGACACGCTACCTTGAGGTGGTAGTGCTCACAAGGCGTGAAGGTTCGAGTCCTTTCCCGCGCACCAGGTTTGAATTCGGCGAGGGCGGCACCATCGAGGCGCCGCCCTCGCTGTTTTTACTCCTGGCCCCAGGCGGTGATCCAGCTTCCGATCTGCTGGAAGGCCGAGGGGGCGGTGTGGAGCTCGGTGTGGTCGAGCGGCAGGGTCGGTCCCGGCTGCCAGATCGAGCTCTGCTGGGCGAGGACGCCGCTTTGAGCGGAGAACTCGGCGACGAGGCCGTCGTTGACCGTGCCCGAGCCGACGCTGAGGGTGTAGAGGCCGTTGATGATCTCTCCCTCGGGGATGATGCCCTTGTAGAGGTCCTTGTAGTCGCTGCCCGAGAGGGTGAAGTAGCTGGCGGTGTCGTAGTCGGGGCCTTGGCTGGTGGTGTTGAGGTCGGTCAGGAAGCTGGTCAGCGGCGCGCCGCCCTCGCCATCGGTGGCCAGGTCCTTGATGCAGTAGTACGAATCGCCGCCGAAGATCCAGGTGAGGGTCTGCATGAACGGGATGTTGGCGAACGGCACCCCGGCATGAGGACCGCCGAGGCTTACGTAGTGGTGGATCCACTGTCCCAGGCGGTTGGACCCGAGCGACGGAGTCTCCATCGCGTAGCGCGAAACGAGGTTCCCCATGCTGTGGGCGAAGAGGTCCGCCGAGCCGGCGTTCCGAATCAGCGGAGCGAGCATGCCCGCGCAAGCCTGGCCGATGTTCGCCAGCGGATTGTTCGAGGAGTACTGGAAGCCGATCACGGCATCGTAGTAAGGCGTCGTGTCCCCCGGCAGACGGTATCCGGCGAGGAACTGGCCGAGCGACTGGAGGTCCGAGAGGCTCGAGTCGATGCCGTGGACGACGATGGCCACCTTCAGCCCGGCGAGGTTGGGCGGCACCCCCTGGAACTGCCCGTTCGAGAAGCCGTAGACCGCGGTCTCCAGCGGCGGGATGCCGCGAGTGGCGGTCCTGCTGGCGGTAAAGACGATGAGCTCTTCCTGCGCGCCGGTTCCGGGTGTCGTCGTCTGGAGTTCGCGCAGGCGTCTGGAGTCGAGATTCGCGGAGAGATAGGTGCCGTCGGGCGAGAGTCGCGACTCGAGAGCGTAGATCTCGCGGTTTCGGTTCTGCACGGCGAGCATGGTCCCTTCCGCGTCGTGAGGACCGGGGAACGGCATCTCGATGACGATGGACCGACCACCGCGGACCGACTCGGGATCGATGAACAGCTTGACGCCCTGGGTATGCACCGCCCAGCCGTCGGCGCCGATCATGCCGAACTGGCTTTCATAGATTTCGACCTTGACGCTAGTCGCGGCGAGTAGGGCGTTTGGCCCCGCCACGACGCGAACGCGATCGCGCGTGGATTCGATGGTGCCGCCGCCGGGGCCGATGGTGCGCGACTGTGAGAAGACGAGGCCGGATGGCAAAACTTGGCGCGGCCCGCCGCCGCACCCGATCAGCGCCGCGGCCACTGCCGCCAGAAGAGACGAAAACAAAACTGACTTCATGGACATATCCTCGGTGGCGAGCGTACCCGCCCGAAGCAGAAAACGCCGGACGCCCGCGCGGCGTCGCGGTTTGTAGCGCGAGCCTCAGCGATACCCGGCCAGGAACTCGGCTTCGGCCTCGAACATCCGCTGGGTCATCTCCTCGATCTCGGCCGGGCAGCAGACGGCGCTGGTGAGGGGATCGAGCATCAGGGCCTGGGCAGCGAGTCGCTTGGAGCGCTCGATGCAGGCGTCGGCGGCGAGGTCGAACATCCTCATGTTGGCGTCGCAGTGGGCGGCCATCGGCTTGGGAAGGCGGCCGAAGCGGGTGGGCGTGATGCCGTTCCTGTCGACGAGGCAGGCGACCTCGACGCACCCGTCGTGGGGCAGGTTCTCGATGAGGCCGCCCTCGTTCGAGACGTTGCCGTGGATGACGATCGGCACGTTCTTCTCGATGGCCTCGATGATCCAAGCGCCGTACTCGAGGGAGCGCTCCACCGGGATGGGCTCTTCGCCGGCGATCTGTCGCTGTCGGCGCTCGTCCTGGTCCTTCCGCCAAGTGGGCCAGTTGGCGGCGTAGAATCCCTCCTCGCCACGGTATCCGGTGTCGGTGTATTTTTCGAGGAGGTCCGGACGCTTGCGGTAATAGGGAAGATATTCGCTGAGGTGCCCGCTGGACTCGGTGACGAACGCCCCGAAATGGAGCATCACGTCGGTGCGGACGGGCTCCGCCATCGCGAACTCGCTCTGCCGGTCGCGGGCTTTCTCGAAGAGCAGCGGGTAAAGGGACCCGGATGGGCTATCGAACTCGGTAAACCAGGCGAGATGATTGATGCCGGCGCATTTCCAGCGAACCTCTTCGTAGGGCACGTCGGCGACCCTGGCGAGCATTCTGGACGTGCCCTGGACGGAGTGGCAGAGCCCGACGACCTGCATCGAGGAAGTTCTCGAAGCGGCGAGGCACATCATGTTCATCGGGTTCGTGTAGTTCAGAACGACCGCTTTCGGGCACTGGGCCTCGCAGTCTCGGAGGATGTCCAGCCAAACCGGAATCGTACGCAGCCCCTTGAAGAGGCCGCCCGGTCCGATGGTGTCGCCGATGTTCTGGCTGACTCCGTATTCGAGCGGGAGGTCGTTGTCGATGCGGACGCAGGCGAGGCCGCTCACCTCGATGCAGTTGATCAGGTAGTCCGAGCCGGCGAGCAGTTCGAGGCGATCGGTGCTCGATCGGACGATCCAGCGACCGTCGGCGCCCGCCTCGGCGACGATCTTGTCCATCAGCCGATGCGTGAGAGCGAGCCGCTCGGCATCGATGTCGACGAGACGCAGTTCGCCGCCGGGGGAGCCCGGAATGAGGACGACGTCTTTGAGGATCGAGTTGGTGAAGAAGCTGCCCGCGCCGATCATCGTCACGTTGATCTTGCGCGGCAACTCGCCCGGGAGGCCGTTAGCGTTGAGGGTGTCGGTGCTCATTTGATGTCCTTTTGTCAAGAAGTCCGGTGCGATGGATCGATGTCGTGGGTTAAGATAGTGTGGGATGGGGCGGCTTCACCAAGCCCCAGCGGGCGGCATGAACACCAAGATCGTATTGCTCATCGAGGACAACCCCAGCGACGAGCGTTTGACGCTACGGGCGCTGCGGAAGAACAATATCATGAACGAGGTCGTCGTCGCCTACGACGGCCAGGAGGGATTGGACTTCCTCTTCGGGGAAGGGAAGTTCGAGGACCGAAAGGGATCGGAGCCACCCGCCCTGATCATCTTGGACTTGAAGCTGCCGAAGGTCAGCGGCGTCGAGGTTCTACGCCGGATCCGCGAGGACGATCGGACTCGGCGTCTGCCGGTCGTGGTCCTGACGTCTTCGGACGACGATTCGGAGGTGAACACTTGCTACGAGCTCGGCGCAAACAGTTACGTGCGTAAGCCGACGGACAGCGCCGCCTTTGCCGACATGATCCTGAGCCTGGGGATGTACTGGCTGCTGCTGAACGTACCGCCGCCGGTCATGGTCCGGCGCTAGCCGAACCGGCCAGAGATGTAATCCTCGGTCTCTTTGACCGCGGGGAACTGGAAGATCTGATCGGTGGTTCCGAACTCGACGAGCCGCCCCATCATGAAGAAGCCGGTGTAGTCGCTGGCGCGCTGGGCCTGCTGCATGTTGTGGGTGACCATCACGATCGTGTACTGCGTCTTGAGTTCGTCGATCAGATCCTCGATGGCCGAGGTTGCGATCGGGTCGAGCGCCGAGCAGGGCTCGTCCATTAGGACGACCGTCGGATCGACGGCGAGGGTGCGGGCAATGCAAAGACGCTGCTGCTGTCCGCCAGAGAGCGCGAGGGCGCTTTGGTGGAGCTTGTCCTTCACTTCGTTCCACAGGTAAGCCCTGGTCAGACAGCGCTCGACGATCGCTTGAAGGTCGGCCTTTTTCCGGACCCCATGGATCCGAGGTCCGTAGGCGATGTTGTCGAAGATCGACATCGGGAAGGGGTTCGGCTTTTGGAACACCATGCCGACGTGCTTGCGCAACTCGACGGGATCGACTCCCGGTCCGTAGATGTCCTCGCCTTGGAGGAGGATGCGGCCGGTGTGAGAAGTGCCGTCGATGAGGTCGTTCATCCGGTTGAGGCATCGAAGGAAGGTCGACTTGCCGCAGCCGGACGGGCCGATCAGAGCCGTGACGCAGCGCTCGCGGACGTCGATGGACACGTCTCTGAGTGCCTGGAACTTGCCGTAGAAGAAGTTCAGTCCTTGGGCGGAGATGAGGGGGCCGGCGTTCGCGACTTGGGGCGCGATGGCGGGCGACGGCGCTTCGGGCTCCTTAGTCGGCACCATTTCCGCCATGGCCACGCCCGCAGTCTAGCGGAGAAATGTTAAGAAATGTTTAACGGACTAGGCCGCCTTGACTTGACCGACGAACTCCACCTCCGCGCGGGCGGCGACCTCGTTGTAGGCCATCACGTGGAGGGCTGGGAGGTAGCGTTCGAGAAGCCGCCGAACAGGGAGGCGCAACTGGCTGGAACACAGGAGCACAGGAGTGAGGCCCTGCGCCATCGCTCGCTCGCCTTCTTCCTTGAGCGCGCCGATGATCTGCTGCTGCTCGACGGGCTCCAGGGCAAGGACCAGGCCGCCCGCGGTCTGTTGGAGAGCTTCGGTCAGCGTGCGTTCTAGAGTCGATTCGAGCGTGATGCAGTACAGCTTGTTCTCGTGGTCGACGTATTGACGGGTGATTGTCCGCGCGATCGCCGAACGGACGAGTTCACCGAGTTGGTCGGGGTCCTTGACCCGGCTTCCATAGTCGGCCATTGTCTCGAGGACGGTGACCATGTCGCGGATGGGAACCCGCTCGCGGAGCAGGTGCTGGAGCACCTTCTGCACTTCGCCGACGGAAAAGAGTGCGGGGACCGCTTCATCGACGACCTGCTGATTCAGTTGCTTGGCATGATCGATAAGGGTGGCCACGTCCTGCCGACTGAGGAGTTCGGGAGCGTGGGACTTGACCACCTCGCTCAGGTGAGTCGCGATGACCGCGCTTGGCTCGACGACCGTGTACCCGCTCCTCTCGGCTTGCTCGCGCAGCGCAGGTTCGACCCAGGTCGCCTCGAGGCCGAAGACCGGTTCGGTGGTGCGTACTCCGACGACCGGCGCCATGGCCTGGCCGCTGTTGATGGCCATGAGGAGTCCCGGTTCGGCACTCCCTCGCGCCACCTCCTCGCCACGGACCTTTAGCACGTACTCGTTGGACTGCAGGGCGACGCTGTCGCGAATGCGGACGCTCGGCATGACGAAACCGAGCTCGAGGGCGATCTGCCGCCGCGTGGCGGTCACTCGATCCGGCAAATCCCCGCCGGCCCTGGCGTCCGCGAGGCGCGTCAGGCCGTAGCCGATCTCGATTTCGAGTGGATCGACGCCCAGGAGGGGGAGAACGGCTTCGGGTCCGGTCGGGTGTGCGCCCTTCGGTTCCTCCTTGGTCGAGGGCAAGGATTCCATCATCGCCCTCTGTCGGCCGACGTAGCGGTAAACGCCGAAGAGAACGCCGGCTACCCCGAGGAAGACCATCGCGGGGAATCCGGGCACGAAGGCGAAGACGGCCAGGGCCGCCGCCGCGGTTCCTATTGCCTTGGGTTGGCCGAGTACCTGATCGATGACCGCGCCACCCATGCTGCGCTCTTGACCCGCACGGGTGACGAGCAAGCCGCTCGCGGTCGAAATCAGGAGCGCTGGAACCTGGGCGACGAGGCCTTCGCCGACGGAAAGAAGGCTATACGTCTTCAGGATCGTCATCGCGTCCCCGCCGCCGCGCATGAAACCGACCACGAAGCCGCCGATGATGTTGACGGCGATGATGAGGATGGCGGCGATCGCGTCGCCCTTGACGAACTTGGAGGCACCATCCATCGCGCCGTAGAAATCGGCTTCTTGCTTGACGGCCTTGCGGCGCTCCCGTGCCTGGTCCTCGTCGATCAACCCGGCCGCGAGGTCGGCGTCGATCGCCATTTGCTTACCGGGCATGGCATCGAGGGTAAATCGTGCGACGACCTCTGACACTCGCCCCGCGCCGTTCGTTATGACGATGAATTGGATGATCACGAGGATCAGAAAGGCGACGAATCCGACCACCGGGTCGCCTCCCATCACGAAGTTGCCGAAGGTCTCGATGACGTGACCGGCCGCGCCGGTACCCAGGATCAGCTTGGTGGCGGCGACACTGAGAGCAAGGCGAAAGAGGGTCGTGATGAGCAGGAGGCTAGGGAAGACGGAGAACTGCAGAGGGTCGCTCGCGTTGACCGACATCAAGAGGATCATCACCGACGCGGCGATGGCGATCACGAGTCCGGTGTCCAGTGCCCAGTGGGGCAATGGCAGGATGAGCATGGCCACGACGACCAATAGCCCGAAGCCGAGCAAGAGATCGGTGTGCTTGAGGATCTTCTGCAGAGTCGTCATCGCGATAGGCGCACGGATGGCCCATCGGGATGATCGGCAAAAAGGCCGGGCTTCCCCAGAGGAAGCCCGGCAAATTCAGAGAGGCTATCTGCGGCGTCTTTGAGCGATCAAGGCGCCGAGGCCGGCCGCAAGGGCGAGCATGGTGCCTGGCTCGGGCACTCCGTTCATACACTGGTCGTGGATCCACTCGCGGACGATGCCTTCGCTGAGACTGGTGCCGTACCCGGTTCCGTCATCCATGTAGCGCCAGCGCTTCACTTCTTCAGGCAACCCCTGGGCTGCCGTGCCGGAAAATCCGGAGTGGACTCCCAGCAAGAGTCGGCTGCGTGCCGCGAGGCGATTACCGGTCACCCAGTCGTAGAGGTTGTGGCTATAGGGCATCCTCTCATCGTCGAAGAGGTAGGGGGCACCGGAGTCGCCGCCCCATGCCGTCCCCTCACCGTCGACGCGTGCGGCGTTCATGGGACTGTCGAGTTCCCAATCGAGGGCGAGACCGCAGTACCCTCCGGGGTAGCCTTCCTCCTCGGGATTCCACTCCGGATTTCCTGGGCCCCCGCGGACGTCGTGCTGGGTGACCGTCTGGTTCACGAATCGCTTGACGCCGAAGGTGCCGTCATGGCGACGATAGCCGTTCCGGAACCCCGCGGGACCATTGTTGAAAAAGGTGCCAGTGTTGCCGTAGCCGACGATGGAAAAGGGTGACTCCACGGGGATCTCGATGTCATCGTAGTTCCCGAGGGGATCGTACGCGGGCAGCACGCGAATCGGGACGAGAGCATTGAAGAACGCATCCGCGGGCACGTTCACGACAAACACGCTCAGGTCTCGATTCCAATTCCTAATCAACGGATCATCAGCCTTATAAACTGCCGGGGTTGTGAGGCCGGGACCAGGTCCGGTAAGGCTCTGGTTGCCGAACGCCGCCCGGATATTCATTGGAGCCTCACCGCTCGTCACATGGCCGGCCGTCAGGATGCACAGCCAATAGTTGGTGGGGTTGCCGAGCGCATCTCGGGTATTGACGATCTTGTCGAATACGGTCCCGGTTCCCATTCCCTGGTTCCCGATCACGACTCGACATACCGCATCCCATGCAGCCTGATTCACGACTTGGAAGTCGGGAGAACTGGCTCGAACCATGCCGGTGCATGCACCCGCAACGATCAGGGCAGACAAGCGAAAGCAAGACATACACGTCCCTCCTCTTTCAGGTCTGATGACGCCATTATTGCCACCAGTAGCATATTCTACAACACTCTTTGCTAGATCGAGCCCCGTATCGCATGTCCTTCTCATCTCGGGCTTTGTCCAATCGATCAACTCTTGCGTGTTGGCAATGGCGCCAGCCCCGAGTGCGGCATACTAAGTCCAATGGCTAACGACTTAACTCGCCGCGACGTCCTTCGTGCCAGCGCAGCTGGCGCTGCGAGCCTGGCGCTAGGCTTGCCTGGATCGGCGATGCAGCCCAAGAGCCCGAACGACCGAATCCGCTTCGCCTGCATCGGCGTCGGAGGCAAGGGAAAGAGCGACGCGGCCGATTGCGCCCGCTTCGGTGAGGTCGTGGCGATCTGCGACATCGACGCCCAAACTCGCGCCAAGGGCCTTGCCGAGCACCCGCGTGCCGCGGCCTTCGCCGACTTCCGGCAGATGCTCGAGACGATGGATCGGCACATCGACGCCGTCACCGTCAGCACGCCCGACCACACCCATGCGGTCGCGGCGGCGATGGCGATGGGGATGGGCAAGCATGTCTTTTGCCAAAAGCCCCTTACGCGGACTCTTTGGGAGGCGCGGAGGCTCTCCCAGCTCGCCAAAGAGAAGCGGGTCGCCACCCAAATGGGCAACCAGGGGACAGCGCACAACGATTTAAGACGGGCCGCCGCGGCGATTCGGGCGGGTGCCTTCGGCGCGGTGCGGGAAGTGCACTGTTGGACCGACCGTGCCGGCGGCTGGTGGAAGCAAGGTGTCGAACGTCCGCCTTCGAAGACCTGCCCGCCTCACGTCGACTTCGACCTCTGGCTCGGCCCCTCGCCGAAGCGTCCTTTCGCCGAGGGGTATCACCCCTTCCATTGGCGCGGGTGGTGGCATTTCGGCTCGGGCGCACTCGGGGACATTGGCTGCCACAACATGAACCTGCCCTTCATGGCCCTCGACCTTCGCGACCCAGCGAGCGTGATCGCCCAGACCTCGGGGCACAACGGCGAAAGCTACCCGGTCTGGTCGATCGTGGAATACGACTTCGCTGCCCGTGGCGAACGCGGCCCCGTCAAGCTGTTCTGGTACGACGGCGGCAAGCGACCGCCGCAAGACCTCGCACCGAACCACCCCTACCAAGGAAACGGGGCGATCATCGTCTGCGAGAAGGCCGTACTCTACTCGCCGAACGAGTACGGCACCGAGGTCGTCCTCACGAGCGGCGAGCCGATGCCCGAAGTCCCCTTCGAGGCGTCGCCCGGTCACTTCGCGGAGTGGGTCGAAGCGATCAGCGGCGGCCGCCCCGCCCGCAGCAACATCGTCGCCTACTCCGGTCCGCTCACCGAGACCGTCCTTCTGGGCAATCTCGCCGTCTGGGCGGCCGGCACGCGGATCGAGTGGGATGCCAAGCGCCTCGCGGTGAAGGGAAGACCCGAGTTCGACGGCCACATCCGTCCCGACTTGCGTCGCGGCTGGGCGATATAGACGATGGAGTGCGCGGGCCTGCCCGCGCTTTTCGACGCGGCACCCGTCATCCCGAGCTTGCCGAGGGATCGTTATGCACGCCGGGCGGATGAGAGGGGCCGGGGGAGAGGTCGAGCGCCGGAAGCTTGTTCTGGGGTGCGCGGGCTTGACCGCGCTTTTCGACGCCGCACTTGTCATCCCGAGCCTGCTGAGGGATCGTCCTGATATAACACGCATCGAGGCACGACGATTGCTCCACTCCGCTTCGCTCCGGTGGGAATGACTACGAATCTGTGGGGCTATGCATCTAAGGCTTGATGCGCATCAGTCTCGACCCCATGGGGGCGGAGGCATCAATCCGCCGTTCGGAGGGAAGGCCCTTCGGATGTGCATCGCTCTTTGGACGCCATGAGTCCTCGTCCGGATCATTCCGCAGGCTTGCCGATCTATCCGTCAAGCTCGCCGATCGATCCGTCAGGCTTGCCGATCGATCCGTCAGGCTTGTTGACGATCCGTCAGGCTAGCCGATCGATCCGTCAGGCTTGCCGACTGATCCGTCAGGCTCGCCGATTGATCCGTCAGGCTCGCCGATTGATCCGTCAGGCTTGCCGATCGATTCGTCAGGCTCGCCGAATGACCCGTACTGCTTCGCCTGGATCCGAAGTGGATCATCGCGCAAACTGGAATGCTCTCCGGATTCGGGGCGAGGATCAGCGACAGCTTGCGGTCGCATGGCCCGAACGCAAGGCGGACCTAGGCCAGCGATGCGAGAACGGCTTCGCTGACTGTATCGACGGGGATCGTCTCCACAGCCTCGCCGGGTGCGGGGGTCAGCACCCGAAGGCCTTCGATCGGCGGCGCCCACAGCCGATGGATGCCATGCCGGAAGAGCCCGACCGTGGGGGTCCCGGCGGCGCAGGCCAGATGGAGGATGCCGTTGTCGATCGTGAAGACCGCGCAGCAGGCCGACAAGGCCCCGACCACCTCGGGGAGGGCGAGCCGGCCGCGGAGGTCGTGGACGAGGCCCTCCTCGACGAGCCGCTCCTCGGTGGCGAAGCCGATCCAATAGCGGCTTTGCTCGGTCGGCTTCGCTCCGAGCAGGCCCACCGAGTAACCCTTGCTTCGTAGGCGGTCTAAGGCCTCCCGCCACTTCTCGAAAGGCCACAGCTTCTCTTCGAGGCTTCCGCTGGCGGCGACCAAGATATCCGGGATTTCGAGAGGCGCCGGCCTCCAGGGCACTTGGTACGAAGGGATCGGACCGTCGAAGTATGCGAGCCGGCAGAAGATCTCGCCGATGAAGCCGGATTCGAGGAAGGGATACCTCGCTGTCAGATCTTCGGCGATCCATTCGGGGTCGGCCCAGAGCGCGCCTCGCGGATCATCGGTGAAGGGAAGATCGCCTCGCCCTTCGCCGTCCACGCACGGGCCGCAGACGTAGCCGTCCTTCTGGCAGGCGACCGCCGCCACAGACTTGGCGTAGCACGTGTTCTCTAGGTTTACGACGAGCCTGCCGGAGGCCGGGAGAAGGGGCATGATCTCCGGGGGCGGCGTACCGAACAATGGATAGGCGCGCTCGAAAAGGGGATTGCCCGGCACGAACTCCCATACCCGACGCCCGCAGAGGAGGGTGGTACTCCATCCGGCGACTTGCATAAGGCGCAGGAGGGGCGTGGCGGCAACGAAGTTGCCGAGGGCGTCGTTGACGATAACGACGGCCGGCGTCCCTGCTGGCAGTGTCTCGCCCCGATACCGCTCCACGTCGGCGAGTCTATCCGATCGTCCGGCAGTCGCGATTCAGTGGCTACCATTCCTGCAAGAGCCGTTCGCGGCGAAACCTTGGGCCCTGGCGTGTGCCAGACTCGCCCACGTGCGAACCGTCGGTGACGTCCTCGATGCCCTGGAGGCGATAGCGCCCGCCTCGGCCGCCTTTCCATGGGACCGGATCGGGCTGCAGATAGGCGAGCGAGAGGCAAGAGTCGAGCGAGCCATGGTGTCGCTCGACTCCTCGCCCGCCGCGGCCGTCCAAGCAGCGGCTAGTGGCTGCGAACTCCTGCTGAGCCACCACCCGCTCATCTGGGACCCCCTCAAATCCATCGGATCAGCTCACCCGGGGCCGACGATCCGCACGCTGATCGCCTCGGGGATCGCGTTCGTCTCCGCCCATACGAATTGGGATGCGGCGGCCGGGGGGATCAACGATGTGCTTGCTTCCAAATTGGGCCTTCGCGATGTTCGTCGCTTCGGCGTCGGATCAACGGCTCGTGCCTACAAACTCGTCGTGTTCGCCCCCGTGGCAGACTCTGATAAGCTCGTCGACGCGCTCTCCGAAGCGGGTGCCGGCGTGATCGGCGAGTACCAGAGGTGCGCGTTCTTTCACGACGGAACGGGGACGTTCCGCGGAGGCGACGAAAGTCGTCTTACGATCGGGCAGGCGGGACGGATCGAAGAGGTTGCAGAGACCCGGATCGAGATGTTCGTACCGGACGACAAGGTTCGTCGCGTCGAGGATGCCCTCCGCCGCGCCCATTCCTACGAGGAGCCGGCCTACGACTTCTTGGCATTGCGAGAAAGCAGCGGGCCGGGCATGGGACGGATCGGGCGGCTGCACGAGGGGCTCGACCTGCGGCGCTTTCGTGACCTCGTCGACGAACGACTCGCCACCCGATCTTGGACATGGGGCGACCCGGCCAAACTGGCAGCGACCGTTGCCCTTGTGGGCGGGGCGGCCGATGGCGAATGGCGAGCCGCCCTCACGGCCGGGGCAGACGTCTTCGTGACCGGTGAGGTGCGGCAAAACGTCGCGGTCGAGGCCGAGGCCGCCGGGATCGCGATCCTTGCGGCAGGGCATTACGCGACCGAGAACCCCGGCATGGAGGAACTGTGCCGACGGATGGCGCTCTCGCTGCCCGAAATCGAGTGGCAATTCTACGACCCGACTCCCGGAGGCGCAGGAAAACCTTGGTAGCCCGGACGGGACTTGAACCCGCGACCTCCGCCTTGAAAGGGCGGCATCCTAACCACTAGACGACCGGGCCGTTGACACCCAGAGTGTGACCGATCGCCGCCCCGACCCGCAAGGACGGTCCCGTATCTAGCCCGGTTGGGCCGCCATCCAGATGCCCACCCCCGCTTTGTCGAAGCGGTTGTCGGGATCGACCTGCTTCTTCACCCGGATCAGCCGCTCGAAGGATGCATCGTCGTAGACACCGCGAATCTGTTCGGCCGTGATCGAGGCTTCGCCGATCCAATTGAGCGGCGCGCGAGCATGAATCCAGGGTTCCAGAGCGTCGAGGATGCCTTCCCCATGCGCGGCGATACTCTGCGGCGAGTGGGGTCCCATCGGAACGCCGAGAGCGTACAGAAGGTAACCACCGTTGCGCCGGTCTCCAATCGGAGTCGCCCCAGCAGGGATCCTCGCCGACGCGCCATCCAAATGGCGAATCTGGATCATGAGGTTGGGCGACTGGGGGATCGGTCCGATGGCGTGGAACAAGGCCTCGACCGCGGCTTCATCCAGGTCTGTGAGCATTGCCCCACGGCCGACGAGCGGCAACGGATCGACCGGCTCGTTGTAAATGGAGCCCGATTCGGTGTAGGGCATCATGCGGAACGAATCCAGTTCGGCGCCGGGCCGCGATCGGATTGGAGCGAGCAGAAGTTCCGACTCTTCCGGCGAAAGGGTCGAACAGGCCGTCACGAACACGAGTGATCGCCCGTGGAGGAACTCGGGGACGAAGGGAACCGGCGGGAAAGTGATGACAAAGATCCCGCTCGTGATCTCGTCAGGCAGGGTCTTCGTCCAAGCCATCCAGGTCTTGAAGATCTCCGCACCGTTGCTCGCATCGAAGGCGACACTCCCGGCAAACACTTCTGCATGCGGAACGAGGCCGATCTCCAGTTCGACGACGATGCCGAATGCGCCGCCGCCACCGCGCAAGGCATAGAACAGGTCTGGATTCTCCGATTCGCTTGCCACGACGAGCGATCCGTCGGCGAGGACGACCTTCGCGCGGCGCAGCTGATCGACCGTGAGCCCGTAAGTTCTGAGCATCAACCCGTAACCACCGCCCAAGAGATAGCCCACGACCCCCACGCCTGGCGACGAGCCCGAGAGCGGGGCGAGCCCAGCCGGATACGCCGCGGCGATCACATCACTCCACTGAGCTCCGCCGCCGACGCTCGCCGTCTGGTTTGCCGAATCGACAACGACACGGTTCAGCCTCTTCATCTGAACGAGGAGGCCTCCAGCCGCAATCTGCGGCTGACCATGCCCGGTCGTTTGCGTCGTGATGGGGAGTCGGTGTCGAGTGGCGAATCGGACGGCTTTCTGGACATCTTCGGCGCTTTCCGCTTCGACGACGACAGAGGGTCGATGATCGATGGCGCGGTTCCAGGCGGCGCAGCTATCTTCGTAGCCCGGCGAGTCGCAGGCGTAGACGGTTCCGGTCACTACTTGGGCGAGTTGAGCAAGTTCTTGGCTGAAATCTGATGCGGTTTGCATAGGACAAGCTTTACGATCGGCCAAGTGTACACTCAGGACCAATGGCCACTGCCGCGACCGGTGTTCGGGCGCTACGGGTGTATCTGGAAATGATCAAGATCGAGCATTCGATCTTTGCACTCCCCTTTGCCATGATCGGAATGATGTGGGCGGCGCGAGCGAGCCTGGGAACCGCCTGGCCCGGCTGGATCACGTTCGGCCTGATCGTGACGGCCATGGTTTCCTGTCGGAGTGCCGCGATGGCCTACAACCGCATCGCCGACCGAGACGTGGATGCCGAGAATCCGAGGACGCGGATGCGGGCGATTCCCGCCGGGCTCCTCTCGCTTCGCCAGGCGAGCCTCTACTTCTTTTTCAGTTGCGCGGTCTTCCTTACAAGCGCGGCGCTGCTCAATCCACTCACGCTCGCTCTGAGCCCGGTCGCGCTGGGTGTGACGCTGTTCTACTCGCGCACCAAGCGCTTCACTTCTCTGAGCCACTTCGTGCTCGGCCTTAGCCTGGGGATCGCGCCGGCGGCAGCATGGATTGCGGTGACCGGCCGGCTCGACTTTGCGATTCTTCCTCTGGTCGCCGGAGTGCTTCTCTGGACCGCAGGGTTCGACATCATCTACAGTCTCCAGGACGAGGAGTTCGATCGAGAGCACGGCCTGCGTTCGCTTCCACGTCGGCTCGGTAAGGGTCGGGCGCTGACGATCAGTCGCATCTGTCACGTCCTCGCCCCGTTGTTCCTGGGTTGGGCAGGTTGGCTGGTGGGAGCCGGGGCGTGGTATTGGTTGGGTGTCGGGACCGCCGCAGCACTGCTGGTTTACGAGCAGAGCCTAGTGAGACCGGATGACCTCAGCAAGGTGAACCTCGCCTTCTTCACGCTCAACGGCTTCGTTTCCATCGGGCTCTTTGCGTTCGCCTTGATCGACCAAATCGCCCGATAACGGGACCTTAGACCCACGGCACAGGTCCCGATTTGGCCCGACGGTCCCATTCTTTGGTCCCGACGCCACTTCAGGAGTGATCCGAACTGTATACGCTGGAGGCAGGTAATCCAACGATGACCCATTCCAACCGAACACGCCGGCCCGCCCCCCGACTCATCGAGATCTTCGGGAGTGCGGCCGTGCTCGCGCTGCTCGTTGCCGTGCTCGCTCCGATCCTGGGCATGGCGAAGCTGAGGGGGAAGACGACAACCGATATGTCGAACCTTCGACAACTCAGTCTGGCCACCGAGGTTTACGCGCTCGATTCCAACGACCGCCTTCCTCTGGCATTCGACCCACATAATCGGTCGGACCTCTGTTCGGAGGATGCCACTTGGCGCCAGCGCCTCCTGCCGTATCTCACGACACGACGGCTGTTCGTGAGCCCGACGGCTCCCAATACTCCTGGCACGCTTTGTCCCGCCGGGTCCGCGATCCGCTACGTCGGCAACTATGGGGCTCAGGTCTTCTGGGCGAGCCGCGGGGAGGATTCTCTCTCGCTCTCCAGCTTCCAGATTCCGTCCGACACGTTCCTCTTTGGCATCAACGCCGACAGTTCGCCGGTCGTGGCTCCGGAGAACGGTCGATGTTCGGCTTATCCGTTTGCACCCACCGGAACGCTCGCCAAGGCCGAAAAAGTGACTTGGAGCTTCGCCGACGGGCACGTCAAGCAACTCACTCAGTCGGAGACCTACGCCAAGGACTGCTCGCGTTGGCAGACGTTCAAACCGAGGGCATACTTCGAGCCATAGCGCCCCCCTAGACTGCGAGGGCGCCTGGGGAGACTACTGTATACTGTGATCAGCGGTGCATTCCGCACATCACATGTTTTGGAGGGATTCCCATGAGAGGGCTCGTCTTCTTCTTCGCCATCTTGTTGCCGGCATTCTGCTTGGCTAACACGCTTTCGACCGCTGCTTCGAATAATGGTTCGGGCGGCATCTTTCTCGATCTGACGGCCGGAGCGAACGATGTCAGCATCACCTCGTTCGATTCGCCATTTACCGGAACCTCTGGAACGACGGTCAATGTCGAAGTCTGGACCCGGCCCGGGAGCTACGTTGGCTTCGATGCGAGTTCAGCCGGTTGGACGCTGACCCAAACGATCCTGGCAACCCGAGCGGGCACTCTTGTCAACGCTCCGATCGTGCTGACAACTCCTCTGGCGATCTCGGCTGGGCAGACCTTAGGGATCTGCCTGCAGGCAACGGCTTCCGGCGGCATCCGATACACGGGGACGGCTGCGGTCCCGCCTGTCACCAACTGGTCGAATGGCGAACTGTCGCTGTTCAGCGACGTCTCCCGGGTGGCTACGGTCGCATTCACCGGCACGCGCTTCGCCAATCGCTGCTTTTCCGGGAACGTCAACTACGACCTCGTCAACACCTCGCCGATCGTGTGGGGGACCGTTATCCTCCAGGATTTCTTCGGGACAGTTGCAGGCCGTACCGTTCTGATGGAGATTCGCAGCGGCGGCATTGCGGTCCAGACCGAGAACGTCACGCTAGGAGCTGGCGGATCGTACTCCTTCACCGCGACTGTCACTCCGGGGACTTACGACATTGCCGCCAAGGGCTCACATTGGCTCAGACAGCAGGTTACGGGCGTATCCGTCACGGGAACCGGACCGACCGTCAATTTCTCGCTGGCCAACGGCGACATCGACGGCGACAACGAAGTGACGATCGGGGACTACTCCTTGCTGAGCACCGCGTTCGGCTCAGGACCCGGCGATCCGAACTGGGATCCCGAGGCGGACCTCGACGGCGACGACGAGGTCACGATCGGTGATTACGCGATCCTCTCGAACAATTTCGGGATGATCGGCGACAACTAAGAACCCGCCGTTTGGCGCCAGACATGGGCGTGTATACTCACGCCCATGTCTTCCCTGATTCGAGTCGTGGTGGCCGAGGACGAGCCTGCGTACCGGAACGCCATCCAGCGAACACTCACCCTCATGCCCGAGTGCGAGTTGATCGCGGTATGCAAAGACGGTCAGGAAGCGCTCGAGGCTTGCCTTGCCGATCCGCCCGACGTCCTGCTCACCGACATCAACATGCCACGCATGAACGGCATCGAGCTCGTCCGTCGCGTTCTGAAGCAGGAGAAAGGCATCATGGTCGTCGTGCTGACGGTCAACGAGGACGAGGACACCGTCTTCGACGCCGTACGCGCCGGCGCGATGGGCTATCTGCTCAAGACTTCCACGCCTCAGGACGTCATCGAAGCGATCCGGCTCGCCGACCGCGGTGAAGCGAAGATCACTCCCAAGATCGCCGCCAAGATTCTCGGCGACTTCGGCCGCATCAAGGAGGACGAAGAGACGGACGACAGCGAACTGTACGTCCTGAGCGACAGGGAGTCCGAAATCCTCGACCTCATTGCCAAAGGGCTTCGCAACAAGGAGATCGCCGCCCAACTCTGCATCGCCGAGAAAACCGTCAAGAACCACGTCAGCAACATTCTCAAGGCCCTTCAGGTGAACAGCCGAACCGAGGCCGCGATGAAGGCGCTCAAGACCAAGATGGTCGAAACCAACTAGCCGCAGATGCCTTTCGACGTCTTCGGCATGTGCAACGCCTTGTACGACATCCAGGCGGAGATCGACGAGGGTCTCCTCGAGGAGGTCGGCTTCGCCAAGGGCGGCATGTTCCTCATCGACGAGGAACGCCAGCGCGACATCGTCGCCCACGTCTACACCCACATCGTCCACAGCGAGGCGGGTGGATCGGGCGCGAACACGATGCTCGGGATCGGCCTCCTCGGCGGGAGCGCTTGCTACACGAGCAGAGTCGGGCCGGACGACCACGGCCGCCTCTATCACGAGTCCCTGGCCTCCAAGGGAGTTCGTCCCAACCTCGCCATCGGCAGCGGCGACACCGGCATCTCCCTCATCCTCATCACGCCCGACGCCGAGAGGACGATGCTCACCTTCCTCGGCGAGGCGAGAGCCCTCACCCGGGACGACGTCGATCTCGAATCCCTCCGCCAGAGCCGGTATCTCTATGTCACCGGCTACTTATGGGACACCGACAACCAGAAAGAAGCCGTCTCTCTGGCGATGACGGAGGCGAACCGCGCCGGTGTCAAGGTCGCCCTCAGCCTGTCCGATCCCTTCTGCGTCGGGCGCCATAAAGACGACTTCCTCGCCCTTATTCAGCGCCATGTGGATGTCGTCTTCGGCAACGAAGACGAGGCGATGGCCCTGACCGACGCGGGGTCGGCCACCGAGGCGGCGGCGAGGCTCGGGGAATGGTCGGAGATTGCCGCCGTCACCATGAGCGAACGCGGCTCCCTTATCCGCCATGCGGGAACTACCACCGAGATCCCGGCCTTTCCCGCCGAGGCGGTCGATGCCACCGGAGCCGGAGACATGTATGCCGCGGGGCTGCTCTATGGATTGACGAACGGCAGCGACCTCGAACGGGCGGGTCGCATCGGAGCCTACGGCGCCTCGCTCGTCGTGAGCAAGCTCGGACCGCGCCTCGAATCGATCGACCTGTCGGGGATCGGCCACTGAGCCGAGGGTTCGACCAAGGCCTTTCGGGGCGAAAACAAAAGCCTTCCCCCTTCGTGAACTACGAGGGGGGAAGGGGCTGGCCTCTCGCCAGACTAGGCTGCGATCTCGAGCGTCTGCGCGTTCGAACCCGAGCCGTCCCAGAGAACGACCGGCGTCGACGGCGCGCTCGACTGGCCGCTACGCGTCGCCCGCACTCGGTAAGCCACATACTGGCCGGGAGCGGAGGCCGTCACGAAGGTTCGGCGCGTCGTGGTGTCGAGAATCGACCAGGCTCCAGACGGGCTCGTGCGTTTCTCGATTTGGAAGATCGTTCCCCGGATGTTGCCGTTTCGGTTCCACTTTAGGGTCGTCACTCCCTCGCCATTCGCGCTGGCGGTGAGGTCGAGAGGGGTCGTGGGCGAGCTTTCGCTGCCGGGGGTGCTGTGGGGCGGCAGCATCAGCTGCGCCAGGAGTTCGTCGCTTACGGCGCTATTCGCCCTAAAGATCTTCGCATACTTCGAGACGATCGCTTTACTGGTCGTTTTCTGCGTGCTCTTGGACTGAACGGCCGCAGCCCTGGCGGCTTTCGCGGCCGTCGAGGCTGCCAGTTCCGCGCTGAAGTTCGTGGCCGCACCTTCTATCTCGGCGACCATCGGCCCCGTCAGTCCGAGCGGTCCGGCGTTGTTATCGCAGACCGTGGCGAAGTTCGCAAGTGCGCCGTTGAGTTGCCCATCGGCGACGATTTCTGTAATCCAAGGCATAGAGTTTTCCTCCTCGCCCGCTCTGCACGGGCTCGTAGTAATTTCATCGGACCGCCGGGCCGAATTCTTTAGGGGGCGCCCCATCGGAAAATCGGAGAGAGCAATCCGGCCGATGATTAGGCCCATTCAGAGAAAAAACGGGGCACTCCGCGTGATGTTTGGCGCCATTCACAAAAGAAACGGGGCACTCCGCGTGATGTTTGGCGCCATTCAGAAAGAAAACGGCGCACTCCGGTAAATGCTTGGCGCCATTCGGAAAGCAAACAGGGCAGTCCGGTAAGTGATTGGGGACTTCGCCTGGGTGGAAGGGCCCCTCGGGCGATCACGATGCCCCACGCAGCGATCAGGTGCCGAGAATCGCGTCCATGGCGTTCGACGTGTTCGCGATGCGTACCATCGGATGGAAGCGATAGCCCGGGATCATCTCGGCGACGAGCGGGCCTTGGTAGCCGATCTCCGCGATCGCCTCCATGACCTCCGGCCAGTCCACGTCGCCTTCGAGGAGGTCGACGAATCCGTGGACGGTGCCGACGGCGCGGCGATAGTCCTTGAAGTGGATCCCAACCACGCGGTGGCTCAGAGTTCGAAGCCAATGCTGGGGGAAGCCGTAGAGGAGAACGTTGCCGACGTCCACATAGGCCCCGATGCTCGGCGACGCGAATTGGTCGATGAAGGCGGCGAGCTCGATCGGGCTGAGGAGGAACTTATTCCAGACGTTCTCGATCCCCATACGAATGCCCAGACGCTCGGCGGTGGGGAGGACGGCTCGCAAGCCCTCGGTGGCATGTCGATGGACGAAATCGTATTCGAGGACCTCGCGCTCGGGCATGAAAAAGACCTCGACCGCGCCGGGGATGGTGAGGAGAGTGCGGCAGCCGAGCCAAGCCGTGATCTGGAGCATCTTTTCGAGGTCGGCCGCGGCAGCGCGACGCGCGGATTCAGACTTGTCGCCCAAAGCGCGAGACCAATACTGCCCGCTCGCCATGCTGGCGACCTTCACGCCGAGCCCCTCGGCCTCGGCGAGGATCTTCTGGCATTCGGCTTCCGTGATGCCGAATCCTAGTGCGCCGGACTCCGAGATCGCCAACTCGACGGCGGGGAACCGGTGCTCTTTGGCGAGGCGAAGGCACTCGATCGGATCGAGGGCGCCTTCGAGCCCACCGGGGAAGGACCAGTAGTTGATGCACTTGAGCAGCATTCGGACGACTGTACCGGAGGGATCGATGAGCCCGCCGGGGAATCCAGTATCATTCCCCCCGAGATGACCGAACCGGACTCGGACGGCAAGCAAACCCTGACGATCAACCTGAGCATCGGCTTCGGCTTCTGCGCGGAGATTCAGCCGCAAGTGGACGAAGAAGGCAAAGCCACCTGGACCTACCGCGCACTCCCGATGGCGCTCTGGCACCAGGATCGCATGCAGACCCTGGCGCGGATCGAGAAGGCCGCCGAGAAGTTCCAGCCGGGCGAGGAGATCCCCTTCCGTGACCTTCCTTGGGAAACGGAGCCGATCGAGGCTTTGTCGGAGCGAGGAAAGAAGTTCTTCGAAGGCCTGCCCAAGTACGGGGAGTTCTCCATTCACAACGGGTTCAAATGGCGGCAGTTCGCCCCGGACGGGAGCGAGGCCTTCGCGGCGGATGCCAACCAGTACCACCGCATGATGAGCGACGTGACCTCGCTCCATCCAATCCAGGAGTGGGCGGCGTGGTACCTGGAGCCGTTTCGCGAGATGCTGCCCACCGGCAGCAACGCCCGGCACGTGGCGGTGTTTATGAAGCCGCCGGCCCCCGACGCGCCCCTCCAACTCCCCCGCGTGCACGAGTGGGAGAAGATGGAAATGCCCTGGGGCCCGTGGAAGGTCCTCGTCTTCGCCTGCGATGAAAGCCGCGTTTCAGAGATGTTGGACATTCCCGAGGATGCCGTCGCCCAACTGGTGGAGACATGCATGGCCGTCCTGCCGAAGGACGGATGGGAGTTCGAGTGGAAGCGGCATTGGGTTTGGAGGATGGAGGTACCGCTGGTGATCGTGCCCCGCATGCTCTATTGGATCCAGATGAACGGCTTGGGGCATAAGGGACTTTGGGCGATGCGCGCGATCCATCCGGCCCACCATTGGAAAGAGCCGCAGGTGACCTACCAAGCCGACGCCGAGCGCTTCGGATATCGTCTCACCTGCCACCTCTGGGCGAAGCTGGACGACGTCGATGACGAAAATCGCCGGACGATCGAGGGCGACATGCGCCAGCTGCTCGAACAGGCTTTGGCAGAGACCGGACCGGCCTCAAACGACTAGGCAATCGAAGAGGTCGCTCAACGAATCGAGTTCGTCGAGTGTCTCGACGAGGTGGAGCACGGACTCGATTTGAACGGGCCGAAGCACCTGCTCCGCGGCTTCGGCAAAATGCTCACCTGCCGCATCGTCGAACGCCGTCTCGATTGAATGAGTTACGCGGGGTGTCGGGAAATCTGCGCCAGCAGGCAGGTCCGGAATCGCGGCTCCGCCGATTCCCATTTGCGCGAGACAGCACGCCGTGACGACGTCGCGCGCAATCGAGGCGGCCTCGAATCCGCCAGTCGCCGGGTTGGCGCCGAATCGGAGGGCGAGTTCGATGGTGTCTTCGTCCATTCCGAGCATGGCCCCCGAGCCCGCCGCGCCGGCGGCGAAGAGACTCTGAGTCTCGGCGGCCACGTCGTGAGCGACGACGACGCCGAGGATGAGGTCTTGACCCCCTTTACCGGCCAGCTCGGCGAGCGCGAAAAGCGCAGGCATGATCTCGAGTGATCCTGGCTCCTCGTCGTCACCGGCTGCCTGAAGAGTGTTGACAAACGCGGCGACCTCGGGAGCGACCCGCGACCTCGTTCCGACGATGGTAGAGCCACCATGGCTCTCGTTGAGATAGGCGTAGTCGCGGGCGATCTTCGAGGCCTCGCCAAGCCAATTCGAAGTCTGTCTGGCCAGCATCTCGAGCACGCGCGCCTTGGCGGAGTGAACGGCCGGATGCGTCAGCTCGGAGTAGGGAAGAGTGGCCGCGTATTCGGCCACTCGCTGCTCGGGGCTCATGAACCGCTTTTGACTTCTCGCACGATGTCGCCGGGTTGGAATCCCTCGCCGGTGACGGTGAGGCCGATGGCGAACTTCTTTTCGACGCTCATGATCTTGATCGTCCCCACCTTTTCGGTGCGCTTGCCGAGGACTGCTCCTGTTTCGGGATCTTTGATCACGCGAGTGACGCGGTGGACTTCGAAGAAGTCGCCGTCGGCTACCCCGAGTTCTTGACCTGCATTGATGGTGACTTCCTTGCTGCCGGCGTCATAGTCCGCGACCATCGCTTGCCAAGGCGACTTGCCGAGCTTCTCGAGAATCTTCTCGACGGCCTTGTCGATCGCTGTGGTCGTCGCCTTGCCGAGCGGGCTCTTTTCGAACGCGCCGAAGTCGGTGAAGGTGCTGCCGATGTTGGCTCCGATTCGGAAGCTGCCGGCCTGGGCGGAACCCGAGGCCTCTTCGCTGGCGAGCATCTCGCTCGTATCGACGTCGAAGATTCGCACGTTGATCTTCATCCGGGCCTCGCTGCCGCTCGCACCCACCCGCACCGGCCCGAGGTCGATGCCGCCGCCGGCGCCCCGGGTGTTGAGCGAGAAATCGGAGACCACGCCCTTGACGAGAGCCTGGGCGGGGACGATCTTGCCGCGCTGGCTTTGTCCGGTGTTCTCCTCTTTGATGCCCTTCTCGGTCAGGAGTGCTTCCAGCGCCTCGCGCTCGAGGACGACGAACCGACCGGTGTCGAGGAGCTTCTTGACGAGCTTCTCGTAGATGGCATTTCGGAATTCGATCGGAATCTGCCAGTCATTGATCCAATACCGGTCGCCCCAATCGAGAGGAGCGACAGCGATCCGCATCTTGAGTTTCTTCTCGGGACCGGCAGCGAGTGAGGGAAGCACGGTGGCCAGGCAGAGGCCGACGATCAACCAGCGGACGAGGCGTGTCATACCGCTAGTTTGACGCATCGGCCCCCCAATCGAGGCGGTTCTAGAACTTATAGCCTAGGTAAATCCCGTATGTGAACTTGTTCTTGACCCCGTTTTCGGCCGGTTTGGAGTGATAGATATCGGTAAGCCGGAAGCCGAGGGTGAGGCTCTTGTTCAACTCGTAGTTCAGCTGCAAGTAGGCGTCGATGTAGTTATCCCGGACACCGTCGAACCCGGGGTACCAGGTGACTCCGTGCTCGAGGTCGACTCGGTCGTTCAATCGCCAGGACAGGGTGTAGCCGACGTAGCCCGCCATGTCCGAGCGGCTCGGGGTGAAGTCCATGTACCGCGTGTCGATGTGAGAGAGACCGAGTTCGGCTCGGAAGATCTTGCCATCGGCTTGATAGAGAGTTTTGCCGACACCAGCTGCAAGAATCCACTCCCGGTCGATCTCGCGGATGGAGTCGTGAGACACCTGCGCTTTGGCGAAGATGTACCAGAGGTCCTGAAGCTTCAGGTCGTACTTGACTCCGGCGCCGTAGTTGTTGCGCTTGATTTCATCTATGCCTTCCTTGTCGTGGATGCCGTACTCGTACCAGCCCCAAGCTTTGATTCGGCTCGTATCGGTCTCGTACTCTGCCTGCGCGTTGACATCCACATCGTTCGTGTTCGTGTTCGATCGAGTGCCCGTGAGGGCGGCGTGGACTTTGCCGTGCCACATGCCCCGATGGTCGTCCGCCACCCAGTTCAGTTCGCGAATATCGATGACTTCGATGACCTCTCCGGCCGCGTATGGAGTGGCCGGGCTCTTGCTGGACCCGCCGTCCTGCCCTACGATGACGGCCTCGAACTTGACTTGCCCCTCCTTGTCGGCAACCGCTCGACCTCGCCACTGCCGTCCTCTCTCGTCGATGACTTTGACTTCTCCATCGGTCGTGAAGGTGTCGACTTTCGCGCGCTCGATCTCCAAGAGGCCGAGGCTGGCGGACTTGAACTTGACCTTGCCGCCCTGTATGCCGACGATCGAGCCGGTCAGTTTCTCGCCCGATTTGAGTACCAATTCGTCGGCGAACACGGAAGTGGTGCCGGCAAAGCTTAGGGCGATACATCCCAGGCCTAGAATCCATCCCTTGAAACGCATAATTCCTCCTCATGCCGGCGAAGTCGCCGGATGCGCGTGTTTTACCGATTGGCGGCTGGTCCGCGCTACCGATGACAAAGGAAATTCAGCCGAGAAGGTACGCTCGGTCCATGATGAGGGGGCTCCTGGTTTTCGTATCGTTGGTCGCCTGCGCTGGTTTGGGGCACGCTCAATCCGTCAAGACGACCACCGCCAAGCAGACATCGACCGTCAAGGGCAAGTGGAAAACGACGGTCGTGATGCCGAGCGTGAGTGGACGATCGGCCGTCATCCAGTTCGCGAACGCGCAGCTGAAGAAGGACGCGAATTCGGTCCTTGCTTCCTTCAAGCAGGCAGCGCAGGAGTCGTTCAAGGATCTGCCAAAGGACATGGCGGGGACGCTCGAGCTCTATCTGGAGCCGACCTTTACGCTCCTGAACCCGAACTGGGTCTGTGGCTACTGGACGGTCTATGAGTTCATGGGCGGCGCTCATGGGATGACGACCTTCCGGTCTTTCAACTACGGACAGGTCGGAGGCAAGCCCAAGAACGCAGGACTCGGCGATCTGTTCGCCAACAAAGTGAGTGCCGCCGGCGATCTCACGCAGGTCTTGACGCAGAAGCTGCTGGCGAACAAGGATGCGGCGTTCATCGCCGACGGGTCCAGCAAGATCGATGCGGGCAAGACACCGTTCGCGGCGACCAAGAGCGGCCTGACCTTCCTTTTCGAGCCCTACGTCTGCGGGCCCTATTCAGCGGGGACATTCAAGGTGCCGGTCGCATGGAAAGAGATTCAGGCGCCGGCAAGACTTCAGCCCCGGTAGGTCCGCGATGATCGGCCATAATAGGAGGCTCGCGGCGGCGTAGCTCAGTTGGTTAGAGCGAGCGGTTCATACCCGCTAGGTCAACGGTTCGAGTCCGTTCGCCGCTACCACTTTTCTCAATGCAAGGTTGGCGATCTTGCGCTGAGGCGCCGGCATCGCACGCCGCTTCAACTCATCGGTGTCGAGCCAGTCGAGGTCGTTTGGCCAAAGGGCCTCCTCCACCAGAAACGCCCGAAGCGTGAGACGATGGTGAGTTACTTGGTGGCGGACCTCACCCAAGCCGCGAGGGGATGCGCCGACGAATTCCTGGTGGAGGGCCGATTCTTCGGCTCGACGTGGAAACTCCCAGAGTCCGGCCCACCAACCGCCCGGAGGAACGCGCCGAACGCCCCATCGACCTTCCCGAGCGGGGACCCAGACGGTGTAGCTGATCTCGACGACCGTTCGGGACGGCTTCTTCGCCGGAAAGCGGTGCGGGTCCCCCTTTCCCTGACAGGCGTTCGCGAGCGGGCATGCTCGGCAGTCAGGGTTCCTAGGCGAGCAGATCCTCGCCCCAAGCTCCATCAGAGCCTGGTTCCACTGCGCGGGCTCGCAGGTCGACAACCTCATGTGGCTCTCGGACCATTTTCGGGCCGCTGTGCTGAGGCGGGCTTTCGGCTCCTGCGAGGCAGCGAAGCGAGCATAGACGCGCTCGACGTTGCCATCGACGGCCGCAACAGGCTCCCCGGCAGAGATCGAGGCGATCGCCGCGGCGGTGTAGGCGCCGATTCCAGGCAACACTCTCCAATCGTCCGATCTCGTAGGGAGCCCGCTTTCAACGACTCTCTTGGCCGCCTCGTGGAGGTTCCGGCATCGCGAGTAGTAGCCGAGCCCTTGCCAGTAGGAGAGAAGTTCTTGTTCGTCCGCGGCGGCTAAGGCCTTGAGAGTTGGAAATCGAGCCATCCACCGTTCGTAGTAGGGCAGGACTGTTGTCACCTGGGTTTGCTGCAGCATGATCTCGCTGACCCAGATCGCATAGGGGTCGGAGGTCTCGCGCCACGGCAGCGCGCGGGCATTGGCTCGGTACCAGGCGACGAGCCGTTCTGGCCACGAGGGCCTAATGCGAAGTCTCCGCCAGGTTGAACCCAGCCAGAGTCGCCTCGACGTCGTCTGCGTTGAGGAGGGACCGGCCTATGACAAGGTAGTCCGCTCCGTCTTCGAGAGCTTGGCGCGGAGTACCGATCTGCTTCTGGTCGCCGTGATCCTCGTGGGGCATGCGGATGCCGGGAGTGACGAGGATAGCCGAGTGGCCAACCGCTGGACGAATCGAGGCGAGCTCGGGCGCTGGGCACACAACTCCATCGAGGCCTGTTTCAATCGCGAGTTTGGAGAGTTGGAGCATGTGCTCGCTGAGCGGTCGTTGAACCCCGAGGAAATCGGTGAGGCAATGCTGGTCCAGCGACGTCAATACGCTGACCCCCATCAGCAGCGGCGCGTCCGTGTCACCGAAACTGCGAGCCTCCTCGACGGCCGCTGTCATCATGGCCGGCCCTCCGGCGATGTGGAGTGTGAGCATCCAAACGTGCTGACGGGCGGCCTCTCGGACGGCGAGAGCGACCGAATTCGGGATGTCGTGGAATTTGAGGTCGAGGAAGATCCGGGTCGCTCCGGCATCCTGCAGCTTTCGAATTACGTCAAGGCCGTAAGGCAGCGTTAGCCCGTGGCCGATCTTGAAAGCGCCCACGTGGCCCGATAACCGACCCACGACTCGAAGCGCTTCGTGGATGTCTCCCGTGTCGAGCGCACAGATGATCTTGCGGTTCATGGCCCTACTCTGTAGATACGTGCACAGGCAGTCGAAAAGTATCGCGACTAGAACCGCAGTTGATACTCGATCCGGATGTTCCAGTTCTGGAGTTTCTGGTCTTCCGCACGGCTATGTTGCCAGCTCAGGTTCCCGGCGAACAGGCTGAGCAGTTGGTTGGGCCCGGGGCGCTGATCGAAGCGAAGGCTGTACCGGTGGGCGGTTCGGCGCTGGCCATTCAGATCGCCCTGCTCGACGCCGTAGAACAGGGAAAGCGGCGAAGGATTGTTCGCGAACAGGGTGAAGTTCACGCCGCCGATGCGTGTCAGCGTGTGGTTTTGCTCATTGATCAGTTCTTCCCACGAGAGCCCGGCCTTGAATGAGTCGGAACCCGTATAGTCCAGCTTCCACTTGTTCGACCGAGTGGGCTGCGTAAGACTGCCGAGAATCACGTCCCCTTTGGCCTGCTCGGGATTGGTCTGGAGTTGGTGAGTCAGTTCCAGGCCCTTGCTGGGCTTGGCGGTGATGCTGTAATTGCGGACCATCACCTGCTGGTCGCCGGGAAGAGTTCGCAATTTGTAAGAGAGGCTCGCCTTGAGCCAACGGTTGTCTGACTGGTCGGTGGCGAAGCTGAACAAGCGATCGACCGCTCGATCGCCCGTCGGAGTGATTTGGCTGGAGTATTGGTAGCCGAAGGTATTGCTTCCTATCCGCCAGCCGACCCCGAACCTGTCGTTTTCTTGAAGCCACGCGTTGTTATCGCGCTGGGTGTTCGCGCTCAGATTGAATGTGAAATCCTTAAGGAAGCCGAGTTGCACCGGCTTGACCGTTCCGAGGGTTACCGCGCCGGTCGACTGGTTGCGAGCAGCATCCCAGCGCGTGGTGTTGTATTGAGCTTGATCGACCTTGACGCCACCGATCGTGCCGGGCGTGAGAGATACGCCGGATTGCATGACACCCGCTCGGGTGCTGTCAAGCTGTCGCGCGTAGCCGTAGGAGAAGCGCATGCCCTTGCCGAAGTCCCACCAGAAGCCGTAGTTGCGCTTCGTCTCGTCCGGCTTGTCGCCATCGCGGTCGATCTTGGTTTCGGTGACGCTAACTCCGGTTCTGCCCGTCAGTTCGGCGCTGAGGGTGTTCTGGCTGATCTTCTCTTGCTCGCCGGTGTCATACCGAGTCCGGGTCTGTTCGGTGCGGAACGCGGTCTTGTCGGTCAGCTTGGTCTCGAAGGCAACGGTATGACTCTCGGAATCCGGGAGGTTGGTCTGGGTGCCATCGAAGTTCTTGGATTCGTGGGCGAACTGGAAGAGGGCGGTCTTACCGAACGCTCGGGAAACAGCGATGCGCTGCAGACGGTGGCCGTAGAGAAGCTGGGTTGGGTCGTCGTTGCGCTGGTCGAGCCGGTTGTAGGTGATTTGGGTAAACCGGTCGGGCTTCCAAAGCGCGGAACTGTTGCGGAAGCCTCGCTGTTGGTCGAGTTCGTCGCTCTGTCCGTCCTTCCAATCGAGGTCGAGGCTGAGCGAGTCGGATGGCTTCCACTTCAGCAGGAAGTCGGTTTGGGCGAATCCGCGGAGCATGGCGAAGAGGTCCTTTTCGGGGTCGACCAGCTGGTTCACGTTTTCGAAACCGAGGTCCACATCGCGGCGGGAATAGCCCACTTGAAGGCTCTTATCCGTGTACGAGAGGGCTTGGCGCGATGCTTCACCGGTGGGACCGTCGGCCTTCATCTGCGAGGCGGCGATCGCTCGACCCGAGCCGAGATTGGCGTCGAAGGTGAAGTCGGAACGCTCGAGTCCGACGATCGTGCCGAGTCGTGCCCTTTCGAACTCCATGACCTTGCCCAGTTCGCCAAACTTCTCGTCGAGGCCTTGGTGACGATAGCCGAGGTTAAAGTTCTTACCGCTCCAGCGATAGGACTCGACGGAGCCGCCACCCTCGGCGCCCCGTAGAGCAAGCCGTTCTACCGCGAAGTTGTTGCCGGCGAACGGCGAAGCGGTAAGCCGCCAAGCCGAGCGCTCGATGCCGGCGGTCTGGAGGAACCAGTTACGATCTTCTGGACGAAGCTGGACGCCCGCTCCGTCGTACATCCTGCCGATCGCCTGCATGTTGCCCTGGACTTCTGGCTCCGACATGGAGCCGACCGAGGCGAAACCCGCGTCGGCGGCGCGCGATGCATGCTGAATCGACCAATTCTTGCCGCCAAGGCTCAGGTCGGTTGCCTTGTAGTCGCCAGCATCGGTGCGGATCGTCGAGCCGGCGTACTTCATGCCGAAGAACGGGCCAATCTCTGCCGACTGCCCTTGTCTGCGCAGGCCGGCTTCTCGCGCCCACTGGCCCGCTTCGGCGTCTCGAAGCGAGGCGAACCGCGTAAAGCCATTCTCGATGTGCTGATCGAAGTATCCGAGCTTAAAGCCCGACCAATCGAGATTCGCGGACCGGTGCACGACGCCTTTGCCCTCGGTGTCTTCGACGGCGCGGCTCTTGAACTCGGCCTTGCCACCCTTGAGTTGAAGTGCGCCTTCGATGTGCTCACGGTCGAGGCCCTTTTCCTTTGCCAACCACTCCCGATCGCCCTCGGCGAGGTCTTGGAATCGGCCGAACTGAGGATCGACCCGCTGGCTGTTCCACGAAAGACTGAGCGGCCCGGCCTGGATGCCGTAGCTTCGCCATTCGATGGAGCCCTGGTTGTCCTTGACTTGGCGGTAGTCGTTCGAAAACTTGACTTCGCCGAGGCCGATCTTGTCGAAGCCGAAGCCATAGCGCTTCAGGCCCTTCTCCTTCTGCAGCCGTCCCACCGCCTTGTCGTCGAAGCCCGCTTCCTTGAAGGCCTGGAATCCGGCAAACTTCTCTCCCACGTCCTGGACTCCAGCGTGAATCTTGCCGCCGGCGACTTCGGAGGAGAGGTCCTGGATGAGGGCCTGCGACTTTCCTTCGTCGACTGGGCCGCTTTGCCCCTGGAAGTCGTACAGCGACTGCGACCGGACTTCCTTGCGCTCGGAAACGACGAAGAGGCCCTTGAGCGCACCGCCCTGGAGTGTGAAGTTGTTCTTGAGGCCGTAGACGTTCGAGCTGATGAGCGCCCCGTCACTGCGCCGCTCGGTCATGCCGAAGCCGAGGACCACGCCAGTCGAGGGAGTGAAGTTGAGGCTGAAGACGTTGCCTGGCGCGCCGAAAGAGGTCCCGTTGGCGGCGACCCCTGCCTTGCTCGGATCGTACCGGTACTGTGCTCGCAGGGATTGGCCCTTATGGAATGGAACCTTGAGGTACACGGTGCCACTCGCATAGTCCATCGCGTAGTCGGAGCCACGAGTGAGCGCCTTGCCGTCGAGTTGGATGAGCTCGGACTGGGGCACGACGCCACCGTTGCGCAGGGGAACGCTGGGAATCGTGTCGACGATGATGAGGTCGATCGTGGTTTTGCCGCCGACAGGGGCTCCCGCAATGCCTTCGGGCTTGTTGTCGAGGTTGAAGGGAGTCTGTGCGCGAACCTCGAGAGCCATCGTAAAAACGAGACTCAAAGCAAGCAAACGCAACGAACAGGGCCTGTACCCAATCACTCCACTTGTTATTATCGCGGAATTGAGTTCAGATTCACCCCGATTTGAACGAAATCGGGACCCCTTTGCGGAAATTCGGCTCCGACCTTCCATGGCGTCGCTCCTCCTGGCCCCATTCCTTGGCGGCCTCACCAAGTATAACGTCGGGGAACAAGCGCCGTTTCGTTCGCTTGGTTACTCCTCGTCTCGATGGGCGCGCACGACCTCGAGGAACTGGTTTCCGTACTTTTCCAGCTTGACCAAACCTACTCCGGAGACGGCGAGAAACTGCTCTCGCGAAGTCGGGCGTCGTTCGGCAATCTGCTCGAGAGTGGCGTCGGAGAACACGGCGTAGGGAGGGATGTCCTGGCGATCGGCCAGCTCCTTTCGCAGTCGACGCAGCGCCTCGAAAAGTGGGCTTCGGCGCGAGCCGCGGTCGCGAGTTCGCTTCCGGCTCGGACGCTCGACTTCACGAGGGGGTGTGATGGCGACCCCTTCGCCTCTCGAAGGGGTCCTCGAGTCTGTGGCGTGAGTTTAAGTGCAGAAAACTGGGCAATGTCTTGGGCAAGGAAGCCGCGATGGACCAGTTGCCGCAGCAGGCTCTCCCAGTACCAGGTTGGCTTGCCCTCGCCGGAACCGAAGCAGGGAAGTTCCTGGTGCCCGAACCGGCGCACGCGCTCGTTGTTGGCCCCCCGCAGTACGTCGATCACATGACCGGCGGCAAATCGCTGCTTCACCTGATAGACGCACAGGAGGGCCTTGACGACGTCATCGGTCGCGTCGACGGTCGCGGGCGGATCGAGGCAGACGTCGCAGTTGCCGCAATCGCCTGGAGAGTACTCGCCGAAGTAAGAAAGCAACACCTGCCGCCGGCAGGTGGAAGCCTCCGCGTAGCCGGTCATCGCGTTCAGCTTGTGAAGCTCGATGCGCTTCTGGTCTTCGTTGCTCTGCTCGGCGATCATTCTCCGCGCGTTCACGACGTCTCCCAGGCCATAAAGGAGGAGCGCTTCGCTCGGCAGGCCGTCGCGTCCGGCTCGCCCCGTTTCTTGATAATATCCCTCGACGCTCTTTGGCAGATTGTAGTGCACCACTCCGCGAACATTCGGCTTGTCGATACCCATGCCGAAGGCGATCGTGGCGACCACGATCTTCAGATCGTCGCGAAGGAATGCTTCTTGGACCCGTGATCGCTCGGCGGTGGCAAGGCCTGCGTGGTAGGCGGCTACAGAAAAACCCTTGTCCATGAGGTGAGTCGCCACCGATTCGGTCGTCTTCCTTGCGAGGCAATAGACGATGACGGATTCTTGCTCCCACCGATCGAGAAACGAAAGGAGCTGATTGAGAGGCTTCGCCTTTTGTTCGATGAGATAACGGATGTTAGGACGATCGAAACTGGCGATGAAGACCTTAGGGTCGGAAAGGCTTAGGTTGTGCAGAATATCATTCCGAGTCTGTGGATCTGCGGTGGCGGTCAATGCGAGGATCGGAACGCCTGGAAAGGTCGCACGAAGCGCGCTTAGTTGGGTGTAATGAGGCCGAAACTCATGGCCCCACTGGGAGATGCAGTGGGCTTCGTCGATAGCAAAGAGCGCGATCTTCACGGTCTGAAGACGCGCAAGAAAATCTGGGCTCATTAGTCTCTCGGGAGCGACATAAAGCAGATCAAGGGCTCCACATTCGAGGTTGCGAAGCACTTGGCGGGCACTCTCGGCCGCCATCGAAGAATTGAAGAATGCGGCACGAACGCCGTTCTGGGTGAGGGCGTCGACCTGATCTTTCATGAGGGAGATCAGCGGGGAGACGACGATCCCAACGCCTTCCCGATGCAGCGCGGGGATCTGGTAGCAAAGTGACTTGCCGCCTCCGGTCGGCATCAGCACGAGCGCGTCGTGCCCGGCCAAGACCTGGTCGACAATCGCTTCCTGTTCGCCCCTAAAGTCCGGGTAGCCGAATACGCTTCGGAGAGTCTCGCGCGGAGTCCTACCTGCCCGTGCGGCCGATTCGAACAGGGATTCCACGCTGGGATTCTAGCCCCTCGGAAGGACCGCCGGTTGGGGTGAAACTGCTTACTCGTCTCCGAATTCGCCGAAGTGAGCACTGAGGATGGCGTAGTCGCCAATATCGACTCCGTCGTCTCCGTTCAGATCTGCTTCAGCATTCCAGTTCGTATCGCCAGGCTCGGAGTTGAATGCGAATGACAATTGGCTGTAGTCCCCGATGGACACCTCGTTGTCGCCATCGACGTCTCCGTTGACCAGCGCAGTATTGACTTGGTTCGGCCCAGCCACGGTTAGGGCAACCTGAGTGTTCTTCCGCAGCCAATGACTGGACTTGATACCGACAACGTAACTACCAGCTGGCAAGGTTGTCGAATAGTTAAAATGTCCGCCTGCATCGAGTACTGCGGACCCGCTCTCACTGTTGACGCCGTTGGAGATCGTCAAATCGATAGTTCGTCCGGCGACGAGGCCGTCGAACTCAAGTAATTGGACTCGCCCGTCAATGACAGGAAACGCGCTGACGGGAACGATACGGGCGGTGAAGTATCGGTTGCCGGACGAGAATGCCTGAGTCCAAATGAACCGAGCATTAGGATCGATCCCACTGCGCATACCCCACGGGCCCGTGCCGTTGGGTCCGATATCGCGGATGACTTCGGGTGTACCTCCGAAGCCGTCGACCGTCATAAGCCAGTTCGTCGTGTTCGTCAGAAGGTAACCCGTCTGGTTCTCGAAACGAAAGTTAACTCCGTTAATCGTGAATTGACCGATAAACATTTGAGGATTACCGTAGATGTCACGGCCCTTGATCTGAAGGTAGTTGATGACGCCTGGGTTGAGGCCGACCGTGGCGACGCCGTTCGTGTACCAAAGCCCGGGGCTACTCAGGAAGTGGGCGCCCTGTACCGCCGGGTCAGTCGAGATGTACGCATCGAACGCATCGTCGACGGTCAGCACAACGCTGAGGGTATCGGCGACGGAAGCTCCAGCGCAAGCAGCGAGAAGAAAGCTGGAAACAAGGACTCTCATTTTCGAACCTCCGGTTCAGAAGGGATTCCAAGACAGGCTACATTCTACTGTAGATCCCCCCACAAACTACCAATTCGATCGTGCCCGGTCATGGCGAACAGTGCCGTTTGAACAAAGAGCTGCGGGGGTGTTCTGGGGTGGACGGACAGGGAATCGAGGGCCACACGCAGCGATTACGTTCTCGCTGAGCCCCTCCGGCCGGGGGTCGGAGCGGGCTTCTTCCTAAGCGTGTCCGTCAGATTGTGGGAAACTGCTGCCATGGGCCAATCTTCCTGGTCGATCGGAGATATCGATGCCATGCTCGAACTGTTGCCCATCTTCGAAGATCCCGACTTCGTGCCGGCGGTCTGGCCAGAACGACGAACCACGCTCCCCAGTGGAGAGACCGTCATGTGCCTGCCTTACCCGACTACCACCCTTCAGTGGAGCAATTCTTCGAGCTCGAAAGCTCGGCGACGTTCGCCTTCCATCCGTATGCCGATCTACCGGAGGACGCCCCTCGCTCATCCGACGGATTCGACCCCATGGCCCGCCGCGAGACGATCGATACCCTTCGAACGGCTAGCTTCGATCAAGTGCGCCGATACCTCGCCTGGTGCCGGCGGGGCGAGCGCTTCTGCGATGGACACGTCGACAGCGAACTCAGGACGGGAGTCTTGATTGCGGCGCTCCATCGCCTCAGGGTACTTCGCTCCGATCTTGGCAAGCGCTAGATTGGGGCTCCGTACCTTGAACCCTTGTCCGCTACATCCTGTAGAACTGCTCCCAGCCTGTTCGGGGCGGTGGGCCGTCGAGAAGTTGGTCGGCGAACTTGTGGTTGGTGATTCGCTTCGTTGTTCGGTCGAATCGCAGTTTGGCGTCCACCCGCTGAGCTATGACGCCGATGGCCATTGCTTGACACAGCGGTCCGGCGACGCCGAAGTGCGATCGGCACCGCTCCTCACCGCGGCAGGCGCGGACGAAGTTTTCAAAGTGATTGGACGGGCTCTTGGGAGTTTCGGGCAGGTTCATGTCTTTGGCCGCTGCGGCAGGGATGATTTGGAGGGTCGAGCCGTGCGAGCCTCCCTTAAACGTTAAGCGTCCCCCATAGATCACTTTGCCCGGCGGGTAGACCTTGGTGTCGATAGTTCCTCTAGAGGGCGGCGGAATGTTGGGGTCCACCACGCCTCCGTCGAATCCCGGTGGCAGAGGCGGTAGGTTTTTCTGGCCGTCATACCAAGTCAGTTCGAGCGGGGGCATCAGGCCCCGAGCCGGGAAGCGGAAGGCGATCGTCGACGCCTGCGGGAAGATGATCGCGCTATGCCCTTCGACGAGAACCGGGTCGACCTCCTCCGGCAACCCCAGATCGAGGAATTCATGAGCCGTATCGAGGATATGCGCGCCCCAATCGCCGAGCGCGCCTGCTCCGTAATCGTGCCATCCGCGCCAGTCGCCATTGAGGTACTGTTTGTTAAACGGATGCGCCTGGGCAGTCGCCAGCCAGCAGTCCCAGTCCAAGGACTCGGGTAGTGGCTCCTCGGGTGGGTAGTCGTTTACCGTCATCCCATGCCAGCGCCGTGCGCTGTTCATAAAGGCGGTGATCTTCGTCACGTTCTCAATGATCCCGGCTTCGACCCAGGTCTTGAACTGGAAAAAGTTAGCTTCCGAATGCCCTTGATTGCCCATTTGGCAGGCCACCTTGTACTTCTGTTCGGCGGCCATCATCAGGTCCATCTGCCGGAAGGTATGGGCTAAAGGCTTCTCGACGAAGAGGTGCTTTCCCTGCGACATGGCGAGCATCGAAACGGCAAAGTGCGAGTGATCCGGCGTGCATACGCATACCGCATCGAAGCGCTTACCCATCTTGTCGAACATCGAGCGGAAGTCATAGAACTGCGGAAGAGCCGGAAACTCCTTGAGGATTGTCGTAGTGTGCGGCGCACCCATCTGCGTATCGCATAGCGCAACGACGTTGACTTGGCTGGTCCGATGCATCGCCCGGACGATGTCCGCGCCACGATTGCCGATGCCGACGAATGCCATATCGACCTTCCGATTGGGTGAAAATCCACGCAGGATGGACGAAGGCAATATCGCGTACCCGCCGGCGGCAAGGGCGCCTTTCAAGAAGGCACGTCGATCGATAGCCGTTTGAAGTGTCTTATCGTCGTTCATGGTTTCTGAACACCCTCTCCTGCCCCGGAGGAGAGGGTCGGTGAGCGAAGCGAACCGGGGAGAGGTCGCGAACCGGGGAGAGGGTTTGCATCGGCGCAGAGCCCGGGCGGGAAAGCGCGGGCCTGCCCGCGCGCTCCAAACTCACCTTCCCCAGCGGAGGTGGCGGTCCGAATCTTGATGCTCCGAAACGACACTCGGTCGCCGTGATCCTGCAGCAATATGTGGCCGTCGGCCCAATCACCGAAGCTCGGGATCGTTCGGTATTTGCTCTGTGCGATGAGGCCGCGGAAGGCCGAGGACCCCCGCTCGTACTCCAGTACCTTCTGACCGTTGAGCCAATGGGTCACCTGCGAACCGACGCAGGCGATCCGCGCACAGTTCCACTCGCCGATCGGGCTAGGCTGTTTGGTCGAAAGGGCGGGGATCAGATCGTAGAGCGAGGCGACGGTTCGGTTGCCGTCGCGGCCTTGCTTGGCGTCGGGGTGGCGCTCGTCGTCGAGGATTTGATACTCCAGCCCGATCGCCGAGCCGGTCGCCGCTTTCGCGCCGGTGCCGGTGATGGGGTCAAGATTCGGCTGGCAGTAGTACTTGATGCCGCTGTTGGCCCCCGGCGCGATCCTGAACTCGAGCATGAGCTCGAACTGGCCGAAGCGCTCGGTCGTGACGATGTCGCCCCCCGCCACGGATTCGCCGCCCCCGCTCGCGAGGACCGTGAGCTCCCCGTTCTCGATCTGCCAGCCCTTGGCCGGGAAAGCGTCGCTCTTCGCCCCGCGCCAGCCTTTCGTGGTCTTGCCATCCCAGAGCAGCCGCCAGCCCGCCGCTTCCTCGTGCCGCGCCAGGGTGTTCGGCGGCGGGGTGAGGTCGGCAAGCTTCATGTTTCGCCATCGCACCTGAGCCCCCTTCTTCTGCTCGTCGTTTCCGATCCCATGCACTTGGAGGCCGATGAACCCGCGCAGGGTCATCGCGTCTCGGACCTCTGCGCAGGGCTTGCCGTTGAGCCAAGTCTTGATCGATTCGCCCTTTGCCTCGACGCGAACGTGGTTCCAGTCGCCTCGTTTGAAGAGCGCCCGGCCCTGCCCGGTGAACGTCTTGCCGTCCCCGCCGAGCGGGCCGGGGTACAGCCAGCCGCGCCGCCCTTCGTCGTAGATCCCGGCCGTCCACCAGCGGTCCTGCGCAGGGTCGGGGTCGATCTCGATCTGGTAGCCGTGGACGCGCCCCGACGGAATGTCGATCTCCTTGCCTTGCCAAAGGGTCTTCTTCGGGAGATCGAAGCACTCGCTGCGGACCTGCACCCCCGAGTTCAGGCGCGGATCGACCTTGAACTCGTACTCGAGGACGAAGTCGCCGAAGGTTCTCTCGGTGCAGAGGAAGGTGTTGGGCGTGTTCAGTACGCAGGTGCCGACCAGTTCGTTGCCCTCCACCCCGTAGGTCGCCACCCCCCCTCGCCTGATCCATCCCGCCAGGTCCTTGCCCGGCAGGAGGTCGATCGGTTGTTGCGAACCAGAGCCGACCAGCGAAGCGAAGAGAGCGAGAGTGTGCATGACGGCGACCCTTACGCAGTTTACTCACGACACCTCTGGCATGTCCGTCTCGGACATCGGTTGCCTGGCGCCCCGCCCAGGGCCGACAATCAATGCTCTGGGGCGCCGCCGGCTCGCCCACCCACCGCGCTTGGTCGACCTGCAACCACGACCTGAGCGTCGACATCGGCGGCTGCCCTCTTGGGTCAACTTCGGCGAGATCGGAGATGATTGTCGAAACGCGTCAGGATGTGGGAGTGCGCGGCCTGCCCGCCATCCTCACCAGCTCACCCCTCTCGATCCGGCCTTCGTCCAGCCCACGTGAGCAACCCCGCCGCTCGAAACGAGCAGAGCCGACGCGTACACCGCATTCCTATTGGAAGCAGACCTTCCCATGCTTTGAACATGTGTGCGTGCTATTCGAGTTGCGGTGCTCCGGGAGCGAGCAGAGTACGGGACGGCCCTGGTCCTACTGTTGCGCATCTGAGCACCCCTTCTTGCCTCCTAACACACTGAAGGTCCATTTCCAAAAACCCAAATGGACCAGGAGGCAGAAGAAATCTATGTACAAACTCTCCACTCGCAAAGCCGCGCTCCCGTTGGCAATTGGAACAATTTCGTTGCTCTTGCTTGCGGAGACAGCGCATGCTCAAATTGATGCCAGAATCGCTGCACCAGAAGCCAACGGCCTGATCGTCAAGTTCAAACCAGGCACCAGGCTCGAAATGATGGCGGTACTTGGTCATCAAAGCGACAGAATCCAGGAGTTCCCGGGCTCTGAGTTTGTCGTCGTGCACACTTCCGACGAAGGAACACTGGGGTCGATTCTTGCTTGGCATCCAGCCGTAGAGTACGTCGAACCCAACTATCGCTGTGATGCGTTTCATACGCCAAACGACACGCGATATTCAAGCCAGTGGTACCTGCCAAAGGTGGCTGCTCCGGCTGCATGGGACATCACAAGAGGCTCCAACAATGTTACCATAGCCATCATCGATACCGGCGTGCAGCTCAATCATCCAGATTTGAGCGCGAAAATCGTTCCGGGTTACGATTTCGTCAATCTCGACAGCAGTGCGAATGACGATAACGGACATGGTACCCACTGCGCGGGTATTGCAGCCGCATCCACCGACAATCGAACTGGCATCGCTGGTGTCGCCATGAGATGCAACATAATGCCAGTTAAGGTCCTTAGTCAAACGGGAGTTGGATACAATGCCGACGTGGCCGCTGGGATGATCTGGGCGGTACAGAACGGTGCCAACGTCCTGTCTCTTTCCCTCGGCAGCGCTTTCGACTCGCAGGTCCTTCGAGATGCCGCACAAGTCGCCGAGTCAGCTGGAGCGCTTGTTGTAGCTGCTGCTGGCAACAGCAACTCCATTGAGCCTCGCTACCCAGCTGCCATTCCGACCGTCGTTGCCGTGGCTGCAACGGATCGAATGGACCAAAGAGCGTCGTACTCTTCCCATGGAAGTTGGGTTGATGTTGCGGCTCCTGGCGGAGCTGGTCCAGGAACTCCCCAAAGCGCTCAGATTCTTTCAACCTATCTAGGAAGTACCTATCAGTTCAAGAGTGGGACGAGCATGGCTTGTCCTCTGGTCGCGGGCATTGGGGCGCTTCTTGTCTATGGAACCGGGCGGGGCCTACCGCCACAGCCTATCCGTGCCGCACTCGAAGCAGGCTGCGACTCGATCGGGCCATGGATTCGGACCGGCCGCGTCAACGCCAGGCGGTCACTCTTGCTAGCTACGCCTCCGGCAGCACCATCACGGCTTCGCAGAATAAGCCTCACCTCAAATCGCGTAGACATTGCATGGGATGATAACTCGATCAATGAGTCTGAATTCGTAATCGAATGGAGCATGAACGGCGGTCCATGGGGATGGGCCTGGACCGTAGGTGCAAACCAAACTACCTCAGCCCTCGGAGGGATGCAGCCCGGGGCAAGCTATCGCATTAGGGTACTTGCGAGAAACATAGGAGGCTATTCAGCACCTTCCAACATCCTAGAAGTAACTCCGAACACCTACCCAGCAGATCCATCACATCTTGAGGCCGTCAACATCTGGGCGACCCAGCTTGATCTCAGGTGGCGAGATAACTCTTCGGACGAGAGTACGTTTCGAATCGAAATGAAGACAACGCAATCTGATTGGGTCTATATCGGATGGTCTTCAGCCAATGATCCTTCATTCCGCGTGACGGGTTTGCAGGTCAATACCGACTACTGGTTTAGAGTCCGAGCATTCAAGAACGACGTCGGATACTCGGGTTACTCGAACGTCGTTCAGGTACGAACTGGTAGTCCGCCCCCCGGTCCTCCTTCGGCGCCATCACACCTCACACCCGCAAATGTTTGGTCGGAGCGGATCGATCTGAATTGGCGCGATAACTCCAACGACGAGACCGAGTTTCGGGTGGCGATTAGCACCAACGGCGGTGCCAGTTGGAACAACGCTGCTGTAGTCGAAGCGAACCGCACGAATGCTCGAATCGATGGACTGCAGCCCAACACAACGTATTGGTTCAAAGTGCGGGCTGGCAATCCGTATGGCTACTCAGAGTACTGCGACATCATCGCGGTCACCACACGTCAGGCCCCTCCAAGAGCACCTTCAAATCTGCATCGTGCCAATGTTTGGGCGCGAACCATCGATGTCAACTGGAACGACAACTCAGATAATGAGGTCGAGTTCGAGATCCAGATCAGTACGGCCGGCAGCGGTGGCCCATGGACGCCGAAGACCTGGCGTCCGGTCAATTCTACGGGTGGCCGAATCTCCGACCTTCAGCCCAACAGAAGATACTGGATTCGAGTTGGTGCCAGGAACGCCGAGGGGATCAGCTGGTCCAATGTGATCGAGGAAAGAACTCGCGCTTCATAGGCCGACCAGGCCTCGCATGCCGGCATCGTTACACCCTCTGCTCCCTGACGATGTCGGCCCTGGCCTGCCCCTTGCGGGTAGCTCACTGTGAGATGCGATGCGTCTTAAGGCCCTAAATGCAGCGGAGTCCTCTGTTTGCCTCAACCCTAAGCAGGGTTGAGGCTTTCTTACTGAGGCCAGGGCCGCCGACAGTCGAAAACGGTGCGCAGGTCGCTCGGCAAGGCAAACTCGTCCCCAGAAGACCGCCTGACACGCCACGCCATGGTTCTTAAAGTGCTGCTGCGGTACGGTGTTGAGGATACTCCCTAGGCTGAAGTAGCCTCGACCCTGCGAGCATCGAGGCAAGAAGTCTCTTGTGCAGGAATCTCTAGGCCAGCTAAGGCGCACGGGGAAACGCGCTCCAGCCTATCAGGGTGGCGGAAGCACACCCTTGGGAGGGAGCACGATCACGGACATCGAGTAAGGCGGAAAGAGCATGCTGAAGTTGCGGCCAGTAGTCCTTGCGGTCGCCTTCGAGACGTCGCGACTCCCGATGCCGGTTCGCGCTGCCTCGTCCTGCGGGATGCCGTAGCGGTGCACGGTTGCCGCCGGGCTGAACGTGCCGGGGCCGGAGAACACGATGTTCCCGGGGAGGCCGAGGGTAGGGCTCTTGTTGATGATCAGGAGCCGGGTGGTCCCGTTCGGCTGTCGAGCGGCATAGATCGAGAGCAGAGCATAGTCGCTGGTCGTCGCGAGGACTTGCTCGCCGCCCCGAGCGAACTCCTTGACCAGCTTGGCCGAGTAATAGGCCGGGTGCAGATCGCCGTTGCTGATCGAGATGATGCCGTAATCGCCGTAGCCGCGCCATCCGTAAAGCGAGGGCGAGTTGTTGTTGCCGGTATGGGGGCTGTTGCGCACGTCCCACCAGTAAAGGCCGCGGAGTTCGGTCTTCAGGGCCTGGCCGACGCTGTCGGCCCAGAAGAGCCCATTGACGAGACTCGTGGTCTGCTTGCCGGGGCTATGGGAGACCGAGTTGTTCTCCGTGCAGACGATCTCGACATTCGCGGCAATGGAGCCGAGATAGTCATCGAGCATGAGGCGTAGCGAGGCAATATCGTCGGCCCAGGACGTCGAGGACTGGAGCAATCCGGCATCGCTCTCCTGACCCGGCTCCTGGTGGTACTTGTGGTAGATCAGGAAGTCGGGGGTGACACCGAGCGACCGCAGAGTCGAGAGCATGACCGGGCCCCAGCCGTTGTGCACCTGGAGCGTTCGGGGGTTGATCGCCGGGTGATCCGTGTAATTGGCGTAGGCCTCCTCGCCGAGCGGCGTCACCACACCGACCTTGACGGACGGGTCGACCGCCTTCATTTGCTGGATGTAGTCGCGGGCGGCGAGGGCGTAGGAGTAGGGGTCGTGCGGCCGGGGGCGGTGGTCGGTTTCCCACTGCCCATAGCATTCGTTGCCGATCTCCCAGAACCGAACGCCGTAAGCCCGGACGACGTTGGCGTAATGCACCCATGCGGCGGCTTCTTGGGGGGTGCCGGTACCGTAGTTCGTCGTCACCATAAGCTGCGAGCCGGTGTCGCGGGCGACTGAAGCGAAGGAATTGAAGTCCGTTGCCCAGGTCCACGTGTTGTCGAGGGTCGTATTGGTCGCCCAGTGGTACTCGTTGGAGAGCGAACCGCCGGGGATGCGCAGAGCCCGGTTCTGGATGCCGAGCAATAGGCTGCGAGTGGTCGCGGTGTTGAATTGAGCGTCCCACATCGTGCCGTTCAAGGCGAACATCCGTGGGTCCGCGATCTGAAGGACATGGCCCAGATCGACCGTCAGGTTCACCGACGAAGGGGGCGCGGTCGCCTTGAGCACGATGTCGTCGAGGTAGAAGGCAGGCTGGCTCACGCCGGCGGACTCCTGAATCCAAAAGCCGGTGAAGTTCGAGGCGCCAGCGGCGCCGAGGGCCGACAGAGGAATGCTCACCCGCCGCCACTGACCAGCGGCGATCGATCCGCCTGCGATGAAGGGGTTCAGGTCGACCGTTGGCCCGGCACTGCCCGCGAGGACACCGGCGACGCGCAGAGTCCGGTTGCTGACCGTCCCGCCGTGAACATAGAACTCCAGGGTCGTGAAGCCGACCGTCGACATCGAGCCGTGGCTGAGGTAGAAGCCCTGCCAGCCGGCGGCCATGGTGACCTTCACGCTGCGGCTTCCCGCGTGGGCATAGTCGGTCGAGGCGAGGTCGCGCGTGCACCAGGACCAGTCCTGCCATCCATTCTGCAGGGCCTCGCCGTACACGATCAGATCCCCCTGCGCCCAAGCGACGGCCGAGCAGAAGGCCCAGCCGATGCCGATCGTCGCCCTTCGAAGCCAAGACATACCTCTTTCTACCGCCGATTCAGCCGGGACGTGCGGTTCGGGATGTTCCCGGCACGGTTTTCGAGCTTTGTCGGCGCGGGTCTCCAGGGTCGACGAGGGCGCTTAAGAAGCCAACTTACGCCGGCGACTGCGCCATACAAGAAGCACGACGGCAACGACTGCGCCGCCAATCCAGAACGGCGCGTAGCTTTGGCTCGGGCGAAAGACGATGTCTTCGTCGAAGACATGGGCTTCTGGCGTATTTCGGAAACGCGTAAGGGCGAGCCGGTTCGGTATCTCCAGGGCCGAGCTGTCACTAAGAAGACCTTTGTTGAGAGAGACTGCCGCATAGTGGGGCAAGTCGGTCGACCAGACCCTCTCGCCTTTCCAACCCGAACCACCGGTCAGGCTGGCGTCCATCTCGGTTTGGCTCAATACGTACAGATCGATCCGCCGATAGGCCTCTGGGGCGAAGGTGTCCGATGGCATCTTGAACGGATAGAACGGCTCGTTAGCCTTGAAGCTGATGCAAAGAGCCTTCGTCGGCGTCGGGCCGTTCTTGCCTTGGTACTTGAGGGCGGTGAAGACCCAGTCCTTTTTGGCATAGTGGTCGAACCACGGCGTCATTGCCGGTCGTGTTCGGTGACCTTGCGCCTTGAGCCAGTTCGTGATCGCGGCGCCGTCTTTCGCTCGAAAGACCGTCGCTTTGAAGTCACCGACCCTCTTTTCCTCGAGCACTTCGACGGCGTCGGTCGCGCCCGCAGGTTCCTCCTTACTGCATCCGATGCCGGGCGCCCTGGGGCGAAACTGCTCGAGGGCGACGAACGCTCCTTCATTGGCAACCGCGATACGAAAAGGCTGGGTCGGGCTCGGGAAGATGAACCCGAAGTCCTTGGCCTTGCCGATGAAGTCCGCCCTACGGATGAAATGCTCGACCTTTCGCTCCGCATCCCATACGACGATGGCGGTTTCTAGGGCGAGTTGCATGGACTGATCGTCGAAGGTGATGCAACAACCTTGTCCGAGCGAAGCCGCTAAGCCGAAGGCCAAGATGCCTATTGATCTACCGCTCATGTCCCTAGGACGCCCGGCGTGGCGGTTCTGGTTCTTGCTGGCCCGTCTCACCCGATGCGCAGGGTCGGGAGGGGGATCAAGGGGGAGGATTGGCCGGTAGTAAGGCGCAAGAAGCGCACCGCGGGCGCCCAGCGGCCGGGGCTGGCGGGGATGTCGGCGTGCAGCGAGCCCGGCTCGAAAGCGACGAACGCTTGGCGTCGATACTTATCCCTCTGCGGATTGCCGTGGGCGTAGCGCAACTCCTGGAGTAGGAGTTCGGTCGTGACTTCCGCCGCGTTCCCCGAGGACGCCGCGAAGCGCACGGCATCGGGGAGGGCGATCGCCTCGATCTCGATCCGATCGCCGAAGAAGGGGCTCGTCGGCGGCGTGCGTGGAGGGTTCGATCCTGGGTGCAGGGCCAGGAACCTCGTCGCCAAACTCATGTAGGCGTTGTAGGGCCGGACCCTCGTCTGCGTGCCGTTGAGATGCGCGTCACGCTGCAGCCCGCGCGCGTATCGCTCCCACTCGTCGACCTCGGCATCCGTTAGCTGGGCGAAGAAGTGTCCGGCGCGGGTCATGATGGCGCGGGCGGAGGCCTGGGCGGGAGTCCAGGGGTCGCGGGGCGTGACTCGCTCGCGGACGATGATCTCGCCACTCGCGCTGCGTACGAAGACGACGCTGCCCGAAGTACCACTCAGCCCGCCGAGCAAAACCGATCCGACTGCCTTGGCCATACCTACTAAACATCGGCCATTCGACGTGCGATCTTGAGGCACGCGCGGAGCGCGCCCCTCACTACCGAGTCACTCATGACTCGGTAATGACTCGGTCGTGACCCGGTGGCGACTCGGGCGGTACGCGCAAAGTGGGTGGTACACGGGAACCACTCCCTCGGAACGGACTCGCGCGATCGAAGATCGCCCCAAACATCGCGAGGCATCCATTCCTTGCCGCGGTGAATGGCGAGCTAGGAGCGATGGACGCGAATTCGAGAACTCGCTCAGGATCAGGCAGCTTCGCAAGCGAGGGTCACCTTACTGCGCGAGGGAGAGATTTCGGTCGAAGCTTCGCATTCGGCAATGCTCGAACTCGATCATCAACAGGCCGTTCTTCTCGGAAAGATGCCGACGGAACCCCTCGATGCCCGGATCGATGGGGGTCGGGGTGGTTCGATCGAACCGAGACGTGAGAGAAGTTGCGGTATCGATACGCTGATTGGCGATTTGATTGTCGTGTAAGCGACCGAGGATCTCCTGCAATGCCTCCACGTAAGAGAGAAGGTCTTCGAGTGAGCCTTTGTCGAACAAGTCGCCCAGGGCCTCGAGCGTGTATCGGAGCCGCTTCGTGTGGATGCGGAAGCGGTGGAGGCTCTCTTGCGTGAGGGTGCCGGCGAGGCCGGCCTCGAAGGGAGTGAGTCGGCGTGCGACCACTTGCTGGGCAAACTCCCGCAGGGTCATGTCGGCGATGTCGCCCTTGATTCGCATGGACTCCTTGGCGCTCTTCCAAAGCTTCTCCACGCGGTCCGTGCCGAGATCGGCCTGCAGCCGGGCGAGTTCGTGATCGCAGGCGGCCCGACTGCCCAGTGCGAACCCGAGCAGGCAGTCCGCTGCGGGAAGGTGGTCGATCGGAGCGGTCTCGCGCCAGGCGGTGAGGGTCTCGAGAAAGACATCCCAATCCCTCGCTCTTCCTGCCCCATCTCGCAGGCGGCCGAGGGCTGACTTCAGAGCCGATCGACGCCGCTTGGGCATGCAAGGAGAAAAAATTGCGAGGCAGACGGCGGTGCGCCGGATGGCGACCCGGATTTGGTGAACGTCTTCGAGGTCGTCGTCAGTGTGGTGTGTCGCAAGGGGCAGGAACTTCAGGACTCGATCCATATTCGTGCCGATCGCCACGCGCGCAGCATCCAGCACCGTCATCTCGGGGTTCAAGCGCGGAGCCTTCGTTCGGCGACCCATACATCTAGTGTAACCCTGGTAATCGCGGAGACCGATTCTCGTCCGTCACGCTGTAGCCGGGTTCGTGGCGCCCATACGACTGGAATCAAGCAATCGCTCACCCCCGAAAGGCCCATATCTCAGGATATGAGACCGGGGACTCATAGCCGTTTTCCGGTCTCCGACAGAGCGGTCTACTGGATTACGCGCCGTAAGGGCGCACAGGAAAAACAAATGAAGAATGCAACACTCAGTCTCGTCATCCTCGCCGCCGCGGCGGCCTCGCAAGCGTCGGTTACCGCGCGCTGCATCGACATCTCGACGACCGCCGGCGAACTGTCGGTCGGAACTCCGTTCGACCTCCAGTCGACGGATGGGCGCCGCGTTTCATTTAGGGCGACCCGCTCGACCAGCAGTCTCTACGATTACCGGACGACCATCACACTCCACAATCCGCTTCTCGCAACGGGGCTGTTCCGGCGCATGATTGTAAAAATCGTCGGGCGGACCGACCGAACCGAGATTCCCCTGCGAATCCTGGCCATTCGACCCACGGGAACCACACAGCTGGTTGCGATTCAAAGTATGGCGACATTCGATCAGCGCTACAGCTTTACGCTTACCAGCAACGTGCGAAGCTTCATCTCTTCTGGAGGCGTCGTGAAGCTTCACCTCTTCGCGTTCTCTTTGCAGCCGTTCGTCCACCGATTCGACGAGGTGTCGGTGACCTTCTCTTAGGACGGAGAAGAATCGAGCATTGAAGAGCACGCCAGTCTTTCACCGCACTTCGCGGCGAAGGACTGGCGTGTTTTGACCTCGAGCCTACGATCGGCTTCGGCGGCGGCGAAGTCGCAAAGCGAGGAGCGAGGTGCCGAGCGCGGCAAGAGTGGTCGGCTCCGGTACGGCTCCTACCAGGTTCGCTTCTCCATGCTGATCGAAGGTGAGGACCACTTGCTGTCCAGGATGGTCGAGCTGGATCGCATACGACAGGAGCGGCAACTCTTCATCGAGAGTGTAGCTATTGTCGCTCGAATCGTAACGCAAGGCGCCGCGCACCATGGCTTCGAGTTGGCTGTCGCTAACGCCGAAGAAGGGGTTGGTATGGATACGAAGTTCAAGAGGAGTCGAGCCGGTCAACCGTGCATTGACTTGGCAGAGGAAGTCGAATCCGGGCTGGTCGACACCAAGCGATAGGGAATAGGAGACATCGGCCGTGCCGAGCGCCTGCATGCGGAATCCCGCAGTCAGGCTCACTTCCCCTGAAAAGACATTTGTGCTCGACCCCAATGATTGAAAGAGCTGTGGATCGGCCACATCCCAATAGGCGCGTGCTCGTCCGATAGGGGTCGTGGGAGGATTAACTTGGGCCCATGAACCTTCGGCGGTCGCCAAGATCCCTCCACCCGGGATGGGGGCCCAGGACAACCCTGACCATGCGGCGGCTCGGATGGTGGGGGTGGAACTTCGAACAGTTCGGGTCACGGTCGAACCACCCGCTGCTGCGTACACACCGGGCACGTAGTCGACGTCGACCGGCCCTGCGCTGGCAAATGCTTCGACCCAGTGCGCGCCACCGACGAGTGCGAAGTACAGCTGTCCGATTCCAGCCACGTTCGAGCCACCGCCGCGCTGCTCGCCAGCATGTGCGGCAAAGGTCGGGATGGCGAAGATAACGGCTACTAACGAAAAGGCAAGCTTAAGACTGAGTTTCATGACATTCCTCCAAATCGCGATCGTTCTCGCGCTGTTGGAAGGGTGTCTGGAGGAGATATGGTGTTGCGCGCGGGAGGATTTTCGTATGTCGTCGTTAGCGCTTACTGTTCCGAATCCTCGTTGCCGCGCGGAGGACACGGGCCATTTCGTGTGAGCCGTGGTGAGCCGGGAGATGCGGTGAGCCGTCGCAGGTAAAACGCGAAGCAAGTGGAGCTCCCTCGTCGCGCCGTGCTTGTTGCCAACGCCAAATCCCGGCGCGGGGCTCACCTGCTCGAGGAAGCCACGGCGGTGCTCCGTGGCTACGGTCTGGAGATCGAGGGCGCGACTCTCTTCCCCAATCCTCAGACGCTCGCACGATCGGTTGCAAAGTATATGTCCGAGAACCGGCCCTACGTCATCGTCGGCGGGGGCGATGGCACGGTGGGAGCCGTGGCGAGACTGTTCGCGGATCGCGAGTCGGTGCTCGGTGTCTTACCGTTCGGCACCGGCAACGCCTTCGCCCGCGACTTAGGCATCCCGATCTCGATTGCGGGGGCGTGCGAGGTGCTCGCGCGGGGTCAGGTCGCCAAAGTCGACTTGGGCCTTATCGAGGATCGGGCTTTCGTCAACGTCGCGACCGTGGGTTTGAGCACGCTGATCGCGCTGAACCTCGATTCCGGCGCGAAGCGATATCTCGGCCGCCTCGCTTATCTTGCGGCACTCGTTCGCGCGCTGGCGCTAGTGCGTCCATTTCGCGTGGATCTCGAGCTCGATGGAGTCCTGCACGAGTTCGATTCCATGCAGGTGGTTGTCGGCAACGGCCGGTTCCACGCAGGACCCTTTCCGGTCTTGCCGGAAGCCAGCCTCACCGGAGGCTGGCTCGCGGTGTATGCGTTGGCGAGCCGTCGCAAGAGCGACTTGCTGCGCATGGCCATGCACCTGCGCGGCGGCCGCCACGTCGAGATGGATCAGGTGCGCTCATACGCTGCTCAAAGCGGTCATATCAGCACCCGACCGGTCCGCAGGGTAACCGTCGACGGTGAGGTCTGTCTTCGGACCCCCATCCGCTTTGCCATTCGGCCCGGCGCGCTGCGAGTCGCGGCTGCCACTAGCGGCCCCGCTCTCGGACCATGACCGGCTGGTCGTTCATGCCTCGCGCCTCAGGCAAACCGTACAACTCGGGGTGCTGGTACTTGCCCCGTTCGAAGCCTTCCTTCTCGACCTCGACCGGCGCCCCGTGCTTTTGGACCCATCGGTCGTTCCGAACAGCCTCCACTCGCCACGAGACCCGCTTGCCGGGGGCGCCGCCGCTGATCGTAAGAAACAGCGGCAAGACCTCTCATGCTCAAGGCCGTTCCTTCCACCGGCTGGGATGTCGGACTGCTTCCACGACCTGCCGAATCGCCTCGATCACCAATTGGGGCTGCTCCAGCTGGATGTAGTGGCCGCTCTGTGACTTCATGATGTGTCGCGCACCGGGCACGAGTTTCGCGAGGCCGCTCTGTCCGTCCCGCCATGCTTTTTCGACGGTGTCCGTGAAACCTGCGGGGAAGTCGGCTCCGATCTCGGACGGTTTATCACGCGAGAGGACGACGAGGGGCATCTTGGAACTTGGCTTGGCCTTCCGCATCTGCTCGAAGCTCGTCTTGAAGTCGATGGTCTCGAGGTCCTTGTAATTGGCGAGGGGGGTGGGGACTTCGGTTATGAGGCGATCGTAGATCTTCCAGTTCTCGGGGCTCAGCAGAGTCTGCATCGTCTCCGGGATCGCGTCGACGAGCACCATACCCGCGACATCCTTGGGGTAAGTGCTGGCGTAGAGGCGGACGATGAGGCCGCCTGTCGAGTGGCCCACGAGGACGTAAGGGCCGGGGACCTTCGCGGCCCTCAGCAGAGCACGGAGTTCGGTCACCGCATCGCTGGCCGTACGCGGCTGACCAACTGGGTCGCTGCGGCTGAACTGGTCGGCTCCGAGGGTCGTTCCCGGACGATCGTAGGCGATGACGCGGGCGAGCTTCGCCACTCCCGCGAAGACCATCGTCCGTGTTGTCCCGTCGTCCGCCTGCACGCTCCAGATGTCGCCCGTATTGCGCAGTCCGGCGACCAGGACGACCGTCGGGCTGCCTTTGCCGGCGGACCGCATGTAGATGTGGCGTCCGCCGCCGATGTCCACGCGTCCTGCGAACTCCGTGGAGACGAGAAGGGCCGCAAGCCAGAGTGAGGTTATCATGCTGATTCCTCCGGGGAGGAATCGGTGGGGCGCGTCATTTGCGAGATGGACCTCTCGTTGGGACTGAAGAGGCGCGAGGGCCTGCCTGGAACACAGTACATCATGTTCGCTCCTCCTGACGCCCGCGCGACAGGTGCAAGCGCGGTTCCACCTGGTCGTCTTGGCTGGCCTCGGGGAAGGCGTGTTCCGGGTAAGCCTTAGCGAGCCGACGGATATCGATGCCGATGGGCATGATGCTCTCGTCGGCGCGGTAGCCGAGCGTGTAGTTCTCGCTCTTGAGATCGGCCAATAACGCCACGAGGTCGACGTAGCCGCGGGCGTAGTCCGTGACGATGTGAGCAAGCAAGCGGGTAAACAGAGCGCGCCGATAGGTGAAGTCGACCACCACGTCTGCGTTCTGACGCGAGGGAGCGACGAAGACGTGATAGCTGGGCCGGACGAACCGCTGGTACCGAGCGATGATGTTCTCGATGCGATCCTGGCGCTCCTTGAGATCGCGCAGAATCCGGCCGAGCAAGCGCTGATCGTCGGCAACGTCGAGGAAGCAAGTCATATCGAGGAAGCTCAAGACGGGTGCGGAGAGCACGAAGAGCCCCTCGACGATCACGACCGGCACCGGCTGAATCTCGATCACGTCCGGCTTCTGCTCCCGCTTGGCGAAGTCGTAGGCCGGCGTTCTCACCCCGCGACCCTCGGAAAGCTCTGCCAAATGGTGGGTGAGGAGTTCGAGATCGAGGTGGTTGGGATGGTCGAAGTTCAGATCTGCCGTATCGACCTCTGAGCTTGTCCGGAAGTACTGATCCATCGAGATCAGGGCCGCCACCTGCGGCCCGGCAAGCTCGCGGACCCGCTGCGCGAGGTGCGTCTTGCCTGAGCCGGAACCTCCGGCAATTCCCAGAAAGACTGGCCTGGACTCCATTCCAAGACGCTACCTGGTGATCGAACTCCGGCGCGGCACGGTCATTACGCCCGAGTGCTACTTCAAGCTATCCGGAATGGGGTTGCCCGGCGCTAGCAACTTGGCGATCTCCCTGAAGATCGGAGGGGAGTCGGCACCCCCGTCCGGGTCGCTCTTCGGTCCCTTGGTCGTGGTGATCGTAATAGCGATCTTCTTCGAGGGCAGGTAGCCGAACATCGTGGAGTAGCCGCAGAGGTTGGGGTTCTGAGCGAACCAGCCATTGAGCAGGATCACGCCGTAACCGTAGTACATGCTGGCGCGGTTGCCTCCAAGCCCGACGCTGGTCGGCGCGATCTGGGTTTCGAACGACATACGGGAGAGGAAGCGTCCCGTCCCGAGCGCTTGAGCGAGCACGCCGAGGTCGCGGACGTTGGAGACGAGCATCCCCGCCTCCCTCGTCCAAGAGGGGTTCCAGGCCGTGCTGTCTTCATAAACGCCGCGGTCGTGCGTATAGGCGTGAAGAGCCGGCTCGCGGATCAGCGAATTGGTAGGAACGTAGGTGTTGCGCAGCTTGAGGGGCTTGAAGATGTACTGGTCGAGCAGGAGCCTCAAGGGTTGTTTGCCGACCTTGGCGAGGATATCGCCGAGGATCACGAAGTTCGTGTGGGAGTAGTTCCAGCCCTTGCCCGGCTCATAGTGCTTCGGCGTCGCGAAGGCGTAGCGCAGCAGGTCCGCGGACGAGAACTGCTGGAACGGGTCCCTCACGTAGTCGTCGACGAAGGGCTTGTAGAGCACGTAGTCCGCGTATCCCGACGTGCAGTTGGCGAGCATCGCGAGGGTGACCTTCTCGGCATCTGGCAAATCGGGGAACCACTTCGACACGGGATCGCTCAGGCTCAGCCTGCCCTGGTCGGCGAACATGAGGAGCAGGGTGGCGACGCAGGTGTAGGTTACGCCGCCGACTCGGTAGTTCATCTGTCTGGTTGCGGGCACATTCACCATCGAATTCCCCAAGGCGACTTCGACGATCGGCTTGCCGTCGCGCCAGACTCCGCAGATCAGTGCGTTGAGCCCGCGCACGCTCTTTTGAGTGTCGAGGAGGGAGAGAATCTGCTTGGCTTCGGAACCGTGTGCGCCCACGGTCGACCACAGCGCGGAGAACCCGAGGAAAAGGCGGAAGGCTACCGAGCGCATGTGCATCGCCGAAGTCTACCGACACGCCGCAGTTGCTGCTGATTGGCTCCTTTACAAAGTGCTACATTGAGAACGGTTGAGGCGTCTTGAGCCTGGAAGTCTTATGAAGTTTTCGGTAGTTCTGCCGGTGACAGCCGGTGTCTGTATTGCTTTGTCCGGCTGTGGAGGCGGAAGCGGCGCGCCGATCGTCACCACGCCGGTAACGCGCCTGGTGCACGAAGATCGTCTTTCGGGTTCGGTCAAGTTGGTGGACCAACTCCTCGCTTCACTCGAGGTTGTCGGCTCCATAGCGGAAAGAAACGACACCGGCGCCTCGGGAACCGATCATTGGGACATCGACGTCGATCGGCCGCGCACGATCGGCTTCGGAGTTCTCGACGTTCCGAACGTCCAACTCCGCCTCCTCTCACCGGGAGGCGCGGAAGTGGCGCAAGCTCGATCCGGCGATCCGGCGGCCATCGTTCCGCTGTCTTCTGGTCGATATCGAGTGGAGCTCGTCAACCGAGGCTCAGAGCATCTTTTTGTTCGGGTGGGCTGGCAGACGGGTCAGGCCTCGCGAGCCAACTTTAGAGAAGGGCTCTATGCGAAGAGTTCTTACAGCGCGTCGGTCGATCGTGTGGTTGCACTCCGGCCTCTGCTCGGCGCGATCTATAAGCCGACACCCTCCGACTTCGCCCAGAAAGGAACGGGGCAGGGATCGCCCTACGAAGATTCCGATTTCTGCTGCGAGGACTTTAAGGACTCCTGGGGGCCCACTGGCCGCAACGACATCGCGCAGCTCAAGGCAGCGGGGGTGAACTTCCTCCACTTCTACGATTGGAACGACCCTAACTTCACGAGCGGCCCCAACAACTTCGATAGGCATCATAGGAACTTCCTGCAGCACTGCTCGGACAACGGTATGACGTACGCGGTGCCGATCAGCAACTATGCGATCTCCAATAATCGGTCCGACATCGTGGGCAACATCGTTCGCGAACTGTACAACGGATCCCAGCGATGGCCTGGCCTGGTGATGTGGCAGGTGGGCAACGAGTACGATGGCAACAACTTCGACCCCGCCGTGATCGCCAGGACTGCAAAGCAGATCGCCGACGTCGAGGACCAACTCGGCATTCTCGAATCCGAGCGGCCTGCTATGACGTCCCCAGTGACCTTCGGCCTTCATGGCAGTTCCATCGAAGGGCTCGTGAAAACTCAAGCACTCAAAAGCGCGTTCGACGCGGCGGGGCTCTCCAAGTTATGGTCGGGTCGCTGGATCGCTTCGGTGAACTCGTTCAATCCGGGCTCGGACCTTGCTCGGTGGATACCCCAGTTCCAGCAGGCGGTCGGCATTCCCTTCTGCCTCTTCGAGGTGGGTAAGGAGATCGGTGGTGTTCGCGACGGGGTCGACAGCCCCGACTACGGCGACGTCCATGACGAACAGCAGCAAGGGGCCTTCTACGCGGCCCAGCTCTCTGCCGTCACTCCCTTCGCCAAGGATTCTTCGTCGCTGTACCTCGGGCAGTGTGTGTTCTCGTTCGTCAACGAAGCCTATAAGGGGGGTACAGAGGCGACCTTCGGGGTTTACAGCCTAGGCGCTCCGTCCGGGAGGCAGGGAACTTTCGCTAAGAACGGCTGGACGTATCCCCTCGACAACTATGTCGAGAAGCCGAACTTCACGGCGATGAAGAACGCGTACGGCGCTGCGAAGACCGGACAATAGCGAAAGGGTCTGGGAATGCGGTTCCCGGGGGGCGACGCCGGAAGCGTCGAAGATGCGGTAGCCCGGGGTCGAAGACCCCGGGAGGATCAACCCGCGATTCGGTCCGACCCTGAAGGGGTCGCAGAACCCGCAGGACTACGGGTGCGCCCATCGGTGCGGCCAGCCTCCCTATGCTCGCGACCAAGCGAGAATTTGCTTGGGCAGGTTGCCGAGTGGGGTCGAGATGTCGATGCCTGTGACGTCCAGGACTTGCGCCCGGAACCAGATATCGAAGGGGTCTTCAGAAACGGCAAGGGCTGCATGCACCCGATCCGGATCGGGCGAGACGTAGTAAACGATCAGGAAGTCGCCGTGCGGGGTCTCCTGCAAGAACCAGCTTTCCTTGACCACGGTCGTTTGCGCAGCATCGAGTTCTCTCCGTCTTGGACCGGAAATCGTCTCTGCAAAGGCGCGGGCATCCTCGGTTTTGCCGGGGAGAATCGGGACGAAAAAGGCGTTCTCGATCATCGAGGGTAGCCTACCCTCTCTCGGGGGCACGAGCCTTCCCCCGGCTGGGCTGTGCGGCGGGAGGGGGTCGTGAAGGAGGCCGCGCCGTCTGAATCTCGTGAGGCGCCCTTGGCAACGGGTCGGAATTGCGGTCATTGGGGGGCGACGCCGGAGGCGTCGAAGATTCGGTAGCCCGGGGTCGCAGACCCCGGGAATGAACGCGCGAATCAGTTCGACCCCGAAGGGGTCGCAGAATCCGGCGAACGCATGACGGATTGTGGCACCCCTGCGGGGTGCCACAATCGGCACGACCTTGCCTCCCCGGTTCTTCGACCCGGGGCTAGGAGGTTTTCGACCCCTCGGGGGTCGTCTCCCGGTCCGCCCGGCAACCTCCGGCAGCCCGCGGATGGTCATGCCGTGGTAAGACGGTAGACATCCGGGGGCACGAGCCATCCCCCGGCTTCCTCTTCCTGGCCGGCAGCCCAGGATGAATTGTGGCGCGGGAAGACGGCAGACATCCGGGGGCACGAACCATGCCCCCGGCTGCCAACGGCGCTGCGGATGGCGGTCTGCAAAGAGAAACCCCCTCGCGATCGCGAGGGGGAATTGTTGTGCGCTCATCCCCAGGTGGGGGTAGGGAGGCGCGGAACTTAGTTGTCGCCGCTCTGGCCGAAGTTATTGCTCAGCAGAGCGAAGTCACCGATGGTGATCTCCATGTCGCAGTCGAGGTCCGCGTTCTCGTCCCAGTTGGGATCGCCAGGCTGGGAACCGAAAGCCGCGCTGAGGATCGCGAAGTCGCCGATGTCGACTTCGTTGTCGCCGTTGCAGTCACCGGTCAACAGGGTGAAGGTCGCGCGGTTGCGAAGATCGACGGAACTCGTCACCTTGCGCATCCAGCGAGTGTCGGCCTTGACCGCCACGTCGTAGACGCCCTGGGCGATGTTCGCCGCCACGTCGACGCAGAACTTGCCGGCGCTGTCGAGCGTCGTGACCGCCGTTTGGAGCGGGCTCGTGCTGCCGACGTTGCGGATTTCTACCGTCACTTGGACTCCGCCAGGCAAGTCGCAGCCCTCGAGGGTGACCACGCCACAGAAGCCAGGCCGGCCAACGAGGATGAACGGAAGGTCCTGAGGGACGTTCGGCGGGGTCGCCGGGTTACCGGTGTCCTCTGCGAAGACCCAGAGGTTGACCGCGTTCTGCCATTGCAATCCATTCGATCCGGCGATGCCTCGCAGATTATCGAAGGTCGTGCTGGGATTGAAGACCGCGCCGGCGGCGGCGGGATCGAGCGTGTAATCGATCCAATAGGTCCCGGGGCCCATCACGAGCGGCGGGTTGACCGGAAGGGTCACCTGCTCGAGCTTGCGAGTCGTGCCAGGAGCGGTTCCGACAGGAACCTGAGTGTTGAAGATCCTATAGATGATCCCGACCGCAGCCGGCGTTGCCTGAATCTGGTCGGTGATCGCGGATCCCTGAGCGCCGCTATCATAAAGAAGGACGGCGTTGGGGTCCTGTCCGCCCGTCACGGCATCGCGCGGGCTGCGATCCCAGATCTTGAGGTTACCCCCGGTGATTTGGCCAGGCAGTCCGGTTCGGTAGCCGTAGACCTTTACGCCGGACAGCGTCCAGCCGCACTTCGGCACGACGAAGTCGTCCGCGAGTCGGAAGAACGTTCCGGCGGTGCCGGTGTTCGACGTCACGGAGAAGCCGGCGACCGTGTTGGAGACCCCCGGAAATGCCGGGTTGTCCTCGACTTCGGACCAGAAGGCGCCAGCCGGAGCGCCGACACCGCTATCGGTGAGCAGCTGCGCATTGAGCTGCGGCACGTTTGGGTTGTTAGACTGGTTGCTGTAAAGATTCCACTGGGCCGACGCTGAAACGGCGACACCAGCCAGCAACGAGAGACAGACGATTCGGTTCAATCGGAGCATGAATTCCTCCTCTCCCATTCGAATAGATTGAGCGCACGGCGAAAGACCTGCGCCTAACTCAGTATATATCTAGTCCCGCCCGATTGGGGCGACTTTTTTTGCTTTTCGGCACAAGATCAAGTTTGGCCAGCGTCTACTCGTGGGCGCCGTCGGCGATCCACTTGGCGAGAAGGTCGATCTGCTCCTTGGGCAAGCGGCCGGTGGGCGGCATGCTTCCACGGTTGATTTCTCGCATTATGCGGCTTCCGGACGGGTTCCCTGGGGTCACGTTCTTCCGCACCCCGGCATAGGAGGTGAGATCGACGCCCTTCTTCGCACCGGGTCCCATGTGGCAGCCCGCGCAGTTCATGTCGAAGATCGACTTGACCGCAGCGAACGTCGTGGCATCGGCACTCGGAGCTGCTGCCTCTGCGGCCTCTTTCGCGTCTGCCGGAGGAGTCCAGGCGAAGGTTTCGCCGGCCAACGGAGCCTCGGCGAAGGTCACTTCTTTGGCAAACACGATGGTCTCGCTTCCCGCGGACTCCTCGGCGGCTGCAGCGCCCGCCGTAATGAACGAAACGCCGCGCGCCATTCCGGTGGCGTCCTCGATGAAGAGGGTCAGGTCGCTCCGGTCCTTGCGGCTGATGGCGACGTCCGTCACCTGGACGTTCCGCACCTTTCGGCCGGCGCCCTTTCGAACACCCGTGATCGACTTGGCGAAGTCCTCGTCGAGGAAGGCCGACCATGCCCAGGTCGCGTCGCTCCCGAGCACTTTGCGCAGGTTCTCCGGGCTCGCCGGTTTCTTAACGTAGGTCTTCTTTGCCTTGTCGTACTCGAACAGGTCCTTCCCGTCGGATACCGCAAGTGTGCGGGGAGTTTCCCACTTGAAGAAGTTCGGCTTGGAGAGCACGAGAGTCCCTTCTTCGGTGGCTCCTCCGACCTGAGTGATGGCCAGCTTCAACGTGACGGCTGGAGCCTTGGTAAGGGTGGCGACATGCTTGTCGACGATGGGGTCGGCCGGCGAATACAAGCCTATGGCGAGCGGGGCGAGGGCGAGGGCATAGAGTGCGCGCATATTGTTTAGGTTCCTTTCTCGTCAATTCTACTGCTTCGGGGCTCCAGGGGCCACGGCCACATGCATAATTCACGCGTGAGCGAGACCCTCGATACGCTCATCCAGCGCTATATCGACCATCTGCGCGCGACCCGGTCGCCTCATACGCTTCGCAGCTACGGATCCGACCTCGCCCAGTTGGCGTCGACGGTGCGGGAGGGCGCCATGCCGGATTGGCTCGAGCCGGAGGTCCTCCGGGCCTACCTGCGCCGCTTCGGCAAGACGCCGGTGACTCGCGCCCGAAAACTGGCATCTCTGCGGGGATTCGTCCGCTTCCTCAAGACCTTGGGACATCTGGAGTCAGACCCGACCGAGGCGCTCGAGGCCCCGATCCGTCGAAGACGGTTGCCGAAATCGCTCAGCCAGCATCAGGCCGTCGAATTGCTAGACCAGAACGACGTCGGTCGGACTCCCCAACGGGACCGCGCGCTGCTCGAACTGATGTATGCGGCCGGCCTGCGGGCGAGCGAAGTCGTGGGGGTCGATCTCGAGCACTTCGACTTCACCTCGCGAACGCTCCGCGTGTATGGCAAGGGCAACAAGGAGCGGATCGTCGTGTTCGGCGAGACCTGCGCCGGCGCCCTCGATGCCTACCTCCAGGGCGAGCGAGAGCAGCCGAGCGGAGGGCCGGAGCGTCCCCTTTTCACGAACCGCCAGGGAAGGCGTCTTTCGACTCGGACGGTGCAGAACGTGGTCGCGCGTTGGGCGCGAGCGGCGGGCTTGCCTCCCGAGACCACTCCGCACACGCTTCGGCACAGTTTCGCCACCCATCTTCTGGACGGGGGCGCGGACCTCAAGTCGGTCCAGCAGCTTCTGGGTCACGAAAGCCTAGCGACCACGCAGATCTATACCCACGTCAGCGTTGAGCGACTTCGGGAAGCCGTCTTGAAGGCGCATCCCAAGAGCCGGAGGACGCGTACAATCGAGTAACGGCCATGCAACTCGTCGAACTGTTCGCCATAAGCATCCCCATCTTCGCCCTGATGATCCCGATCGTGGCGATTCTGACCCATCACCAGCGCAAGATGGCTGAGCTGATTCACCAGCGGGGCGTCGACGATACTGCAGCGCGCGAGGTCGTGGCTTTACGGGCCGAGGTCCACGAGTTGAAGCAGTTGCTTCAGACCCAGATCATCGCGATGGACGGCCTGAGTCGAGGGGGCGAACTTCCGGCGACTCCGCCACCTCCTCCGCGCACGACGGACCGGGTTGTCTAGCGAGAACGCGGGAACCTTCGCGGCGAGTTGGGCCATAGTGTAAGGCATGAATCGACTTCTTGCCCTCGGGGCCGCCTTCGGCCTCGCCGCTTTCGCGTGTCCCTCCGATCCTACCGTCGAGGAGCTTCTGTCCGGCATGCGCAAGGCCTACCGCGAAACGAAGACGGCGAACTTCCAGACGAAGTCGGAAATCCGGGAAGCCGGTCAGGAGCTCACTGTCGTGCTCGACGGGCAGTTCATGTCACCCAACAAGATGAAGGTGAGCTTCACTGGGGTGCCGAGCGGGGCGGTGACGCTCTACTGCGACGGGGCGAAGGTCTCGGTCGCGATCGAAGGGAAAGTCGTACGGAGTATGGACTACTCGCTCGACAGCCTCGGGCGCTCGCTGTTTGCCAACCTCGAGACGCTGTGTTTCTTCGACTGGAAGCGCCAGCTCTCGACCGAACAGGGCGGCAACATGCAAAAGAGCAAGTTGAAGATCGTCAAGGAGGACTGGAACGGAGAGTCCTGGCTCGTCCTGGAAGAGCATGCCCCCGAGCAGAAGGTGGAGGTCCGCTACTTCGTGGACCCCGATACGAAGTTCATCTGGCGCACCGTGGCGACGATGATCGGCGACAAACAGCCGTTCATGGATGCCCGGATCGTCAAGCTCGAACTAAACCCGACGATCGACGAGAAGGTCTTCTCGCCGCCGAAGTAAGACCCTAGTGGCCGATTGCAGGAGAGGCGCTTTCCGTGGTCATGAGGCGGCTGTCGGCGGCTGGCGGTACGTAAGGGCCTCGAGGCAGAGCGGTCTCGGCGCCCGCCTCCCAACCCGCGACAGGCTCCCACGAGCGGGTCATGTAGTCGCAGTACATGAGGAACATGAGGAGGAACCAGACGAAGCCGGTGATCGCCCACATCTTCGTAAGCTTCGTCCCGTACTTGACACCCATGAAGACGGCGATGACGAGGCTCGCCTTAATAATGGCGATCGTCATGGCGATGGCGTTGTTGATGTAGCTGTTGTCGGTGAAGTGGACTTCGTAGACGAAGATCGTCAGGCCCATCAGCACGAAGAGGATGACGAGGACGCCGAAGTACGTCTTGATCGGGACGATGTGGTGAGAGTGGTTCTCGCTCATGGCTTATCTCGGGATCAGATAGAACAGCGGGAAGAGGAAGATCCAGACGAGGTCGACGAAGTGCCAGTAGAGGCCGACCATTTCGGTGTTGACGTAGTCTTGCGCGGAATGCGTCTTCTTCCAGTGGAGGTACATCAGCGCCCCGATGACGATGATGCCGACGATGACGTGGAGGGCGTGGAGCCCGGTGAGGGTGAAGTAGAGGCTGAGAAACAGTTGGGCGATGTTCTCGGGCACTGCGGCGATAGCGGGGTCGTTGTGAGCACTCTCTAGGTTCCAGGTGAAGTTGGTGGTCGGGAGAAGACCGTGGCTGATCTTGGGCTGCCATTCCCATATCCACTTGATGACGAGGAAGGCGACGGCGCAGACCTGCACAGCGGCTAGGTTCATCAGTACGCGGCGGTGGTCCTTCTTCTGGGCGTAGTGGACGGCGACCGCCATGCAGAAGCTGCTGATCAGTAGGATGGTCGTGTTGATGCCGCCGGGAACGACGTCCAGCAGGCGATGGACCTGATAGAACTCGTTCTGATACTTCCAGCGGTAGATACTGTACATCACGAACAGCACGCCGAAGAACATGATCTCGGTCACCAGGAAGGTCCACATCCCGACCACGTAGCTTTCGCTCTGCTGGTCCATGTCCTCGTACTGGTGCTTCAGCAGTGGATCGTGGCCGTGCCCGTGCTCGTGTTCGACGGGCCCGAGTTTGTCCTGCGCGGTGATTTCCATGGGTTAGAGGTCCTCCTGATGCGCGACGTGGGTGGTGTCGTGATGGTGGGCAGATTCGGCGGCGTCGGCCTCGGGGTCGTAGTCGTACGCCTCCTCGGTGACGACGGGCGTCTCATAGAAATTGTAGGTCGGCGGCGGGGAGTCTGTCTCCCATTCGAGGCCTTTGGCTCCCCACGGGTTGGGTCCGGCTTTGGGACCACTTCGCAGGGAAGAGGTGAGATAGAAGGCGGGGATGATGAGGCCGATCGCGAGGAACGACGCGCCCGCGGTCGACAGGATGTGCCAGATCTGCCAGTCGGGCTCGAAGTAATAGTAATGCCATCGCCGGGGCATCCCGAGAAAGCCCAGGATGAACTGCGGGAAGAAGGTGAGGTTGAAACCGAGGAAGACGATGACGGCGTTAACCTTGCCCCAAGCGTCGCTGTACATCCGGCCGAACATTTTCGGCCACCAGAAGTGCAGCCCTCCGAGGAAGGCCATGAGCGTTCCGCCGACCATGACGTAATGGAAGTGCGCGACGACGAAGTAGGTCCCCGTGAGGTGGACGTCGGTGGAAAGGGAAGCGAGGTACAGGCCGGTGAGGCCGCCGATGACGAAGAGCCCGATGAAGCCCAGGGCGTAGATCATCGGGGTGTTGAAGTGGATCGAGCCCTTGTACATCGTCGAGGTCCAGTTGAAGACCTTGACGGCGGAGGGGACCGCTACGAGGAAGGAAACGAAGGAGAAGACGATGCCCTGGTACATCGATTGACTGGAGACGAACATGTGGTGTCCCCAGACGATGAAGCCAAGGCCCGCGATCGCCAAACTCGACATCGCGACGAACTCGTAGCCGAAGATGCGCCTTCGACTAAAGCAGGCGATGATTTCGGATATGACGCCCATGCCCGGCAGGAGCATGATGTAGACCGCTGGGTGCGAGTAGAACCAGAACATGTGCTGGAAGAGCACCGGGTCACCGCCGAGCTCTGGACTGAAGACACCCACCCCGAACGCTCGCTCGACCACCACGAGAGCAAGGGTGATCGCGACGACCGGCGTACCCAGCATGATGATGACGCTCGTTGCGTACTGTGCCCACACGAAGAGGGGTAGCCGGAACCACGTGAGCCCAGGTGCCCGCATCTTGTGGACGGTGACGATGAAGTTGAGGCCGGTTGCGATCGACGAGAATCCCGCGATGAATGCTCCGACAATGGTGATCGTGACCTGGGAGTTACTGTAGAGCGAACTGTAGGGCGTGTAGAAGGTCCAGCCCGTGTCGACGCCACCCATCAGGAGGCCGGCCATCATGCAGGCTCCACCGATCATGTAGAGGTACCAACTCAAGAGATTGAGTCGGGGGAAGGCGAGGTCTCTCGCGCCGATCATGATCGGCAAGGCGAAGTTGCCCAGCACCGCCGGCACAGAGGGGATCAGGAAGAAGAAGATCATGATGATCCCGTGGGCCGAGAACATCTTGTTGTAGGTCTCCGAGGTCATCAGGGTGCCCTGCGGAGAGGTGAGTTCGAGGCGGATAAGGCCCGCAGCGACACTGCCGAGGAAGAAGAAGAACGAGATGCTGATGAGGTACAGCACCGCGATGCGCTTGTGGTCACCGGTCAGCAGCCACGAGGCGATCGTGTGCTTGACGTTGAGATAGTTCTCTCTCGGTTCTTCGGGTGCGCTGGTCGGTTCGAGAACGGCGCTCATCGTTCGGCTCCTGGGGTGGGGCTAGCGGGGATCGGCGGGCTAGCCACGACGTCCGTCGCCGGGGCCTGCCCGAGGGTCTTGATGTACTCGGTCAGCTGCAAGATCTGCTCTTCCGAGACCTGGCTCTTCTCGTAAACCGGCATCGTCTTGTCGTAGCCGGTCACCAAATGACGGTACGGATCGTAGATCGCATCGCGAATGTAGGCGTTGTCGGCGACGACCATGCTGCCGTCCTTAAGCTTTCGCTGGGAGCCGAACAGCCCGTACAGGGTCGTGCCTCGTTCGTTGTCCTTGTCGCCGTGGCAGGTGCCGCAGGCGAGGCGTTCGTAAAGCTGTTTGCCGGCTTGGGCCATAGAGGTCGGAGTGGCGATGAAGCGGTTGCCACCCTTGGCGACCCACTCCTGGTATTCCTTCTTTGGGAGGACGTAGACGTAGCCGCCCATTTCGGAGTGCTGTGTGCCGCAGTGCATCGCGCAGAGGATGTGGAACTTGCCCGGCTTCGTTGGGGTGAACCAGAAGGACGTGTATCTGCCCGGGACGACGTGCCACTGGAGGCGAAACTCGGGGATGTAGAAGGCGTGAATCACGTCCTGCGAGATCATCGTCAGCTGAACGGGTTCCCCCAGCGGGACATGGAGTTCGTTGTTCTCCCGTATCCCGTTGGTGTGTTGGATCTGCCACATCCACTGCTTTCCGATGACGAAGACCTGCATCGCGTCCTTCGGCACCTTATAGAGGTCCACGAACTGCTGAGTGCTCCACGCGAAGATTGCTATCGCCATTCCGAGGGGGATCACCGACCAGGCGATTTCGAGCTTCGTGTTGCCGTGGGGGGCGTTGCTCCGGTCCGCCTTGTTCTTGTGGTTGTACTTGAGCGCTAGGAACAACACTGCGACATAGACGCCGATTGTAAAGAAGATCGTGAGCGCCGTAATCGTGTAGAACAGGGCGTCGTGCTTCCCGGCATGTTCGCTGGCGGCTTCGGGTCGAATCGGAAAGTTCATACTTGTGGACTCCCCTCGGGCTTGGTGGGCCGGGGCAAGGCGGCCCGACGATTTTTGAGGGCCATTCGAACGATGGAAAAGGCCACGATGGCAAGGGTGAGGCCGCCAGCGATCTGGCTGATTCGCATGACGTTGAGGGTGATCTCACCGGTTCGGAGGTCGCGGTTGAGGCACCCGAACCACTTGGCCTCCGTGGTAACGGCGCCGATCTTCTGCTGACCAGCGTCCTTGAGCGAGTTCAGCACCATCTTGGGCACATAAACGACGTCTATGAAGTACTTCGAGAGGTGACCATCCGGCGTGGCGATCATGATTGCGGCCGGGTGGTCGATCAGCCCGGTATCGGGGTCGTAGGTGTAACGAAAGCCTAGGGCCTTCGTGAGCGGCTGGATCGATTCCTGCTTGCCGACGAGAAAGTGCCAGCCATCCTCGAGGCCAGGGCGATTGAACTTAGCGAGCGTTTCCTTTTCGACGCCCGCCGCCATTTCCGGGGTTTCCTTGGGGTGGACGCTGAAGGTGACGATCTCGTAGTCTCGGCCCGGCTCGAAGTTCTTCATCCCTTTAACCGCGCCGATCACGCCGTCGAGGGTCATCAGGCAGATGCCCTTGCAACCGTAGAACACCGGAACAACAATGACGGGCTTGTCCTTGAAGTAGTTGCCCAGCTTGACGGTCTTACCATGCTCGTCGGTCCACTCGGTGTTCAGCGGCAAGAGGGTATCGAGGTTCTGGTCGATGCCAATGTCACGATCGGGCGGAGTGGGCGGGCTTTGACCTGGAGCCTGAGCCCACAGGCTCGAGCAGACCAACGCAAATGCCATCGTAATGAGAGTCTTAGCCACCATGAGTCGCTCCTTCGGGGGATGTCGGAGTGGTTTCGACGCCGCCCTCGGTCGATGGAGCAGGCTCCCCGGACGGGGCCACTCCGGGCATCGCCGGTTCAGGCTGAGGAACGCCTCGCTCCGCGAAGCCTTTCTGGAGGGCCATTTCCATGGCGACCTCCACTGGAATGCGAACGACGCCCTTGTCTTTGTCGACCCAACCGTACGTGGTCAGCCGAACGTTCTCCTCGCGCCTCAGGGTCGCAATGTCCTTTACGGCGGTCACATTGGTCTGCAGCTGCGGGGAGTCCTTGGCGGCCAATGGGGAGGTACGAACAGGGGGGTGAGGCTTCGAGCCCAACAGACCGAAGGCCCAAACGACGCCGATGCCGATAAGCACGCTGAACGTCGTGAAGACGAAGAAGCCTATGGCCGCCTTGCTGATGAGCGGCACGTCCACGTCGCGCGTGTCGTAGCCGAGCTTCTGCATCTCCTCGATTTGGGCGTTTGCTTGTTCCGGGTCGGGTTTATGCATGGTGCGGTTCGGCCTCCAGGAGCCGAGTGTCGTAGGTAGGAATGACGGAGCCGGTGCGAATCACCGAGCCGAAAACGATGAGCCAGAGCCCGCCGACCAGGGCGAGCGCGGCGAGGTCGCGCGGGTCGAAGCCAGTTTGTCTCATGCCCGGGATCACGTTCCAATACATGTCCACGATCCGCATGAGAAAGATCAGCACGACCACGCCGAGGAGGATGCGGGGGTTGCTCTTGGTTCTCGGAGCCAAGAGCAGCGTCCAAGGGACAAAGAACCCGAAGACCACGTTGATCGCACCGAGCACGTTCCAAAACTCGCCGACTTGGCTGATCCGGCGATCGACATAGTATCGGGTGTATTCCGGCAGGTTGCCGGACCAAGTGATGATGAACTGGGACAGCGTCACGTAGCACCAGAACATCGTGAAGGCGAAACAAAGGTTGCCCAAGTCCTTGGTCAGTTGCGGCGAGATGATCTCGCTGTAGGGCTTCTTCGCCCGGTTCCAGCAAAGGATGATGGTGCCGAGGCTGAGTGCCGCCAAAGCGCCACTGGTGACGTACCAGAACCCGTAAATCGTGCTGCCCCAATGGGGGTCGATGGACATCACCCAGTCGGTGATTGCGAAGGTGACGCTGACGACGAAGACCACGATTCCAGGAGCGGAAAGGTTGGTGCGGAAAATCGCCCGCTTGGGATCGGGGCTCTTGTCATCGGCCAAGGAGGACGCCCGCAGAATCCAGGCGAGACCGAACCAGACGAAGAAATACAGGACGGTTCGAACCAGGAACCAGGTCTCGTTCAGGTAGTACTGCTTTTCGACCGCGAGTTTGGCCAGTTCTCCGGGATGGGCCCAGTGGTAGATCTTGCCCAGGTTGAGGGCGATCGGTATCCAGGCGATAAACATCCAGACGAACATCCAGGGACCGCCACCCGCCTCATAGAGGCGAACGACGGCCGTCCCCCAACTGCCGCGGGTCGTGTGATAGAGCAGGGTCACGCCGAAACAGCCGAGCGTAAGAGCCATCACCATCACCCACGCGAACAGATAGGAGTGGAACATCGCGCTCTGGTCGCTCATTCCGGCGGCAATCCCGATGCCGCCCAAGATAGCGAGTCCGATGCCGATCGAGCGGGCCATGCCGAGGTGGACGGTGTTCTTGGCTTCCATAGGTCTAGTTGCCCTCTCCGGTCGGCGGTGTCTCCAGTTGGGAAAGCTGGTCGTTCGGAACGTCCTGGATACGTCCGTTCTGGCTCGTCTGGAGCACGCGAAGCCAAGCCACGATCGCCCAGCGGTCCGCCGGGTCGACGTTGGGTGCCTGCCGATACATCACCCCGTATCCGTTGGTGATCACATCGTAGAAGTGGCCCACTGGCATCTCTCGAAGCCGATCCGTGTGGTAGCTCGCGGGCGGACGAGCGAGAACCAGGCCTCGCTGGGCGATCATGCCTTTGCCGTCGCCGATGCGGCCGTGGCAATGCGAGCAGTAGATGTTGAACCGCTCCTGTCCCCTCTCGAGGACCTCCTTAGTAACTTTGATCGGGAACCGATCGATCATCTTCCCGTTCTCGAAACCGGTGAAGTAGGCGTCGTCGAGCCGAACCTGTCCTCGGGCCACAGTGCCAGAGACTGGGGTTCGCGAAGCCGATTGACCCTCCCACGAACTGAAGCCGGACAGCGCCTGCGACTTGGCCTTTGGCTGTACCCACATGTCGGTGTGGCAGCCGGCCGCAAGGACGACGAGTCCGAGGGCAGCCAGGCGAAGACGGCGGATGTAACGCATCAGTAGTCCTCCTTCGGTTCGGCGACTTCGCAGACGTTGTGGGCTCCCAAGCTTTGCAAGAAGTCTTTCGTTTTGCCTGGATCGAACATCGGGTCCTGGCTCTCTACGCAGAGGAAGAAGCTCGTCTGGGAGGCCAATTCGAAGCGCTCCGCGTCGAAAATCGGGTGGAAAGGCTTGGGGAGGCCGTTCAAGGCGAGCATCCCGAAGAACGCGGTGAGCGAGGCGAAGAGGATCGTGCACTCGAACGTTACGGGCACGAACGAGGGCCAACTGAACAGCGGTCGGCCACCGACGTTCAGCGGGTAGTCGATGACCGCGGTGAAGTAGATGAAGGCTAGCCCCGCCGCACCACCGAAGAGTCCGGCGAAGAAGATCATCCACTTGATGCGAGGGTCGAAGAACTTGATCGCATCGTCGAGGCCGTGGACGGGGAACGGTGTGTAGGCGTCGAGGCGGGTGTAGCCCGCCTCGCGCGCTCGCTCGGCGGCATCGAGGATCTCCTCGGGGGAGAGAAACTCCGCGACGATCCCGTACAGCGTGGGTTTGCCGCCTCCGGTGCCGTGAGCCGATTCGTGTGCGACGGCCGCCATCTATTCTCCTCCTTTGCCGCCCATGCTGGGAGCGGGTGAGCCGACCTTTACCTTGGCCTTGCCGTTGCGATGGTCGACGTCCCCCGTTCGATGGAGCAGGTCTTTCATTTCGAAGATGTTGATCATCGGGACGAAGCGGATGAAGAGGAACATCATGAAGACGAAGAAGCCGATGGTGCCGGCAAACATCCCGAAGTCCCACCAGGTTGGGTAGTACATTCCCCAAGCGCTCGGCATATAGTCTCGGTGGAGGCTCATCGGGATGATCACGAACCGTTCGAGCCACATCCCCACGCTGACGAAACCCGAGATGATCAGCAGAGCGGTCGTGTTGTTGCGAACCTTCTTGCTCCAGAGAGGCTGAACGGCGAGGCCGTTGCAGATCCAGAGCGACCAGAAGAGCAGGGCGTAAGGTCCGGCGAACCGGTTGGAGATCAAGTACAGCTCGTACGGATTCCCGCTATACCAGGCGTAGAACACTTCCATGATGTAGCCATAGAAGACGATCAGGCCGGTGGCGAGCATGATCTTGGCGCACCAGTCGAGATGCTTGTCCGTGATGAGATCTTCGAGGTGATACCACTTCCGGATCGGAATCGCGAGGGTCAGCACCATTGCGAAGCCGGCAAACACCGCACCGGCGACGAAGTAGGGCGGGAAGATCGTGACGTTCCAACCGGGGACGATCGAAACCGCAAAGTCGAGGGACACGATCGAGTGAACCGACAAGACGAGCGGGGTCGAGAGGCCGGCGAGAATGAGATAGGCCGCTTCGTATCGGTGCCAGTGCTTGACCGATCCCGTCCAGCCCATGGCGAGCACTCCGAACAGCTTCTTCAGCCACACCTTCTTGACCCGGTCGCGAAGGGTTGCAAAGTCGGGGATGAGCCCCACGAACCAGAAGAGCGCCGAGACCGTGATGTACGTCGTGACCGCGAAGACGTCCCAGATCAGCGGGCTGCGGAACTGAGGCCACATTCCGAGGATGTTCGGGTAAGGGAACAGCCAATAAGCCACCCAAGGTCGACCCGTATGCAGAAGTGGGAAGAGACCCGCGCACATGACGGCGAAGAGCGTCATCGCCTCGGCGAACCGATTGATCGAGTTCCGCCACTGTTGCCGCAAGAGAAGGAGAATCGCCGAGATGAGGGTGCCCGCGTGGCCGATACCGATCCACCACACGAAGTTGATGATGTCGAAGGCCCATGCGACCGGCTGGTTGTTGCCCCAGATGCCGATGCCCTGGTAGACCAGGTAGGCGATCGAGACGAGCAGAATGTTGACGAACAGGAAGGCAACGCCCACGATCATCATCCAGCGCCGCTGGTGGATTTTCTGGTTCAGAACAACGTCGCCGATCTGGGCATCGAGCGACTGATAACTCTGGTCGCCAGTGAGGAGGATGTCCTTTTCGGGTTCTCGGGTGACTAGTGCCATCAGGCCTTCTCGATCTCCGGGTTGGGATTGCGAAGCCGCTTCAGGTAGGTCGTTCGCGGTTTCGTGTTGACTTCGGGCAGCAGAGTGTAGTTCCGCTGACTGTGGGCAGTGTGGCTAACTCGGCTTTCGGGGTCGCCGATGTCGCCGAAGACGATGGCCCCGGTAGGGCAGGCGTCTTGGCAGGCGGTCGTAATCTCGCCGTCACGAATCTTGCGGCGCTCCTTCTTGGCGGTGATCCTCGCCGCGTTGATCCGCTGGACGCAGTAAGTGCACTTCTCCATGACGCCTCGTCCACGAACCGTCACGTTCGGGTTGTTTACGAGGAGGAGCGAGTCCGCCTGGATGCGATCCCAAGGCTGTTTCCAGTTCGGATAGTCTTTGCGATCCAGGAAGTTGAAGTAGTTGAACCTACGAACCTTGTAGGGGCAGTTGTTCGAGCAGTACCGGGTACCGACGCACCGGTTGTACACCATCATGTTGAGCCCTTCGTGGCTGTGAGTGGTTGCCGCCACCGGACAGACCGGCTCGCAGGGGGCCAGTTCACAGTGCATACAGTTGACGGGCATGAACACCGTCTCGATTGCGTTCGAATCGAGCAAATCCGGGTCGTTTTTCTGGGGGTCGGCCAACTGCGAGTTGTTTTGGGTCGCATCTTCGACCGTTCCATTTTCGCGAACCCGGTAGTACCGGTCCACGCGGATCCAGTGCATTTCGCGGCCTCGCTTGACCTGAACTTTCCCTACCACCGCGATGTTGTTTTCTGCCTGGCAGGCCGTGATGCAGGCGTTGCAGCCGATACAGGTGTTGAGGTCGATGGTCATCCCCCACTTCGCGCCGTCCCAAGGTTCGGGGAACACCTGGTCCGGATACATCGACGGTCCTTCGTGGTGCGAATGACTTTCGTCGTGCTCCTTCTCCTTGCCGAGGTCTGCGAGGTTCTCGGACTGGAAGAGGTCTCTTCCCTCCATCGAGTGGTGGGTCTGGCATGCGGAGAGCGCGTAGAGCTGGTTCGCCTTCGAGATTTCTACACCGTAGTCGGACCAAAGGTTGGCGGTGGACCGCATCGCGAACGCGTTGTAGAGGCCCACATCGGTTCCGACAATGCCTCCCGCCTTCCGTGCGTATCCGGTTTGTAGCCCGACCACGTCGTCTGGATGTCCGGGGAGGACCCAGACCGGCGCGTCGACGGTCACACCCTTATAGGTGATCGTGACGAGGTCTTCGTTGGCGACTCCGAGTTGCCCGGCAGTCTTCGGGCTGAGGAGCGCGACCCCATCCCAGGTCAGGGTCGTCAGCGGCCTCGGGAGTTCTTGAAGCCACCCCACGTTGGCATAACGCCCGTCCCAGACGCAGGCGTCGGGCCGGAACACGATCTCGAGCCCGGATTTCGTGGCCGAGGCGATTCCCGCGGCGAAGTTGCCTGCGAGGGTCGGGTTCTTGGTCACCGCCTCCGTGCCGGGGATCACACCCTTGTTCAGCCAGTCCTGCCAGTTCTTCTCGAAGTCGCCGCCGGCATGCTGTCGCCAAGTTGCTCGCACAAGGTCGTAAGCGGTGTCGGGCTTGCCCATGAGGCCTGCGAGCACGTCGTGCAACGACCGGTTCTCGTAAAGAGGCGAGACAAGCGGTTGGACGATCGACGCGGTCCCATCGAAGGCGCGTCCGTCGCTCCACTCCTCCAGGAAGTGGCTCTGCGGCAAACGCCATGCACACGCGTTGGCCGTTTCGTTGTGCTGCGTGCCCAGATACATGGTCAAGGGGACTTTGGCGAGGGATGCGGCGAAATTGACGTCCTTTGGGGCGTCGTAGACTGGGTTCGCGCCGACGACGAGCAGAATCTTGACCCGTTCCTCGGTCATGTCCTTGACCAAGCTGCGGAGCGAGCCCATCCGGTTCTCCGGGGAAAGAACGGGCTCGATGTACCGAACGGTTTGGCCGACGTTGCCGAGTTTCGCGTTGATCGCATGGGCTAGCGCATGGACCTCGGCCGGCTGCTGGTCCCCGGGGACGACGATGCATCTTCCCGAGTGGGCCAGGAGATCGGCGATGAGAGCCTGCATCCACTTGTCGGGCACGGATTTCGGTTTGACCCCGCTCGCACCGGGTACCCCCAAGCTCTCGGCGAGCGACGCCGTAAAGTCGAGGACTTCCGATGCCTTCATCGCCAGCCGGTGGTCGGCGTTCGCTCCCGCGACCGTCGGCACGCTCTCGACGGCATAGAGACGATTCATGGTTCCGCCGTTGTCTTCAGCCCGGCGGCGGTTCATGAAGTCCTTTGCGTACCGGGTGCTTCCGGGAAGCTGGGTGAGAAACTCGGAGTCGAGCGAAAGGACGACGTCGGCGAGATCGAAGCGGTAGATAGCGTCCACTGGCTCGCCGAATGCCATGAGGGCGCCTTCGAGGACCGAATCGCGATTGATCGGCTCGTACTGGTGCCACTGCATCTTGGGGAACATCCCGCGAAGCTGCTTCATCTGGGCCGCCAGAGTCGGCGACGATGAAGGAAGGGTGAGGATATGCAGGCCCTCCCCGTTGCCACGTTGGGCGTCGAAGTCCTTGCGAACCTGCTGGAAGAAGGTGTTCCAGTCGGCGATGTTCGTCTGATCGCCGGCGAGGAGGCTGACCTCCTTGATTCGCTCGGGGTCGTAGAGTTGGAGCAAGGTCGATTGAGTGATGCTATCGAGGCCCTTGGTTCGCTTGGCTGGGTCGGCATGTCCATCGATCGCTGGGTGGTCGGGATTTCCATCGAGTTTGATGGGGCGACCTTCGTAGCTTTTGGCAAGGACACCGACCGTGTAGCCCATCGAACTAGCGGCTGTCGCGTATTCGAGAATGCCGCCGGCAACCCGTTCCTCGAGGGCGTTCACGTGCGGAACGATTTTCTGCTGTGGCAGGAAGTAGCCACGGCACCCGCCGAGTCCGGCGAGCAGCATCGAGGCGCCCATGAACTTGAGGAAATCGCGTCGGTCTACCCCGAGGAGCGACTGCCGATTCGGGAACTCGTCTTCGACCCAGTCTTGGAACTCCTTGGTCTCGGCAAGTTCTTCGAGGCTTCGCCAGTAGTGTTGCCCGCGGCTGTCGGCCAGCTTGCGCCGCGCGATCTCGACGAGGGTCTCGCTCGCCGTCTCTATGGGTTCGGTTGGTTCGTTGGGCATGGTTCGTCCGTGAGTGCTAGTGGTGGCAGGTCGAGCAGTCCGAGTTTTGAGCCTTGATCACGCCGTATTCCTTCACGAGGGCAAGACCTTCCTTGATCTCGAATTCGGTCGGCTTGTAAGTGTCGCCGCGGCCATCGAGGATCTCTTGCTCGCGCCGGGTGAGTGTGGCTCCCTCCTGTAGCTTCAGGTAGAGATTGAAGACCTGCTGTCGAGGGCTCAGATTGGGTTGCTCGGGGTCCTTGTAGAGGAACCGCTCGGTATTGCGGTGGCAATCCAGGCACCACCGCATCTGGAACGGATTGGCCTTCTCGGTTATCTGCTGATCGGTGATCGCACCGTGACAGATGCTGCACGAGATTCCACGATCGATGTGGATGCTGTGGTTGAAGTACACGAAGTCGGGAACCGTGTTGACCTTGTTCCAGCCCACATCGCCGTTCACGAACTTGATCGGGGCTCCGGTCTCCCAACTCTTTCGCACCGGCTCGAGCAGAGGGCTGTTGGTCCAGATTTGGCTATGACAGGTCATGCAGGTCTCGGTCGGCGGCACACTCGCCACCGCGCCCTTCTCCACGGAGATGTGGCAGAAGCGGCAGTCGATACCCAGTTCCCATGCGTGGTGCTTGTGACTGAACGGGATCGGCTGGTCGAGGGGAACATGGACCTTCGTATTGGCAGGAGACCGGCTGAAGGTCACGCCGGCGTAAAGAACCGCCACTGGCAGGATCAGGCTCATGGCCACGCTCGCTTTGGCTAGCGTGTTGGCTTGAGGCTTGAAGACGTTAGGCATGCTTGGGCTCCGTGCGCATCATAGGGTGACGCTCCGATCGATTGCGATCATCAAGAATAGCAAAGCGAGATAGACCATCGAGTAGTGGAAGAGCCTCACGGCGCGGGGCCGCTCGGGATTCTTCAGTAGCTGAAGGCTTTGGAGAACGAGGACCGCGTTGAGAACCACAGCCGGCGCCAGGTAAAGCCAGCCGACTTCCCGCTGGACGAACGGGATGGCCGAGACGAGCGCGGTCACCACCGCGTAAAGGGCGATCTGGATCACGGTGACACGCTCGCCGTGCACGACCGGAAGCATCGGAATGCCCGCCTCGGCGTAGTCGTCCTTGATCAGCAGAGCGAGCGCCCAGAAGTGCACAGGGGTCCAGACGAAAATGATGGCGAAAAGGCACCAAGCGAGCGGGCTCAAACTGTCGGCGACCGCCGCGTACCCGACCAGTGGAGGAAAGCACCCCGCCGCGCCTCCGATCACGATGTTGTGCCACGTTCGTCGCTTTAGCATGAGCGTGTACACGATCACGTAGAACGCCAGCCCCGCCATCGCGAGCATAGCGCTCAGCAGGTTCGCGGCCCATGTGAGGGACACGAACGAGAACACGGCCAGCGCAACAGCGAACGCTGTGGCGCGGGACGTGGGGATCGCCTGCGTGACCGTCGGCCGGTTCGCCGTCCGCTTCATGCGGCCGTCGATGTCGCGATCGATGATCATGTTGATCGCGTTGGCCGCACCAGCGGCGGCGTAGCCTCCCAACGCCACCCAGAAGAGCAGCCAGCCGCCCGGCCAGCCGCCGCCGGCGATGAACATCGCGGCCAGCGTCGTGAAAAGCAGAAGGCTAATGACCCGCGGCTTCGTCAGGGCGAGATAGGCCTTCCATGTGACGGGCTCGGCTCCGTGGAGCGAAGGTGCAGTCTCGTTCTTGGCACGGTCGGATTGGAGAACTCGCCGCGGAACGCCGTCTCCCATCGCCGCAGCAGCTGCGATTACGAGAGCGATCCAGAGCAGGTCGGCAGCCAGGAGATGAACCAGCTGCATCGGTATCGGCGCATGTAGCCCAAGGTTGATGAGGCCGATCAGCATCTGCGCGCAAAAGAGCGTCACGACCCATCCCGCCGCCTTCTTCACCATTGGCGAGGGGCGGAGATTGGCGACGAGGGACGAAGCGAGCACCAAGTAGAGACCCACCGAAATGGCGATCATCGGGTGGAACAACCGGAGCCGGATCAAGAAGTGGGCGGTCGGCGAGAAATCCTGCTTGATGCCCTCGATAAGCGACTTGGAAGGGAAGAGCGTATCCCCCAAAGCGGTCACCGCCCCGCTCACGCCGAGGAAGAGCAGGCCGAACAGCCCGATCCCGATAGCCCAAGCAACGCTGCCCTGACCACGAAGCCGGAGAGGCGCCCCGCCGGCGACCGTCCAAGCAAGCATCGTCTGGGACGCCAAGAGCAGGAAAGTATTGACCAAGTGGATCGACATCCAGATCGCCCGGTGGATCGAGTCGTTGTCCGCGACCAGACCTTTCTTCACCAGGATCATCCCGACCAGTGCTTCGGTAATCGTGAAGACCAGGGTCCAGAAAGCCGCTTTTCGAGCCAGGCTCTTACCAGGCTGGGTTCGATAAACGGCGACCACGAGCCCGAGGATCAGAATGCCGAGCAAGCCACTCGAGGCTCGATGGGCGAACTCGATCCAAGTCTTATGCTCGACGTCACCCGGGATTACGACGCCGTTGCAGAGGGGCCAGTGCGCGCCGCAGCCGTCACCCGAGTTGCTCGCTCGCACGAAGGCCCCCCAGACGATCACGACCAGCGTGTAGAGCAAGAGCCCCCACGCCCACTTGGCGATCGGACTCTTCAACGCCCCCTCCCTAGGAGATCGAATCTGTACGAAAAAGTAATTGAGCCCTCTTCGCCGGATGGCGAATCGGCCCCCTCTCCATGGAAGCTTGCGCGACTCGCAGATGGATCGAATCCGGACACAAGCCCGGATTCGTTGTCTGAGCGGCGGTCGTCCAAACCGGCTTGAACTGTAGCCCAAGCACCGCAGTTTGTCAAGTGGGGTGAACGGGCGTCCAGACCGCAGAGGGCCTAAAGCTGGGCGGGTTCGACCTCTTCGGCCGTAGGTTCCTCACCCTCAGTGATTTCAGGCTCGGTGTGTCGGTGGAACAGCCTTCCGATCGCCAGCGACAAATCGTCGAAGATCGTATAGGAGCAGGGAATCACGAGGAGCGTCAGCAGGGTCGAGAGGGTCACACCGCCGATGATGGTGATACCGATCGTCTCGCGGAACTCCGACCCCCGCCCGATGGCGAGCGCGACCGGCAGCATTCCGAGGATGATCGCCAGCGTGGTCATCATGATCGGCCGCAAGCGAACCGGTCCGGCCTCGACCAAGGCCTCGTGACGCGAGCGGCCGCGTGCTCGCAGCGTGTTTGCATAGTCCACGAGAAGGATCGCGTTCTTGCCTACCAAACCGACCAGCGCAATAATGCCGACGAAGCCAACGATATTGAGGGCCTTATCGGTAATCATCAGCGCCAGCAATGCGCCGACGAAGGCTTGCGGTTGGGCGAGCTGGATGATCAGCGGATACAGCAGGTTGTCGTACAGCGAAGCGAGAAGCATGTAAACGAGCACGAGGCCGATGAGGAGAGCGCTGAACAGATAGGTGCTTTCCCGATTCTGCGCATCGGCCTGGCCGAGGTCCTTCTTCACCACTCCCTCGGGAATCATGTTCTCCTTGACGAGCCAGTCGTTGATCTGCTGCTGGACGGTGCCGGCGGCGCCCCCGGGAAGGAGGTCGGCGGTGACGCGAATCTCCTCTTCTCGGTTTCGCCGTTCGATCTTGTCCACGCCGATCCCGGGCTCCAAGCGGGTGACCTGGTCGAGCAGAATCGGGTTGCCGTTCCGAAAGGCGACCGGAAGTTGCTCGACGATCTTGGGGTCGTTGCGATCTTGGAGGTCCAGCATGACGCGAACGTCGTACTCGCGGCCCTTCACCCTGAACTTGGTCTGGTTATCGCCTTCGTACATCGCCCGGAGAGCCGCGGCCACGTCCGCGGTCGTCATGTCCGAATCCGCCAAACGTACTCGGTCCGGGATCGCTCGAATCTCGGGCTTACCGGGGTTCGATGAGATCTGAGGTGAGATGACGTACTTGATCTCACCTTGCGCGAGTCGATTGCGAATGTTGGAAACGGTCTTCAGCAGAAGATCGCGATCGTCGGATGCGAAGGACATTTGAATCGGTGCGCCGAACCCTTGCGCCTGGGTCGCGCTGACCGTCATCAGTACGCCAGGAATCCGGCCGAGCGCTTCGAGCATGTCTGCCGCGATCGATGAGTCTGATCGGCGCCTCAGCTTCTCGTCGTGCTTGACCCAGAAGAGGAGGTCGTCCATGAAGGCGGCTCGATCATTGAGAGTAATGCCGACGACGCCGAGGTTCGTTCCTTGGTCTGCGGCGGTCCACCCTGCGCTCCGCGTGCCGACGTTCGAGAGAACGTACTTAGCGTTCGGGTTCCTAGCCACAATCGCTTCGATCCGCTCGACCGCCTTCTTGGTTTCCTCGAGCGAGGCGCCAGGTGCGAGTTCGAGCTTGACTTCGACGCGCCCTCCGTCGCTTTGCGGCATGAACTGGAAATTGAAGATCGGGGCGTCCTTCCACTGAGCCCACTGGAATCCGATAACGGCGGCGACCGGAAAGCAAAGGCCGAAAAGAACGCCGCCCAGAATCGGCTTGAAGGTCACACGGCGACGGAGGAGGCTCACTACGAAGGCGATGACGCCAATCCCGATCGCGACGTTCATGGGTCCGGAGCCGACTGTGATCGCGCCGGCGATGTCGGCCGCGAAGCTGCCACCGATCATCATGAACACCGAGAAAAGCGCAACGAAGCCCGAGCAGAAAACGAAGTAGCGATGCTTCAGGGACCACTCAAGAGATCTGCGGTAGCCCCGCTCGAACCGACCGAAGCCCCGTTCGAAGGCCCTCGCGAAGCGGCCAGTGGGGTGCTCCATGTCCTCGCCCTTGCGGTACCAGCGCGAGGCGAGCATCGGCGTGACCGTGAACGAGACGAACAGGGAAAAGATCACCGCGACGACAAAGGCGAGTGCCATCGGTCGGAAGAACTGCCCTACGATGCCTCCCATGAAGGCGATCGGGACGAACACGACCACGTCGGCCAGAGTGATCGCGATGGCAGCGAGCCCGATCTCTCCTCGCCCGTTGATGGCGGCAGTCCGCGGATCCTCTCCCATCTTGAGGTGGCGATAGATGTTCTCCAGGACGACGATCGCATCGTCGACGAGAACGCCGATGGCCAGCGAGAGCGCGAGCATCGTCATGTTGTTGATCGTAAAGCCCGCTGCCCAGAGCACGGTGAAGGTCGCGAAGATGCAGAGTGGAATCGCCAGCCCCACGATGAACGTGCCGCGCAGGTTGTGAAGGAAAATGAAGACGATGACGGTGACGAGGAAGATGCCGAACAAGAGCGTGAAGTTGAGGTCGCTCAGCGACTCTTGAATGATCGTCGACTGATCACGCGTCACGACCATCTGAATGCCGAACTGCTTCTCGAGGGCCGGGATCATCGCCTTGGCCGCTTTGGCGATCTCGATCGCGTTGCCTTCGCGCGACTTCTGGATCGACATCGACACCGAGTCGGAGCCGTTCAGACGGCTGAGCGAACGCCGCTCCGCGCTGGCGTCGGTGACGACGGCGACGTCCGTTAACTGCACGGGGGTGGGTTTCGCCCCCATGCGGTTCGGGTCTTGAATCTGGATACGGACCTGCTCGATGTCCGCGATCGTCTGGAAGTCGCCCGGGACGCGGACGCTGAACTCTCGCTCGCCCTCCACGATTCGTCCGCTGGGAACGTTCATCGAAGCGGCCTGGATTGCCCGCTGGACGTCGAGAATGCCGACTTTGTATTTGAGCAGTCGGTCCTTCTTGACTTGGACCTGAATCTCCCGGATGTCGCCGCCGCCGACCGTCACGTTCGCGACGCCATCGATTCGAGCGAACTTGTCCTTGAGCTTGTCGTCGGCCAGATCGCGCAGTTGCTGGTTGTCGTACTTCTCGCTCTTGAGTGCGAGGACCATGACCGGATCGCCCGCCGAGTCGAACTTGTTGATGACGGGTTTTTCGATTTCCCTCGGAAGCTGCCCCACGATGGCGTCGACCTTCGAGCGGACGTCGTTCAGGGCGACGTTCATGTCGGTCCCGACATTGAACTGTGCGGTCACGACCGACACGCCCTCTTGGGACGTGCTCAAGACTTCGAGCAGGCCGTTGACACCGGAAACCGCTTCTTCGACCTTGCGCGAAATGAGGGTGTTGACTTCGTCGGGGGAAGCACCCGGGTAGATCGTCGTGATCGTCACGACGCCGAACTGTACTTCGGGATTCTGCTCGACCCGCATGCTGCGGTAGCCGATCGTGCCCATCATGAAGGCCAGCAACATCAGCATGAGGATGAAGACCGGCCGGGTAATGGCGATTCGCGTCAGGCCCATTCGATTCTCTTCCGCGTTCCCTTCGAGCCTTTAGCTCGGATTGGCGGAGCTCTCCTTCTTGATTTCGATTCCCATCCCATCGGCCAACTTCGACTGACCTGATATCACGACCTCTTGGCCCGGCTCCAAGCCTTGAACCTGGACCAGTCCGTCGTCGGTCAAGCCGGTCGTCACGACGACTTCCTTCACCTTCTTGCCTTCTACCACGAAGACGCGCCTCTCTTTGCCTTGACCGACGACGGCGATAGCGGGAATCACCACCGCGTTGGGAACCCGTCTCAGTTCGACCGCCCCTCGCCCGAACATACCGGGCCTGATTCCGGACGTATCCCCGTCCAGCTGAATCCTGACCTTGAACAGACGGCCGACGTCGGTACCAATGGGATCGACGGTGGCAACCGTACCGTTCAGGGTCCGATCTAGTGCTTCGATCGTGACGGTCACTCTTCGACCGGCTTGCATCTCACCCACTCGGCGCTCGGGGACGTCGCCTTCGAAGTAGATGCCGCCCGTGTCGACGAGTCGAGCCACGGGAGAACCGGGTCCCACGTAGGACCCCGCCTGGGTGGGCTGCCCTGAGATACGACCGGCATAGGGCGCCCTGATCGTCGCGTCCGATAGCGACTGTTGCGCCAAGACCAGGGCTTCCTGAGCCGATCTCAGATTGGCTTCAGCAGCACGAATGCGGTCTTGGTATTGGCTATCGAGCCGTTGAGCGGCACGATCGGAATTTAGCTGCTCGCGCGCGGCGGCAACCTGTTGCTCCGCGGCGGCAACATCCTCGGGGCGTGCCCCGTTCTCGATGATTCGGCGGCTTTCGAGGGCGCCATTGTAGGCGGCGAGGGCCGACATGTGCGCGTTTTCCGCTCGCTCGACTTCGGACTTGGCGATGGCGCCTTCGTCGAAGAGCCGTCGCGCTCGATCGAGGGCAGCCTTCGCGACTTCGAGGTTCTTTTTCGCATTCTCTACGGCCCAGTCGGCCTGCACTCGTTCTTCTTCACGAGCGCCTTTGCGCAGTTTCTCCAGCGCTGCTTCGGCCTGCTTGAGCCTGGCTTCCGACCCTCGAACGGCCGCCGACGATCGCGATGGGCCGACTTTCGCCTCCGTCCTGGCCTGCTCGAGTTGTGCGCGAGCCGCATCGACGAGCGCCCGCTGCTGCCGCACCCGCGTTGCCTGATCGGTGGTCTCCTGCTGGGCGATGACTTGTCCGGCTTTGACCGAGTCCCCGTCGCGGACCATCACGCGAACGAGCCGACCGGCGATCTTTGCCCCGATCACGGAGTCCTCGCTCGTCGTCATGGCGCCGGTGATCTCGAAGGTCTCGGTCATCTCGCGGGTTACCGCTTTGGCGACCGACACTGGCACCGTGGGGTCGCTGACGAGAGCTTCCGTGCGCTTGGCTTGCTTTTGAGCCTCGCGGTTCACGCATCCCGCGACGAGCGGAAGAACCAACAGGAACAAGGGGACTAATCTTCTCATGGTGTGGGTGCTCCCGAGAGCGCGGAGCCCAGTTCGTCGACGCCGACCGCTCGTTGGAGCGCCGCATAGGCGCTCAGGTAGTCGAATCGAGCGGCGATCACCGCTTCTTGGGCGCGAGTGAGTTCGACTTGGGCGTCGGTGACATCGAGGAGAATTCCCTCGCCGACGTCGAATTTCAACTGCGCGACCCGAAGGGCCTCACGCTGCTGGACGACCGTTCGCTCAGCGACTTCGAGCGTTTGCAGAGCGTTTTCGGCTCGAATAAGGGCCTGCCGCACTTCGAGGGAAGCCGCCAGGCGAAGCTGTTCGAGCCGGATGCGGGCTTGCTCGAGTTCCTCCCTGGCGGAGGCGACCTTCGCCCGAGTGATCCCGCTGTCGAAGACGTTGAAGGTCAACTGGGCCGTGGCGACCGTCTGATTCTCGCGTCCCCCGAAGCCAGGATCGATCGTCCAGGTGTGCGTGGCGCCGAGGCTCAGCGTAGGGAGGTTCCCTCCCATCGCGGTCTTGAGAATGCGCTCGTAGGCGAGAACGATGTTCTGCGCCGACCGCAGATCGGGCCGATTGCGGAGCGCTGCTTCCACGTAGCGGTCGGCTGCCGGCAAGAGTGCTGCTGACGCCACCACGGGTTCTGTCTCGAAGGCGGTCTCGATGGGACGTCCCAGAACGCTGTTGAGGTTGTTCTTGGCCTGCTTGCGGCGGTTGGTCGCCGCGATGACTGCGGCCTGCGCCCGACTGACTTCAGTCTCGAACCGAAGGACGTCGAACTTCGCGATCGCTCCTGCGTCGAGACGCTTTCGCGCCTTATCGAGGCGCTCCTCGGCGCTGGCAAGAGCCTCCTTCTGAACTTCCAAGACCTGATCCGCTCGCAGGATTTCGTAGTAGGCGTCGCGGACGAGGTTTTTCACAGCGTTGACTTGGTCGGCCAGCAAATCGGCAGTCGCTCGTCGGTTCAGTTCTGCGGCTTGGACCGACTTTCGGAGCACGCCGAAGAGATCGATAGGGAAGACGAGCGACAGCCGGGTCACCTTCGTGTCGATTGGCCCCAGAATCGGATCCTGAGTCTCCGATCCCGGGAAGACGGTGGCCCGCTCGTCGAGTCGGGTGTAGGTCGCCGCGAGGTCCAAGCGTGGACCAAGGCCTCCCTCGGCTTGGCGCCGCTGCTGGAGGGCCTTTTCGACGTTCGACTTGGCGATCCGAACGGCGAACGCATGTTCGACCGCCAGGCGTTCGGCTTGGGCGAGCGAGAGGGTCGGCGGTCCTTGCGTCGCCAACCCGATCAGTGTCAATGCGCTTGCCCAGACCATCACCGCACGATCACCCCTCGATCGCCGTCGCCGAACGTATCCCGCACGCAGTACCCCGTTCTGATCGAGCGGCCTTCCATCTTGTTCATGCGAATCATATCGTGTGCCGAAAGATTGGGACGGCTACCCGCTGTTCTATGGAGCGCGGCGCGAAAGAGTTTCACGCCAGAGGGACCATGGGAGCCCGTTGGGTACATTCGAGGCGTGAGGAGCGGTGTGGGTTGGTTTTTCGCTGGATTGGTCGCGGGCATCTTCGGGACGCTAGCGGCATTGCGCATCCGCGAATGGCGGGAGGAGGACGCCGACGACCTCGCTGAGGACATCACCCGCCGCCTCGACGAGATGGAAGCGCTGTTGAACTGAGCTTTCCTGGGGTATATTAGCCCTCCGGCTCGTAAGAGGCCGCCGTTGGCGTGCCCGGGCCGTTTTACCAGCGACTATGGCGACTTATCGAGGACGGAAAACGGACATCTGCCGCAAGGTCGGCTTCAACATCTGGGGCCAGGCCAAGTGCCCGAGCAACAAACGGGCCTACCCGACTGGACAGCACGGTCCGAACCTGAAGGATCGCCGCACTTCCGAATATGGCGAGCAGCTATTGGCCAAGCAGGTGATCCGCCGCTACTACCATATGCTCGAGCGGCAGTTTCGTAACACGTTCGAGAAGGCTCAGCGGATGCACGGCAACAGCAGCCTCAACTTTCTCCGGCTCCTCGAACTGCGCCTTGCTACCGCCGTTTGGCGGCTGGGCTACGCCAAGACGATATTCCAAGCCCGCCAGATGGTCGTCCACGGCCACATTTGCGTGAACGGCCACGTAGTAGACATCCCCAGCTACACGCTTCGCCTTCAAGATGTCATCTCGGTTCGGGATCGCGATGTGAGCAAGAAGATCGCCCGAATGAACCACTACGAAGGGGCCGCGGTTCCGGCTTACATGGATGTCGACGTCCCTGGAATGAGCGGCAAGATCGTCGCTCTCCCCGAGCGCGAGGACTTCCCCTCGTTCTTCAAAGAGAGCGCGGTCGTCGAGTTCTACGCTCGTTAGGCCGGAGCCATGGCTCGCGTCTTCGTCGGCCTTTCCGGCTTTTCTTACAAGGAGTGGCAAGGCGAGGGTCTGTTCTATCCGCCCGAGATTAAGGCGAAGGACTTCTTGCGATTCTATGCCGAGCGCTATCCGTCGGTCGAGGCCGACGGCACGTGGTATCGGATGCCGACCGAGAAAGGCGTCGAGGGCTGGATCGCCGCAACACCGGACCTGTTTCGGTTTGCCCCCAAGATGCATCGTAACGTGACTCACGTCGGCCGCTTGAAGCCAGACACTCTCGACTCTGTTCGCTTCTTCCTCAAGCGGCTCCGTCCGATGGCCGACGCCGACAAACTCGGCCCGATTCTCATTCAGTTGCCCCCCAACATGAAGCGAAACGACGAGCGGCTCATCGAGTTTTTAAGGCTGCTCCCTCGCACCATGGCCGACTCGGCCATATCGGCCGGTGAAGAACTGCCCGCCGGTCCGGGGGCCCGCGTGCCGCTTCGATATGCGATCGAGTTTCGGAACGAGACCTGGCACACGCCGGAGGTCGAGGCGTTGCTTTGCGAGGCCGAGATCGCCTGGGTCGCTGCCGATACCGACGATACCGACGCCCAGCGACGCGACACCGGCTCGATTGGCTATGCCCGGCTCCGGAAGACGGAATACTCGGCCGAACAACTGGCCGACTGGGCGCGCTACCTCTCTGGGCTCGGCAAGGACGCCTACGTCTTTTGCAAGCACGAGGACGCGGAACGCCCCTGGGAGTGGGCCGACGAACTCTTACGGCTCACGGGTGCCGGTAAACTCGGCCACGATGGGCGATAAGGTCACTGCGCCGAAGGTCCGTGCCATGAGGGGACGCCAGCCCATCGTGTGCGTTACCGCTTATGACGCCTCGTCGGGAGCGATCGCCGAGGAGGCCGGAGTCGATGTCGTCTTGGTCGGCGATTCGGTGGGCAATGTCGTCTTGGGCTACGAAACGACGGTCCCGGTGACCTTGGATGAAATGCTGCACCACGTGCGCGCGGTGGCCCGCGTCTGCCGCCGTCCACTCCTCGTGGCCGACATGCCCTTCGGAACCTATCAAGAGTCCGTCCCTCAGGCGGTGGCGAGCGCGGTGGCGCTAATGAAGGCGGGGGCCGAGGCGGTGAAACTCGAGGGCGATTATCCAGAGGTGGTAGAGGCATTCGTCCGAGCGGGTATTCCGGTCTTGGGGCACGTCGGCATGACTCCTCAGTCGGTCCATCGCTTCGGAGGCTTTCGAGTGCAGGGCCGCGGTTCCGAAGGGCCCGTGGTTGTCGATCAGGCCAAGCGGCTGGACGAAGCCGGCGTCTTCGGCATCGTGCTGGAATTGATTCCCGCCGCTCTCGCCGCCGAGGTAACGGCTGCGGTGGGCTGCCCGACGATCGGTATCGGCGCTGGTCCAAGCTGCGACGGACAAATCCAGGTCTTCCACGACCTGGTGGGGCTTAGCGCGGAGACGTTTCGGCATGCTCGGCGCTATGGCGAGGCGCGTAGCGACATGGTTGCCTTCCTCACCCGCTATGCGACAGACGTACGTGAGGCGGCCTTTCCCACCGAAGAGCACAGCTTTTGAAGGTCATCCGAACGATATCTGCCCTGAGGGCGGCGGACCTTCCGTCCCCGATAGGCTGCGTGCCGACGATGGGCGCCTTCCACGAAGGACACCTCGAGCTCATGCGCCAAGCGAGAAAGGAGTGCGCCTCGGTCGTGGTGACACTCTTCGTGAATCCTACGCAGTTCGGCCCTAGCGAGGACCTTAGCCGTTACCCCCGGCAAGAAAAAGTGGACGCGCACCTAGCCGAATCGGCGGGTGTCGATCTGCTGTTCGCTCCGTCTTCGGAGGAGATCTTTCCCCGACGAACGACGAAGGTGTGCGTCGAGGAAGTGTCGTCCCGTTGGGAAGGTCCGCTCCGTCCCGGACATTTCGAGGGCGTCGCGACGGTCGTGCTCAAGCTCTTCAACATCGTCCGCCCGGACGTTGCCTACTTCGGGCTCAAGGACCTCCAACAGTGCGCTGTCGTTCGCCGAATGGTGGAAGACCTCGACGTTCCGATCTCCCTCCGGTTCCTGGAAACGGTTCGCGATTCGGACGGCTTGGCCCTCTCGAGCCGTAACGCCTACCTGAGTCCACAGGCACGAGCGATCGCCCCCCAGATCTTTCGTAGCATCGTCCTTGCCGCACAAGCCATCGGAGAGCAGCAGGACGTCGACCTCGCGATCGGAAGAGCCGTTGCCGCACTCACGGAGCGCGGTATTGCTGTCGAGTATCTGTCTCTTGTCGATCCGATAACGATGAACCCGCTCGATCGACTATCTCCGGGCTGTCGCCTGGTCGTTGCTGCACGTTTGGATGGGGTTCGACTGCTCGACAACGTGGGAATCGAACCCGGCGCCAATGCGAAAGTTTCGTAGGCAGGTTCTCCGATTGTGCGGAATTTCTCAGCGAGTACCCGATAAACGTGGAGGAGCGAGACTCGTTCGCGGTACGATACGTCTCGTCTCTAGGAGAAACCCATATGGCAAAGACTGTTCAAGACATCGAACGAGCCCTGAAGCTTAAGGCTGAGCCGAAGAATCAGGCCTTGACCCTCCGCCTCGGCACTAAAAAGCTGACCCTGCCCTTCGAAATACGGTTACTTTCGTCGAACGACTACGTTTTCGTCCACATCCCACCTACTGCGGGAATTCTGAAAGTAACAGATAAAGGCCTCACGCCGGTAGGCAAAATGGACGAGGCACAGAATGCGGCAGCCTCGTTCCGTCAAAAAAGGAAGAGAGGATCACGGCCGGCGGCGAAAAGTGTCGAAATGCCCTCGGACTTGGCGGCAGTGCTCAAGAAGATTCCTGCCGGATACAAACTCGGCTACGATGCCAAGGGCGCGCCTCGGCTCGTAAAAACCCGAAAGCGCGGCAAGAAGTAAGCCGCAGTGCAGCGACGAGGAGGAGGCCATTGGCTTCCTCCTTACTTCTAATCCTCGAGCATTCCCGGCAAAAGACGCACGGTGATCCGGCCGGCTTGTCGGTCGACTTCGCGAACGAACTCGCCCACGAATGGGATGAGAATGTCTCCGACCTGGAGCAGATCATGGGCAGGCGAATCGATCACCGCTTCCAGCGGGCCGAGTTCCTTGCCGCTCTCGTCGAGCACGAGAAGACCGAGAAGATCGGTCACATAAAACTCTCGCTCTCCCAAGCGCGGGCGAGCCGATTCCTCGATTTCGAGATAGCGGCCCCGAAGCGCTTCGGCCTGGTCGATGTGGTCGATCCCGCGCAGGTTGATGCGCACTTGACTCCGATGCCATCGACTCGCCTGGACGCGGTACTCGCTTTCTCCGAGCCAGATCCGGCTGCCGGGATCGAATCGCTCGGGAAAATCGGTGAGCGGCTCCACTTTGAGCCACCCGTCGAGGCCGAAGGTGCCGACCACCAGGCCGATTTGCACCATAACTCGCTTCTCAGGCTCTCTTGAACTTGCGAAGAAGGTCCTCCCGCGATAAGACAATAGTGATCGGCCGCCCGTGAGGGCAGAAATAGGGATTATCAGAGGCCGCCAAGTCCTGGACTAGCTTCTCCATTTCGGCGACGCTCAAGGGATCGCCGGCCTTCACCGCCATCTTGCAAGAGCACATCACGAGGATGGCGTCGCGAGTCGGAGTGAGACGGCCCGCCCCGTATCCGTCGACGAGTTCGACGGCAAGGTCTTTGAGGACCTGAAGCGGGTCGCGGCCTCTGAGCGCGGCGGGCGCCGAACGTACCAGAAAACTCGTCCCGCCAAAAGGCTCGAGGTCGAAACCGAGGGCGCGAACCTCCTCGATCTGTTCCGCGAAGAGCCCCGCAGACCGGCGGTCGAGGTGGAGGGTGAGAGGAGCGAGCAAGCCCTGTTTCTCGATCGGCACCGCGCCGCGTGTGTCCCGTAGCCGTTCGTAGAGGATCCGCTCGTGAGCGACGTGCTGATCGATGAGAAGGAGGCCCCGCCGGTTTTCGGCGACGATGAACGTCTCGAACAACTGGCCGAGAATGCGAAGGCCGTCGAGCAGATCGCCGGCGGTCATGCCTCCCCCGATCAAAGTCTGGGAACCGCTCGCCGGCGGAGCCGCCGAAACTTCGCCGAACAGACGTCCGAGCGCTGCCATTGTGGCGCTGCCGTCCACCGGCAGTTCCGAAGACCCCGCATTGCCGGAAGCACCGGTATCGGCGTACAGCGGCGGAGCGGAAGCCTCCCGTACTGCCGCAAGGGCAGCGTTGGCGTGGAAGACGTCGGCAGCGCTCGGCACCATTCCCTGCGCCATCAGACCAGACTTGATGGCATGTCGGACCGCGTCGAACGCTTGGCCCTCGCTTTGGAACTTCACTTCGGATTTCGTCGGCGAGACGTTGGCGTCGATCCGCGCGGGATCGGCATCGACGAGAAGCACCGCGATCGGATGGCGGCGCTCCGGAGTGAGCGAGCGGTAAGCCTGGTCGATAGCCGCTCCGAGTGAGCGCGAACGGATCGGCCGCCCGTTGACGAAAATCCACTGGTAGGTGCGAGTCGGCTTGGTGACCTGGGGGGGGCTGACGAACCCGCGAACTCGGAGACCTCCCAGAGCGAGGTCGATTTCGACGAGGCTCCGGGCGAGATCTCGCCCCCAAACTTCGGCAATCGACGTGAGGAGGTCGCCGCTGCCCGACGAAGTCAGGAGTAAGGAGCTGCCATGCCTGAGGAGGAAAGAGACGTCCGGATACGCAACGGCATACCGAGATACGACATCGATGGCGGCGGAAAGCTCGGTCGGGTCCGATTTCAGGAAGCGAAGACGGGCTGGCGTGTTGAAGAAGAGGTCTTCGACAGCGACGGTGGTGCCCCGCGGTCCCGCCGTGCGCTCCTCGCGCTCGAGACGCCCTCCATCGAGCCGCAGTACCAGGCGGACTCCGTCGGAGTCCCCGGAGGAGAGGGTCATCCTGGAAACCGATGCGATCGAAGGAAGCGCCTCCCCACGAAAGCCCAGGGAAACCGCGTGGGCGAGGTCTTCGACCCGGGTGATCTTCGACGTGGCGTGGCGCTCGAGTGCGACTCGGACGTCAGGCTCGGGCATCCCATGTCCATCGTCGGCAACCCGAATGAGCCGGCGACCGTAGTCCTCCAAGTCGATTTCGATCCGGCGCGCTCCTGCATCCAGGGCGTTCTCGACGAGTTCTTTCACCACCGAGGCTGGCCGTTCGACGACCTCACCTGCCGCGATCTGGTTGACCGTATGAGAGTCGAGCTGCCGAACTCGGCGGGCGGGACCGCCGGGGCCGGCAGCGGGATCGATCAGGAGGCTCAATCCGCCCTCCGGCCACGTTGATCTGCCCCGGGGAAGGCACTCGGTGCACAGTTATCCATTGCTCGTTCCTAAGAGTTTAGACGCCTCGCCAGGCATGCTCGGCGCGCTCGAGCACAGATTTCCCCCGCTTGCCCTCCTCCAGGTTCGTCACCGGCAAGCCGATACTTTCGCTTGGCGGATGTTCGTAATCATCGGAATCGTGGTCGTGCTGGTGGCGACGATCGTCGGGTACACGATGCATGGCGGCAGCGTGGCCGTGCTCATTCAGATCAACGAATTCGTCGTGATCGGGGGCGCCGGTCTCGGCTCGTTCCTCGCCGCCAACGGCATGAATAACTTCAAGGCCGCGATGAAGAGCGTAATGGGGCTGCTCAAGCCCGACCCTTACACAAAGCCGGTCTATCTCGATCTGCTCAAGATGATGTTCCAGCTCTTCAACGTCGCCCGCAAGGAAGGGCTGCTGGGACTCGAAAAGCACATCGAAAACCCCGAGGAGAGCGAGATCTTCAAGAAGTACCCGGCCTTCCTGGCCAACCACCATGCCTGCGCGTTTTTCTGCGACACCCTCAAGGTCATCCTCACCGGAGCTGTCGGTCCTCACGATCTCTCCGAGATGATGGAACTCGACCTCGAAGTCGCCCACCGCGAGGCCAAAGTACCCCAGGAAGCCGTCCAGACTGTCGGGGACGCCATGCCCGGCTTCGGCATCGTGGCCGCCGTTCTCGGCGTCATCATCACGATGGGAAAGATCGGAGGCGACGCCGCCGCCATCGGCCAGTCGGTCGCCGCCGCTCTCGTCGGGACGTTTATCGGCATCCTCCTCGCCTATGGGGTCTTCGGGCCGATGGCCCGCGCCATGGAGCTGCGCCTCGCCAGCGAGGGGGCATACATGAACTGCATTCGCTACGCGCTCTTCAGCTTTGCCCGCGGTGAATCGCCGATCACCTGCGTCGAGTTCGCCCGCCGAAACATCGAACCCGCCGTCCGGCCCGGATTCGTCGAGATGGAGAAGGCCGTCAAGGAGAAGGAGGCCGCCTAAGCGATGGCCAACCACGACCAGCCCATCATCGTCAAGAAAGTCAAGGGGCACGGCCATGCCCATCACGGCGGCTCGTGGAAGGTCGCCTATGCCGACTTCGTCACCGCGATGATGGCGTTCTTCATGGTCATGTGGATCATGGGGCTCTCCGACGAGACGCGTGCCCAGATCCAGGGCTACTTCAACGACCCCCTCGGCTTCATGAAGAACCACCCGCGATCGACCAACATCATCTCCAGCGGGCTTCCGAAGTCGAAGCCTGGTCCGACCAAGAAGAACGGGGACGAGAAGCAGGGCGTCGAGCAGCAGGCCAAGAACCTCGCCAGGAAGCTTCAAGACGAGGTGGCTCGGGAAGCCGCGGTGGGCGACGACGCGCTGAAGGCGCTCCTCGAAGGCGTCGAGATCGAAGTCACCGACGAAGGGGTCGAGATCGAGTTCATCGAGCGGCACCGTACGTTCTTCGAGATCGGAAGCGCCACTATCCGCCCCGAGGCCCTGCCGATCGTCCACAGCATCGGAAGGCTGCTTGAACGCACTCATAGACCGATGGTGATCGACGGGCACACCGACGCCCGCCCTCTCGACCGGCCCTCATACAACAACTGGGATCTCAGCACCGACCGCGCCGCCTCGGTCCGCCGCGCCTTCCAAAGCGTCGGGGTGGGCGAGAGGCAGTTTCTTCAGGTTCGCGGCAACGCCGACAGGCGCCTCCGCTGGCCCGACGATCCCTACAATGGGGAAAACCGGCGGGTGACCGTCCTGCTGCCCTTCCAAGTCGGCCTTCCCGCCGACGGCATCGCCGCCGGCACGAGCCTGAAAGACGCCCCCGACCTCTCCCCTGCCAGCCCCGCGATCGCTCCTCGGTAGCGCATGCAGCCCGCGGCAGTACTCTCCCCGCGGGATGCACTAGTCTAGGTGGGGTGCCGATAAGCACCATGCGAGACGCGATGTCACAGGAGCGGTAACCTGCTGGAGGCATGGAAGCGAGGGCATCCGAGCCGAGGCCGATTTCGATCGGGCTTTGGTCGGCGATGGGGTTGGGGCTAGGCGTGTATCTCCTCGCGGGCGGCCTTGAGCAGGGTCCGCGCACCGTAGCGGCCGTCTTCGCCGCAGCGGTCGTGCTCTGGGTGACGGAAGCCCTGCCCCTAGCGATCACCGCGCTGCTGGCGACGGTTGCGCTGGTGGTAACGGGAGCACTGCCCGCCCGGCAGGCCTTCGCCGCGTATGGCGATCCGATCGTCCTCCTGTTCGTCGGGAGCTTCATCCTCGCCCAGGCGATGCACGAGTGTGGCCTCGATCGCCGGCTTGCCTACTGGCTGCTCCGGAAGCCCTGGGCGACCCGGACGGCCTCCTCCATGCTATTGACCCTCGGTGTCGTCGCTTGCGTGATTAGCCTTTTCGTGAGCAACACCGCTACGACCGCGATGCTGCTGCCGATCGGCTTGACGATTCTCCGGGCAATGAACGTCCAGCGGCGCGACCATCCGGTTTCGAATTCCTACCTTCTGATGCTCACCTGGGGGTCGAGCGTCGCTGTCGGAACGATCGTGGGTACCCCGCCGAACGTGCTCGGAGTCGGTCTCATACGCCAAGCCACCGGGCATTCGATCAACTTCGTCGATTGGGCGATCTTCGCCATGCCAATTACGATCGCCCTGCTTCTCCTTGCATGGCTGTTGCTCGGGCGCTGGAGGAGCGAGGTTCCGTCGACCCAGGAAGCCCGGGTGGTCGCTATCGAAGAGTACGAGCGGTTGGGACCGATGAAGCCTTCCGAACGAGCAACGATGCTTGCCTTCTCGGTCGCCCTCGCTCTCTGGATCGTGCCGGGACTCGCCGAGTACGTCCTCGGGTCGGACACGGCTTTGACGAAGACCCTGGCGAGCCGAATTCCCGAGGCGGTTGCGGCTCTCATCGGGGCTGCTCTCCTCTTCGTGATCCCGTGCGCAGACACCGAGTCGGGCCGCGCGATCTCATGGCGCCAGGCCTCTGGCATCGAATGGGGCACCATCTTGCTCTTCGCGGGCGGCCTCGCCCTCGGCGAGGCGACCCAAGCCAGCGGCCTGGCGGCGACCGTCGGCCACTCGATCGCTGGCTTCTTCGGGGCAACCGACGTGTGGGCGATCACCGCGATCGCGATAGGAATGGGCATCGTGGTGAGCGAACTCGCCAGTAACACCGCGGCGGCCAACATCGTCGTGCCCGTCGCCATCGCGCTGGCGATCGGCTCGGGCGCCAACCCCATCCCGCCCGCGCTCGGGGCGACCATCGGCTGCAATCTCGGCTTCATGCTTCCGATCAGCACACCGCCTAACGCGATTATCTACTCGAGCGGACTGGTCAAGCCCGGCGTGATGATGCGAACGGGGTTGATCTTCGATCTTCTCGGCTTTGCCCTGACTTGGCTTTCGCTCAGGCTCATCCTCCCGGCGATGGGGCTCGCCGACGTTCGATGAGACCGATCAGAGCTTGAACGGCTTGCCTCGGAGCGTTTCTAACTTCTTGCGTTGCTCGGCCTTGAGAACGGACGTGATCTTCTGCTCGGCTGCCTCACGCAGCCTATCTATCTCCTTTGCCTTCGCCGGGTCGGGCCCTGACGCCATGAGTTCCATCATCTCGTCCACGCAGGCTTGGCCGATCCTGCGAGCTTGCTCGACTTGGGATTCAGATGCGCCGAGCTTCTTGGCGAACTCGGGCTTCAGGATCGACATTGCGCCGACTTTCTGCAGCCAAATCTCGTAGAGCCGGTCCCGCTGGGCTGGGGTTAAGTGGCCGAAAGCCTTCTTTTCCATCGCATCGAGGTCCATATCTCCTTCGAGACGGATGCTGACCATCGCACCCCGAGCCTGTACGGCACCTTCGAAGGCATCCTCGATCTTCCTTAAACTCGTATCGGTCAGCTTCAACTCGACCTTCACGTGGTCGCGGAAGACCAGGAAGATCGGCCGTCCGAGGAGGATTTCCTCCATCGGTGGACCTTCTTGGGCCCGTACGAGGGACGCCGAGAGCAACAGCACAATCAGCGCCGGCCACTTCTTCAGGAAGCAGAGGGTCTTCATCGCTGATCGCTACGAGTCCATGGACCCATTTCGTTCCGGGGTCCCATGCGGGTCGAAGTCGCGAGATTCCCATTGTAAACTGTGGTCGAGCCCGTCGCGGACCGGACCGCGTCGGGCTCGACCACTCGACGAGCTTGACCTCTAGTTGTCGCCTTCGATGCCGAAGTTCGCCGAGAGAACTGCGAAGTCGCCAATGTCGACGGCGTCGTCTCCGTTAAGATCGGCGCTCTCGTTCCAGTTCGGGTCTCCGGGCTCCGCGCCGAAGGCGGTGGAGAGTTGAGCATAGTCGCCGATCGCAACCTCGTTGTCGCCGTCGATGTCTCCATTGACCAAGGAGAAAAGCAAGCCGGAGTGGCTCGATCCGGTGTTGTAGGGACCGATCGTTCTGCGCAGCCAAGGAGCGCGCTTGATCGAGACAAGGTAGGTTCCTGCGACCGGAGGCAGGTCGCTCGTGCTGAAATTGCCCATCGAGTCGACCGCTACGTTCACTGCCGTAAACGCGATGGTGTTGTCCAGGTTCTCGAAATCGATGTTCACGCTTGTCGGGAAGTTGCCGAAACGGTCGCCAAAGCTCACCTGACCAGCGATCGAGGCGGTCGCCAAGGCAGTTCCCTGGATGGTGACCATATCGAACCTGATCGTGCCGGCAGTACCGTACGTTGAACTGGAATTAGACGCCGAGTAGGCGGTGCCTACCGCGGGATCGAACACCGTCACGACGCGAAAGGCGAAGTTGGGGTTGTTCGCGACACCCGAGATGGAGCTTAGATCGACTGACCGCTGGTTGTACCAGGTGTCCCCGGCGGTGGCGAAAAAAAGCCCGTTTCCAGCCAAGCCGGCACTCGAGAAGTTCGTGCCGTCGGTCGAGTACTGGAACTGCAAGTACCGCGAACTGGTGTTGCTGTGGCGGTTGTCCCACGTGACCACCACGTTCTCGTACCCGGCCGTGGATGCGGCGAACTGCGCTCCGCGAAGCCCGCTCTCGGTGCCCTGGGGAGCCCAAGTCGTGAGATTCCACGCACTGTCGTCTCCCACGTTGGGATCGCTCGAACCACCGTTCACGTCCCCGGAAGCCCAAGTCGAGGTCACCCCGCCAATGAGCATAGCCGTTCCGGCACCGATGGCCGGGTTCGTGGTTCCGGTGGCGAAGCTGTTGTCGCCACCGAAGTTGAAGTCCCATTGAGTGATAATCGCAGCAGGGGCAGCCGCCGCAAGGGCCAGCATCGACCCGGTCAGGAATACTCTGTTCATGTCGTCCCTCCTTTCACAGATGGCCCAGTCTGCGAGGAGGTCGTTAAGGTCCGTTTACGGCACCATTAAGGCACGATTAAGTTCTTGGCGAGGACTGGCCGAGCCGGCTAGTTGCCGCCGGTGTCGACTTTCGTCGTTGGCGACTTTGAGCCCGGATCGGTGTCGGTGACGACTTTGGGCGGACCAGCGGGCATCTTCGGCGGCGTCACTGGGCCGGTGACCGGTGGCTTCTTGGCGATCCCGCTCTGATCTTTGGCTGGCTTATCCCCTTCTTCCTTCGGCGGGGCCTTGACGTTGGGGTCGCGACGCCGCACCTGAACCGAGATCATGGTCTCTTTGTCGTTCTTCGGGTTCCTGGAAGCGATGACGGTGACCTTATCTCCGTTGGGCTTCGCACCCTTGATCATTATCCTGCCATCGCTCTTTTCTTCTTCGGGCTTTTGGATCTTGCTCTTATAGAATGCGATGACCTTTTCTGGGGTGTCGCTCGTCGTCCGTACCATGCCCCATTCCCAACCGCCATAGGCGGTGATCTTCATCACCTTGGGCTGCTTGGGGGGAATCTGGCCGCCCGGATACTCAGGAAGGCCAACCTCGCTCAGGGGAACATTGCCCGTGCGGTCGAGCGTAAAGGGCTTCTTATACTTGTCGACCGACTTGATCACGCCCAAGCCTGTCTTGGGGTCGATGGTCGATTCGCTGGTGCCGTCTTTGGTCTTCTCGGTGACCATCCCGGTCTTTGGATCAACGGTGCGAACGACCTCAGGCTTCTTCGGTGCGTCCTTCTTTCCGTCAGCGGTCGTGGCTGAAGAATCGGACTTGCCGGCGTCGGCGGTTTTCGCGGCATCCCCCGAGCAGCCGAAGAGCACGGAAAGCAGGCCCAAGAGCAGGATCGTTCGTTTCATCGTGTGACTTCCAATTATTCTTCAACAGCGAATCCAAGGCCTAGAGTGCCCGAGACCGCTCCCTCATTGTACTGGATTCGGGCCGAGTCTCCGCTTCGGTAACCTAGCGGGAAAGAATGAGCCAACGAATCGAAACCGACAGCATGGGCGAAATCGCCGTTCCCGCAGACCGTTACTGGGGGGCTCAAACTCAGCGCTCGATCCAGAACTTCCCGATCGGAGTCGACCGCCATAAGATGAGCCCGGCCATCGTGCGTGCGATGGGAATCCTCAAGAAGGGGGCCGCGCTCGCGAATGCCGATCTCGGTGAACTGCCTCGGGACAAGGCCGACCTCATCGTTCGTGCCGCCCAAGAGGTCATGGACGGTCAGCTGAACGAGCACTTTCCCCTCGTCGTCTTCCAGACCGGTTCGGGCACCCAGTCCAATATGAATGCCAACGAGGTGATCTCGAACCGCGCCATCGAACTCGCCGAAGGAGTGATGGGTTCGAAGGACCCTATTCATCCCAACGACCACGTCAACCGAGGCCAAAGCAGCAACGACACCTTCCCGACGGCCATGCATATCGCGGTCGTCGAAGAACTCCATCGCCATCTCTATCCGAACGTCGAAAGGCTCCGGGGCACACTCGCCCGCAAGGCCAAGGAGTTCGAGTCCATCGTCAAGGTCGGCCGGACCCACCTCCAAGACGCCACCCCGATCACCCTCGGTCAAGAGATCGGCTCATGGGTCGCGCAGATCGATTTTGGGGTCGATCAGGTTCGCTTCGCCGAGAAAGGGCTTTACGAGCTAGCGATCGGGGGCACCGCGGTAGGCACAGGCCTCAACGCGCACAGGGATTTCGGCGACCGAGCCGCTGCCTACTTCGCCAAGGAAACCGGGTTTCCCTTTGTCAGCGCAAAGAACAAGTTCGCCGCCCTTGCCGCACACGATGCCCTCGTCGCCACGAGCGCATCGCTCCGGACGCTCGCCGGTGGACTCATGAAGATGGCGAATGATGTGCGCTGGCTTGCCTCAGGCCCCCGCAACGGCATCGGTGAGATCACGATTCCCGAGAACGAGCCCGGCAGCTCCATCATGCCCGGCAAAGTCAATCCCACCCAATCGGAGGCGCTGACGATGGTGGTCGCGCAGGTCTTCGGGTGTGACGCCACCGTTGCCTTTGCCGGCACTCAAGGCAACTTCCAACTGAACGTCTTCAAGCCCGTCATGGTCCACAACGTCCTGACCAGCATCCAACTGCTCGGCGATGCTTGTTTCGCCTTCGAGGAACATTGCGCCGAAGGGATCCAGCCGAACCTCGCCCGCATCGCGGAAAACCTGGGCACGAATCTGATGCAGGTCACCGCGCTCAACCGGCATATCGGCTATGACAAGGCCGCCGCCATTGCCAAGAAGGCTCACAAGGAGGGGAAGTCTCTGCGTGAGGCCGCCCTCGAACTCGGCCACGTCACCGGGGAAGAGTTCGATCGTTGGGTCGTACCCCTCGACATGACCCGTAGCGAATAGATCGGCGTCCTCGCTCATGTCAGGAGCGATTCGCCGACGGTCGGTAGCCGGGGCAGGGTTCTTGCCCCCGGAGGGCCGCGCTCAAGCCCACCCTAGCCCGGCGGACGTTCGTTGGCAGCAAGGACCTGTTCGGGGCGATGCCGCGCCAATGCGCCACCATCCAGGTCCTGCGGTCGTACCGCCCCGACGAACGATGTCGTCCCTACGAGTGCCCCATGGCGCGAAGCTTCCTTCCGTGCCCACTTCACGATCGCGTCCACTGGCGTGAGGTCGGGCAGCGCCAGCGTCAGGTGGACTTGGGTCTGCTCCTTGGTGGGCAGCCTCAACGCCAGGGCGCTCACGCCGAGAAAGCGCTCGTCACCCTCGGATCGCTCCTCTCGCAGCTTCGCGGTGAGCGCTTTCGCCACTCCGATGTCCTCCGTCCTTAGGTTCACGTTCACGGTCAGGAAGAAGTCCCGACGCCCGATCGAGGTCACGCCGAGCGACGGGTTGGCCGCAGCAGGACCGTAGTCGGGCCGAAGCTCCCGGTCGAGTAGCGCGCCGAAGCCACCTCGCCGCATCGAGGCGAGTTCCGACTCCGGCCGTCCCCGTTCCGAGCGCTCACAGTAGAACACGGGCAAAGCATAGAAATCACCGAGCGTCCATGAGAACTGATCGATAAAGCGATTGAGCACGAGCAGCGACCGCTCCGAGTCCTCCTCTAAGAGGACGAAAGGACAAACATCGAGCGCACCCAGCCGGGGGAAGCCGGCCGCTTGACGCTGGAGATCGATGCGGGGGAACGCCGCAACGCACAATCGCTCCATTGCCTCGAAAACCGGCACGGCATCCCCCGAGAAAGCGGTGAACGTGCGGTTATGATCCGGCTCGGCACTGAGGTAGTGGCAATGCAGGCCAAAGAGGTCGATGATCTCCGCGAACTCGCGCAGCAATGCCCGGTCACGCCCAAAAGACCACTGGGGAGAGGCGAGAATCTCCACCTACATCCCGACGATGTTGTAGCCGCTGTCGATGTATATCACTTGTCCCGTTACTCCCCGAGAAAGATCGCTCATCAGATAGACGGCAGATCCGGCCACTTCGGCTTGCGCGAAGGGTCGCTTGAGCGGCGCCTTCTCGTGGACGTAGTCGATCATCTTCACCAGGTCTTTCACGCCGCGCGCGGCCACCGTGTTGATCGGCCCCGGAGAGAGTGTGTTCACCCGGATGCCGCGCACGCCAAGGTCCTGCGCGAGGTAGCGCACCGCTGATTCGAGGGCCGCCTTGGCTACGCCCATCACGTTATAGTTGCCCACCGCGCGGACGCTTCCGAGGTAACTCAATGCCATGACGCTCGCATCGTCGGCCAAAACGCCCTCCAAGGCTCGGCACAGCGCCACCAGCGAGTAGGCGCTCACGTCCAGCGCGAGGGCGAAACCGTCGCGCGAGGTCTCGATGAATCGCCCGGCAAGGTCCTCTCGCTTGGCGAATGCCGCTGAATGGACCAGGAAGTCGATCGACCCATACGCCTCTCTCACCGTCGCCGCGAGGCGTTCGAGTTGGGCATCGTCTTGGAAGTCGACCATGAACGATCGGTACCGATCGTCGCCGTCGATCAGCTTAGCGACTCCCTCCAGCATGCGCTCATTTTGGGCGCCGACCCCGACCAGGGCTCCATGCGCTGCCGCCGCCTCGGCGATCCCCCATCCGATCGAGTTCTTGTTGACGACGTTGAGGACGAGGCCCTTCTTTCCATCGAGGATCATGCGCGAATTATGCGCCGCCCCCTTCGCCCCTCGCCGGTGTGACCAGGAGCGGGGAAGGACGTTCACCGATCTTGAACACGCTTATGATGAACCGGGTTGGGTAAACGGAAGCCGGCTGCTCGTTTCGACGGACCACTCGCCTGATAGTGCTCATGGGGTCTTGAACCAGGACAACCTTAACGACTCTCCAACGTCTGAACACGCTACTGCAGCGGGCGCGGCTCGAAGAAACCCGCCGGAAGCGACGGATCGAGGCGAAGGTCGGCCAAAAGCGTAATGGTCTCCTTCTCTGGCAGTCCGCCGAACACCGTCCGGACTTCTCGGGGCACTCGAAGGCCCGCCAGGTCTCCTTCCGCCGAGTAACGATTCACCACCCTCGCGATGCCCGGGCCCGAACGGCCGACGTATTCCGCGCTTCGGATGATGCCGCTCACCTGATCGATCGAGAGTACCGTTACCGCCCCCCCGCTATAGAGCCGAACACGACCGAAGGCCCCTTCGCGATCGATCGATGTTCCTTGCCAGGCGAACTTGGCCCGGCCCAGGACCGCTTCGCGCAGGAGGTACAGCGGCTCGTGGCTGACCGAGCGGAGCATGTATGCCTGGGTATCGCGCCCGGTCTTTTCGACTTCCTTCATGAGGACGTAGCCTGCCTTGGGCAAGCTGAGCAGGCTCCACGCGTACCCTGGGTACACGTAATCCCGCCGGATTGCGCCAGGATCGCGGTACGTGGTGATCACGGAATGCCGAATCTCGCCGCGGCGTGCCGCCTCGACGACATCGTAGCGGAACTGCAGGATGCTGGCGCGGCGCAAGCGATCGGCGCCACCGATCCGCGCGACCGCCGAATCGAGCAGCCCTTTGGCCCGACGAACTTGGTCCGCCGTCGGTTCTTCCCACCGATCCGGACGGTCGATGAAGCGCTCCGGGTCGAGAACGAACCACTGGTAGCAGGCATCGGAGGCGAAGACGTAGATTCGCCCTTCGTGAACCGCGAACCGATCCGAGCTCCCCTTGCCGCTGGTCGGCCCCATCTTCATGCACGCGCCGTCGAACTGGATGCCCCACCGCTCGGGGTCCTTCAGGAACTTCGTCCGGTTCTCCTCGCTGGAGAAGCGGTACACCAGGCCCGCGGCGCCGGCCGTCCAGCGCTCCGATCCGGGGACCTCTTTACCCTCGCACAAGGCGACGGGGTCGAGGCCGCGCAGTGCTGGCTTGGCAACCGGATCCTGGGAAACGGTTAGCGAGACGAAGAGGGTGAGACTAGCGGTGATCAGGTTCATTGGGACTCCAGCAGGGACTTGAGGCGGGCCAGGGCTTCCCCCCAGGCAACGCGAAGGCCGTCGGCCTCCTCACGGGAGGGGATGCGGTTGTGGTTGAGGACGATGCCGGTCTTGCCGGCCTTTTCGTTGAAGAGGATATCGATATCGGTTTCGCTCTCGACGCCGGCGGTTTGCCACTTCCAGCGATGATCTTTGCCGTCGCGAACGCGGAGGACGGTCAGGCGATTCCCGGATTCATCCGAGATGGTGTCGCCTTCTGCCCGGATTGAACCAAACCAGTCTGCGAGCCCCGCCGCATCGAAAGAAGCAAAGACCTTGTGCAGGGGAGCGGCGATCGTCTTGGTGACGCAGATGTTGTAGCCTTCGGGCCGCCCGTCCTTCTTGATAATGCCCCGACTGGCTTCGTACTCGACCCACGCGGTGGTCGCCCACCACGCGTCCTTGTTCATCTGCGCGTAGAGCCAGTTGATGGCTTCACGCCGGGAGGATGCCAGCTCGGGACTGGCCGCGATCTGCTCAATCCAGTGCGACAGGGGCTTGCCGGTAGCCGTAGCGCAGGTGTCCTCGCCGATGACGTGGTCGGCCTTCAGTTGAACTTTCATTCGTCACCTCTCAGGTGGGATAGCGGTCGACATCCGACCGGTGCGGACCAAGTGGTGCCATCGGCGAGCAAGCGATCAAAATAATCGCGCAGGTGCAGAATGGCGCGGTCGAAGGGCTCGAAACTGCGCTGGGTCCTGGCGAGCATCACGGCTCCTTCCATGACGGTGAGCACGTGGGTGGCCAGGCTATCGGTGTCGATGCCCTCTGGCAGTCGGTCTGCGGCGGCATCGAGGCATTCGCGGATCGCGCCGGTCCACTGAACGAAGTTCACTTGCATCAGGGCCCGCGCCTTGGGATGGGAGTTGGCAAGTTCCAGCGCGAGGTTGCCGATGGGGCACCCGAGGTCGAAGTTCGTCATCTCCAGCAGCTGCCGGTACCCATCGAGGAGTCCGAAGACGCGCTCGACGGGGTCGTCGATGCGTTCCCAGACGGGCTGGAGCAGGCCATCGTAGAGATGGTCCCGATACCATTCGAGGACCGCGACGAGCAGGTCCTCCTTGGTGGGGAAGTAGTGATAGAGGCTTCCTGGGTGAACCCCCGCGGTCCGCACGATCTCATTGATGCCGGTGGCGTTGTAGCCCTTGGCAAGGAAGAGATCGCGGGCGGCCACGACGAGCCGGTCTCGAGTATTAGCTTCCATGGCGGTCTTGGTTGAGTGCTCACTCAAATAGTACCGCGATCGGTTGCGGGCTTGTCAAGTGGCGGGCAGCATGGTGCTATCGCATTGGGGAAGACGCGCTTCTCCTGGAGGCAAGCGCCTATCTTCAGCGGATGGGAGCATGGTTCGTTGCGGCTGCAATGCAGATCTCAACGATTCGACCGCTGCAGATCCGCTGGGCATCCGTGGCTCATCCCCCTGGATAACCCACGTACGAATCGCGCCGAAGCCACGCATGAGCCACTGAGACCTGCTTCGGACCTTCGCCGGGCGGTCGGCCCACTCGTCGAGCCAGACCCTAGGGATATTCCCGCATCGCTACCCCGTGGTGCGCGAGCGTTGGGTTCGATGGTTCGTCAGCCACATTCCCGCCTGGTTGCAATGCCGTATCATGGTCGCAAGCCATGGAGTCCCGTCCTCCAGATCTGGTTTTGAAGGTCTTTCTGCTCACCGATATCGTGGGCAGCACTGGGATGTGGCGCGACTTCCCGCAGGATATGAGCCGGGCGCTAGTTCGACACGATGCCCTTCTGACGGAGGTCGTCGAGCGGTGCGGGGGGCGGGTCGTGCGAACGAAAGGTGAGGGGGACAGCGTGTTCGCGGTTTTCGATCGAGCCGGAGACGCTGTTCGTGGCGCGATCGAAGTCCGCCGGGTTCTGGCGGTCGAAACTTGGCCCGAAAGAACGCCCATCGCGCTCCGCATGGGCATCCACGGAGGCGAGGTCGATCCACGCGAAGGGGACTACTTCGGCACCGCCGTCAACTTTACGGCGCGCCTGCGAGCCATCGCCCATCCGGGCCAGATCGTCGTGTCGGAAGCGATGAAGGTGATGTGCGACCAATCGGTCGATCCGCCCTGCGAGTGGCGTCCGCTCGGTGACGTGCGGATTCGCGACTTTGGCCTGCAGACCCTCTTCGAGCCGGACGATCCGGCCTTTGTCTTTGGGCCACTCGACTCTGGCCAACCCACACACAACCTGCCGGAACGGCTGAGCAGCTTTATCGGGCGCTCCGAGGATTTGCGGAACCTCAGAGAGAAACTCGAATCTCGCCGGCTGGTCTCGCTCGTCGGCGTTGCCGGTTGCGGCAAGACGCGGCTGATGGAAGAAGCGGCGAGGCGAACGACCGACCTCTATCCAGACGGCGTCCGCCTCGTAGAGCTCGGTGATTGCCGTGATGCGGAGCGGATCATGGCTCGAGTGGGTGCGGCATGCGGCCTGCGCGAGGGGCAAGGAAGCGAGCTGCCGGACCTCATCGCCGACTACTTCAGGTCGCGCCGAACTCTCTTGCTCATCGACGATTGCGAGCATTTGCTCGAACCCTGCGGCGAGTTCATCGAAGAGGCCTTGCGTCAGCACGAGGGGCTATCCGTTCTCACGACGTCGCAAGTACCCCTCAAAGTCTCGGGAGAGACGACCCATCGGGTGCACCCGCTTCCTCATCCCGACCCGGCGAAGGTCCGGACGCTGGACGACCTGCTCGCGTTCGACGCTACGGCTTTGTTCCTCGAGCGGGCCCTGCAAGCGGATACCAGGTTCCGTCCGAGTGGGGCTGAAATCAAGGCGGTGGCGGAGATCTGTCACCGACTGGATGGGATACCGCTGGCGATCGAACTCGCCGCGGCCCGCGTGCCCGGCCTCGGGGTGGTCGAGGTCGCCCGCAAGATCGAGGCTCACCTGGATTCGCAGGGACTGGAAGAGGAGTTGCCAGGCCATCGCAGGCTCGAGGAAGCCCTGTGGTGGTCTTATGAGATGCTTCGCGGCGAAGAGGCGAGCGTCTGGCGCCGGCTCTTCGTCTTCGAGGGCGGATTTCAGCCGGAGGCAGCCGAGGAGGTTTGTCGCCTGACGGACGAAGAGGGAGTGGACTTCTCCGATTGCTTGGCCGAACTGGTCGATCGGTCGCTCCTGGTCCGAGAAGAAGGCGATCTGCCTCGCTATCGGATGCTGGAAACCTTGCGTTCGTTTGCCGCTCGACTCTCACGGGAACACTCGGAGGCCGACTCGGTGCGGACGCGGCACGCCAGGCATTACGCCGCCCTCGTCGGCGGCTTGCCGGCGTCCGGGCAGACGTCCGAGGCTTGTCTCGCGGCCCTCTACCGCGACCAGGACAACGTCCTCCGCGCCCTGAAGAGCCTCATGGGCCGCCCGGAATCCCGAACAGATGCGGCGCGGATCATCGTTGCTCTCGAGCCGTTCTGGCGACACTATGGCGAACTGGGTGAAGGGCTCCGCTGGTTCGAGCAAGCCGTCGACCTGGAGGTCGACGACGACCTTCGCGGCAAGATCTGGAACGGCCGCGGCGTGCTGTCGTGGCAGCTCGGCAGGTTGCAGGATGCCCGCTCCTACTATGGTAGGGCGCTCGACTTGTTCGAAGCGACTGAAAATCGACTAGGGAAGGCTCGTGCGCTGAGCAACCTCGGCCTGGTCGAATGGCAGGAGCTTCGGTTAGACGAGGCGAGGCGGCGCTTTCAACAAGCGCTGAGCCTCCATGACGGCCTCGGAGATTCCGTCGGCCAGGGAAACGTCCTCAACAACCTAGGGATCTTGAACTGGCGGGCCGGAAATCTGCCGGAGGCGAAGAAATGGCTGCGCGAAGCCCTGAAAGTACGCGAGCAGATCGGTGACAAGGCGCCCATTGCCGCGACCTACGTGAACATGGCGCTCGTGCTCACGGACGAAGGCGAACTCGATTCGGCAAGGAAACTCAACGACAGGGCCTATGAGCTTTTCGTTCAGGTCGGCAACCGTGCGGATGCCGCGACCTGCCTTCACAACTTGGGAGATTTGGCCTGGAAGTCAGGCGACCTCGACCGAGCCTGGTCACTCGCAGAGGACTCCGAAGCCATCTACGAAGACATCGGTGACGAAGTCGGCATCGCCCATGCAGCCTTGCTCAAAGCCCACGTCGAGTCGGCCCGGGGCGAAGCGGCGGCCGCGGTCGGTCAATGTCGGCGCGCCATGGACCTCGCTTCTGAACATCGCTATGAACACGTCTTGCTCGAAACGCTGGAGGCCCTCATCCCGAACCTGATCGTGCTGGGCAAGCTGCGAGTGGCGCGAGACGCCTGCGGTCATTTGGCACGGATTCGACAGTCGGAGCTGGGAGCAGTCTGCGAGGAATTCGGTCTAGAAGTAGTGCCGTCAGAATCGGCCGCCGAGGAAGGCGACTTTGGAACCTTCCTTTTCGACCTCGAGTTTCTTTGACTCCTCCCTCGGTTTCAGGAGACAGTTTCGTATACTGGACTGACCTCATGGTAGCAAATCGCCTTACAACCAAATTGCGCGCAGGACTCTTGACGGCGATTGCAGCGCTCGCAGCGCTCGCCACCGCTAACCCGGAAGAGTACAACCTCCGCTATCTCGGCGGGGTCAATTCGATCTCGCGGGGAATAAACGACGACTTCTATACGGTCGGCTGGCACGAAGTGTCGGGCGTACCGCAGCCGTTCGTCTGGGATGTGGCCTCAAGCGAGGGCGGAGTCACCAACCTGCCCCTAGCCGGAGGGATGATCGGGGGACGGGCTTATGCGATTTCCAACCGATTTCCTCAGATCGGGCAGTACCTGATCGTAGGGGAGCAGAACCCCAGCGAGCCGGCAGCCCGCGCCACCGTCTGGACGCCTTCAGGGACAGGGTATCAAGCGACTCCGTTCTTGACGACGCAGAGCACGGCTCGAGGAGTGGACGACTTCGGAAACGTGGTGGGGTGGCAGACGACCGGACTCCCCCTGCTCGACACGGCTTTCATCCGTTCGGCCGAGGGAACGGTAACCGACTTGCCGGGAGGATATCAGCAGAGCCGGGCATTCGCAGTCGCGACCAGTCTTTCCGGCGCCACTTACGTTGCGGGTGCGGTCTACGATAGCGCTCTGACGATCTGGCGGGCGGCGCTCTGGACCAGATTGATCCCCGGAGGCGTCTTCTCGCTCACTGTCCTGACCGATGGCAATAACGGGTTCGCTTACGGCGTAAGCCGGCACGGGCACGTCGTCGGAGAGTGGACCTCCGGTGGCGTTACGCGAGGGTTCGTGCGGACAAGCGGAAGCGTACGTCTCCTGGGGCACTTCGTCGGTGGCCCCACCAGAGCGTACGACATCAACGATGACGGCCGCATCGTCGGCACCTCGGCGGTGGGTGGACTCGGCGTGGCATTCTACGCCGACGATAACGGAGGAACGCCTGCGCTGGTGCCGATCTCCCCCGACGAGCCGCTCTTTGGTTATCGCTCGGGACTCCTCGATACCGCCTACTCGGTCTGTAACGTTGACCCCAACGCGCGAAACCCCTACATTCCCGCCGTCGCGATGCATGCTCGGAAGAACGGTGGAGGCATCCATGCGGTGATTGCGCGGCCCAAGATCGATCGAGGGAATACCGGGCGCGCCATTGGAGGGGTCGCAGTTTATCGAGCCGGCGAAGGGAACCGCATTACCCCAGGGGACGGTGTCTTACTTCAGCTAACGACGAGCTACTGCCCTCCGTTGAGCGCGCTGAATCTCGGTGACCATCAGGCCGAACCGATTCCCGGTCGGCTCGAGTTCTTCGATGCGCGGAGTCCTTCGACGTTCACCCCCATCTCGCTTGGCGGCAACACCGGACTCGACCTCACGATCTCCGTTGGGAAGGACCGAATACCCCCGGATCCCACCTCCCCAACCAACCCTCCAAACAACCTGACGGTGGCGAGAAACGACGCCGGCAAGCGCGTGCAGGTGCGCTCGAAGATCGTTCTCGCTTACCGCGAGGAAACATTGTCCGCCGACCTAACGATCCCGGCGTTGCCCACGACGTTAACCTTGCCGGGCGGACTGCCGAGGCATAAGCTCGGCGCCTCGATGATGCTGACCGTCACCGCCAAGGACACGATCTTCAACCAAGGAATCGCCGGCGGGCAACTGCTCTGCGAGTTGGTAAACCCCGCCACCGGCGCCCGCGCCTACTTCGATTCGCTGCCCGGGAACTACAAGGTGGCCAACGGTTCCGGACAAGCGACGTTCAGCGGCGTCGTTCCCACCGGCATTGGCGTCAGTCAGCCCGGGAATCCCGTTCGCGCGGAGATCACGCTGCTCGGCCGGACCAGCGGGGACGTGTACCCCTACTACGACCTCGTCGTCGCCAGCCAGCCGCTCGACATCTACTCGGACACTCGCGTGGCGGTGCCGGAGGTCTCGGCATTGCCCGGGGAGACCGTTCCGGTTCGGGCGATGCTGAGCGAGGCGCCGACGGGCGTCCCGGTCGGCGGTCGAGAGCTCGTCTTCCTCAGGCTTCCTAGCCTGGTCGAGATCGGACGGGCGACGACCAACGTCAACGGCATGGCGACGATCCTCTATACCGTCCCGGCCGGAGGCCCGATCCCCTTCGTCGGCCCGCTAGAGCTGCTCGTGCGCTTCGAGGGCGATGGCGGCCCGAATCCGCAGTACACGGCCTCGGAAGGAACCGGGCGCATCCAGGTAGGTAGCAAGGGACTCAAGCTCGAGAACTACATCATCGGCGCGTCGGCCGCGGTGACGTACGACAGCGTTCCGATCGGCGGCGCGGGTCAATGGACGCTTCAGGGCACCTTCGGTGAACCCATCGTCGGAGTGCCCGACTCGCAAGAAGACTCGGTTCTTCGGGTCTCGAATGCCTTTTGGAGGACAGTGGGGCCGCTGATTAAGCGGTTGCGCTGGTTCTGATCAATCACCGAGGAAAGAAGATGAAACTGAAATGCATCGCTTCGACACTCTTGGCCGTAGGGCTCACCACGGCCTTTGCCCGTGCCCAGCCGCTGATGGTCAACTACCAAGGCCGCTTGAGCCAGCTGACCGGCGCGCTCTTCCCGAATGGTCCTGCCGACGTACGCATCCGGCTCTTCGACGCCGCGACCGGGGGGACGCAGGTCTGGGACAGCGGCATCCAGACCGTCCAGGTGCGGGATGGCGTATTCAGCCTGCTCCTGCAAGGGGGCACGCCCTCGCTTACGAGCGCGCAATTCATCTCTGGTCTGCGCTACTTCGAGATCAGCGTTCGACAGGGCGCGAACTGGACGACCCTCTCGCCACGACAGGTGGTGACGAGCGCTCCCTGGGCACTCGTCGCGGGAACCGTGCCCGCTGGAGCGATCGCTAGCACCCACTTGGCTAGCGATCATGCGAGCCTGGCCAAGGTAACGAACGGGCTCATGGGGGTATACGGTGCCAGCAACAATGCCATAGGCATAGGGGGCGCTCCAAACTGGAAGTTCGAGGTTTTAGAAGCAGGACCAGTGGCGATGGGTGTGCACAATACGTCATCTTCAGTGCGTACATTTATCTCTTCGACGAACGCATACGGGCAGCTAGCGGTCACTCCTGGCAAGGATCTCTACTTAGGGCAAGATGGATCTGCACCAGTCATTATCAGCCAGCTTGGAAGAGTTGGAATTCAGATTCCAAATCCAGCTTACACACTCCATGTAAACGGTACTGCCGCGGCTAGCGGCACCATTACCTCGTCTGGTTACTTTGAAAGTTCTGGAGATAATCACGGTGTGTTTTTCAATCGTAGCGCAAACGGAGGGAATACTTGGATTCTTGGCCAACTTACAGATTACGGTGGCAGTCCATTTGACTTGAAGGTTCATCGTCGTTACGGAGGAGGGGACCAGGGAATTGCGTTGACACTTCAGGCCAGCACGGGTAACTTGGGTATCGGCACCGTGTCTCCATCCGCTAAACTGCATGTAAATGGTCTAGCGCGCGTAGACGGTGATATAGAGTCAGCTGGGTTGGTCAGTGGCATATCGTTCTTCGGCAGGCTCGAGCAGAACGGGGAAGTGCGGATTCAGCCGTTCAATTCGGGACAGGTGATTGTCGGTGGCTTTAGCCAACCTGGTCTGTTCGTGTACGGGCCGGCATCCGGTACGACTGCCTGGCAAGGTCCGTCGGACCGGCGGCTAAAAACTCGAATCGGCGACATAACGAACCCGCTTGCAACGCTTCTATCGCTCCGCGGACACACCTTCGAGTATCGCCACGATCTGCTCGCTGGACTCCCGGAAGGAGAGCGAATGGGCTTTATCGCACAGGAAGTGGAATTGACGCTTCCCAATTGGGTTACGGATCTAAAGCCGAAGTACAAGGGTCTCGCAACGTCCGAGTTCGACGCTCTCGCGACCGAAGCAATCCGCGAGCAGCAGAGCCAGATCGATGCGCTCCGAACAGAAAACCGGAAGCTGCGCGCGGAAGTGTCGCGAATGAATGCACTCGACCAGCGAATAGCACGCTTGGAGCAGCTGCTGATGGATCGGAAGAAGAGGTGAAGAAGATGGGAATAATAAACGGGGCTCACAAGTTGTTGCTAGCCACATTGCTAGGCCTGACGTTTGGCATTGCCGGCGCGCAGCCCCTCATGATCAACTACCAGGGTCGTTTGAGCCAAATCAGCGGAGCATTGTTTCCCAATGGGCCTGCGGAGATACGGTTGCTGCTGTTCGACGCCGCCGCCGGGGGAACGCAGGTTTGGGACAGCGGCATCCAGATAGTCCAAGTGCGTGATGGCGTGTTCAGCGTGCTCCTGCAAGGCGGCACGCCGTCTCTCTCGAGCGCCCAGTTTATCCCAGGCTTGCGTTACTTCCAGATCAGCGTCAAGCAAGGCACAACTTGGACCGATCTGTCGCCACGTCAAATCGTCACGAGTTCGCCGTGGGCATTCATCGCGGGAACCGTGCCCGCTGGAGCGATCGCTAGCACCCACTTGGCTAGCGATCATGCGAGCCTGGCCAAAGTAACGAACGGGCTCATGGGCGTATACGGGGCCAGCAACAACGCCATAGGCATAGGGGGCTCTCCAAACTGGAAATTCGAGGTTTTGGAAGCGGGGCCCGTCGCGATGGGCGTGCACAACACATCATCCGCGGTGCGGACTTACCTCCTTTCAACGAACGCATACGGGCAGCTAGCGGTCACTCCTGGCAAGGATCTCTATCTAGGCCAAGATGGGAGCGCACCGATGGTTGTTAGTCAAGCGGGTCGAGTTGGTATTGGAACGCCTAACCCTCTCTATAAGCTTGATGTGGCCGGGACTCTCAACGTCGAGGAAGACAGTATCTTCCGCGGTAATGTCGGAGTTCGACGGTCCCCGGCGTATGCCTTAGACGTAAACGGAACCCTTCGGACTAGCGGCGATGTGTTCGTTGGAGCGTCGCGATCCATTCAGGGAGAAGGGATGTTGAGCCTTCAATCCTTGTGGGCCCAGCCGCTGTACTTGAATCCGAACAGCAACGGCCCTGTACAAATCGGCCTAAACTCCGCTCCTGGATTAACTGTCAAAGGGGGAATCATCTGCGAGGGCCAAATAGACACGACATCAAGCGTAACGATAGGCGGTCCGTCTGTAACCGGTCGATCTCTCATGGTTTACGGCGCCGCTGGAGGAACCGGAATATGGAACACTTGGTGCGATGAGCGTGTGAAGCAAAGAATAGGCAGTATCAAGAGCCCGCTCGAAACCTTGCTTCTCCTAAGAGGACACAGCTACGAGTACCGAAAAAATCTCGGGTATGACTTCCCATCGGGTACTCGATACGGTTTCATCGCCCAAGAGGTCGAGGGAGTTCTGCCGCAATGGGTCAGCCAACAAGGGGAGTATCGCGCCCTCGGCACTTCGGAGTTCGACGCGCTGTCCGTTGAGGCGATTCGCGAGCAGCAGAGCCAGATCGAATCGCTCAAGACTGAGCTTGCTAGAGAGAGGGCCGCGCGGAGTTCGCTCGAGAGGCGGCTGGCCGAGATCGAGAAGATGCTCAAGGCGAAACGCTAGCCCGCTAGTGCTTTCCGCAGAATCGCCAAATCCCCCTCGTAAGACTCCGCCTTCAGCGGCCCGAAGGAGAAGCGGACGAAGCGGGCCAACGGAGACGCGGGGCCGCGGCGGAGCATGTCGGTGAGGGGGCCGGGGAGGATGGCGGCGTGGTGGCGGAAGAGGCGCTCGTTGAACTCCTCGGCGGTCAGGCCGCCGGGGAGGCGCGCCCAGTGGTAGAAACCGCCCTCGCCGGTGAACAACTCGAACCCTAGCTCCGAGAGCCCGACCGCGTAGCGCTCGCGCTGGGAGCCGAAGAAGGCGCCGATCGCGCGACGGGCCTGGGCGACCCGCTCGCCTTCGAGGAGACCCGCGGCGCAGATCTGGGAGGGGCGCGCGACACCGCCCATCGCGATGCTCGAGAAGTTCCGGAAGAGTTCGATGTTCGCCTTGGAGGCGACCACCCAGCCGATGCGCAGGCCGGGCGCCTGGAGGCCCTTCGTCGCCGCGCTGACCACGAAGAGGTTGGTTTGGTCGATGTCCTGGACGTAGCGCATCGCGCTGACCGGCTCGGGGAGGTGGAAGTACTCGTACGCCTCGTCGATCAGTCCGCCGCGCCCGTCCTCCTGGCAGAACTCGACGAGGGCCCGGAGGGCGTCGTCGGTCCAGACGACGCCCGTGGGGTTACAGGGGTTGCTTTTCACGACGAACGAGCGCTCCGGGGCGAGAGCGCGGTAGTCGTCGAGGGTGGGCCGGAAGCGGTTCTCGGGGTTGCTGGGCACGATGATGGGCTCGCGGCGGAGGATGTGGAGCGCGTCGTAGTACGGCGTGTACTCGGTTTCCTCGATGAGCACGCGGTACTCGGGCTTGAGGAAGGCGAGGGTCGCGTAGATGCCGGGCCGCCCGCCGGCGAAGATGGCGATGTTGTCGGTGGTGAGGTTCGCGCCATAGAAGCGGGCGTAGTAGTCGCGGATGGCGGTCAGCAGCTCCATGCCGCCGGTCGCGGGCGGATACTTCAGGTCGGCATGGGTGAACTCGATGCTCGTCGGGATATCGGGGCCGCCCGGCACGGGAGTGGTGAGCGGAAAGCCCTGCGCCCAAGGGTGGGTCCCCTCGGTACCCATGTAGCGGCCGGTGGCGTCGAGGAACTTGAAGAGCGTCTCGTAGACGCCCATCGGGGGGAAGTAGGTGAGGGCGGGGTCGATAGTCGAGGTCGGCATGCCGCCGCAATGGTGACATATTCGGAAGCCCCCGCCGGCCGACCCGGATGAGCGAACGCGGCGAGGGCATCGCGGGGATACTAGTGGCTACGCATCTGCTGCATGCGGGCCTCCCAGGCTTGCTGTCGGTCAGCGCTAGGCAGGACGAGATCGTCCCAAGGACGCAAAACCCTGAAGTCGCGGAACTTGCGGCGAACGGACTTCACTTCCCAGTCGAAGTCATACGAGCCTTTGCCGCCGCGCAACTCGCCGACCTGGATTCCAGCAAGAGACTTGGCGCCGACGGCGAGGCCTTCCGAGTCGAACGAGAGCGGCGTGAGCTGCACGGTGATGCTGTTCTCGTCAGCGAGGGCGACGAAGTGGTCGGGCAGGGTGATGAGGGCTCGGCCCCCGACGAGCCTCCCGGTCCCGCGTACGTACATTCCAGCTTCGGGTCCCTCCAGGGCGGCATAGTAGATATCGGTGGCGGGATCGTTCGGGTTGGGCTCGACGAACGACTTGGTGCCATTGGCGAAGAGGTGGGTCAGGTTGGTGCTCTGGACTCGCTGAAAGCCTGCGTTAAGCGCGGTGCCTGCATTGTTGATGGATGCGCCGACGAAGCCGTCGCTGAAGCCGGTCGCCGGTCCGGTTACGAGGAAGACGTCCTGGCCGAGGTTGTTACGCGATCGCTGTTCGCCCCATCCGCCGTTGACGAAGGCATACGCACGCCCCGCACCAGCGGTGGAGGCGAGGGTCGAGTCAACGGCGAAGATGCTGCCGGTGCCCTGCATGATGAGGTTCCCGTTGATGTTCACGCGCCCGGGTCCGGAGAGAGTGCCGATGTTGACGCTCCCATTGGGGGCGATGCGGAAGCGCTCGGCGCCCATCGTGTGGAAGGTCATGGTGTCGTTGGCGGGCGACTTAATGTGGGTAGAAGTCGGAGGCGTACCTGTGGAGGTCTTGAAGGCGAAGGAGTTGTCCGTACAAACGGCTCCCATGACGTCGAATAGGCCTCGAATGGTCACTTTCGGGCTCGGCAGTCGCTCCAAGGTAAAGATGCGGGGGGCGTTGGCTCCGCCGATGGAGGCGTCACCCCGCACGATCAGTGACTCGCCGTCGGCACCGACGAGGTTTACCCAGCGGGTTTGGGTGCCGGTAGACATGAGCAGGTCACCATTGGCTCCGGGCGAATCGCTTCCGTCGTGGAAGCGCTGTGCCAGGTGCAAGTCGCCGGTGAGTGACAGGCCATTCGCATCGAACGTCGCCTCCGTCACGCCATTTGTCAGGGTGATCAGAGGGGCGGCTACCCCGATGATGGCGGGTGAGAGGAGATCGACACCGACCACGCCATGGAGCCGTGCGGTGCCGGTTCCCAACACGACCGAGGAGCCGAATCCGGGTGAGACCGCGGAGAAGAAACCTCTGACGTCAAGGTCACCGGTTGAATTGAACGAGGAGCCGTTACTGCCGATGTTGGCGATTCCCCCGCCGGTCATGTCGAGGTTGCCGCCGACCTTGGCGTCGCCCATCAGGTCGGCCAGTCCGATGACTCGCAACACTCCTCCGACCTCGGTGTCGTCTGCCGAAAAAAGGCCGTTCGCCGTGACGGTGCCCTGCGAGAGGGCGTTACCGGTCGCGTTGTCGACGCGGAACTTGCCGCCGGGCCCTACGTTAAAGTTGCCGAGTACGGTGAGGGCGGTGCCCGAGGCGGCGGCGTTCTCGACGGTCAGCGTGACGTCGGACGCGCTGTTGAGGAAGAGGCTCATTGGTACTGGCAGGCGGGCACCCGGCACGGTGCCGGTCATCAAGTTGGAGGCGTCGAGGTCGGTGAGCATGGATCCGCCCCCGACGAACCGCTCGGCGATCATCATTCCCGAGAGGTTGGCGTGACCGTTGTCAGGAGTACCGGGAGTCAAGGCCTGTAGCCGAAGGAACTTTAGGGTGACGATTTGCGCGCGGGCGTCCGGCGACATCGCCATTAGAAAACCGATCGCACCACCGACTGCAGCGACCGAGATTGAGCAGATGAATAGTCGACGATTCATGATGTGTCTCCTCGATCCAGCACTCTCCGAGCGCAAGGATCATCGATGGCATCACGTTAGCCGACGTCTATGACAGATCTATGACAAGTCGGCGAGCGCGTCCTGAAGTGCTCGCACGGCGCGTTCGACGGCCTCGTACAGTTCCCACACGACACCGGCGGCTAGCGACGCCTCGTAGGCCTCCGAGCCCAGGCTTCCCAAGGCCCCCTGGCGGGCGAGTTCGACATACGCGCGATCGCAGGGCGGTCGCATGAAGCCCGTGCGTGAGCGATGGGCCTCGGCAGCCCCGAGCAGCTCGGCAACCGCGGACCAGGCCGAGGCCATGGCGAGCAGCTCGGCAGCGCGCTCCAGGCCCTGGATGGCGACCTGCTGGGTCGCAGAGTCGAGGCACATCTGCAGGCACTCGGTCAGTCTGCGAATCCCTACCTCCAAACTGCCGGCGTGCGCCTCGACTACTGCAAGGCCCTGCAGGCTTAGCACGGCGATCGATTTGTTGCCGGTACCTTCGAAGAGGTCTAGGCTTTGGAAGAAGTGTGACCTTGCTTGCTCCCAGTTCCCTTGATACATCTTGGCCAGGCCGAGGCCGCAGAGATCGAATGCTTGCCAGGCTGCGTGGCCTGCGGCGACGTCCAGGGCGAGAGCCTCGTCGAACAGCCCCACGGCACGATCGAAGTCTCCGGCGAACATGGCCACCCGCGCGAGGTTGTTGAGCGTCACCGAGGTGCGATCAGTTTCTCCAAAGCGTTCCTGCCCCTCCAACGATTGCCGATAGAGCGACTCGGCTTGGTCCAGGTCGCCCTCGAGTACGTGAAGGTGGGCGATGTTGCTGAGGATGCGGAGCGCGCCAGGTTCGTCGCCGATCTCATTCCGGATGTCTCGGGCTTCCTGGAAGGCTCGCTTGGACGTCGTGAAGTCCCCGATGCGATAGGCGAGGCCTGCGGCTCCGTTGAGGACATGTGCTCGCAGGGCGGTTCGCTCCTGTGCTCCAGGCAGAGCCAAACTGTCCAAGGACCAGCGCAGGCCCTCCGCCATGTACCCTCGGGCGAGCCAGAATCTCCAAATCATGGCGAGCCGCATGGCGGTTCTGGCCTGGCCCGATTCGATCGCCCATTGTAGGGCAGCGCGGATGTTGTCGTGCTCTTCCTCCAATCGCCGGGTCCATTCGCCGAGTTCGGGCCGATCAAGGTGCTCGAAGCTTTCTGAAGTCAGGTCGGCGAAGTGCTCGGCATGCCGAGTCCTCAGGTCCGTTCGCTCGCGAGGACTCAGCCTCGAATCGGCCACCTCGCGCAGGGTCTCGAGCATCCGAAAACGCATGCCCGTTTCGGCGGCTTCCGACTGGACGAGCGAGTGGGTCGTTAGTTGAGCCATCGCGTCGTGAATCGAGCCCTCAGTGGCGCAGACCCGCTTGGCGGTCTCCAGCGTCCACCCGCCACGGAAGCAGGAAAGTTGGTTGAAGAGGGCCTGAAGTTCGGGGCCGAGCAGATCGTAGCTCCAGTCGATTGTCGCCAGCAAAGACTGGTGCCGTCTCTCCTTCCCCCCGTGCGGTTGAGCGAGGACGTCGAATCCGTGGGTCAGCTGCTCGAGCATCTGGCCAGGCGTGAAGACCTGGGCTCGCGCCGCGGCCAGTTCGAGGGCTAAGGGGATGCCTTCCAGGCGTCGGCAGAGAGCGGCCACCGCTTCGGCGGTTCGGGGAGTGACCTGGAAATCTGGCTTGGCCGCTTGAGCTCGGTCAACGAACAGTTGGACGCTAGGAAAGGCCTGCAGGCGCTCGGGATCGAGGCCGTCGGCGTTCGGGACGGGAAGGGGACGAACGTGGAACTCGTGCTCTCCCGGCAGGCTGAGTTTGCGCCGAGAGGTGACGGCACAGGTGACGTTACGAGCCTTGGCGAGGATTGCATGGACGACTCCGACGGCCTCGACGACCAGATGTTCAAGGTTGTCGAGGACCAGCAGGGTCGGACCCTGATCGAGAGCTCGGCAAACCGCCGGCAACGGCTCGCCTTCTCGCGGCAAGCCGATCACGTCACGAATCTCCTCCGCGACCTGCCGAGCGTCGATTAGGTCCGCCAGCGGCGCGAACCAGACCCGGTTTTCGTAAGGACTCGAGAGGCGCTCTGCTAGTTCGAGCGCTAGTCTCGTCTTACCGCTCCCACCCGCGCCCGTCAGGGTGACGAGGCGTACGTCGTCGGCCAGGACTAGGGCGGTCAGCCGGTCGAGGTCGTCTTCCCGGCCGAAGAATCTATTGAGCCGAAGCGGCACGTTTGCACGCTGCTCGACGATTGGGCCGGATTGGATGGTCGGCGCTGTGGGGATCGTCGCGGGCTTTCTCCGGGGACTCTTATGAACTTGGGCGACCGCGGCCACCGTATCCGGGGAAGGCGTCAGCCCGATCTCGGCGAGGCGTCGCTCGAAGGCGCGGTACTCGTCGAGGGCGGCATCGGTCTCGCCGCACTCCACGAGCACTTCGAGGAGCGCGTGGCACGTCTCCTCGCCGTAGGGATCCATGCGTACCGCCTGACGAGCAAAGGGAAGCGCTCGCCGGGGATCGCCCGCGAGACCGAGGGTTTCGACCAGTTCCTTGGCAAACGCCAGATGCATTTCCTCGAAGATTCTCCGCTCCTGCTCGATCCAGTCGTCGTAATGGCCCGGGAGGAACTGGCGGTCGAGAACTGCCGCGGCCTGTTCGAGGTGGGGCACCCGTCCCATCGGCTCCCTCGTATCCTCGGCCTTGCGAACCGCTTCGCGCATCTCTTGAAGGTCGCTCGCGTAGGCGGCCAGATTGAGGTGGATCACGTGGCGGTCCCCGACGATCACCGATCCCCGTGGCGTTCCGGGTGGCTCCAGCTGCTTGCGCAGCGAGTAGAGAGCGCTGTTGAGGCTGAGGCGTGCGGCATCCGGGTCCTGCTCGGGCCAAAACCGATCCGCGAGCGCTTCTCGCGAGTGGCTCTGGTCGCCAAAGGTGGCGAGATGGGCTAGGAGCGAGGCCGTCTTCTGGGTTCGGAATCGCTCTATGACGCGCGGGCCCTGCCGAACGCGCAGCCCGCCGAACAATTCGATGCGCAGGGGCGCCACGTTCGTAGTTTACAGCGGCGATTGTCAATTCACTCGCAGATCGGTCCACAGGCAGCACTTCATCGCGGCTCTAAGCAACGGTGCGAACGGAGAAGACTAGTCCTTCGGTTCCTTTGTCCCAGGTTTCAACCAGGTGGTTTGGAGGCCCTGTTTGCGCCCGTAGATCGATGAGCGATCCTTGAGGGATCCGTGGGGGATCCTTGGGCAGAGCCCACGGACCGGGCATAGATCAAGCAGCGATCTCCTGCCGACCTCAGGCCGCACCCCGGACTCCGCCGCCCGGTTCCAGGCCACACCCTCGCCACTCCACTCCTCCGCCCCAGGCGGTGGCAGACTCGCAAATGCTGCGATGGACATCGGACTTGCCTACCGAGGCAGCCTGCTTAGCCCGCACAATGATGTGATACAGTGCTAGATGGAGGCTAGTCGCATGGGTCGTTGGTTGCTCCTTGGTTGCTTGCTCTGGGCCCCCGTCCTCCCCGCGGCGGGCCAGTGGGGAACGACGTGGCGGATCTCCGTGTCCTCCTTTGGTGCTGAGGGGAATGCAAACAGCAGGTACTCCTCGATCAGCGTGGACGGGCGCTTCGTGGCGTTCAGTTCCGTCGCCTCGAATCTCGTTTCGGACGATACGAACGGCACCTGGGACGTCTTTGTTCACGATCGCCAGACTGGCCAGACCTCACGGGTTTCCGTCTCTTCCGGCGGCCAGGAGGGGAACGATCTCAGCTGGTGGCCCTCCATTAGCGCGAACGGGCGGTTCATCGCGTTCAGCTCCGAGGCTACGAACCTCGTTCCCGGCGACACCAATGGTTACTGGGACATCTTCGTTCACGACCGCCAGACCGGTCAGACCTCGAGGGTCTCGGTATCTTCCGCAGGCCAGGAGGCCACCAACTACAGCTCGAGACCCGCCATCAGCGCGGATGGTCGGTTTGTCGCATTCGAATCCTTTTCCGGCAACCTCGTGCCGGGCGATACGAACGGAGGCCGCGACGTGTTCGTACACGATCGCCAGACGGGCCAGACCTCGCGTGTCTCGGTGTCCTCCACTGGCGAGCAGGGGAACTACAGCAGCAACGCCCCCTCGATGAGCGCGGACGGGCGGTTCGTGGCGTTCGAGTCCCTCTCCGGCAACCTCGTGCCGTTCGATACGAACGGGGCTCGCGACGTCTTCGTCCACGACCGCTATTACGGCCAGACCTCGCGGGTTTCCATGTCTTCGACCGGCCAGGAGGGGAACGGCGGCAGTTGGTGGCCCTCGATCAGCGCGGACGGGCGGTTCGTGGCGTTCGGCTCCGAAGGCAGCAACCTCGTGGCGGGCGACGGCAACGGTTGGGAAGACGTCTTTGTGCATGATCGCCAGACGGGCCAAACCTCGCGCGTTTCGGTGTCTTCCACTGGCCAGCAGGGGACCAACTTCAGTTCGAGCCCCTCCATCAGCGCCGGTGGTCGCTTCGTCGCGTTTCACTCCCCCGCCGCCGGCCTTGTGCCGGGCGACACGAACAACTACTGGGACGTCTTCGTGCACGATCGCCAGATGAGCCAGACCTCGCGAGTCTCCGTGTCCTCCAGTGGCCAGCAGGGACACGCGAACAGCTCGGGCCCCTCGATCAGCGCGGACGGGCGCTTCGTGGCGTACGAGTCCGGAGCCTCGACCTTCGTCCTGGGAGACACGAATGGCGCCGGAGACATCTTCTTGCACCAATACCAACCCGACAGCCGAAGCCTATCCGGGCAAGTGGTGTTAGGGGGATTGACCCCTGGTTCGATAACGCCGAGCGTCTGCCTATTCGAATTCCGCCAGCCCGGGACGACTCAGTCCGTATGGAGCGCGCTGGCTTTGCTCGATGCCGAGGGTTACTTCACCATGTCGGGTCCTGCACCGGACGGCCTCTACGATCTGGCCGTCAAGCACCCTCGCTGGCTTCGCAAGGTCGTGCAGGTCGATACGAGCCAGGGCAATGTCACCGACGTCCTGATCCACCTCGCCGGCGGCGACATCGACGGCGACAACGAGGTGTCCATCGGAGACTATGCCCTCTTGTCGGCGGCATTCGGCAGCTCTCCCGGAGACCCCAGCTGGAACGAACTCGCCGACCTGGACGGGGACGGAGAAGTGTCGATCGGCGACTACGCCCTTCTCTCCCAGAACTTCGGCCTGATCGGGGACGAGTAGGCCCCTACTGCAGCAGGCGCTTCTGGGGGCGTGAAAGTGCGAATCGTGCTCGAGGCGAGGTTGCTCGGGCTTCGGTTGGAGAGTGCTGAGAAGGAGGTCAGGTCCCTGGTGGATCCTACGGGACTCGAACCCCCCTCGTGCCGCTTGCGGCCTTCGGATCTGTCGCATCGCTGTAAGTTTTCACGATTCAAGCCGCTCCACCTATGGTTGCGGAACTTTATGGTCACGCCGCGGCGCTGCCGCGCTTCATGCCGGTGGCAATGGGGCAGGGACCGCGACGGCGGCCCAGCCGAAATGTTCGACCAGCATAAACTCCCTCTCAGCGACTGGGTCCCTCCACGATCCATCCGAGGGCTAGGAGCTACTGCCGCTTTGTCATAGCAGAAATTGCCGACGGCCCTTCCGAGTGGTAGGGGATACCCATCTCGACCGGCTGACCGTAGAGTTCTGGACTTACGTATCTGCCTCTGTTTTCTTCCTCCTTTTCTTGCGTTGCAAGGTAGCCGTACCTTTGCACCCAACGGTCGTTCCTGATGGCCTCCACGCGCCAGGACACCTTGGTGCGCGGCGCGCTGGTGCGGATGGTGAACACGTTGTTTTGGACTTCGCGCACAACTTTCACGAGCACGAAGTCGTCACCGCCGTCGATAACCGTTAGGTCGTAAGTCGGGTTTCGGTCGATCTTATCGAAATACTCCGGCAGTTCAACCGTCGCGTATCCTCTAGCGTCTGTTATCACGTTGCCGCGATAGACGTTGTACGGCTCCGGTCCTTCCGTGCAGAAGTGGTTCAAGTAGTGATTCTCTGGATCCAGCGGATGGTCGATCTGGAAGGACTTGGTGCCCGAAGCACTGAACGTGCCGAAGACTTGGGCGGCGCCCGCACCCCAGAGGGTCAAGATGTCGCCTTGTGCACTGTTCCAGAAATTGAGGCGATCGCCGACTTGAGTCGCAGCCACCAAGCCCGCGATCTGCCACTGACGCTCGGTGTTGGTGTTTCCGATTGCTAAGCGAGCAAACTCCGCTTGCGTCTCGTGTAGACGTAAGGTCGGATCGTTGGTGCTGCTATCGTGCTCGACGTCCAGGCGAGCAACAGGTGTAGCAGTACCCAACCCGAGCCTTCCGGAGAAGTAGCCTCGCCCTAAGAAGTAGCCTCCAAAGCCGTCAGCGCTGTCGGACTGGCCCCAACGCCATAACCCTGCCCGCTGGTGGCCGTGGGCCAACCCTTTTAGCCGACCCCTGCTGGGCCGGAACTCTTCCCGAGCACGCCAAAGTTCGTTCCCGCGGTCGACGTCGCTTCGGCGTACACACCAAAACCACCGTTGCTGTCACTGCGAAACCAGCCCCCAAAGGTGGCCCCGCTAGCAGACGATGCCCACCCGGTGACACCCCTGCCGGCGTTGCTATCACTTTGAAAGTAGCCACCGTATGTGATTCCAGTAGCGCCGTAAGAAACGCCGGCCACTCCCGCTGAACCAGGGCTCACCGAGTTGTTACTGGCCGAGATAACAGCGGCCGGGGTGTTGCCGCTGAGCGCCAACGGCACGGGAATCGACTGCAGGAACGCGGTCGAATCGAGCCCGTCGAGGCGGTCGGCATTCAGATTCGGCACCAGCGTTGAGCTCGAGACGCTAAACGGCACACCGGCGCCGGTGAAGGAAGGCGCAGTCGAACAGGTTTTCGCGCCTGAGAAAGTCTGAGGAGCCGCCAGCAAGGCCACGTTGGAGGATAGGCGGGCGTCGGCGAGGGTGCCGCTAGCAAGGCTGGAGGCGTTTAAGCCGATCAGGCTCGAACCGCCTCCTTGGAACTGCCCAGCGATGAACGTGCCAGAGATGTGGCCATGCCCAATTTGCTGGGCGCCGGGAGTAGTCGACTGAAGGCTAACGAGTGCCTTCGCGGTCGGTTGCGACCCGGCGTAGCGCGTGGATAAGACGACCGCCGCGGATAGGCCGAGAACGACGGAAGCTAGCATAAGGAGACTAGGTTTCATGATCTCCCTCCTTTCCCGGCTCATGCGCCGGGACTAACTCCATTGTAGTGCCTCCGATCTCGCTGTGCCCTAATGGTACATGCGCATTGTTTCACTAGATCCGACTGAAGATGCTCACGGAAGGGACTTATGCTTAAACGGCGGGATGGGATCGGGCAAACCGTGAGTGCCTGCAGTAATGCATTTCGACGCGCCAGGCGTCGGTCGCTCTGCCCTTCGGATCCAAGGTCGGCGGCTGAGCCTCGCTTGAGAACTCGTAATGCCGGACGGGCTCGGCGATAGCTCGTTCGACATGAGGACACGATCTCCGGGCGCAAGCTGCCAGGGCCCGGAAGGGCCATGCGCGATCTGTACGGTCTGGCTGAATGAGTGGCTTTTCGGTAGGTCTACCCGGCGCCGACTGCTCCGGCCGCGCGACCAGTGGTGGGTGAATACGCGTTGACTTCGGTCTGCATCCTCTCGGGTGCCCGTGGCGAGGAGTTTCGGCTATCATCCCATCGGGATGCTCACCCTGTATATCGTAACCGCGATCATCGGCGGGGCGCTGATTCTCATTTCGGCGCTCAGCGGGGGGCACGACACCGACCACGACTTCGACGCCGGCCACGATGTCGATGTCGGAGGGCATGACGTCGACGCCGGGCATGGCGACCACGATGCCGACGTGGTCTCCGGCGCCTGGCTTCCGTTCTTCAGTCTCCGCTTCTGGACCTATTTTGCGGCGGCTTTCGGCATCATCGGCCTCCTGCTCACTATCTTGAACGCCGCCGACGCGACGATGACCGCGCTGCTCGCCATCGGCGGTGGCTTCATCACGGGGATGTTGGTCGCCTGGATCATGCGCTGGCTCAAGTCGGCCTCGACCACGGACGGGGCGAGCATTCACGATCTGCTCGGCAAGCAAGCCAAGATGCTGGTCGGCGCCAGGCCGGAGTCGATGGGGAAGGTGCGCATCGAGGCGAAGGGGGAGATCATCGACATGATCGCGGTCGCCGACGACGGTGGAGCGATCGAGGCCGGCGAAGAGGTTCTCGTCGTGGGCGTCGACGGCAACCAGCTTCGCGTGGCGCGTCCGAAGGACTATCTTCGCGACTAGCCCCCCAGCGCTGAACCAGGAATACGTATTTTTTGGTTGCGTCCCACGCATTCCTCCTCTATAATGGTGGCAATGCGACGTTGGATTCTTGGGCTTCTGCTTGTCCTCGCGACCGCCCACGTCCAGGCTATCAGCTGGGTCGGCAACACGGCCCTTTACCTCGACGGCCGCACCATGCCCACGAGAGGCGCTTACACCGAGCGATGGCAGACGCTCACCGTCGTGAGCCAGACCTATCCCATCGAGCCTGGGCAGCGCGTCTTCGCCGTGGTCACCACCAATCGCTGGCTGACGACACAAGACTACGAGTTCACGTTCGACTACCACGTCGGCAACAACAGCCAATGGTATCGCATCCTCGGCCCCTTCCCGGCTGGGACCGAAGTCGACTTCTACATCAGAGCAGAGGGCACCGGCGGACCTCGCTACGACAACAACGGCTGGCAGAACTTCGGATACGTCTCCCGATGGGCGCCTACCGCACGCGATGGCGCCATCCTGCAGTGGTTCCAGACCGACTATCGGACGATGCTCAAGCGTCTGCCCGAAGTCGTTCACGCCGGATACAGCGCTCTCTATGTGCCCGGCCCCCAAAAGTCCGGAGGGGGAGGCTTCAGCGCCGGCTACAATCCCTTCGACCGGTTCGACCTCGGCGACCGCCTCCAGAAGGGCACCGTTCGCACGCAATACGGCACGACGCAGGAGCTTCAGGAACTGATCCAGGCGGCCCACCGCTTCGACATCGAGGTCTATTGCGACCTGGTCTTAAACCATAACGACAACCGAGCCAGCACGGGGATCGATCGCTACCCGGACATGATCCCGGAGGACTTTCACATCCGTGCCAGCAGCGATACCGGCAACTCGGAGATCGACTTCAACACGGCCTCGAGCTTCTCTCACGGGATGCTGAACCACGACCTCGTCGGCCTCGTCGACATCGCCCAGGAAGACGGTAACAACACGCGCACCGGCGCCTTCACCTTGCCCGGCTATGCCTCGTTCAACTCGTGGGACAAGCCGACGTTCGTTCGGAATGCCACGACGCCCCAGTACTACCCGAACCTGACGCCGGTGACGGAAGACGTACGCCAGTATCTGAAGCGATGGTGCTGGTGGCTCACCCAAGTCATCGGCTTCGACGGCTTCCGACTCGACGCGGTGAAGCACATCCCTCCCGCATTCTTCGATAGTCTCCAGAATCAGCCCGGCTCGGCTTCGAGCCAAGGCGACCTTTGGCCTTACGTTTACGGCATTTCACCGACCGCTTATGTTTTCGGCGAGGACTATACATCGTCGGGTTACGAACTACGTGAGTATGCGAAGACCGGCACGCAGCTTCTCGACTTTCCCCTCGTTTTCAATCTGAGGAGCCTCTTCAACTCGCAGGGATTCGGCGACATGGGAGCAGCCCTCTCGAACGGCTACGGGATCGATCCCGCGACTGGTCTTCCTTATCAGAATGGTGGGCTCGGTCCACATGTGGGCGTCGGCTTCGTCCAGAGCCACGATGATGGGCCCCCTCAAGCCAACAACATGGCGCACGCCTTCTTACTCACCCGGTCCGGCCGTGCGAAGGTGTATTACGACGGCAACAACATCCAGCCGGGGAACTGGACGCACTTTCCTCGGCCCGGACGATTCGACGCACTCGGCCAGAGTAGCGATCTCCTCCTGCGGATTCTCGATGCGAAGAAGCGCTTCGCCCGCGGCGCGCTGGTCAACCGTTACGTCTCGCCGAACCTGTACGTTTACGAACGCCAGGTCAGCGGTCAGGGCACGCTTCTCGTCGGGCTCAACATCCGGGGTGACACCGGCGGGGCGATGAGCCAGATCGTGCAGACCTCCTTCGCGCCTGGGCAAGTGCTGACCGACCTCAGCGGCCAGCGCCCGAACGTGACGGTTGCCTCCGATTCGCGCGTCTCGATCACAGTGCCGCCGAACTCCGACGCCGGCTCGCAAAACAACGCCCGAGGCTACGTCCTCTATGCGCCGGTCACACCTCAGCCGGTCGGCGATCCGATTCGGCTGCTCGACGCTTCCGGCGTTGCGATCCCCTTCGAGAACGTCGCATTGCCGGGTGGGACCTACGCCACCGCGGGGTCGTTCGCAGCGGCCTCCGTTACCGGAGACCGGCTCGATGTCGAACTCCGAACCGACAGTACCGGCGCCAGCGCTTACCTGCGACTCGATAATGGCCTCTCAGTGGCTGGTCGAACCCCCTCGACTGGGTCCCCCGAGGGGTTCTACGATGGCTACGTCCCTATGGACAAGATCGCCAATGGCCAGTTCCGGCTCAATGGGATCGACGCGTCGATTCTTGCCGATGGCCTCCATCTCTTGCGGGCTCGTGTCTTCACCCATGCCCCCGGACGCCCGCCGGTCTTCTCGGAGTTTCAGGCATTTTTCTACCTCCGGCGCGGGCTTCCGACTGGGTGGACCCTCGACGGCATGCTGGCCGACTTCGGATCGCCGCTTACGGCCCAGACGCGCAACCCGAGTTCAAATCTGAACCGTTTGGATGCGCTCTACGTGACGAATGACGATCGCTATCTCTACCTCGGGCTGGCCGGTCGGGTCGATACCGCCGAGGGGCTGACCAACGGATTCGCCCTTTGGATGGACACCGATCCTGGCGTGGGTACCGGCCTCCGAGATACGTCGAAACCCAACGACGATTCCGGGCCTGCCCCGCGCCTGCTCTCCAATAGCCGCATCACGCTTCCTGTGGCCTTCGGTGCGGAGTTCGGTCTGGCGGTCTTCCGCCATTCGCGCCTTGGGACTGCGCCGGAGGACGGCCGTCCGGGAGGCCCGCGGCTTCCGTTTGCCGTTGGGGCGCAGGCGGGGCTCTACCGCGTGGAAGACGTGGTGACCCAAGTTCTCGGCGGCCGCGAATGCGCGATCGCCTATCAGCCACGCGCCAACCGCGCCGATCCCGCGAGCGGTGCCGAGATTGCGATTCCCTTGCGTCAAGTCTACTCCTCCGGAATCTCTTCCGGCGCTCGCATCGGCTTTGTCGGAATGCTCCTTACGACGGGCGAAACCGGGTCTACGCTTCCGGCGGCAGATCCCAACCGCGCTGCCTTAGGAGGTCGACCTGCCCCCGCCTCGTGGCTTAGTAACCAGATCGTGCCCCCACAGGTGAGCGTGAACAACGACTGGGGAACGGCGCCGATCACTCTCCCCCAGTCGGTGAACTACGACCTGCGGTACGCGAGCACTGTTTCTGCTGGCATCGTGCTCAAGACGCGCCCGATGCCGGTTCCGCGCCAAGCGGGAGCGAGCGCGATCGAGGTGACGGTTATCAACACGAGCGGCGCGTCGATTCTTGGGCCTCTCCACCTGCTGATCGCCGTGCCGTCCGGCGTCGAGGTCACGAACCGGCTCGACATTAGCCTCATCGCCCCACAGCGCCCCTACCTACGGCTAAACTCGGACGCGTTGCCCAATGGAAGCGCCGTTAGCGTCATTGTTCGCTTCAGCGCTTCGGCTCCGTTCTCTCCGGCGTTCTCGATCAAATCCGGCCCCGGGGTCCTCTAGTCCCGTCGATGTGCAACCGACAATGGGGTATATTTCCTGCGCATTGCCGCATAGCTCAGTCGGTAGAGCAGCTGACTGTTAATCAGCGGGTC